>JADEYI010000191.1_pt1 | contig 111687 bp, 127 predicted proteins | sample 8542331 | NCBI WGS metagenome assembly JADEYI01 (sample SAMN16510988, study PRJNA670497) | mine drainage metagenome | isolation source: biofilm near Copperflume 1 | place: Germany: Marsberg coppermine Kilianstollen | collected 2018-02
ATGTGCCTCAGTTCTACCTGCCACCCTGCACTCACATGCATGCATGTGCCTCAGTTCTACCTGCCACCCTGCACTCACATGCATGCATGTGCCTCAGTGCTGCTTGCCACTCTGCGACCACGTGCATGCATGTGCCTCAGTGCTGCTTGCCACTCTGCGACCACGTGCGTGCATGTGCCTCAGTTCCATTTGCCACCATGCGATCACTTGCATGCATATTCCTCACTCCTACTTGCCTCGACGGACGGAACCATGCAGATTCTTCAGTAATCACGACAGGGACAATAGTTGCAAAAGCGCTCTCATGCATGCAAGTCCCAGATGCCTCGATACATGCGAAAATACTATTTTACCAGGAATTGAGACAGCGTCAGGACTTCTGAGTAAGCATGCCCGCATGACAGGGTTCCCTGCCATGGACATTTATACAGACAGAATATGCCAGCACCCTATTCCTACATGTGAGGATCACACCCCTTGCCATACTCGTGGTCACCCTTTGCTTTTGCAGGTATGCCCGGGTCTAGAGGCCCTGTCAACATCTCCAATGTCTGAAACTCGCAATTCCAATAGCGTAGAAGTTTCTATCGAGCTACAGATGTGAAGTGAGGCAAGCACCTGAAGCAGTACTGGTCCACGTGGACTTCCCCGCCCCTACTTAGGCGCAGCCGGTCCCAGTCGAGGCCGCAGTGCGCGCGCCCCTCCCGCTCCAAATCCGCCAACCCGGCCCCCGCAGGCAGCCCAAAGAAGTGAAACACCACAAAAAAGCCTGCGCAGCAGCCGCAGCATCTGAGGGCTGCACGCTTGTCGCCTGCCTGGGTAATAAGTTTTGGACTTGCTGGTTGCCCAACGTGTCTAGCAGATGTTCTAAATGCACATTTTCTGGGCACACAGCGAATCACTTAGTCGACACATGTCTTGCATGTGGCTGGCACACGGCTGAGCTTCTACCCGCCAATCAGCCGCTTTCAGGGTGATAAATTAGCTGCATCATGCTGCATGCAATGGCAAGGAAAGGGAGGAGTTTCAGGGCATAAGATAAGGACTCAAGGGCGGCAGCAGTGTGGGGCAGTGCCGGGCATGCGCACCGGTTAGGGCAAAAAAATCGCTGCTGCTCTGCGGCTGCGCGGTACCCAGCACGCAGTGGGCCGCGCCGCAGTCCCTGGTGCTCAGCACGCTCTCCGCCACAGCCGCACACGCCTCATAGTCAGGCCTGCAATGTACATTAAGACATAAAAACCCCCCCAAAAATCCAGGAGTGTTTATGCAAGCTGCGATTACAGATGTGTTGGACATCAAAGAGCAGCATTCCAAGATGTAAGATAATTTTTAGCATTTCATTTCTGGGAGCCGCCTGCTGCAGGCCATTTTCAGCAAAGTGAAAAAATCCCGGCATATTCAACCGATTCCATTTTCTGAGAATTGTGAATGCATTTGCGAGAATCACATGTCATTAGTTCTGAATTGAAATATAAGCTTGAGCGGCTGAACATCGAGTCATTTTGAAACGCTGGTTTGAAGTGCTGTAGCAGAAAGAAGTCACCTGCCCACCAGCTGCACCATGGCGGGCTTGGGAAGCCTGCCGTGGGAGACCATGCGCCGGTAGGTCGACGAGTAACCCTTATGCAAGCATGGGTGCTCCACCACGTGCGGCTCCGTCAGCCGCCGCCGCTCCAACCTTTCACCGACCCCTCCAACCACCTTCGTCACCCCTGCTCCTTTTCTGAACTCCCCGGCCGCAGCACCTTCTACCCCTGCACTGCTGTTCAAAGCAGGCTCGCCATCTGCTGTAGCCTCATGCAATTCCAAGCGCTGCCAATCCAAGGCAGGCCCTCCGCTGAGCTGCCCTGAAGTCCCCAAGCTATCTTCCATAGCTGGCCGCCCACTTCTGTCTCGCCTGGCAGCGCCGGCGTCTGCCTCAAGAAGACTCCTCCACGGACCAGTGACGCCCCCTCCAAAATTCCCTCTGCTGGAAGACTGCCTGATGTCTGATCCAAAAGAGACAGCATCGTCCGCGCCAAAGCTGGCAATGTCCTCTGCTTGCAGCAGGCCCCGGGGCGCGCGGCCGCCGCCGCTGTCGTCTCGAATCTGAAAAGATTTCATGGCGTCGGGGTTGCGGTTGGGGTCCGGGGGGTCCGGGGCCCCCCGCTCCTCGCCGGCCGTGAAGGGGGGTTCCCTGCTGGGCGCCTGATCTGGCCGCTCCTGGGCAGACTCTAGTAACAGTGTCACGGATCTGTCGAAGGCGTCGTTCAGGCCGTAGCCGTGGTGTACGTGGGTGTAGAGCGGATACTGGACGCCCATAATGCTCACGTTGGCTGCGCAGCAGACAAGTGAAATAAATGACATCATTGGGCAGTTCTCAGGCTACGCTATAAACAGATGGAAGTACAGCAAAGAGAATATCTGCATGAAAATTCAAAAAAACGAAGGCAAATTTTTTTATTGATTGCAAGCCCTCTATGAATGCATTTGGCACAGATTATTGCGCTACTGAAAAATCGAATAACACCAGGCAAGCAGGCTACAAGCAGCATGAGCTCATTCCCGTGCGCTTCTCATTTGCACATGCAACAAACAGTATGCCATCAGCTCATGCGGCTTGTGGCCCACACGCTCGGTATCACTGGCAACTAGCAGCGCAAGCAGAAAGAACCCACGGCGTGTTTCTATCTTCGCCTATGAAAATTGACTGCCGACGCTAATTTTGGTTTGCTCAGCTAAGATGAAGCTGGACTGCTCACTTGTGGCCTCCGACGCGTGCTTGCCAGTTGGCAGGAAGGTGACCTCCAGGGAGGACCCCCCCAGGTCCAGGGTCCCCACGGTTTCCCCCCCCAGCTCCGCGGCATTCCCGGCAGCTGCCACCGACTCCGAGGAAGCTGCCTCCTCCCTGAACGCACCTTCCCGGCCCTGCACCACCTGCACCCACAACATCCATGCCATTAGCACGGAAATGCCTCCTGCAAATTGCTGTGATGGGTTGTGGAGTCTGAAGTGTGCAGAGAGTGTGCAATCAGATGAAAACAGGCTCAGAAGAGTGTGCAGCCTGAAGAGAGCCTGTACATGTAGATGCCCCCTCGGGCAGGTCGACATCAATTCCCTCAGTAGCAACAGCCTTTCTATGGCAATGCACACACAGCCTTCAAGTGGGTCCCTGCAACATTCTTTTACACAAGGGTGCTTGCAGTGCAAAGAGGGGAGGGCAGCTCACGATGGGAGCGGGCAGGGCTGACGGCGCCAGGTGGCCATTCAGGTAATTGACAGCTATCCAGCCATACACGCCCTCCTCCTCCCCGCTGATCACATTCGCATATGATGCCTCAAATCTGCACAGATCACATGCTGCTTCAGGAGAAAACAGGGGCCTGACGATTGCAATCATACATCAAATCTTGGGATTCAGACAGCAATAACTCCCTTGTAAAATGCATCTCTGCTACTTCATGTCAACTGAGCACTGGACAGCACTGATAGCACAGCAGTGCACACAAGACATGTTTATGATTCAAGTGAGAACAGGTGTCATTGCAGGTGCGGCGCAGGTACATAATTCTGCATTTCATTCCTGCACATGAATGACAGCATTCGTTCCTCCGTATGCAGACCCTGGTCAGATGGTGATGAGTCGCCATCTCATGATGACGACATCTGAAAGAATGCCAGAGAGTGGTCCTGACCTGAACTCGCAGCGGGAGAGCGCGTCGCGCACGTCGTCTAATAATGCGGCGCGGCCCTCGGGCGGCAGTTTGCGCAATCCAGCAGTGCCAAACAGGAACAGCGGCGTCCGGTGCCATTGCCGCCGCGGCACAACCGCCTCCGCCCATTCCAGCAGTGGCCGCAGCGCGCGCCGCTCCAGGCCTGCAGCGCAAAAAGGAAAAGTTTTGAGGGGGAAAAGTATTGGACGGGAGCAGGATTTGAACCTGCCACCCTTGAGCTAGCAAGCAGTCTGTCAGCCTGGACAACCTCTTGCGGCAAAACATCCAGACATGCTCTTCTCCAACTAGCCTGCGAATTCCTGCAATTCATGAAATACGACGCTGTTTTTGGCACAGGTATGCTGCAGCAAAAGCATTCTCCTTGAACCTTAGCGGCTAGAAGATCACCCTCTGGATCGGCGACAAACTTGTCCAGTCCAGGCTCTGTCTCGAGCCTTTCATACGCGCGCTTGTCGCCTGCCGCCCTCCGAGGAACTGTTGCAGACAATCACCCAGGTGTCAAGGAGCAGCAAATTCCAACACACTTGTCAAATCGATGCTGCAATGTGGCATCCAGGGGAAGGTAATTCTGTGATGCAATCTTGTGCAGCAGTGCACACAGAGCACAACAATTGCTGGAGCGTATGGGGCTCACTCTTGTGCTTGGCGGCCTGGATGCTGACAGCAGTCAGTGAGGGCAGCTTGGGGCCATTGTCCTTCCATTGATACGCAAATCTGAGCACAGCACAGGACGCCTCTTCAATCCGTTGAAGTAGGGCAGTAAAAGCAACATGGTAGCAACAAAGGGGCATTTGTATCAGGATATTGGATTCATGTGGCACTCACATGCGTGTGCCACTGCTGCCGCTGTCGATTACAAGGACATATTCTGGCCGCTGGCGGTAATGCAGGCCCAAAAAGACACTGCACAACACCTGCACATGCATCTTGTTCAGAGGAGTGCAGGACAGACAGGCATCAGCATGACTCTGTGAGCATATAGGTATCTGGCTGCACGGTCACCAAACCATGTTCAAGGCAGGAGTGGGTCAGTGGTTGGAGAGAAGAGCTGCATACCAGAGCTGTCAGCAAAAATAAAAGGAAGGTCCGCCTTCCAGGAAGATCGCGACATGCAGAAGCACACCGTGATGCCACCTGGTCAACCTGCACAGGCACAATCACGTCCTGAGAGAAGTCCAGATGGGATCCATAGGTTGGGACACACACTGCATGTCCCTGGTTCCTTGCTGATTCGTTGGACTTATGGGAACTTGTTTGCTCTCAATTTTAAAAATGACAATATCAATCAGCTTTCTGCGAGGAGTGGACACATGCCTGATGCCTCACAGTTGTAAACATGGCCTTGTCGCAGCATGACCAATCATGAGCTGATGGCTCACGCCAGTAGTCTTCAGATAGTATTTTGTCGTGTAGATTCAGAAGTGACCAGTAATATCTGCATCGAGAGCGACGTCCCAAGAAGCAGAACGATATGTTCTATGCCTCACGTTTGATCTGAGAGCCCCCCTCTGCAACGAATTAGAGTGCTGTGCAAGTGATTGCAATTGTATGTCAATTGCTGTCCCGTTACTAGATACACTGGGCTTCAGATTCACTTCCTTCCAGCACAGCTGAGGTTGTTCGGTGGTAATGTGAAGATGTCCACGTGGTAAGCATGCAGTTTCAAATGCGCTTCATCCAGTTGCACCCAGTGGGGAAACCGAACATGTGTGCTTTGTGCGGTTGGAGTGGTCTATCCAATTCACTGGGATTGCAACGGGCGGGTTGCCAGCCTTTGCCATTCGAATTCAGTTTTGCACCGGTACCCAGCGCGGCGCTAGCTAGCTAGATATCTTAGCAAGCTCGAGATATTGTATCTGAATACGGTAAGTACAGTGAGTGCCCGGTATTATTATCATTACAAGGTCGGCGAACCCAAAGCCAGAGGCCATAGGGCATACACGCAGAGTCTCCAGCCACTTCCGTGGTAGGGCCAAAACTACAGCTTTTAGGAGTGACAAGTGCTGCATACCATGAGGGATCAGTGTGCAAGGAGCTGCAAGGCAACAAACTTGAACGTATTCCAGAACTGGCGCTAGAATCTGCAAGACATCATCTGAAACGAAGCACAATAGTGCAATTCAGAGCTACAAGCAACAAAGCGCTGCAGCTGCCTGGTAGGTGAGTGCACCTACAAATTTACCAATTCTTGAACACGGCAACATGTACCCTTCACAATTACTGCCACATCCTCTCTTCACAATTACAAGCGCACAATGCTCGGCTCTCACAAATTGTCTCGCTCAGTGGGCTTCTGCCAGTCCAATCTGTATTCAGGGATCCACATGGCTTATTGCACATCCTTTCCAGCTGCAGGTCTTGCTGCAGCCAACTCCTGGTCAAACCAAGACACCATGAGGGCGGCAACATCCTTAATGACTTGCATGCTGGTAACTGATTCATTGAAGTGACAGCCCAAATTTGCAGCCTCCTGTTCCCAGGCCGGCAGCTGCGCAAACTGCATGTGCCCCGCCGCCCTCAGATACAGTTTTGAGCCGTGCCCAGCTGCTGTGACCAGATCCTGTGCAGGCCAGCCAGCATCTGTCAGCTTGCGCAGTCCCCAAATTCACAAAAAATGCAGGAAGTTTGCAATAATTCATTGCACTATTTTCTCCTCCTTCTGCAGTATGACTGCTCGCCCAGCAGCTATCTGAGCAATCAAGCAAAAGACAGCAACAGGCACAGTTTTGCAGTGACTACCTAGGTCTGCTTGGCTACAACATGAGAATTGCGAGCTAACAGGGCTGTTCTGACTGTAAAAGCAGATGTGAATTCTACAGGCTGTAAAAGCAGATACAAATTCTACAGTGACATGCAGCGCATGCCAGGTGCACAGAGTCTGCCGTTCAGGAATAGATGTGGACACAAGGAAGCACCAACAGGTGCTGACGTGGGCTGCAGTGGCGTACCTCTGCGCCATAGCCAGTGCAGAGTGTCAAGCCAAATGCGCAGGCGGCTTTCTGTCCCGGGCCAGGTGTGTCAGGGTTGCAGCAGAACCGAATGGTCGAGCCCACTGCCCCTATCCGCCTCCCTGCCTTCGCCAGTGCCTGTGCATGCATATGCTCCTCTGACGTCACAGCTCATGTACATTCTTTCAGATTGGGCCACATGCTCTGGCCACAAAGCTCTGCATCTGCAGTCATCTGCTGCTTGCATTCAAATGCTCTGGCCCCTCTAAATTCAGCATCCAATGGTCTTCTCTTAAATTAGCTTGGACCCAATGGTTCCCAGTGTCATGCATGCCTTGTGTCGGGCAATATGTTTTGTCAGGTGTGCAACTTGATGGAATGTGTCACTGCATATGACAGGTTCTGTTCGCAGCAGTCCACAGGCATACCATACCTCACGAGCAGATGGGAAGCACTCTGGGGTAGATGCGAAGCAGGGGGTGTCCACTGGATCCACCAGGAATGCTGCAAATGTGTTGGGCAGTGTGCCTGCACACAAAAGCATGACACCCCCTTTGCTGCCACGAAGCTGCCACCAGAACAGAACAGTTCATGCTCAGCAGACAAGAGCTTTTAAGCACCTTCGGGTCTGCCACAGCACTGGTAAAAACAAGCGCACATTTCCCTTCAACACCAGACGATCATTTAATATGGAGCATTCTGAAGGGTCTCAGCATTGCGTTTGGAGGACTATGGATAGAGGTACTCTACCATTGGCAAATTGCAGGGCAGCAAGTTTGCCTCCCCGGCTGTGCCCCGCCAGAGCCACGTTGCTGAGATCCAGGGCTCCTGTCAGATCTGAGCCTGGCTGCTGTTGCTGCTTCTCCAGCCAGTCATAGATCTGGGCAAGGAAGGTCAACTGCAAACACACATGTGTGCGCACAATTCAGGCTCCTGCACTTTCGTCTGCAGGCGTGCAGAAAGACACGGACCTGACAAGCACGATATGCACACTTTTTGGGGTGGAATGCGCGGATGCCTGCAACCAATTATTCCGTGCAAATGGATTAGTCTTTGTCCTCGCAGCACATTTCTCAGTGTCATGCATCTTCAAGCATGTTCCTCAGCAGCTGTCAGAGCAACAAGCAATCAGCCACCAGAATGTGGCCGATTTATTGGTGCTTATGGAGTCATTTTAGTTACATGAGTAAGCACTGTAATGACATGAGGATTGTCTCACCTCTGCCGTGTCTGGCACCATAGCGAGAAGCTGGTTGACATCATACTGGACAGTGCTGTAGCCGGCGCTGCCCAGGATGGCACTGTATGGCGCGTAGTCAGGTGCTGTCAGCTGCACCACATGAGTCATTATTATGTCACCTTCCTGCCACTGCAATAGGTGCTGCAGCTGGCATGGCTATCACTGGCAGGTATGCTGCAAAGGCCGATGGGGCTCAGCATCGTTGAAAAGCAAGATCATACAATGGGATCGTTCAAATGCAGACTTGTGCATGCAATTCTGTCCAAAATGATGACTCACAATGGGTTTGCCTCCAAAGCCATTATAGAAGAACACAGTCGCCCCACTGATCTGCTCTGACAGCAGGTGACTGCCGCAATTCTGAGGGACGGTGACATAGACTGTTATGTTAAATTCTTGAGGCGCGCTTTGGCATGTGCAGTTTGTCAGTGTACCTGCGCAAGCAGGCCTTCAGTCCCGGGAAGCATTCAGACATCTAAACTTGAAAACTTCTATATAAATCCAAAAGTCATATCTCATACAGTTTGAACACGCACTGCTGCAGGTGATAGGGCTGGTGACTGTGATTACTGTGCTTGCTGTCGTTGTGCCACTGCAGCGTGCCTTGAAGGCATCAGATCCTCGTCCCAGTAGCAATGAAAGACCTGCCAGGAGAAAGAGCTTTCTTCCCATGAATTCAGACATCACACCGTTGGAGATCGTGTTCTGTACTGCTGATGGCGCACTTTCACTTGGACTCTGCGCATAAGTCGGGAGTCGTAGATCGATCAGCAGGATGGACAGAAGTCCAGCTGAGGTTGTTTGGGCATCGTCCGATGAAGGGATCGGTCGGATCAGGCGAAGATGTCGTTCCGAGCATAACTCCGAGACGGATCTCGGAGGCGCCTGATCAGGCGCCGCCACATCAGGCCAACCTTCGCCATCAGCCATCGCTCCTCAAAAGCTCCAACAACATTAGCCAGGCCACAGCACGCTGCATTGCGCCTCTGAACCCTGAGACTCGCTAGTCGAAGTACTGGGAGCTTCTGGTGCTGGCTGTTTGGGTTTGGCGCTGCTGGACGCGGCCTCAGCACCTTGTGTTTTGCTATATAGTTTGGCATCATCTTGAGATAGGCTCTGCCTTAGCTGCTTCTTGTCCCGGCAAGGCCCTCAGATATTGTGATGTTTGCATATCTGCTGCAATAGAGGAGCCTAGAAAGCGCAGTTGAGGCCGGATTGTGAATTCCATGGGGAAGAGCAGCTTGTACAGGGGCGTGACACTCTTTCGTCCCACGGGCAAGTGGAGAGCACAGGTGATCCCCGATCTCTCCGGCGATGACAGCATCAGACCCTTTCATGTTAGATTCAGCGCATGGCGGACCCGCTGGTACTGTTGCTATGGCGGAAGCCTGCCTTTTGTGCTCCTGTGTACTAGCCCATTCGGACTGGGGCTGCCAGCCTGGGCAGCCAGGGCTTCTGCGTGCTTTCTGGTCGGCTTGCGGGCTGCGATGTGGCGATGGCAGCATCGTGGTCGTTGTCACGCAATGGCGAGCAGCATCGGTGATCTCTGATGGCCTGCGCAGATATCGGCTGGTGGAAAGACCACTTCGCTGGGGGACCACGACACAGAGGAGGAGGCTGCGCGAGCCTTCGACCGGGCGGCCATCAACAAGGCGGGCCTCGAGGCCAAGACAAATTTCGATGCCCGCGACTACACCAACGAAGTGGAGGACCTGCAGAGTGAGCACACGGCCCCCGGGATTGCACCATCTTAGTATGTCCCGTGGCTTGGGTTACTACAAACCAGTGCTGGCAGCCCCGACCTGCCCTATCCTGGCATGTATCAGTATCCGCGGGTGCCAGAGGAACCCTGGCATAAGCATCGGAGCGCTGCGTCCGCGGACAGGAGGATCGGGCAGGGTAGTTTGGCTGCTATAAAGTCGCGAGGATCTTGTAAAATAGGACACCACGGGCATATCGCCATGAGGCATGATGGAATTCCCAATAGCGATCTATGCTATTTTAGATCGTTGTTGACGGCAAGTATGGCTTGGAGGGACAGCATTGCTGATGTCGAGTACTCAGCATCAGGTGCCTTGCCTCAGGTTACCCTTTAGAAGCGAGTAGCCTCTTTCGTATTTTGGATGGACGATCCTCCACGGCATGCACTGCTGTTTCTGCAAGGGTGCTCCTGGTTTGAGCAGTGTACATGCTTTCAGCAGATTCTCCAGGAGCGCATCATGGCAAGTGCTCAGGTTTCCTGTAGAGCTGCTGCCTCTTTGGAGCGCTCCAGACAGCACTCGTTTGATTCTCTAGTCCACGGGAGACTGGTCTTGACGTTGGATGTGCAGCAGCCTTGCTCTGTATTGACATGAACTGCTGTCTACGTGCTGCAGAGATGTCACAGACAGAGCTGGTGGCGATGCTGCGGAGCCGGGCCAGGAAGAGCGGCACACAGACCTCCCACTTCAGGGGGGTCTCGCTGCTGAAGCAGACCGGGAAGTGGCATGCGCAGATCAACGTGGGAGGCAAGCAGGTGCGACCAGGACCTTCACACAGCACGACCATCCTGCAGCATCACTTGCTGTTTGCGCAAGGGCATGATGCATGTGAACTTCCTAGACATTGGTTGGCAGCGAAGCGGGCTCTTGCTTGGCTGCTGGAGATTGTTCGTGGAGCAGCAGAAGGGGCAGGAACACTGGGAAAGCGGGTCACTTGAGGACATTTTGACAGTGGACTTCTGATCAAAGCATTCCTGCTGCAGGTACATCTGGGCTTCTTTGCAACGGAGGAGGCGGCTGCGAGGGCCTATGATCGCGCTGCAATCAACAAGGGTGCACGGGACGGCGGCAAGATCATCACAAATTACTCCATCGATGACTATGCGTCTGAGCTGGACCTGCTCCGGCGCCTGTCCCAGGAAGACCTTGTAGCTGCGCTGGCCTCTGAGAGGTGAGCCTACCTGTCCGCACGCCATGACATGCCTGCCTCTGCGGCGGTTGTGCTTGGATGCTTCATGCATCTGCAGTGTGCAAGTCAGAGAGCATCCAGGCCATTGCTGCATTCCGTTGCGCGCATGTTGCATGTATGCCTTGATATCTGCAGGGCATGCATGTTGTCGCGGCTGCCACCTTTTTCACTGCTCCTCATGGGTTGAGTATTACACCAACTAGTCATGTGCATCTTCTGACCGACATGAGGAATACTTAGTCATGAAATAATATCGATGGCATGAATTGAATGACATGGATCCTGCATGTGACCGCAGCCGGCGCAAGCAGACAATGGAGATGCTGGCAGAGGGCTTCACAGGGAAGACAGAGGAGGTGTTTGGCAGCGGCTTCTCGCTTGCGCCGGCGCCGGCCGGCCCAGAGACGCCAATGCTCGCCGAGCTGCGCGCGAAGGCCGAACGCGCGCAGCCCAAGCCAACCGAGAAGAACCAGCTATACGCCAGCTTTGGGCGCAAGCTCGAGGCCGCGCCGCCGCCCACTGCGGAGCAGCTGGCCGCCGCGCAAGAGCGCCGGGAGGCGGCCGCTCGGCACCAAGAGGTAGCTTTCCTTCCGTCAGTGTCCTGCGGCTTGGTTATTGAGCCCCTGCCTATCATGGCAAGCTTGCATCTTTGCCAGACAATCCAATGGCGCTGCCATAAGATAATATCATGGATGGCGTTGTGCAGAGAGTCATAAAATGCGGCGGCCAAGCACCCTGCTCTTTTGAATGCATGTCAGGCAGCACTGTGGGCACTGACGTATGCCTTAGCCGTAAAGTAGTGCGTGAATCTTATATGCCATGTGATCAAGTCATGTGCGATGAAGAGCCAGCCATGTACTACCTTGATACCGCGCACTTTGCATGACACCGGCTGCCTGACTTGCAGGAGCTGGCGGAGACGCGGAATCACAGGCGGCAGGCGATGCGCCTGGGAGGACAGTCCAGGACGGCGTCACCAGCCAGGGACTACGTCACCCCGATCCCCACCCCCGGAAACTCTCCGGCAAAGTTCAGCAGGTGCGGCAAACAAGCGCCGTCCTGCTTGGCCTCCCCAAGAACAGCCTGCATTCTGTGCAAGGAAATGCCCGGTGTCGGATGCTACTGCTGTGCGCATGTTGTACTGACACCTTTTGGGCAGACCGGGGGCACATGTTGTGGAGGTGCCTCCTTCCAGAGTTGAGTCATGATCATCATGACCGTGGCATGCTGCTGGTGCCTGCCTCTGTGCACTGCAAGAAGTCTGTGATGGCGGCACCTGCCCACACCGAAACCAGTCATGAAGATATGCTGCAAATAGCGGGCCATCATTGCCTCCGCCTGTGAATGTGTGCGCTGACGTGGAAAGTCACTGATCTTGCAGGATGCGTGCAAGGGATGGCTCACCCGAGCCCAACCTGCACGGCGAGGATGCCAGCCCGGCATCCCCATTCATGCGTCAGCAGCGCTCCAGGCGGCCGCGGCCGTCCTTTGTTGCTAATCGCTTCCTGCGATTTGAGCAGGGTGAGGGCTGCCTTCTCACCTTCAAACACCTGAAATGTTCCACATCATTGGCTTCTGTTTGTTTCAGTGCAAGGGGCTGACTTGTGCATGGGCCATTGCAGATATGCTGTTGGCCGCAATGCTGTCCGTGGTTGGCAGCCCTGGCTGGAATTTTGCAAGCCTGTTCATGTCTGCCATGCCTGGGTCCTGTCAAGGAATGCCTGTCCTGGGAGTCCGTGTCTGCTGCATTGCTGATATTTTCTGGTTGTTTGACAGATGAGAGCAATGCAACAACTGCGACGCTGCCATACATGGACAACATGGATGATGAGGTGGCCTCGCACTCCGGCGCTGGCCACTTCGACTACGGCGACCCTGAGGTCCAGTTCCTGCAGGTGAGGCTAAGCTTTTCACTCGAAATTTGATTCCCACGATATATTATCCTAAAACAAACACCTGGAAAAGAGCACCTTAGTCCAGGTACTCCTCAAAATGTTGGATTATAGCATGCAACGCCTGCACTGCCATCATATCTTGGGTTGCAGGACAAGTACCTCTCTTAAACTTCACGTGCATTTCACGAGGCACAATCAGTGGGGTTTTCTGGGAGTATGGGGACCGCTCCAGGCAATTCAAAGAGCAGCGACGTCTAAATGTAAATGTTTGGCGGTATTCTGAGAGGCAAAACGGTTTTGCGCGCAGACAAACAAGCCAAGGACAAAGCGGCAGGAGGCAATGATGGCGCGGCGGCAAAAAGAGCGGCAGCAGCACCTGCAAAAGCGCAGGCTCGATATCCTTCAGGCAGCTGTAGCGGCCTCCCCTGGGCCGTCCCCCATCCCCACCCCTGCCCAGAGGGCTCGGCGGCCCGCCTTCCCCTCCCCGGTGCGCTCCCATCCCAACGTCCCTCTTTGCATCCTCCCTGTTCAACATGCCCAGATGCATCTGTGAGGGACAGTGGTAAATGCCAATGGACAAGTTCGCAGCACTGAGGGGTGTTTTCAGTGGCGTCAACGCAAGCATATGTTGAGCCCATGGCTGTGGCATGAGAGAGACACAGAGTGCACAGCGCACAAATAGGGATAGGGTCAGCTCTGGACAGCTCTGAGTTCTTTATGTGGCATGGTGAGGCGGAATCCGTGCATCATTGGGCATGGTGTCACTCATGTCCTCTGTCTTCTTATCCTTTCTCCAGGCAGGGGGCTCTACATCAATCTATATCTAACTTAGATACAGATTCCCCTGTCCAAGGCTCCATCAGGGTATCTGCTTTTATGCATCCGATTTTGAGTATTCTGTGTCTGCTGCAGCGTGGCCTGAGAAATGGGCTGGAGGCTGTGGCGGCGATTGCAGAAGGCCTGTGCACTGACCCCGACCTGGCGGCCGCACCATCAGACATGCCCAGCACCAGCGACAGCGGCAGCCACACCCACGACATCACAGGTGCACCTGCCTTTCCTCTTGCCTGTGTGCTACTGCATTCCTGCACCGTGTTGGATAGCTGCATCCCTCTGAATGTCCTAGGATTGAGCATGTTGCACATGTGCAAAACTTGTGTAGCTTCTGAGGCCAGTAGCAGCCTTATGGTGGGTATATATCTGACAGCTGCAGGGATGGCCTTGCATGCACACAGCCATGCAACATGATGAATCGCTTGCTTCTCCGAGCGCTCACAACTGCCCTGCCTGTGCTGCGGCTGTTTCCATACTCTCATTGTAGCAAGGCGCCTTTGATTGTCGCAACACAACTCGATTGTAGCAAGGCGCCTTTTATTGTCGCGGCGCGCCTCATGAACCACGAAAAACACGTGTCAACGAATGGACAGTAATATATGGTTCTTCTTTGTAAATTGAATGTGTTGTTGTTTTGGGCAGGTCACAAGCGCGGCCTGGACCTGGATCTTGACGCGGAAGAGACGGCCCTGCCGGAAAAGAAGAACCGGCGCGTGCGGCAGGCGCCAACCATGGCAAAACTGTTTTAGCTTTCTCCCTCTACCCTCAAACCACGCAGGGGACTCTAAATCAACTTAAGAGTCCCCTGAACCCTGCTGGGTGGCTGCAGAGTTGCTTATGGCAGAAGATCGGCGTCAGCATTTAGTCATCCATCCTGCGTTGCATCACTTGTGAAAACTCACTGCAAGAGCCCTCCCCGGCATGGGTGGGTTTTGGGTGCAATAGTGTGCCCAAAGATTTTGGAGGCACCTTTTAGGAGGTGGCATCAAGCTTTGCAGGATGCTCACTGTCCCAGTTGCTTGCTGCATTTAGTCACCGAAGAGTTTTCCATTCAGCTGAACAGGCGTTCACATCAAGTCATACAGTGTACAGCATTGGCAGTGTTCCTGGTCATTCTCTGCTGCTTCTATGCAGGCCATGCTTTCCTTTCGCCTGCATTGTACAGGGCAGGAAAGGTATTACTTTCTAGGCACGTTCCCCTCGTGTGTACCACCATCTTGCCAGGAGCCCTGTACATTTCTTGGAGCGAGCTCAACCCTCTTGCAAGTTTTTTTGTGAGTGTGCATGTGAGCTCGCTTCTTACTGGATGCAATACGTTCATTGTCAGCCATCAAGTTCCTGAGTCTGCGTCCCCCAATGCAAGAAACGTGGCGTTGTTGATGCTGTGGTACCCAGTATGGGTTGATTGAAAGAGTGCTGGGCTGTGCAGTGAGTCCTATGCATGCATAGATGATCTATGATAGATCTGAGCTGAAATCTGGAGGGTCAAGAACCACATATGGTCAAGAAGTGTTCAGCGCAGAGCCTCAAAGCTCTGTCTGATGTGCATGTGAGCTAGGCTAGCACTTGTGTGTGGCATCAGAAATGTGGATGATATTGCCTGCTGTGTCAGGCAGTGTGTCCTGTGCAAGCACGCAGAAATACCTCAGGCTGTTGTGCCTTGCAAGTCACGCCTGTGACGCTGCCAGCTATGCAGCTGAAAGAAGTGTTGCGAGCAATGCTATGCCAGTTGCCATCACCATCCGATGATCCAATTGTCCTGTTACATGGGCAACTCTAGTGTAAAATTTTTTGGCCAGCTATCGATGCCTGGGATTTCCAGCAGTGCTCCAGGCCTACCCTCCACCTGTTGGGGTGTATCCAATGGATCGGCAGGTGATCTCGATTAAATTGATTCTTCGCAACACACCTCTGATGCTGGCACCAAGCAGCCTTCCGACAACATCCGACCTTCAAAATATCTTATCGCGTTGGTAGAAAGTTTCACGCACATTTATAATTGCCTGTGTCGAGTTTTGCACAGCTTCAAAGACTGGCATCGTCAAGGCGTTCGAAGAAACACGTTGTTCAGAGCCACACGAATCATTGATTACGATTAAATAGAGCCATGCAGGCGATCATGGGGCTTGAGGGACGGATTTCTCCTAGATCTACAGAATTTTTACAATGCCAACACAGCGTTGTACAGGTCATTCATTGCTTACGTATCAGAGACTGATTGACCAACACAGTAAAACACTTCAAAAATATATACTTTTTACATTCCGTTACCTGGGTTTGATCCAAGATCACGCCTGTTTCTGCTCAACAGTGAACCCATGCCCACACGTGTTTGCTGGGGGTACAGACGAGGCAGTTCTGTGGATCCCGGCTGGCGAAAGCTCAGCAGCAGCGGAGAAGAGCCAGGAAAGCAGACGCACTTCACATCCGCAACCAGCCGCGGCACAGTGGGGAGGAAGGCTTTGTCTTTGGGCAGAAGGGCTACATGGCAGGCATCCCCACAGCTCCAGGTGGAGAAGCAGGGCAGCGGCTGCGGGCATGCCTGCAGAACAAGCCACACGAGTTTGTGGCAGTGGCTCTTCGGGAGATCCATTCAGCCTTTGGGGCCAGGAGAGGGCGCAAACAATCTGGAGAGCGGAAGGGGGCAGCAGAGCAGGATGAGCGCCGGCGACGCATCCTGGAAGACATCATATATTACTGGATGCTGGCTGAGGCCTACATTCAGCACCCAGCGCTGCAGGCAGACATGCGGTGCGTCTGCTACTTTGCCTTAGCTGAAGGCTCTTGGATGAGGAGACAGTTGGACAGCAGTGCTCTAGGATGCTAATTGTGTGTTTAATTTCCATTTTGTTTGGGGAACATGCTGCCAGGTCTGAAGAGAACCTCCGTGGTGTTCATGAGGGGCGACATTCAGCTTATTTTAGCCTTGAATGGAGATTCAGGAGTGGTTCTTGTTTTTATTCTGCAGGTCTGAGCTCAGGATGCCCTACTCTTCTTCGGCGGACGATCAGGAGAGCAAGCAGCACTGGTGAGCCTCCCGACCTTACCAGATACATTCTTCAATGCGAGCACTCCCCTGAAAAGGAGCTCTCTAGGTGTGACGCGAGCTTCTCTGATGAGGTCTCTAGCAGCACAGCAGCTTGGTCTGAGACAGTCTCCATCGTTCCTGAAGAGCTCCTTGAAATCTAGAACAAGCAGTTTGGTTGTGCTGTTTTGACCGCCTCATTGGCATCCTTGCACAGTATGTTTCTGCCCTCTCTCACACGTTTGGCTGAATGCTCAAAATTAAATCTGATGCCGCGCGTTCTGCATTTGCTCCTGCCAGGCTGGCGCAGCAGAGGAGCTGCCAGGCATACGCGCTGGCGGCAGGCAACGATCCGCTGCGCCTCCAGTCGCGCGTGCAGCTGCTGGACGAGGACTTCCAGGGGCAGTACATGATCGGTGCGCTGCCTCTTTACCTACGCAATGAAATTGGCGCATATGTGACACATGATTTATTGCAGATAGCAAAGCTCTACTTTTTGCCCCATTTACTCCCTCCTGAAGGGATGTGCACATGATTGCTGTGCTGCTTTGACCCATGCAAAGTTGCGTTCGAAGCTGCATGTCTTTGAGACTTCACTAATGCACTTTTAGCTGCATGACCCTACTCTTTGCATGTTGTGCACATATTTTGCTTGTCTTCTTGCCTTATTAGAGCCTGGCTAAATACACCCCTTTCTGCATGATACTGTATAGAGACTACAAAGTAGGGGGAATTGTAAGGGGTAGGTTGGTCTGACCGATCCAAGCCGCTTTGGCCTGTCAATTGCTCACTGTCACGCTACAAATCACAGAGCGCTTGCTTTCCAAGCACCTCATTGGAAGTCTTGCCTTTTTATTAACAAGACATGCATGTGCATGCGCAGGTTCTGTGCAATTTGTGAGGGACACCCCTGCAGACGCGCCCAGCGGATCAGATCTGGGCTCGGTCTCGAGCGGCATTGCCTCCCAGGGGATTTCGTGGGGCGGCGCGGGGAGCGACGCCGCTCGGCTGATGAGTCAGCAGCATCCACTGGACGTCGTTCTGGGCAGCCACGGCTCTGGACCCATCACCCCATACGAGGTGCGCGCCAAATATTCCTTCTCTGCATTTTGGGGTTGTGTGGAATCCTAACCTGCCAAAACCGGATGCAACTTCATCTGCTAAGCAGCAGACATCGTTTTGGACCTGTTGCATGGCTGTCCTGACCACGTGTGATCTCCAATTGCGCCTCCCCTGCTTGTGTGACATTCCATACCAGTATATCCATATCGTGCTTACTGCTTTAGCATGCACGCTTTCCGGTACATAGTCTTTGCAGCAGCAGGCTCAGAGCAGAGTCGATTGCCGCATTCGACCTGTGCTGTGCAGATTACCTGTGCATTCAGCTAACAATTTCCAAGCACGCATGACTCGGTGCACAAGCAATCTGCACGGCATGTGTGGTGCGTGTGGCACCCTTACATGAAGGATGCAGACCCGAAAGATCCAGTAGTAATTGACATTATCAAGCCGGGTCGGCGCAGGCGGACACGCCTGCGAGGATGAACCGACAGGGCGCGGCGCGGACGTACCACACCTACATGAATTGGGGCTACTTCCAGCGGCGAATGGCGCAACAGCGCGACTCTCCCAGCACTTCAGAGCCGGCAGCCGCCGACGCTGACTCATCGGCCGCCGGCTCTGCAGACTCGCATGTCTCATATGCAGGTGAGCGCTTGGTTGACGTCTTGCTGCCCTTGGGACTGTCTCTGTTGCTAATTGGCAGTTGCAAACATGGCCTGCCTCTGAGACTTTCCAATCATACACCTGCATTGGCTGGGCTGCGCTCTGCTGGGTATTTTGCAAGCGTGCATGCAAAGTCTGAGTCAAAGTGAGTATATGCCTTCTTTGCATTTCCTTCCTTGGTTGTGGGCTCCAGGCTGGCCAGTTGTTTTGCTGTGGTATTTGACCACATATCTGCAGTTGGAAGCATATGTGTCCTTTGCAATGATTTCCGCAGTGTGTTGAAGTGTGATGGTGGCGGTTGCAGGCGACGCGTGCCGCGTGTGGCGCTACTTTGAGTCGGTGCCCGAGGAGATGAGCAGCATGCGCACTCAGGAGGCAGCAGCTGTCGCAGATCGGCACCTCAGGTGACTCATCGCTGGCCTCTTTTTTTGCTCCAGAGTCTCTGATGCTTGTCTGTGTGATGCTCGGTGATGCCTTCTCTCCCCCTGCCTTGGCTGTGTCATTTCCCTGCCGGCGGCTTGTTCCAGCATGCTCTTGTGATGGTCTCCCATGACATGCCTTCTCAAGAGAGACTTTCTGCCTCTGGCTTCCTTGAGATATTCGCCACATCTTGAGAGCATGTGCGTCCTTCAGTGGAGAAGCAGAGAATTAAATTCAACATACCATATATTTCTGGGGCATGAGAATGAGTCTGTTTTGGCGTGCAGGGCGCTGTTTGGCACGGAGGAGGAGTGCATAACATCGCTGGCGGCCTGGCAGCAGATGTGCACCGAGGCCCGCTGGATTGGCCGAGCGCTCTTTGACGCTGAAGGCATTGTGTTGCAGCACACTCAGCCGCCTCCTGACCGCTGATCTTGCTTGAGCTCACTGTATGCGCGGCCCCAGCTGCAATTGGGATTTTGGCAGCACATACAGCCACCACCTGTTTGCTGATCTTGCTTGAGCTTAATGCAGCCTCGGTCCTAGCTGCGCCTTGAGAAATTCGGCAGCACACACAGTCACCACTTAGTAGCTGATCTTGCTTGGGCTTACTGTAGCTTTCAAAATTTGTAACGGAGGGAGTCCTATGGCTCATTCAGCCGCCCATCACAGCCTGATCACATTCTGGGTTGCCACCAGCAACCCTGGTCATTGAGTGTGACGCTATTACGGAGCTGTTCTGGTCTGGTCTGGGAAGTAAGACCTGTTGATGCGGTGTATGGAATTGAACCTGTTTTTTTAGGCTGTGGAGGCGTGATTGTTGCGCCACTTGTGGCATTCCTGCAGGATAGAAAGCCTTCCTCTGTCCCGAACATTGGCCGGTAGAGGTGGAACAGGTCTATAAGCTTTGGAGTTGCGGCGCTGCCTATCATTGACATTACCTCAGACTGGGCCAGTGGCCCCGGGCCATGGAACGGTTGGCACACTGCCAGATCAAGGAGTTGTTGTGCTGTCATATTGACATCGTAGCTGCATGGTAGCCGCCAGGCTTCCTCTGGCTTCCCCCAGGCATATGCCAAGCATGATCCTGAAGGCGAGACATCTGGCGAGCTAGCAGGCTGAATCTCAATTAAATCTCGATTCGCAAACGCAGTGTCTCAATGAGTCGGCAATGAGTCAGCCATCATGGTTGTTGCTCTACTGCTGTGAGACCAACCCAAGCAGCCTAAAGCTGATAGCTGCAGTGCTTCGTGCCAAAGACAACACTCACTCTTACGTCAGAAGAGGAAATCTGGAAAGGAACCACAAGGATCAGAGTTAACCCCAAGCCCTAAAAGATTGGAATGCTTTAGTCACCACTTTGGATGAGGTCGACGAATCTATTTCGAACTTGAAATGATAAAGTTTCATCTACCCCTTGGCTGTCCCAGGTCGGACTACAATCTACCTCGGACTAGCCCAGGGCGAATGCAAAGTTCCAACCTGAGCTGCGCGCTGGCAGATGGAAGCTCAGTCTTCATAATCACATCAAAAGGACGGGCAAGAGCACTACAGCGAGGAAACCTTATTGCAATCGTGCAATGCAAGGTGCAGGTTGTGGCGTTGTGCATGCATGCAGATGGATACGTGCTTTCCAGAGACTATCGGAGCCGGCTTTGCATGATCTCTCAATGCTTAGCAGGGCGTGTCTGCTCAGAGAGCTACATTATTCAAATTTAACATTGCACACCTGTTGGATGCTGGCTGCTGGAGTCTGGGCGCATGCGACATATGGGCAGCAGGGCAAACGTATCTTTTGTGCTTGATGCAAGGCTTGTCTTAGGCATGGCTCTGTAGCAGTGTCAGCATGCTGCTTGCAGAAACACCCTTAAAGCGCAAGTAAGTCATACAGAGACGCACGTAGCCCCATCTCTCTGCCAAGTGGGTTTACACTTGCACATGGAATTATGGAGTGCTCTTCAACTTTAATATCAGCTGAGCTCTCATGTACTATTCCAGAAGTGCCTGTTGCCATTCAAGTCTATGCTGTGCCGTTCAATGGCTGATAGGTAAAACAATTGCAGCGGCGGCGTTTCTAAAGGATAAACAGATAATATCTTGTCAGACATGAGGCTGAGATGCACCCGAGAACACTTATTCTGATGCATCTTCTTTACACGGTGTCAGTCACTGCACAAACCCCATGGCAGAGCTTTTGCGCCAGCACATCCCAAATGCAAGGAATATAACGATCAGAGTCTTACACCATTGCACGGCAGGGAAAAAGTTCAGACAAAGATACTGGAAGGCTACATCTGCTCAACAATATGATCCTCATCTCACTACTTGAATTTCAACGCCGTGCCTGCCTAGTTCTGTACTATCACAGAATGATTCCTCACACGCTTGGCACTTCAACTCCAGCATGGGCTCACTGCCATGTTCCGCCCAACAATGCTGTTAGTTTCTTATGACATTGGTGGCTTCTGGTGTGCTGGCTGCCTGCTGATTTCGGCTGGTGCTCTCAAAATGGTCTGTATTCAGCACTTTTTGAAGTTGACGAGCTTGGGACTTGGGCGGTCAAAGCAGCCTTTGAATTGCCAGTTGTCAAGGCCCCCATCGCCCTGCAGCCAAAGCCGAAAACATTATGCCATTCTGGATGTCTGCACGAGATCTTCCAGGCTGGCCAGTCATGCGATCCGGCATAGAGTTGTCCGCCTGCCCGTGCCTGAGAATTGAGTAATGCAGTGACAGCAGGCAAAAAGAGACACATCCGTGAGGGAGCGCACGGTGTTTGTGATGGTGCCGGCGTCAAAGGCCCAGACATGGAAAGACATGGATCCGAACCCTCGCAGCCCTCGAGAGTCCACCACAACTCCGGTGAGGTCAGATGCGCTGCAGCTCTTGCACACCATGATGCTCTTGTCTGGGTGGGCGCTGCTGGCTTCATTGAAAGTGATGTCTGTCGCAGCCAGCAGGGTCCTGCCAGGGCCGCGCTCCACAGCCCTGCCAGGCACAAGTGTTGCTTAGCTCTGCGACTCAGACGTGCATCATTGGCAGCACATGGGTGAGAACAGATGCAGCATTGCCTCAGCTGGCCCCGGCTGGCGGGGGGCGGCAGAAATACGGAGCACCATGCCCACGGTTCATTGGGCCTCGCTTGGATCTGGGAGTCCAACAAGGGGTAAAATAGTGGCAGCCTTTAACTGCAGCTTGCCTCTCGGCAGGAAAAGCGTACAGTAGACATAACAATACAGTAGTGTTGGCAAACTTAACGCAGGTTGACACAAGAAGCTTCAGGACAGCAGTGAGGCATGGCTTGCTTTCTAAGAAGGCATGCACATCCAACGCCAAGGAGATTGCTCAGAAGTAGGGGCCTGTGATTATTTCTGTCAAGGATGATACGAATTGCATGACCTGCCATGTCACCATTGCCAGGACAAGTAGTCATCAGGGAAGTTTTGGCATCAAGTTTCACCTGTCACCATCAGCGTAGCTCCCATCACCTGCACGCACATGTGAAGGGGGTCGAGAAGGATTTCCAAGAAAGAGCATTAAACGGAGGAACATATCTTTCCAGAGGCTCAGCTTCTGTGACTGCAGGTTGACCTCACTCAATGGAGGCCAATTTGTGTCTGTGCTCTGCCAGGAAACACACGTTGCGTTACAGATTTTAGTCTAGACTTTCACATGCAGCTCCCCCAAGAAAACAATTATCGTCAGCTCAGAGATATCATGGCCAAGTCTCGCATGCAGGACAAGGCGAACCCGATGCCTCCAGGGGACGGCCTGCAACCATCGCGGCTGCCATCAGAACGAGCACGGCGAAGACTGCAATGCTTGCCATGGTGCCTGCGAGACAACAGACCACACAATTTAAGATACAACTGACTGTCGACATTATCAGATTATAAGGGTTGACATGCCTCATCCACGCCTTCGGTCGATTGCAGGAGCACATCATGTGATGGCGGTACAATTTTGGGCACACGGCATCAGAACCCAGTGTGTGCCAACGAGCGTATTCGACAAAAACAACTGGATCCATGTTTCACTAAGATTTCAAATCTGCCATATGTCAGGCATCAAGACAGGCTAGCCCGAGGCAATAGGCAACGAAGATCTCGTTGACATGCGTGTCAGAAGTTGAGAGGACTCGGCAATTGAAAGCCGTGATCGTATTCATGAGAAAGGTAGGAACACTGCTACTTACCTGTTACAGGAGATTGCTGAAGCAGAGTCGGCGACGGGAAGGCCAAAGAAAGACGAGCCGGATGGAGTCTCGATGAGACTAGGCGAGACTTGTGGGCACTGAGTGGATTTGCGTTAGCAGCGTCTTATTCTTTCCTGAATTTTGATCTGAAAAAGGGAGCGTGAGGCTTTTATATGCAGCGAAAAGGGGCTTCCGTGCCAGGTTCCATCCAAGGTCTTCGATGTCGGGTTCCTCATGCATGCAGTACAGGCTGACTGGACCAAATATGGCCTCACAGCACGTGATCCATGGAGCTGAGAGGAACATGAATGTCGGTTCAGGCCATTGCGAGGTGGAATCAGTGATGAATCTGCCAATGCCAGCAAGGCATGAGAAGCATATAGTGTGGAGCAACCTGCTTGAAGTGCTTGGCACTACCTCCGAGGCACTACCTCAGAGTCTGTGCGCCGGCTCCCAGGTGCCTTGACACCAGATCGTTGGGCACGAAAATCAGCTGAATGAACACCATTGCGCATTATCGTGTTTCGAGAGGTACTGTGATGTATGGACATCCTGCAGGTCTCCTGTTGAACAAATTGTCCTCTTTCCTGACCACGTGTGTGTGCACGTGGGCACATAGGCACCACGGGGTAAAAACTGTCAGGCCTGCTCGGCGACCACTGTTCGCTGGCACGTCTATTCCTGCGAGAAGAAGGTTGTGGTCCTCTCCATAAATGAGACAGGACAGCTGGGGAGCGCTGTGTGGGAATTGCACCCTGACACTTCCCTGGCAGAAGGATGGTGCCATCTTGGAATTGTGACAGTTGTTGACCCCTGTTTCGCTAATGTGGAATCGTACAGATTATACATTATTATATTCCTGATAACTGGACAATGAGCAATGGTCCTGGGTGACGGCTATGGGGCCAAATGTAGGGAACTCTTCTTCAATGCATTCAGGCTGCACAACAAAGAGGCTTGCAGTGATTCTTCTCATCATCTCGTGCGAGTGCAATGACATCCGCAGCAACAAAAAAGCACCACAAAAGGAATTGCTAAAACCCAAGGTGCGTTTGGCGACAATCAGTATATATCAAGATTCGATGAGCAGACCACTGTGCCAGGTTAAAACAGCAGGCGATCGACATTCTTGATCCTGTAGACACTCAGCATCGGAAATTCATGCACTTCCACCAAGTCGCAAGCCTCATTTCAAGACTTTGACATCCCTGCGACAAAGGTTCCTGGCACGGATCACTTGCTCTACTTTCTTTTCGTCTGGGCGTGTTATGTCTTCTGAACACAATTTGCATAGGCTTTATGCATGAAACGACGTTGACAAAGAGTTGTGCATGCAAGTAGGCGTTTGAGGGGCGATCAGTCAAAGGCGCTCTGCAGGGAAGGAGGCAGGCAAAACAGCCCTCGCAGGGCGGCATAGCTGCAGATGAGCCAAGCGCAGCAGCAGGCAAAGCTTGGAGCGAGCTTCCCCGCCTGGCCTGGGTTGTTTCCCAGTCTCCAGGGCACCTGGGAAACTGGTCAGTGGCGCTGTCAGCCCTCAACTGCTACTGCGCGCGACAGGGGATCCCGTTGTTTCTAGAGCCGGAAATCTTTGTCAATGACGGCCGGCCCTGGCTGCACGAGAGGCTGCGCATTGTGCAAAAGTACCTCCCACGATTCCAGTGGGTTCTGCACAGCGATCTGGATGTGCTACCTGTAAATTACTCAGTGCGGGTGACTGACTTCCTGGATAACCGTTTTGACATGATCCTCCAGGATCGCATTCCCCCAAACCACCCGCCAAACACCATCCTGGGAGCTTCTGAGCTGCACGCCAGCGCTTACTTTGTCAGGAACTCAGAGCACGGCAGAAGCTTCATGCAGCACTGGCTCAGCGGCTCAGACAATGGCCAGAGGCGCTTTTACAACCAGGACAATGGGGAATTGCATGAGAGCATCCTGCACTTTTTGGGGATGCAGTCTTGCGTGTCTGAAGACATAATAGACAGATGGGGCTATGCGCATCCGTATGTGACATACTTGCGCTGCTTCAGAAAACAATTGCAGAGCCATGTGATGGACAATAATCCCCAGTCTGCATGGTATGAGGTTACGTCAGTGGGTGGGTTAGTCATCAAGGTGTATCGCCAGCTGGCCGGCTTCCATCGGGACAGCCATGCGGCGGACCCCTGCATGGTTACTAATCCGGCATGCAACTTCTTGCCGGGCGATTTCCTGCTGCATGGCAAGCACCTCCAGAAATATGTTTCACCCCGCTTGGTGGACTGCTCTGCCAAAACCTTGACAGGCCACAGCAGAGGGAATGGTGGCAGTAACGACACAAATAGGCATGCAGCTCTGTTGCATGGGGTTGAGCAAGGAGCTTGGTTGACGCTAGAGCAGGCTAGGGATGCTGCCTCTTGGACAAAATTGATGACATACAGCGGGTGTTGGGAAGGCGAGGAAAATGTGTGCAGTGAACGAGCGGTGTGGCATAATCACACGGAATATCCCTTTCCAGACTTTTGACGTTAGCTGAATGCAGTCCAACTCCTTGGACTTGAACTTCAATTTTGATCAATTTGAATTCATGAATGCAAAAGTGCATTGAGGTGGAGTGAAGCTGGTGCATGTGACAAATGCAAGGATCCATGGATCTGTTGAGTAATCTTTAAGGTATTTGGGATGTTCACACAGTTTGGCATAACATCTCAGCCAATTTTGCAGTCCAATGAGATCAACTCTTGCACCTGTTGCACCTGTACATGCAAGCATCACGTGCCATCACGTGACATTAGCAGTGGTATCCAGTCAGCCTGTACTGGCAGGAGGAACCCGACATCGAAGGCCTTGGATGGAACCTGACTTGGAAGCCCCACCTCGCCGCATATAAAGGCATAAGGCTCGCTTTGTTTCTATCAGAGTGCAGCAAACTTAATACACTGCTAGCGCAACTCCGCCTAAACGCCCGCAAGCCTCGCCTGATCTCGTCTGGACACCATCCGGCTCGTTCTTCTTCAGCCTTTCTTGTTGCCCTCATTGCCTCATACTACTCCTTCATCAGGTTACCAGCAGCCTCTTGCTTACTTTATTAACAGATACGTGCCTTTTACCTGCCGCGTCCGGACCACTCATTCTTCACGCATGTCTCCGATCATCGGTGGCTTCTGTCGTCTGCTAGCCTGTCGCAACGTCTGAGATTGGAGGTTGAGTCAAGGTCTGGGTCTGGGAATGAATTTGGTTTGGGTCAGCGCAATTGGCACCTCGATGAGTTCTGATCCATCTTGTTGCCCCGACATCTGTACCGGCATGTGCACAACTGGAGGACTTTTCGATAAAGAATGTCACTTAACTTGATCTAGATCTAGTACAACCTTCAGTGTATTATACCGTGGATTGAGTCGGCCCTGTGCCACCGCGCTGCGATGATTTGAGCAGAGCTGCTTTAAGACCTTTGCATGTGCGTTGCGTTGTCAGGTTTCAGGGCGCTGCAGGATTTTTTAATTTCTGTTTTGCATGATGTGTCCTTGATGCAAACGTCCTGGTCAGATTTGAGGGAAAATAATATTTTTAGATCGAAACGAACGGTATGATCTATGCGTGCAGGGTGATGGGGGCTTTATCAACTGGCAAATCAAGGGCTGCTTTGACCGCCCGGATAACGGCAAGCTTGTGAACTTCAGGGCGTGCTGAAAATTGTCAGCCTGAGCCAGCAGACAGCCTGTGCATACTGAACGATGAAGCTCCCAAGTTCATAGCACGCACAAGCTGCCCAGACCAGAAATGAGCTGACAAAAAAGGAGCTGACCAGAATGTTTCAAATTGACCGCGGCACCCTGCTGCGAGCAGCAATGCATATAGTGAGCCTAAGTATGACTGAAGCATGGGGCAGGATTCCGAGTGAGACGGTGCAGACTGCTTGGATTACTTTTGTTGAGTGCCAGCGTTAGTGCAAGACTCTGTGCATGGCCTTATTAAGTGTGTCCTGCAGCGCAGCACTCGGCCGTATTTAAAATGAGTAAACTGTTCTAAATCAAATCCCGCGTTGCATGATGCAATAGCTGACTGCTGAAAGAAAAGCAAAGTACGGCAGCATCGCTCTGCTCTGCTTGCTAGGGATACGATTTGCAGCGTTCGAATTTCCTCTCCTGAAATGTTCCATCCCAAGGGATGCATCAGTGTGGCGCTTGCCTGCAAGGATTGCTTGAGTTGTGAGCGTGTTGCATGCCTTTCAGCTGAAGGCAACCGTCCTGGCAGTGCATTAAAGCACTCATGATGTAACATTTCCGTCAGTTACTTTAGCCCATATCTGACATGTCAGCCAGCCGGCGCACACTCCTTGCATGCATGTGGCAAAATTGCGATATGCCAAAACTGCCACCAGGTCGGTCCGAAGCAGGCTAGGGCCATAAATGAAGCTCAAGGCATTACATCACAGGTGCACTAGGCAACTCACTTGCAAGCTTAAACCATTGCATTCCTTGGAAGCACCTGCTTGATCAAAACGGCCGCTGGCACTTGCAAACTAGTCATCCTGGCTGCTGGCAGCCCTGCGTACAGATCATAATTTGCTGATCAACAATGGAAATGGAATTGGGAGGAATCCTTTGTCTGCGTAGCTGACTCATCATGAGAATGTGCCTCTTTCAAAACGGGCACTTTTCATTTTTGAGACGTGTCATACACGCACGTGCTTTGCATGGATGCAACCTTGGAGCTATGGACTGCCCACTTGCAGGGCAGAACCTTGGAAGGAACCTGTGCTTGTCCGCAATTCTCGCAGGATAGCAAAACTGCTAGCAGAGCGCCGACAAGTTATCCTCATTAGCTACCGTCCGGGTTTTATTTCTGCTCGTCATCGTGCAGCCGTCTCGTCCGCCCTGCCCTCCTGCAGAACTTCGCTCGTACAGGTAACCACCGATACGCACAGCTTCCTGGTCCGACATGATTGTTGCTCCCTCTCTTGAGCATCCAGAAGGGGTTTCACAGCCTTCCTTAGCAAAATTGGTTCTCGATAGAACTTGGTGTTCAGTTTGAAGGTAGCTTCAGCTTGGGCCGTCGACGTGTGCCGATATCGGCTTCTCATCCTTGAGGTGCTGGTCGTAACATAATCTCGCATCAATACTGCTCAGCGCATTTCTCTGACACTGGACTGAATTCATCTGCTTTCCTCAACACCTGGACAAGTGGAAGTAATTTGTCCTACAGAAGGGTTTGGCTCTTTCAGATCACCATCCTCAGGAGGCTGCTGTGGCAGCCTTGTCACCGACCTGAGCCCACCGTGACGGTGGTCTTGAGAGCACATTAGCTGTGCATTGAGCTCTACTTTGTGCTACAGATACAATGGTGCGCATCAAAGTCTTTACCACAATGGTTCTGCTGGCAGCAGCCATGGCTGCAGCTCGTCCCCTTGAGGTGCCAGGTGTGCACCTTACCAACCTGAAGAATTTTGGTGCGTGAATTTGGGATCTCTGATAGTATGTCAGAAGGACCCTAGGACTGCCTCAGCGTGGCTCACTCTTTCCTGCTGAGGTGGTGTTTGCTGCAGCGTGTATAAATGTAATTGCATCCTCGGCAGATGGCACACGTGTGTTTGTTGCAAAGTGCATGCATCCACGAAAGGCCTCCAACAACGTGCTGGACCGTGAATGCATTGATAAAATCTTCACTCATGGCCCCCGGAAATGGGCGTAATGCGAATTTGGAATTTGTTCTGCTGTTCTGTTCTGAGCAGTTCTACCATGCGCGTGTAGGCGTGGAAAGCTACGCTGATATGGTCACTATCAGGTGAGCCATCCTAATGACTCAGATATCCTCTTTTACTCGCAGTCTTGGTTAGTCGGGGGATTTATTTGACTTATAAAATTCTGTATCAACATGCCTGACTTAGTGTTTCAGACAAAGGTGCACTTGCATATGCATGCTGGCAGCGCTGCAAAACGCACACAGATTCTTGAGCCGGCGGAAGTGCGCAACATGCCAGTGCTTGTTCACAATGATGCTGATGCCACCGACCGGGCCTGCAAGTTTGCATCATCATGCATGACACCAGGAAACCATTTGCCTCGGGCTTTAAAATCTGACATGCAGCTTGTCTGCAGATGCACCTTGCCTCTGACAGGAAAAGCGTGTAACAAAAATATACATAATAGCAATTCGGCCTGCATTGAGTGTATCGTTGCTGTCTTCAGGGATGTGGAGCACGGCGCTGGCAGGACCCTGCTGGCTCAGTCGGACGCGCCCTTCAACGATGCGCAGAGGACATACCCCGGCAAGAGCATCATGGTGTGCAAGAACTGCAACGCCTATGGGCTGACTGGACTGGCCGCAGACTACCAGTCGGGGGCGTTCCATGTCTGGGCCTTCAAAACCGGCGAATTCTCCAACCAGGCATGCCCCCTTTTTCATCGTTCATCCCTTTAGAGGATTCAAATTCAAATTTTAGGGTACCAGTGGGGGACGTTCCATGTCTGGACCTTCAACAGCGGCAAGTTTTCCAACGAAATGCATGAGTGTAGTAGTTCTATTTTCAACACTTGCTGACTTGTGAGTGCTTAATTTATTGATGCTGAGTGCTTGACAACATCACCACATTCAAGAGAGTGCATGGGCAGATATGCGCTGATGACTACAAAACCAGCACTTTGACTCACCTGTGAAGAGAATTATACAGAGCATTTCGAGGTTCTTGATCTGTCTGTGTGTTTGTGTGCAGGGCGATGGTGGCCTTGACAACTGGCAATTTGTTGGTTGCTTCGACCGCCCCAGTGCCAAGATTGTGACCTTCAGCAGCTGCTGAACACCCCAGCCTAAATCGAACAGCCAGCCCGGCCTTGCCGTTGTTAATCTGAGAGCGCCAATGCGCACAGAATCTTTGAGTCTACTCTCGCGGTCCGTTCGGCAAAGCGACAACTCATCTGGCCAATTTAGAAGCCTGGGTCAACACCTGTTTGAGATGTTGCTCTCGCCCACGTGTAGGCTAGACCAGAATTAGCCAAGCATGAAGCTGATAGTGAACATCGCGAACTTATTGATGACAGTGAAGGAACTTGCAAATGCAGCAGGGCGAAATGTTAGCTCATGCATTGTCTGGGTTATAAACGGCTCTGCTCATGAAGCTGTTTGTTACTGTAGTGTCTGCCCAATGGTGATTTGCGAGAGCACTTCTGCAGGTCCTTCCTGCATGCAGCATGACACGACGAATGCATACATTTTTACGGTTTAGGGTTCCCGGTCGAGCATTCATGCCAGCGCAATATCTTGCATGATCTGGCTGTTATTGCAAGGTCATAACTTCATATGCGGATGCGCATATAGCTGCAAAGTCCCACTCAAACCAGCAATAGTGGCCAGTATGCACTCTTTGAGTCCAGCACACATGTCTACAGGGTAGGAGTAGTCACTACTTCACTCAAGTCTCTATTGTTCTGCGGTGACTACCCCTAGAGCAGAGCAGCGCCGGTCATGGCACTTGGCTACGCCTTGATTGACTGCAGTAACTACCCCTAGAGAAGGGCGGCGGCCGTGGCACGCAGGCAGGTTACGCGCAAACAAATGCCACACACTAACTCCGGGCAATGCTCTATCTTCAAGTCAGGCGCATGGAGGTCATACATGAGGACACTTGGCTGTGCATTCCATCATGAGTAGTTCAGAGTAGTTCATGACTCCATAGAGACTCTGAACTGCACCACAGCCCTAGAGTAGGGCGGCGGCCGTCGCAGGCAGGTTGTACGCGAAGACAGTCATCCAGAGGGTGACCGGGACGATCGCAAATGCGTACAGCCGCAGCAGCAGAGCCGCCATGCGCGGCGCGAGCGGCTGGGTGCCCCGCCGGAGCTGCGCCAGCAATACCAGGTTCTGCGCTGACGGCATCGCGCCCTGCAAGGACACCCCTGTCATTATTACACGCCTTTCCAATTTCTTGAGGATCAAGTGCAACGCAGCAGCGTTTCTATGACAGCCTTCCAACCTTCTCTATCTTGGGCTTTCCTCCACCAGGTTAGAGATAAGTACTGTAATCAGCACCATAGTTCCCGCACTCCTCAAAATGCGTAAAATTTTTGGACCTGTTTTTGAAAGTATTTCCTTCCTTGAAATGCTGTTTCATCATCACCAGTGGGTCGGGCTCAGCGAGAGCTTTTCAAAATTGGTCTCAAAATTGGGTTTATATTTTGCATTTTAGGGTCTTAATTCCGACCTTTTTCCAGGAAAAGCAATTATTTTCCGTGGAAAATATGGTGCTGACTACGGTAGATCAGTTACGGGTCTACTTGTATTTGTAAGCAGGAGTGGCCAGTGGGCACCCTCGACTGGCATAGATTGGCTTTTGAGAGGGCTGGAAATCATAGAGGTACAGCAGCACAGGCCAGCGATGCCAGGCCAATAGGGAGGAGTTTGCAGACGAAGAGTGTGAATTGCTTGTATGGTAATGTGGTGGCTTGCAGGGCTTTTCTAGCTGGTGCTTCACCAAGCCAGACCCTGAGAGGTTGAGAAGATAAGGGACCTGCCAGGACACTACTCCCTAAACAGCAGAGGCCCGGCGCAGTTTCGTACTGATCGATGGCAAGAGGCAAGTTGAGCATTCAAAATCCATAATAAGCAAAATTCCAAGAAGCTGGAACCCCCAGAGAAGAGACCCTCACCTGCACAAGCAGCGTGAGCGCGCAGACGGGGTCGGCCGGCAGAAGTCTTAGAGCCGCCAGCCCGCGCACGAGCGCCAGTGAAACCGCCGGCATCAGTATTAAACGCACAACGGCCACAGCCGCGAACATGCGTGCGTCAACATTGTCTCTAGGAAGCAGCATTCTCAACAGGTTCTGGTCGGGCTGCCCGCTGGACTGCCCGCTTGGGCCAGCCCCTGCGCACACACAGCGGCTGACTTCTGAATTAGCTTTCAAATACAGGTGATAAAGGAAGATCAAGGAAAGGCGAGGAAGGTGTCTCAAGGTGTGAAAATGGTAATTTGTAAAAATCCTTGTCCCCGGCCATGCATGGCCTCTCTTTCCACCAGTCCTCAAGAGTTTCCGGTGATTATCTGTAGATCCAACTTCTTGTGGGTGCAAGTCATAAAAGCCCCAAAAATGAACCCAAAAAATGCATGACCAAAGCCTCAAAATTCCCTCGCAAGAACAGGAAGCATAAGCAACAAGGCAAGACGCTGAGTTGGCATGACATGCATCTCAAAATGCAAGGCTGCAGGGCGTTCACCATCGGGCCCCCTGTCTTCCAGCATCCCCTGCGTTGCGAGCCTGGCTTCACTCCAGACCACCTTGCTCCTCTGTTGCGCAATGCTCAGGCTCTCCCCTGCATCGGTGCAAACGAGGCTTGGGCATATCTTCAACCGGGTTCATAAATCAGCAGCAGCCTGATTCTGTCAAGATCTACAAGCTGCTGACAATACAGCTGCAGACTCGCGCGTTGCATTGCACCAGTAGCGCCCCACTGTTGCGCCATTCAAAGCACGACAGGCATCGGCGGAAATTTTTTCCTGTCATGCCCTGCACATTGTCACCTGAAATTTCAACTCCTCTGGACTGGAATTCTGTGACAATAAGAATATTAATGACACATAGTAATGAGCAATGAGTAATAATCATGATGCTTCACTCCGGCGCGCACCTGGGGCGGGTGTGTTGGGTGTGACAATTTGGACCTGCCCCTGCTGGAGGGGGGACCCGGGGGTCCCGGAGGGGGCCTCCCCCTGCTTTACCGTTGTTAGATCAGGCGGCGGCTTTGAAGCCTTTTGAAACAGCGACGCGCCCAGAACCACGGTCTGCACGGCGAGAGTCGCGCCGCCAATAAGCCCAAGAATCTGTGCCACCGACTTGATGCCACCTGTGCGCACAATGAACTGGAAGCATGAAACCCCTGCAGCAGATTGCAACAATTCTGAATGAATGCATGCTTTAGCAGCAATGTGCGGCCCTGCTGCATACATCCGCTCTCAACAGGGCCTGAATGCATGCTTAGGACATCCTGACATTATGAGGGGCGTTCTGTTTGCACTGCAAAGAACACTGTGCAAATGCCACTTCTTACCTGCCAAGGGGATTTCAATAAAAGTAATAGGTTAGTTGATGTTGCGGAATATGTCAATGTAAGAAGCATCATTCTTTGAAGGCCACGGCAAGCGCCAGAGGCAGGAAGGATGGCTTGCCTAAGCAGACTCGCAGTTCCATGGGAAGCCGCAGTGTATAAGCGGCCACGGCGGGGTTGTCGGGGCGGTACAGCAGCTGGCCCAGGGGGGATACGCCGATCAGAACGCCTGCAATCACCCCTACGAGCGGGGGATTTAACACCTGCGCACAGCACAACACACCCTCACAAGTGTGGACAGGCGTAAACTAGAATTCTTCACGTGCTGTCAATTCATAATGAGGAGCATCAATGCCCGGTCATGCTGGAAATCCAAAAGGCAGGATCTGGCATCATGGAGACTTTGGTGTGAAACGATGCCTTGTGATTATTCCAGCATGATCCACACACCATGGCTGCATGATTTACGGAATAGATCCTTCCCTTCCCTTCACCCGTGAAATCAGCTACAGAAAATCACAGAAGTAAGTGTTGCAGGCTCGCATAGCATGGGAGATTGCCTAACATACAGCAACATTGCACCATATATTTTAGCAAGATTAAATATCAACCCCCAGCCGAAGCGGCAGGTCATGGAAATTTGCGTGCAATCCATTGGGCCTTTGGACGTTTGGGATGCCACCTTGACCTGCAAACGTGACAGCACCTGGCACAAAAGGCGGGGATGATTATATAAGATAGAATAGCGCGCTCACCCTTAGAAACGCTCGCCTGACCCGGAGCAGCCAACGCCGGCCGGCCTCAACCAGCCGTGCCTAACCAGTGTCAGGCTAAGAGGATACACCAAGAGCTTGAGCCATGAAGAAACAAGTGGCGCATGCCGAGATATTTAGACCACGCACCCTTACAAACGCTCTCCTGACCCCGCGCAGCCACCGCCGGCCGGCCTCGGCGCCGCGCAGGGCCCGGCTCGCGGCGGTGGGCTGCCGGTTCAGACCGGCATTAGTTGACAAGGCCACGCGCGCAACGCTCATTTCGTCCCCCAGATCGTCCCCCAGGAAATTGCTGCCGTAGCGCGCCGGCCTCGGCGGAGCCTCTGCAAATGCGCGCACAATCATGTAAGTACCGTTGTAGATTACCATTCATAGAACGCTTCAATAATGTAGAAACGTACAGATACTTGTTTCGTCCCCCAGATCGATCCCCAGGAAACTGCTGCCGTAACAGGCCGGCCTCGGCGGAGCCTCTGCTGGCGCGCACAACCTTGTGAGAACCATCAAAGAAGAAGTGATGCGATATGGTGCAAGCATGCATTGCAGCTGCGTCATCATGATGACAAGAAGCACGTAAAGCAAAGCCATGCAGAAGCCATGCTTTGCGTGCTTCCCGTGGTCATGAGCCCCAGCCGCAAGATGAGCAGACCACTGGGGAATAGCTTGTTGAATGGGTATTGCAGCAGACAGAAATGGATTGCAAGTGCGCACTTTTCGTGACCAGAAAGATGCAATTGCAGCCGATCTATGGATTGACACCCGTTTGAACAAAAGGAAATAGGCAATTGATGCTAAACTGGTGAAATCAGTTGTGCTACCTGGCCTCTTCGCCGCCAATTTGCCAGAAAAGGTTAGCAAAAGAATATAAGCATTAAACTTATGTTGGGGACATCTTCAAGGGTGCATCAACGCACCTTGGCCCTCGGCGGCAAAGCCGGCGGACGCGAGCTGCGAGTACCCGACGCTCCAGAGCAGCGGCGACCAGCCGGTGAGGAACAGTGCCGTGTAACCCACCGCGCGGTCAAAGGCGGCCACCGGCAGCAGCGCATTGAGGAAGACCAGTGGCAGCGTGAGCGAGTTGCCGAAGGTGCAGGCTGCTGACACCAGCTCGCGCGTGCCTGCGCGCATGTGCCGGCACACTTTTGTTCTGCCATGATTCATTGTGTGCCCTTATGGTCTTCGGAACCTCTCGAATACTGGATCAGCTGCAAGGCGCGCAGTCAATGCGTAGGCGTGCTGTCTGCTGCCAGTTCATACATCTCGCTATAGCACTTGTCGTCAATAAGTAATGCTGTCCTCGAGGACCCATCGCTCTTGCAGCAATGCCCCCAAGAGATCCGCAGATAGCTTCACTCCACCTTGCTTTGGGAAACAGGAGAACCAACAACAAAACACGCACCGAGGGGGATGTTTTTCTGGCGGGGCAGCAGCGCGGCGGCGACGCCGGGGACGCCGGTGGCGGTGGCGGTGGTTAGGGCGAGGAGCTGCGCTGACCTGGAGGGGTTGCGAGGGTGCCAGCCGGACAGCGATGACATCAGCGAGCCGTCCACGATGCGCGCGGCCACCGAGCCAAAACAGGCGCCTGCTGCCACCTGCATGCATGCGCCGGATCAGGCGATGTTGACAAGGATGACATAGAAAATGCAGGCTCCTGGCAGCACGGCAGGTTTTCCGGCAACGACCTTCGTCACATTTGGTTGGTCACATGCTACATTGGAGCCGTAACCATTAACACCCCCTGGCAGAGCACATGGCGATTGCAAATTCAACAGTCTGACAATCAGATTTGTCTCAGCGGCTACCATTTTGTCAGATTGGCCTTAGGGGTGCTTGCATTGGCAGAGGTACACGATATTAAAAGAAGAGTTTGGAAAAAGGGTACCTGCAGCACGGCCACCAGAGGGATAGCAAGGAGGGAGAGGTTGGGCTGTTTGGCGAGTGTTGAAGCAACCTTTGAGAAGAGCATGCAGGGGATGAACACATTGAACGCCACCTGTACACCCCACATGCACACAAAGTTAGATCCAGCGATTTTACCTCAGGCCATGCATAACCAGACCATGCAATGTAATATTCTGGTATAGGTGTACTTGATCAAGACGTCCAAATCTGGTTGCAGACCGTTACAGCACACTACCGTCGGAAGGAAGCACGACGTAGACAGCAAATGGACATGGGCAGTAGGTGAAGGACAGTAAGGTGAAGGACAGTAAAGGGAGCCTACCTTGCTGAGCACAGGGGCGGTGTCATTGGGGATGCGCCCAGTGTGCAGCAGCCACCCAACAAAGCCGCACAGCATGAAGAGATTGAAGGAGGCGCCGGTGGTCGCAGCCAGGATCCCATCATGCACACAGGAGTCCCACAATGTCCCTGCAAGCCATGACAATAGCGTTGGTGACACTCAAATTAACTTCTGGAAAGCATGCACTGCCAGATGAGCACGAGAAAAATGCAGAAATTATATGATTGACAATTATAAGCGTAAGAAAGGAAGCCAGACCCTACCAAGATCGGGGATCTTGGGCAGCAAGGCGAGGTCGATGCTTGGCAGTGCTCCAGCGATGACGCCCCTTCTTCTTGTGCGTGATTGGTACCTACCATGTTGCAGGTACTGTTGCCTATGGAGGCTCGGGTTGCTGTGCCTGGGTTGGAGAATTTGCAGGATACATGAGTGCCTCGAGCCATGGCAGCACGATATTGAGGTCGTCCTTTGGCTGCCCCGTTCGCATCTCCCAGGTACGTTTATGGAAAATATTGCACAACTGGGCGGTGTCTGATACAGTGAGGCCTTGGAGACATCCATGTCTGCTTTCACAATTCCTTCACATTGTATAAATAAAAGCAGCGTTCCAAACTAGCTGATGGTTGGTTCTGGAACGCTTTTTAGGTACTAAAAGACTTCAATATTGTACAGTGATGATTTTTTTTTTCTTCGAGCCAGGTTTAGATAGAAACGACAAGAAAGGAAGATGCGAAGAACAATTCTATGAGAATTCAGAGTCTGCTCAGCTCTGTGGAGTTCTCTACGACTTCCCTTTGGAGAACGTGACGGTTATTATAACTTTTATAGTTATATATCCGAGATGTGGACGTAGAAATGCCCAGCTTCCTGTCGCTGCTCCACTTGAAAGGCTATCTTGGAGCGCTGACGTGGCTGATGTCCAGTCAACACATGCACATACAAGATAGCCAATCCAGAAAGTTTTTAGATCAAACTTACAGAAAATGATTTTCTCAGGAGTCTCCTGGATTGTGTACTGCTAGAATTAGAGTCCATGCAGTCAATCATGCAGACGCAAATCGAAGATAAACACTGGTGTCACCAAAGCATTTAAAATTAAGGTATACGATAACATGTCCAGGAAAATCTAACATTCATCTAGCGGTAGCTTGCTTGCACCAGCACAGCAATCAGCAAGTGCATGGTCATGCTTTCCTGCTGCAAATTTACATCGACTTGAAGGCTCACCAGTGCACAACTTTAAATCAATCACTGAATGCCGTGGTGCACCATTATTTATTTCTTGCAGTAAAAGTTTGCTTTAAAGCAGCACCAGCATTTGCCAGCAGTGCACGGATGGCAGCTGCTGCGACAGTGACCCTTGATATGACACAGTCCAGAAGTTCTTATTAAATTTTACGAGCCTTGAGTTGCCTGCTGCTCCTGTCAAGCCTGAATTTTTAACGCACCATGAGAACATGCCTGCAGAATTTCTTCGGCAATCCTCAGCAAGCTCCCCAAGCTGCTACATTCAATACCTGGTCTTCACTGAAATTGATCTACTGATGCGCTGCTGCTTTATACAGTTCAGCTGGATTTGATGCGGTCGCGGTATCGTTCTATGTTGCTGTGGGTAAGCATGGTGCATGCCTCCCAACGCATGGGAGTTTTCGTGAAGGGGCAAAGCCCGCTCTCTGCCAGAACAGCCTGCATGCATGCGCCGCCAAGTGTTCACCAAAAATCATTCTCGTTATGGCAAGGCACCAGCTATTTCATCATGGCAATGGCTGCAGTTGCTATGACTCTAGCCAAAGTTAACAGGCAATGTTGTTTTTACAAGCAAGCCTGTGCAGAGTTGATTTTCAGCCTCCAGACATTGGTAAAATTTCGGTCGGAATTTTTGCATCACAAAGGAAGCTGCAATGAAGCTGCAACGCCAAGGGGCCAAGTGTTGCATTCATGTGGGATGCTATAGAGCTTGAAGCTCAGGCATGATAAGATAGGACAAGGACATTTTAACGTGATTATGCAGAGAGGGATGCAAGGGCAGCTTCCAACTGCATTGGAACGGCTGCTGCTATGGCAGAATGTTCTTCAAACCTTCCCTTCAGAAACACGAATTCTATAACGTGGTCGGGTTCCGCCAAAACAGGCGCACCTTCCAGGTGGCGAGGCCCATGACGTGGCCGTGGCAGGAAATGGCGGGGGTCACGACGGGCTCTAGGGTTATGGGGTCTATAAACCCTGGCAGGGGATTTTCGGCATCTACATAGTCGGAGGCATCGCCGTCGGCCGCGCACCGCTTCCTGTAGCGGTTCGTGCGGCTCACGGCAGACCACCTGCCGCATGCATGCAAAATATTATTATTCTTAATAGTTTTAATTACCATTGTACTAATAGCAGTATAACACGTCTTTTCTGCCAGTAGCAAGGTGAGCGTGCAGAAGAAAGTTGCAGTGGTGGGTGCGAGAAATCTGCCCCTTGATGGAATTCCCATATCCATGCAAGACCCAAAGAATCTGGCGCTCAATGCTCGGTATTCACACCGGGCCCTGACAGTCGGGGCCAGAGCATACATACATCCTACATCAAGATATCCATGCAAGTGCCCAAGTATCTCCCTTGCATTATTCCCTTTAATTGTACCACCAACTGCTCTCTCAATGCCCAATGCGAGCAAGCAAACCACTGTACTCACAATACAAAGTGATGGACATGCATGTAAACGAGGGTGCGGGAAGGCTCAGAATTTCACCAATTGCTGAACAAGAGGTCTAGTGAATTAGACAGCGATGCAGGGAGCAGAGTGATGCGTTGAAAGCACCTGTTGCCGGCAGCGCCTGCCTCCTCGTCCTCTGAGTCCCCGCCCTCATTGTCACTGCCATTCCTGCACACATTCGGCCCTCATACGCGTGTTCCTTTGGCTCACATTCCAAGCTAGCACCTAACTTTGCGGCATGGCGCCATTTCGAGGTCTTAGATATGTAGCAAAAGAATCTCATCCGTTTGATTTACATCCTCACACGTGCTGCGCTTGCCAAAAGGTCGGCGAAAAGCCCTTGCATTGCTGGGAGGCTTCCAAAAGACAGTCCAACCTCAGTGTTTAGGGCATTTGCCTCTTGTGGACTTTTTAAGAGGCTCCATATGGGCCCTTTCATATTATTGCAATGGACCAGATAAAGCATAAAGCACCACTGTGCAGCCGTCTAAGTTGGGCAAATTCCCCACCTGCCACGCTTGCCGCCGCCGCGGCGGCGGCCGGCGCCGGTTGGGCGCGGCATTGTGCCCGCGGGCCGGTGGACGGCTGCCCGCTCGGGCAGCGGCAGGCCAGCCGCGGCCGCCTCCCGGTCGGCCTTGCCTGCCCAGTAGTCCTCGCACAGCTTCTCTGTGTCCAGCGCCTCTATCGCGTCCATGATCTGCAGCCCAGCACACCTCCAGTCACTATTGTTGCACAGTACAAAATTTGAAAGTGCAACCCAAGACAGCTCTCGGCGTCTGTGAGACGCAGCCCAGAATGACAGCACATACGGAAGGAAGCGGACCACAGCCATATTCACGGCAACCCCCTGCAACGCAGTCACTCGAAATGAAAGCAGTTGGATGCAATCCCCGATGCAAGGCCATGGGATGGCCTCATCAAAAGGTGCTTTACACCCATCTGAACTTGCATGCGAAGGTGCACGTGTGAGGAAATACCAGGAGAAGAGGGGTTCTGGAAGGGTCTTTGTTAGTGCTGCAATGGGGGCCTATATTGTACCTCGGGCTGGTTGAGGCCGAAGTACTCTGGCCCAGCGATGGCGGTCTTGGGAGGGGGCGGCAGGTCCTCCCCCGCGCGCCGCCGCCCCTCGATTTCAGCGTTGATGCGCTTCAGCACCTGCGCAGCCATCGCAGCTTTCTGCAAATCCTGACGTTTGTTGGTGGCCCTCAGAACATGCAGCACGCACCTCAGATTGACAAAGATGCGGTTGCACCTGCCCACTGCAGCAAGCATCAGATATCTTCAGTCGGGCAGCACACTGTCTACTGCAGAGGAAATAGACATGTCAACGGTCACCCCAAATAGCAGGGCATGAAAAGAAATTTGTGCAATATCCGTGGCAATGCCCAACATCAAGAGTGAGATTCAGTGTTGTACGCACAGCCGGTTCAGAAAATTCACAATTGCGCTCACGCAGACGGTTCAAGACTTTACAATAATGCCGCTCATCTGTTAACGAGTCATCCCATGCACACCCAACATTTGGCACATGCCCTAGAGACCCATTGCCCTTGGAGAGCTGCCTATTCAGGTGCCCACCCATGTGGATTATTTTCCAAACATTGGGATAGGTTCTGCTCACCGCGGACCAGCAGCCGGTGCAGGACTTGGCAATCAGCGGCTCGTCGGAGCGGTCCAGCGCGGTCACTCGGAAGGTGGGCGCCGGCCAAAACTTGCCGCCGCGGCCGATGACTGAGCACTCGTGCACGCACAGCTGGTCAAGCACCACGGAAGAGCGGAAGCTGACTCGCGAAGAGAAGCCCTCGGGGAATATGTAGCCGCTGTTGTACCAGCCCCGGTCCGCCCTGCATGGGTGTTGCACAGCTTGTAAAGACCAATATTATCTGAATGTCAATGAATTTTCATCAACAAATCCAGATTGTGACTCCAAGCAAGGCCTTATCGAGCAGCCAAAACAAGCATCTGCAAAACCGCTGCCATCCTGCAAGAGGTAAGAGGATTGGAGGCTCCTAGGTGGTCAGTGGAGATTCTCTGCTTCAAAGGAAGTTCAGTATAATCAGAGCAGCACTTCTGCTGCTATGGACGTGTCCTGCTCTCTGGGATGAGTGTGCATGCGTAACTCTTGCTTGCGGCAGAAATACCCATGACCCATGGCACATTGCTGGCAGGGTTGAATTCTAATGACTAGAGTGGTCCGCATGTAGGCACTTGCTCAAAAGTATCTCTTTCTTCATCTTTCCGCGCATTTGCTGTTGTTCCGAGCCCCGGGCCCATGTTTTTGGAGCTCAATTTTCTTTTAGGCAGGCCATAGCAAGCATGGGACACATTTCCTCTGGCGCTCCTCTAGATTGGGCGGACTAACGAGCATCGAAAGATGCACAAGAGGCAAAAAGGGAGCATACGCACCGGAGGGTGCCAACGGCGATGAGCTCGGCCTGCTTGTGGGACTTCTGGCGCACACGACCAGCCTTGGTATGCCCGCTGCGAGAAATGGCCCCCACCGTTCGCCGCGGCGGGTTGCTCACAGCCGCCTTCGCCTTGTTCCCCTGCGCCCTGCTCTTCTTGGCAGTGGCCGCCCCTGCATGACACATCCAAACATATGTTGAAGGCCACTGCAATCTTCATGCCAAATTAGGCTCATGCCAGACTAGGCCCCTCATCAATGCTGTCAGAAAACAGCCCCGCCCTGCCCTCCTCGGCCCTTGTTCGGCAGCTCCGTTGGTGTATGTGAATGGCAAAAAGGAAATAGACACCCAGCCACTCGGTTAAACCTTTCCATCACAGCCTTCCTCGATACAAGCCGAGCCAAAAGAAAGATAGGAGATCAAATGCAGGTGCTGGGGTATGTATGAATTTGTACAAGCTGAACTGCTTGGGACGCTGGTAGTTCTGCTACAAGTGTAAGCATCAGGTGACAATGCCCAGATGGTGTCTCACCGCTATCTGTGGTATCACCCTCAGCATCTGTTTCTTCCGGGCGAGGGGCCGCCGCTGGCTCGGTGATTATTGCCGGTGCAGCTTCCACAGCCGGGAAAGCTGCCTGTGCGCCGGAAGCTGCCCGGCCGGCGCGGCGCGGCAGCTGCAGCCGGCTGGAAGCTGCCGGCTTGGCCCTCTGAGCGCTCCTGACGGTCCTTGTTGCCGGCCTCGCAACCTGCACGCCCAACATGAAATGTCTCAGAGAAAAATTATGTTAAAAATACTGCACAACGATTTCTAATGTTTCCTACAGAATTTTTTGACTTTCCCTGATGGCATGAGTCACCCTGCAGAACTGATCAGTCCCCCAGCTCAACATCTGAGGCAAATGAGCCGGTTTTCAGCTGTCAGGAACATATGGCAGACATACATATGAAGTGAGGCTCTCCCATCACAGCAGCTACCCAACCTTGATCAGGGTTTTATATGCTTGCCTTGGCGTTTCTGGCGGACGCAAAGTCGTCATCAGTCTCTGTCTCCTCATCATCGATCGCTGTCTGAGTGTTCCAGCTGTCGGCATCGCCCCCCTCTCTGTTCGGCAGGACTCCCTTGGGCAGCTGCCCCGCAGCTGCCCGCGTGGCCCGCCTGTCACAATGCATAATTATTACTGCAATGCGTGAAGGAGATGTTATATGGCAATGATAGGATTGTACTTTATTTCCAATCCAGGTAATGTAGGGTGCGGGCCAGACAGCCTTATCTTTCAGTAAATGAAAGCAGTGATCAAGCAGCCGTCTTTTAAGCATCTGCCCACATCTAGATTATGTACACACTTGCTTGCGTCTTTCCCCACGCTGGCTGCCACCTCTGGCGCAGACTTTGCTGCCTCCGTCAGCGATATGCTCTTCCTCTTCTGGCCGCTGCTGCTTGCTGCTTTTGCGCAGGCGGGCACTTTCTTTTCTGATGCAGCGCCCTTGGCACTGGGAGTGCTGGCTGCCTGCTGCCTGGTTGAGGGGCCTGACTTGAGCAGAGACACTGCCTTGCCTGAATTGGCGGACTTTTCTGGCTTAGTCACCTCCTCGGCAATGGCGGCCAGCGGCGTTCCTGCGCCCGCTGCCGCTGCGGTGTCCCTCTGCAAGCACAACAGGTATGAGACTTCTGCTCCGATGACGGTCTTTCTTGATCATCCAAGTCTGCATGGCAGGTTGTATCATACTGACAATAATCAACAATCTAATTGAACAAACATGGCAATGTCATCACACTTCAAAAGGAGAGCAAATCATCCACCGCCCCCATGTTCACTTGCAAGCCAATTTGCATTGGTCAGGCGGCTAGGTGGAATGCCCAGCGAATTGTTCTCCAGTGGCACCACTTGCACTTCAGATGCAACCCATCTATGACCTTCGTCAGAGCTGCGGCAGTGCTGCTAAGAACTGGAAAAACGCTGTCACCTTCTGGCGGCTCCGGGTTGAGTGCGCGGGTGACATGGCAGCGGTGGATGGGCTACGGGGGCACTCGCGCGCCGTGTTCAGCTCCGAGTCCGTTACGGGCCGTACGGTGCCGTCACTCATCTCCCTCATCAGCCCGTACCTGATTATGTCAGCAAGACACAAAATCAGAGAATGCAGCTGAATGAGATGCATCCCAATAGAAAGCGGCCATTTTGCTTCAGAGTGTTCTAGTGGGCATGGGATCATCTCATGCGCAGGATATACATCTCAAACTCACCACCTAGAAAGTCAATACAGGGACTGAACAAAAGCGACAAATGTCTTCACCCTCTCCCGACGCAACTCTGTTTTTGCAGGACCGCAACATGCCCAAATAGGTTTCAAGGGTGAGGAGGGGCCTTTCATATATAGCTCTGATTGGCGCATGAGGGACCTAAAGGACTTACAGCTGTGGCACGCTGGAGGAGGGTGCAGGAGAGGGGCTAGGCAGAGCCTTTTGGGCCGCATCCTTCACCACTTGCTCCTCATCCTCATCCACATCTGTGTCTTCCTTTCCTGCATCTGCCTCCGGTGCCTCATCCAACTTATTTGCTGCGGCAGCGCCTGTGCGCCTGGTTGCGGGTGCCTGTGCACCTGTATAGGCCGGCCTGGCGGCAGCGGCTGTTGTGCCTGTGGTGAAGCCGCGGCCGCGGAAGGCTCCAAAGAAGACCTGCACACAGATTATTTCCCCTATTCAAAAGGGGCTCCCTGTCCTACAGAAGATTGAAAGTGGTCTTCTTCTTTACAATGAGCAGAGCAGGCCAAAATGATTGCTGCCTGATGGGCTTGAAACTCTCTAGGGCCTCTTCCGTAGCACCTGATCGAATAAATCTCCATTTCTGCATGTCATGTTTTGTTATGGGCCCTAGAAGACACCATATGTCCTGTAATCAGTATCTGGCTCAGAACTGCATGCAAGCACGGTGCTGGGAATGGGGTGACATATTTGCTTTATATGTGTGGGCTAATAAGCACCTCATCGCTGCAGTGGCTCGGGTCGATCTTTCTTGGACGGCTGACGCTCGGCTTGGCTGCCCAGGAGCGGGTCTTGGCGGCCAGGGAGGGAACAGCGATGCCCAGGGAGACACGCACGCGGCGCAGGAATGCCGGGTCCGCCAGCTGCGCGGCAGATTCCTCCTCCCTGCGCATGCGAATCCATCGTCTTGTTAGTATTGCTGCCAGGCGACTTTGAAGACGATGATGCCTGTCAACTTGTTGTCTGGCAAGTTTTCTTGCTTGGTTCTAATGGCGCTGGCATGCACAGAGGCGCAAAGCTCAACAGGCAGCTGGAATCAGCATGAAAAACATATTCAGATGTGCAAGTCCTGGCTGAGAACTCAAAAGCGGTTTTGGAAGACCTCTGATCGCAGAGCTCCAGAGCCTTCAGTGCCTCCTCTTCAGTCACGTCTGGACAGATGCTCTGGATCTCTTGGATCTGCGCAGCATTGCACAGATGAGTGGCCTGACTGTTGTCTGGTGATGGGCCGAGGTCACTCAGTGTACAGAACATTGTTGTGTTGTGTAAGGTGAGTGACATCTACTCACACCTTCCTGGAGCGCTCACGCTTCTCATACTCCTGCAGCATTTTCCGTTGGAGGGCAACCTGGGTAACAACAATCTCAGATGAGGTGCATGCCGCAAAAGTGATTGAGATCTAGATGCACGTAACGTCCTCTGCATCTGAGAATCTCGATTCCTTACTCTGCTCTGTATGATGCCAAGCTCCTCTTCTGTGAGCTCACGACTTTCCAGTTGTTTGAACAGGTCCTCATTTCTGCAACAAGCACAACAGTTCAGATGGGTATCCTGCCTGTTTGCATGGCTATTTTAGAAACAGATTAAATCACAGACGTTCGAGCATTTGGCCTCAAGCAAGTAAAGTGTGTTCTGCTCACTTTTGCGTGGCGATGGCCTTGCTGCCATCAGCAAACATGCTGGCCAGGCCTTGTGAAGGCCCAGCAGCTGCATTTTTGACTTCATGATTTTCTTTCTCCATCATCTTCCCTTGCTTCCGAGACATTCTGCTCTTGCAAACTCACTTCTTCATGACAGTTTCAGTTGCTCAGCGCTGGGTGCAACGTCCCTATGAGGTTACTTCCTTCCTTAAGTTATCGCGTGTATCCCGCGTGTATGTTTTAATGCTTCAATGTTGGCACAAGTGAAAGGAGAATTTCTCCTGGAGAATATAGGAATTGTAACAACAACAACCTCCTGTCGAGAGCAACGTTTGAAACACAGGGATGGTGACTCATCGGTTACAAAATGTTCAGCTCAGTTTCTGCTGACTCACAAAATTCTTAGGAAGCTATCGCCCTATTCGGAATCCAGTGCTACGCGATTTGCGATCGGAGCTGGTCACAATCGTCCGTCATGGAAATTGACGAACAGGAACTTATACAAGAATTGGATGCACCATCAACCTCCAAGAGGGCAAGACTAGATGACAGCGTCGATACATCTGTGCAGCATGTTGCTCCAATGGTAAATTTTTTAGTTCTTAACGACTTCTGGAAGTGAGGAATGCTGAGCTGCTTCTTTGCATTCGACGTGGCATTGCTGACAGGCTGGTTTGCTTGTGCAGGATGAGACGGTAGGCAGATCGCAGACAAGGGATGTGGCCAGAGAATATGGTAAGACACATCCTTAAAGACCTGTTGGATGCTTTCACCTGCACACAGTCTCGCGCCTGCCTTCAAGAGGTGTGCTTTTTATTCCAGTCTGCTGCATCCCAGGGCGGACCCAGGGTCCTGCTGGGGAGTCCATACCAGAAGATCCTACGAACTCTGAGAACAGATCAGCCGCAGAGGATGTCTCAAACTACTCGCTGGGCATTGTGGGCCCTTCAGGTAGGCCCCATGCTGCACCACAAAAGCAGGCACTTTTCTTGGCATTATGCTGTTGATTGACACGCTATCATCCACAGTTCACATCAATCACAAATTAATTCCCGAATCCACTTGTGAAAGTACTTTCATTGAGGTCTTGTCTGACGTACTTGCACAGACAGATTACTGGTTGATGGCGATGTGGAGGGAGCAGACGCAGCACTGTATGCTGCAGACCGTGCGCAGAAGCAGGGCCGCAGCGAGGATGCTGTGCTGGACGCCCTAGAAGCTGCAGAAACCCAGTACAATGCCAGCCATCAGCCGGGTGAGCACTGAAGCCTGTCTTCCTTGGCCGAGACATCCAGATGCAAGACATTTGTGCTCATATGACTATCTACCGACGTGAAGCGCCAGCATGTCGAGGTCAAGGCACCGGGGATTACAGTGTAGCATGTAAGTCAGTGAGCGGCTTTCTGCCCCTGACGCTCACCTGTTACAACCATTGGGACATTACATCAGGTGACAAGAAAGAAGATCCAGGTATTGCAAAGGACTCTCACAAGTATCCCTTTTTTTGCTTGTCTTGCAGCGGCTGCTTTTTCCTAGGAGGGTGTTCCCTTGTATGCCTGTCTTGCATTGGCTGCTATTTCCTAGGAATGGCAATGCTCCAATGCATCATTTAAGTCACATATGCACGCTCTTTCGCAGCAGAAAACATCATGGCAACTATCGCTGGATATCCTGGATTTTGTTCTGACAAATGGCTTTGGGTGCATGCATGCAGATCCTGGGAAGGGGTTATTCAGCAGGATGGAGGGAACGCTGAACGGCAGCAGCGTGGCCCCCGGGTCCCCCCGTTCCCCCAGGGGCATAGCCAGAACGGGCTCGGGGGTCAAGGGGGCGCTAAACATCGACGATGCCACGCGACAGAAGGTCCGCGAGCGAATAGCAGCGGGTTTGAGGAAGAACCCTAATCTCTCGGAGGGGAGTCAGGACATCGAGAGCATAGCTGCCGCCTGCGAGGAGACATGCTTCCTCAGCTGCTCTACCAGGTCTGCCTTGCTTGCTCATTGCTTTATTGCATGGACATCATGGATGCTGTGAGCATAGCAGAGTCTGGTTTTGAAGGGACAAACTGCTTGAAAAGCAGGGCAAATTATCGGCACTTACGCGTAGTTTTGAGCTTGCAAAGTGGCTGAGGTCTAAGGAATTTCGCAGCAATAGGAGGGAACAGCAGAGTGAGGGTGAGAATGTTTTTACCGTGACTGGCAGCGTAACTGACCAAAACTGTGGTGTTGCATGCCATTTTGCATGACAATCCTTAACAAGCAATAGTTGTGTCTGTGGCAGGACGGTGTTCTTTTCAAAGGCCGGCAATGCCGCCCGTCTCGCGGCGTCCCTGCCGGCTGCTGACCTGGCAGAGCTGCCCAGGATCGCCAGCGGGCAGGCCAAGCAGGTCACCCAAGAGGCTGCCACGTCAGAGCCGCAGGCCAGACAGTCGGGCTTGCAAGGAATAAGCCTGAAGCCCACTTAGCAAGCTTCTGTGTCTTGTTTGCTTTGAGGTCTCAAACATGTGTGAGAGAGTAACAGAAGAACCTTAAGGAGCATCAATATGCATGCCTCCCTCTTTTCAAAACCACAGGCGGGACAGGCAGGCCTGCAGGGCATAAGCCCCGAGCCTTCTTACTGACTTTCATCTTCGTGGTGACCTGGATCATGTATTTTGGGAGCACAAGGTTCTTGATCAGGTTTTAATTTATCCACCACAGAGCTGCAAGCCAGAGAGCCGGGCCTGCAAGGATTAGGTATGAAGCCCACTCAGCTAGCTTCTCTATCTCAATGTCTGGCTGATGATTGACCATGTGTGTGAGGCTTATTCCAACTAGGAGTTTTGCTGTGAACGCCTCTTCCACCACAGAGCCACGGGCCAGACAGACAGGCTTGCAGGGCATCGAACGACTCAAGGTGAATACAGGGTTCAAAAGGGAGGTGTCAGGGCGATAATAAATGCATGCATGCATGCATGATAATAAAGCACCCGTGTCTATATCTGCGCAGATGTAGACATCTACAAGAGGATTTTTGCGTTCAGCTCCAATTTTGCGACTCTCCTGGACAAGTCCTCTTTGATGGCATGGGAGGTGCATTGGATTATATAAGAGGACTGTCACATTAATAGCTTGTGCGCATGTGAGATACGCAACGCTCAACTGCGTGAAGCCACGTGCTGTAGATTATGGCCTACCGCAAGCTGACATGCGGCTGGAGGGGGGACCTTGCCCCTTTTGAGCGCTAAGCTCACAAGATTATCTATCAGACAGCGCCTACCCCCCTAGTGTGTTTGCAACAGCAATACACTATGTGGCGTGTATGCCCTATGGCCTCTGGCTTTGGGTTCGCCAACCTTGTAATAATAAGAATAATAATAGTAGTGTGATGATAGTATAATGCTAGTGTCTGCTTTGAGCCGGCACTTGAATTTGGTGTTAGGTTTCCAGCTGCCCTAACTGTCAAGTTGCAAGTTATCTGTCTGCTAAAATCGCCGAATTGAATTTCTGTGGAAGAGAAGTGGACTTCTGTCATTTAGAGCTGTTGCCCTGCAATTCATGGGAACCCTCTAACGACCTAGGAATGCCGAGCAAAGTCCAGGGAGATGAGCTACCTAACGGACACATCAGCAATCCACATGGGGTCCACATGGCTTCGTAAATGGGGTTAGCAACCCGAGGTTCAGCTTCGCTCGAGCAGACTCCTCGCTACACCTGATGTAAAGCAGCAGAAACGCACAGTATTCTGGCCAAGCGGACACTGCACGTGAGTGTCGGGCTCAACGATGGCATCCGGCGAGAAGTCGGGCAAGGAGGGTGCCAATGGGCACTCTGTCCAGCTAAAAGCGTCAGCGCCAAGACCCCATTTCGACGGCAAAGGAGATGTGATTCCAAGTAAGCGATTCCAGACTTTTCCTGAACACTAAGATCGGCGGTATGAGTACCCGCTGTGAATTTGGCTGTAGGGCTAGATCATCCCGGTGACATACGTACACGCATCGGCGTAGCTTGAAATGCATATCGTTGACGCGAGGAACCTGTGGATCATGCATTGATTTTTCAACAAGCCCGCTTTAGCAAACAGATCGTGCCGAGGATCAGCCGTCCTGTGGAGGGCAGTTGACATCCAACCCTAGGATACTGAAGTCTGAACGGGTGAAAGCCGCAAAGTTCAGCCCAACGCACTGAGGCTTCTTTCACGTACTCTCATGCTGATTATTTCTGCGCTGTTCCACAGTGTACAAGAACTGCCCAGCACTGCTCTACTTCGACTGGTTTTTCCGGTTCTGGATTTACTTTGACACTCCAGCGCACTGGTAGGGCTTCATGCTTGCTTTGTGACATGCAAATGCGGAAGTGTTTAAGTAGTTGTGCAACTTCATATCAGTGCTGTCGCTCTGCTGCCCAGTACTGCTTTCCTTCAAAGCTGCAGGACTCAATAGTTGCTATCGAACAGGATCTCGTGGTATGCCTGCGTTGGATTCTTCTTCGGAGGCATCCTGTTCATCATCGGGTCCTTTTGCAGCATCGCACCAGACGTGAGAGCCCTCTTTCCCCTTTAACCTTGTCCTTGCTCCCAAAAGTCAATGACCATCTGCCAACTTGTGTATACATCCCTTAGTCTGGCACCCTCAAAATAGGCCTGCAGAACAGAATATGCGCCTTCCTGACAAGCGAAGGGCCTGAGACTTCTGACCTGTAACCATCAGCCATCGACTTAGCAATTCTGCCATTACATGCAAATTGCAGCGGCACGCTTGTTGTGTGCAGAGAACGGTAGTGGTGTGAGGGTGAGTCAGCATGACTAACATTGCTGTGCCTGCTGGCAGATCTACCTCCAATCAGTGGTGGGCAACTGTATGGGGGATCCGTACGATTGGACGGTACAAATCTTCCCTACCCCCATTGCCATATCGTGTCCTGCCAAATCAGCTTTACTTTCTATTAAAGCGCACAGTTCCAACCCTGCTGCATGTCAACCCGGGCAGTTAGGAAAGTTTGCAGGATCTTGAACACAGCCGAAGCAAATGTCACTGCCTTGCAACCTGAAACCCCACATTCACACGGATCACATCTGATCACATCTGAGAAACCCCTGTACACAGGCAGTTTCTATTGTGCAGGGAAGAAATGTAGTACAGAGCCATGTTGTGACTATCCCAAGGGACCAGGGTCTAAGTAGGCACGTGTAAATACCCCCGAAAGTACCGTGTCAAGGGTCTATGTTATGCTCGCAGGTGTCCTTTACATACTTGTTGGGCAACGCTCTTTGGTTTGTTGCCACCTCGTTCCAGATCGTGGAGGCTTTGAACCCCGGCTATGACTTGAAAGTGGTTGAGTGGGAAGCTGGCGGCCGAATGGGGCCCAAGCCAAGGTGAGCGCTCTTTCTACCACATGCACACTGGCTTTTAATGATATCTTAAGGGTAATGGGATTTAGGTTTGGGTGACACAGCAGTGACCAGTCTGTGACTCTCCTGCTTCAGCTGGTTCTGATGTGCCCTGCGTCTGATCTTGGCGGCCTCTTTGGCCATGCACTAGATATTTAGTGGCTTAAGTGTAAGAACCCTTACATTTCCTGAAAGTATTGCTTATCGGAATGGATTGGGGCGGCAGGAACTTGCTTGACCAGGTGATGCTAGCAAGTATGTGCCATGTTAGTTGTGCATGCCCCTGAGGGCATGCTCCAGAGTGACAAAAAGAAATTGCCGTTGTCGATTTGCCGTTAGGGGGAGTCGATGATCGCAGCTGGGTGTAGGCATTAGGGTTCGGATTTAGGGTTTATGGTTTATGGTTTAGGACGTTATTCCCCGTGACGGCGACGACGGCAAAAAATCCCGTATCCTGAGGGCTGGCCAACACAGTTTCCTGATATGCATATGTCTATTGAACGCATATTTTGTTGATTAGGATTTTGAACTAGCCCTTTGAAATTTTGGAGCTCCCTTGCTTTCATGCCAGCAGTCCGTTTTCTCTAGCTTTTTCATTTTTTCATTCTCAGGAGCTAGACATCTTTGGGATCTTTGTGCCTGCAGCTTGCCTGTTGACGCACCTTGCCTCTGGCAGGATCAGTGTGTACCAACATCAAGAAATGCTGAGCATTGTCATCCTTGCTGCTCGCAGGTACATATGGTTTGGGCTTCGCCTGACCAACCTCGCCTGGTGGGGAGCATGCAGCTACACTCTTGGAGTGGCTCTATATCTGGGCGCAGCAATTGCAACCATCATCAACGATTGCCCCGACACTCTTCTCGCACCCAATGTCTACGTGCGCGTTCCCTCCCTTCACTCCCGCTTTCTCAGAAACGAGCCGGATGCAAGGGCTAAGGGATGCCGCAATTCGAGTTAGGATCACTTATTCTTGTGGCCCCTGCTTTGCTGTGCTCTTTGGAGCGCTGGTTTTGAGCTGACAAGCCCAGCACCTAGAAATGGAGGGTCCTTTGGGCAGTTAGCTGTAGGCTTGACCCAGGAATTTATTCTAGCATACAGTATGGGCCGGTAGCGGTGCAGTGGAGTAAGAAGCTCAGGAGAAATTCTAGGACTAGTAGGACCCCGCTGCAAAGAAGAAAGTCTGCAGGCTATTGTTATTGGCTAGCACTGATGGATTGTCTGCAGATGTGCGCCTTTAAGAACCTGAAAATGACATGGGTGTGTGATTATGTGTGCAGCTGTGGCTGGTCGATTACTTCTACCTGATTGCCGGCGTCCTCTTTGCGCTGTCCGGCATCGCCTATGTGATGTATGAGATCTCCATGTGGCTCATTCCAGGTGGGCAAAACACCTTTCCCTTGCTTTGCTCCATATTGGAGTGATCTTCCTGAATTTCTTGTGAAGCAACAAAGCAGGCGCTATTGAATTGGTGCTCCGTGCAAGCTGCATGCGAGATTCGACATCCATTCTCAATGTTGCCTGGCATGAAACGCTTGAATTTTTCTCGCGATGGGGGTCTGCCGGGCAAAGTAGTCAGCAAGCAAAAGTCTGTCATGGAGATCTTGACACATGCAGTCGCTCCCAGGGTCTGGTCTGTACTCCAGGGGTTTGGGTGTATATTAGGGTTTCTAGGAGTCGAACAGAAATGAAGCTCCCACGAACGAGACTTTGCTTTGGATTTTTTGCGCAGGCATCTTCTGCCCCTTCACTCGCAAGCATGCCACCTCGCTGCAGTGGTGGGCTCTGTGGTTTTACTTCTGGGGCGGAATTGGATTCGCCATGGGCGGCATTCAGCTTTACTGGTGCGCTGTTTTTTCCCTCCCTTGACCTTGTTATTGCATGCTTTTCCTGCCAAAAGACACGGTTCGTCCTGCAGACAAGCTGCAGTTAAGGGCTGCCACAATCCTGCCCCCGTGTTGGACTCGCCAGATCCAAGCAAGACCCAATCAAACGCTGACAGGGTTTGAGCAGCCCAAATCAACTGCATACATGACCTGCCGGATTTTCTGCACGGTGTTTCCTCTGCAGCAGAGGTCCAGGATACCTGCAAAGGCAGCAGAAGCAGCAAGAGACAGGGGCAGTGGTTCTGTCTTTTGCGTGTACTACAGATAGTTTTTATTTGGCGAGGGCACATACACAAAAGCAGAAGAAATCCTACCGTCGGGGATACAGCAACCTGTCAAGCAGACATGCAAGCAATAAAGCAGCTGACAAACTATATCACATGGAATGGTCTCTAGGAGTGTACACTTTCCAAGTAGGCTAGATAAGAGATAGGCACGGAATTAAAGGTCCATCTGTATCCTGTACTGTATTTGTATAGGGTTTCAGGATATTAATATGAACCCTAAAAGGGGTGCATATTGCGCAGGTACTCTCCCATTAATGTGGTGGAGACTGTTGATCAGTACAACATAATCACGGGGGTCGGTTTTGGCGGCGGCTCAATCTGCTTCTTCCTCGGCGCTGCTCTCCTGCTTGCCCGCCAGGTCAGAACCCCCCCCTGTGTAAACATTTTAATCTTAACCCCCAGCTGGCGGGGTCCGGTGTAAAGACTGAGCCCCGTGCCTACGAGTGATTGGTTGTTGCATGGATCTGGCAAACCCGGGAGCATATGTGATAGCCTGTACCTGCAGCTTGACTGCATATGCACCTTGTGTCTGGCAGGAAAAGTGTGCAGTAAGAACGAAAATGGTTAACTTAGAATTCACCGTTGTTTGCAATGTTGTTGTGAATCCTTGTCAGTCAAGCACTGCTAAATTGATGCAACAAGCACATGCAGGCCAGCTGCCCAATCTTCAGCCTGCTGCCCTCAAAAGGGCCACAAAGTCTTGCTTTTGGATTTGATGCAGCCCCTGCTATCTCTGTGCCCACTCTCCATCTCTCTGGCACAAAAAGTCAGCCTCTGTCTTTTTATGACAACTGCATACTGACATCCAGAGGGGTTCACCAGTCTCGCACGGGATGAGACTCATGTACACAGCCTGGTCACTTCATGTCGTGGGGTCTTTTCTTGGAACCATCTCACGCGCTTTGTCCTCCATGTGAGCCATCTATCTTGGCACTGATAAAGAAAAATTTGCTGTGCTGCAGTCCCGTGGTCGCTGCAAGCCCAGCTACGGCATCACTGCCAGTCGGCTGGACCCCACCATCCACACTGGCTCCCACTACATGGACGGCACCTCCGCCGCCGACAAGGTTTGAATCCAAACGCCGGAAACGGCGCGTATTTGAATTGAAAAGCCGGTGTGGGCGCGCGCCAAAACAGGTGCGGGTGCATCAGGGCCAGATTCGGTGCCGTCGCCAATTTTGGCAGATGAGAGCTTGCGCCCCTTTAGGGTTTCAGGATTAACCCTACATCTCCATGCTCCAGATTTGGCACTGAACGTCAAACGTTGCAAAAGAGGTAGAGGCGGCTGCTGCAGAGGTGCAAGGCAAGCATTGAGCTGTCAGGGCATACTGAAGAATGACCATGTTAGGCGCACTGGTGCTGCGCTGGCGAGTGGCAGATACCTATGCAGGAGGGTATTACTACCACTGCCGTAGTCAGCAGGGGCAGCGAGTGTCAAAATTTACTAATTTAGCAGGAAGCAGGCGTTTTGCAGAGCAGGCTGCAACGAGTAATACCTAGCAGGAAGCAGGCACTATCAGAGCAGCACAGATGCCCCTCTGTCTGTGCAGCTGCATCAGAGGCTTACAATGCTGACTGCTGACTTTGGCAGAATGCCTGCTGTGGGGTGTTGCAGTGGCTGCCATGAATTCTTTCGCTGTCAAGCACGGTGTGATATTTCTCAACAGGGTTGTCTGCTACATCATTGATCTCCTTAGTTTCTCCCCAGGGGACACAGCGTTGCAAGTTAATAGGCGTTGGTTTTCATTTTGCATGATTTTTGCTGTGGTTTGTTTGAGACGCAGTTATGCCCGCTGAATGGGCAGGCCCTGATTGTGGGTTTAGTGGCGACTAAGTGATGACAGCTGTTTGGGTGATTATCGAGGTACACTGCAGGGATTGTTGCAACACCGCAGGCTGCTGTCACCCCTTCTTGCATTATCAAACTGCCTACATTCCTTTCTTTTACGAATTTCAGTGTACAATAGAAATTGACCGGCCTTCTGCTATTTGCAGAAAGAGAGATATTGTTCACCAATTCACAGACTCAGCAGTAGGCGTTTTGAAACGTGGCCACGGTGTTTGCCAGATTGAGCCGCGGAGACAAAAAGCTTACGATTGCATGGGGTGTGTTAGAAAACGACTGAAGCCCAGAATTGCCTTGTGATTCTTCCACGGATGTACATGTTTATGAGCTCGGTCAGATTGTTGGATGCCAGCTCAGGGGTTGTCGGGACTCTCTTTGTCGTGCACGGGGGTAATATAGCATTTGTATAAATCAGGAGCTGAAGAGACGGCCAGTGTGTCACGGTTCACGTACTTGAGAATTTAATTTATAAAAATCTCGACTGTCCATACATGAATAAGCAGACGGCCCTTATACATCACTGCGTATAGTCATAGCGTTTACCCTTGGTTGTCATTGCATGGGATTGATTACAAGCAGTATCGGTCAAACAGGTCTGGGGAGTTTTCAAGCCGCCAGAGATCAAGCCCGCCGTACAAGCCTTACCAGCAAATATGCGCGTTTGCATTAAATCGAACATTTGCTTCACAGCTTGCTCTTGCATGCATCACAATTGTCAATGTTACATACTGTACCTGCCTCAGGCAAGTTGGTGTCTTGCATGCGTGCAGCCAAGTACACATGGCGCAGGCATTTGTAGCATCTGCAGTGCTGCTCTGATCAAGTCACAATGCAAGCACAAATGGAGAGTACTCTATTACCAACACAACGAGGTGCATTAGTAATTACACCTCAGCACTGCGCACTTACTGCGGCCAAATTTGGATGCACATTCCTGTGGCTGCCCGCCGCAACAAAGCCTGTTTATGACCTCAGGAAAAATACCAAAGCCTGATGCAGAGAAGAGGCTAAAATTGAGGACTTGTACCCAACTGAGCCCGCAACAAAAAGTGCTCTGAGTAGGCCCCGCTGTGCCCTGCGGTAGAACTATTTGTATATGGAGTTACTAGCAGTGACCCTGTTTCAGTCGACTTTCAGGACATCATGTCAGGAGGCATGCACATTTGCGCTGCATAAAGGGTGACTAATGACACCCTTAATTGCATGCTAATCACCCTTGACTGCGCTGGGTGTCAGGTTTGGCCTGTGCCGGGAATGGCTAATGAAATGACAACCTCATGTGAGTCACCCTTGGCTGCGCTCAGCATCATGCTGCATGCACAGACAGGGTAAGAAATTAGGGGAATTGCCCTGGTGCCAATGTGGCATTTCATGGCCATGTCCAATAATTACACGCAGTGGCAGCCAGCTGGGTTGACATTTACTGAGACGGTGCCAAATTGGCGTTACCAGGGGAATTTTCCAATTTTGCAAGGCCAATTCCACGTTGGATGGCGCTCATTTGGCGTGGGTGATGCGGCAAAATGTGACTGTTTGTACCAGTATAATGTCATGCCCATGAAATCTGAGGGACCTTTCTATGGCCTTTTCAGGCATTGCTAGTGCATGCAGCCACTGAAGCCTTTTCTGTCACAGTTGTGGCATATAGGGCATGGCTCCAATATTTCAGCAAGTGCCAGAGTGGCATTGTGGGTGTTCCCCATTTGATTGCTTGGCTGCCACTGCGTGGCACCCAAGCAACAGGCAGATACTTTCTTTCTGCCACTTCGTGCCTTGTGGCGATGCTTCACATCGCCAGGATATGCCACATATGCCACCCAATTTTTTTGGTCATTGGCCATAAGGCGAATGCCCTTAACGGTCGCCCAACCTGGTACGATTTATCTCTAAATTTTACCCCTTCCCTATGCCATTTGGCTCCTGAGCAGGCGGCCACGCTTGCTTTACGGAACGCGAACTGGAGTCTAGAGGTCGTTTCGAGGGGATTGCCCCGTTTTAGGCCCTAATTTATCTCTAATTATGTCCCTGGCGATTGGCTTTACGGATACGGCGACGAGTCGTGACCCACTCCAGAGCTCGAGAGAGAGTCGCAACCGCAGTCTCTAGTGTGTTTTCTGTGTCTTCTGATATCGGCCACTTCCTCACGTCTGGCCTGATCCCTAGGTTCTGCCCCCCTTATCGCGTATGACCTCGCGCCCGCCCGCGGGCGCTCGCACTTGTCTTCATTACGCCACTTTGGCGTCATGGAGCCACTATTTCTTTCCCTGTGCACAGTGACCGAGCTGAGGGTGATTATTAGATTGTCATCGTTCTTTTTATCACCCCTGGCTGCGCTGGGGGGTCTCTGACTCATCGCCGAGGGTGCTGACGAGGCTTTTGAGCACGGCGGCCACCTCTGTGAAGCTGGGCCGCCAGCTGGGTTGCGGCGCGCAACACGCATCCATGAGCTCCCGCCTGCATCAACAGATTACTGATAAGCCGAGCTGTATTTTCTGTACGTCTATTTCCTTCTATTTTTTGAATTCGCGCTTCTCCTGCCTGAAGGCAAGGTGTTTCTGCTGACAAGTGCAGTCAAAGGCTGCCACAATCCTGCCACTTGCTGGACTCGCCAGATCCAAGCAAGACCCAATCAATCGTGGGCACGGTGCTTAGTTTCTACCGTCCCCCTCAAGCCGGGGCCAATATTCTGGGTCTGACATTGAATGTTATTAATCTGGGAATGTAGCAGCCTGCCCATGCAATTCCAGTGCCTCAAGATCAAGACATTCAAGGTAAGCATTTTAGACCGGTCTCGCATGCAGAGCACGATCTCGTAACCTTTCATTGCCTGGTGCCATGCCCAGAAAATTCATTTCTAAAAGAAAAGGCCTAGAGACTGCATGCTTCACCTCACAGAGTTCTAAGACAGAGGAATGCAAGTGAATCTTTGTGTGCTTCCTGTCAATCCTGACCCTCTGTGCAGAGCTCAGTGCTTGTGCAGTGACAGTAAGATGTAAGCCGGCAACGCACCACAGCTGGGGTGCGTCGGGCGGCAGAGCCGGCCGCAGCGTTCCATTGGCGACCCCCGTGAATATTGCCGGCAGCGACAAGCCCGGGTACACCTGCAAAAAACGCAAATTAAAAGTTACACCCAAAGATTCACTTGCTGTGGACCACAGTGATATTACAGCTGTGGCTCACAGGTTGCCATTAATATTGTTACACACAAGAATTCCTTCCCTAGCTGTGGATTCCACGGTGTGGGAAAGATGGTGTCGGCAAGGATTGGGCACATATGCAACACATGCGCGCTGATCGCCACCTGTTCCCCGAGTGTCCAGATTTCCCAGAGGCAGATGCCGAAGGAGAACACATCCACCTTCTCAGTCACCTGATCATCAGTCCGCCCCTGCACAGACAACATTACTTCAAAACTTGTCATCGCTGCCAGTGAGATTCCTGCACGCCAAAGGGTCGCATGTTTTGAATTCCATAATATCGCCTGACTTTGCTCCTCTGCGTTCAAAAGATCAAATTGCTCCACAAGGGGCACAGGCAATTTCACGCCAACGACTAGCAACTGTGGCATTGCTATCAACACTTGCTGCGCCCACAAAGGAATCCAGAAAGACAAGAGCAGTATTTTGTGCATGCATGGCAATTGTAGCCTGCCGCTCAGTCAGCGGGTGACTCGCCTTCTCGCGCATGCCGGTGACGATCGGGAAAAGCTCTGGGGCCATCCACGGCATCGTGCCGCGCATGTTGCCGCTCATGAACGTCGCCGCCTGCGCAAAATTCAAGTTTTAGTATGGATTAGTACACACTGCCATGAGCTCTGGCGGGCACATGATTAACAGCCCGTTTCTCAGCAGCTCGATTCACCCATCACGCTGATGCACGGGTTCCAAATTGGCAAAGACTCGAGAAAATTATGACTGCTTGCCGCAAGCTGCCTCTGCCAGCAGCCTGTTCTAAGCTCCACCACAGCTCCATTTGCCACGAACAGAGCGTGAACATCTCGCATGGTGAAATTATTCGTGTTAGCTTTTAACAAACAATCTGTAGGCTACGGACTGTAGCGCAGCTCATGTGGCTCTCGAGCCTGTGAAGAGCCCCCCTCCACATAGGCTGTGGCAAGGGAACACACAAAAGTTTGAGATTGTTCGATGCTCTGCAGCAGCACAGATGACCACCTTCTGCTTGGAGAGGCCGAGATCGCCAATTTTGACTTCTGGTCGTGCGGGGTCGCGCAGGTCTGCCAGCAGGTTGTCGCACTTCAAGTCAAAGTGGACCACGTGCCGGCTGTGCAGGTACTCCATGCCTGCGCGCCAGCGAGGAAAGTTTTTGTGTCAAAGACCCAGTCTCACTCAGAGTCATGGGCAAAGGCACCATGCAAGCCCATCACGCTATTTCTCTGCTTTATTTGGCATGTGTTCGCGGCTCTATCGGCACTATGTTACTTTTGGCAAGCGCAAACATAAGAATATACCCAGGGAAACTTTGAGACTTTGTTTGCAAAGTACCACGAGTGGACGAGCTTGCTTGGGCGCTTTTTGGTATGTGCACTGGGCACACAGCGCCGGCGCAGCTCAAAACCTTCACTCACCCATAGGACAATGCAACCAGGGCTGCTACGTGAGACAATCCATTTTGGTGAGACATGACGTTTACCATGAAAGTGACATCAGCGCGATGACTCACCGCGGGCGGCCTGCAGGGCGATGGCGGCGCGGAGGCGGCCGGAGACGGGGCCGAGCGCCGCCAGCCGCTGCAGCCCCGCTCTCAGGCTGCTGCCCGACACGTACTCCAGCACAGAAGCCGGGCTGCCCTGCACGCAGACCGAAAGCAGTCATGCTTTCATGTGCAAGGCAGTGTGGAGCTGACAGAGTACAGGAATCCTGCCCCTGTGATTGTGACCAGGCTCTAGTTCTTGTCAAACTGATAGTGGTCCGTTGCCTTCAAGTCTGTCACAGACAAAGGACATACACTCTAAGGATGGTGCGGAAGTAATCGAAAGCACTGCTTGGAAAGCACTGGAGTGGTTGGTGAACATCGACCTACACTTGGGCCCTTCAAAAGCAAGCAACTATGAATCTGATCCAACCCTGGAGGGCTCCTGGCAACAGCAACTCCTTGCATGACATAGTGCAATCCCAAGCAGGAGTGCCTGGGTTCAGATGCCCGGCTACGCATTGCTAAAATCCTTCAAAGTTTCCACAATAACCACGGACAACCATGACTCCAGTCTCTGACCTGGCCAATGATGACACAAAGGTGACTTGACCTAAACCTTCATTCTGCGAAGGAAATCCCATACTGTACCAATAAAGAAACACACCCCTATTTAGTGACCCGGGCACGGCCGCTGACCTGGCCGATGATGACGCCGTAGATGGCGATGACGCAGGGGTGACGTAACCCTGCCAGCGTGCGCGCCTCGGCAATCATCTCCGCTCTTGACCGGGGACTGTTCGCACCGTGCAGCTCCTTCAGAGCAACTTCTACCCCCCGCCATCGCGCCAGCCAGACGCTGCCAAACTGGCCCCGCCCAAGCTCCTGCACCTGTGTGTTTGTAGATCATCAGTGTTTCTGGATGCTGGTGTAAAACTTTATAGGGGGGGAGAAAATGGGGTTGATGCTGTTCAAAGCCTTGAATTGAGTGGTAGCAAGCCAGACATTGCCAAAATGGCCCCGCCCCAGCTCCTGCACCTGTTATTTGTGCTCATTATTGTTGCTCAGGGCTTAGAGAAAGAGGGTCCTGCAATGAGAAACCCTGAAGTCTTGCCAGCCAGACGCTGCCAGACTGGCCCTGTCCCAGCTCTTGCACCTGCCGGGTTGGGGGATGCTCTTGTAAGATTTCTATGGGACTCGAGAACGCTTTGAGCCCCAGTTTGAGCCAAGAATCTCTTCAAATTCCTATCCTCAGCAATTCTTGTGGCTTTAGAAAGGTGTTTCAAAGACATCACCAAAGCCACATTGGTGTTCAGCCAGAATCCTTAGAAGGAACACTGGTGGCCGGCCAGACCTTGACAATGCATGCGTTGACATGGGAGTGGTCTAAGTATTTCAAGTTTCACCTTGACAAGGGAGTCACTGCGGATCTGGGGCAGGCATGAGGGGATGTCCAGGGGTGTTTCCACTGTTTCTTGCCAGCCGGCGCTCGATGTCCACTCCCCTGCCCGCAGCCCGCTGCCCACCTCCAGCCTGCAGGCAGCCCAAATAGCCTCTCAGGCACACTGCCGAAACCGTGACAGTGGCCTTAGTAGCCTGCTCAAGCCAGCTGCATATGTGGAAGGCGGATAGAGTGGGAGATGTGGCCGTTGATCATGGTGGGAGATGTGCGCCATGATGAGATAAACGGCGCTGTTCTTTTTTCCAATGGCGCGCAGGGTAAGGATATCGCCTCCTCTTCATCCCAATGAGCCAGCCTCAATAAAATTTGGAAAGGAATGGCGGCTTGTGCTTGCATTGGTACAACACTCAAATCCCAGGTTTGCCAATCCGCTTTCTAAGTCTGTGTTTTGCCAGGCATCTACCAGTGACACGCATTCACTGACAGTGAGTTCAGGTCATTATGTTGTTGGACTGCATTGCATGCTGAACATGAAAACCTGGGTTCAAGATGGAAAGTGCACGCGCCTGAGCTGCTTCTGCTGATGTGGCAGCTGCGCTGGTGTTTCCAGGGCAGGTTCCAGGGCCTCCTCAGACGCTGAGTCATCCGGCACATTGAGGCGCAACGGTTTGCCCCCCGGGTTTGTACTGGCGGGACCCCCCGGTCCCCCCTCCAGTGGTGCCACGGCACCCCCGGTGGGCCCCCCTCTGTTGCCCGCCGCGATTCCCCACGATCCGGCCGCTGATGCACCGTCGCCTTTCCCTGCCTGTCGTGGCACAAGCTCAAACCTCAGAAGCTGATGGTTCTCAAGAGCTTTTATTTCGGCAAATGGTGCTGGTCTAATGGTGCTGGTCTTATGTCACTTGTAAGACAATTCACAGAATTAAATGCAGCGATTTGCATGGAAAATCAAGTGTACAAGGTTGCTAGATTACACTGTCCCAAAACCGGCAACAAGCCCCAATGTGACAATTTATGAGGTAGGCACAGGGTGCAGCACTGCTTGACTATCCTACCTTCAGCCACATCTGCGGTTTCAGCAAGGAAATCCAAACATCATGCTTGCAACTACATTGGCTTCTACCTCAACCCCCCTGAAAGGCCCACTGCTGATCCCTACCTTACATTTCAACCACTTCTCTGTGAAGCCCCTAAAAGGGCAACATATTGTGTAACCCCTGAGTGCACCCTTGCACTCCTCACAACAAAGTAGTCTGACTGATCTGAAGCATTGGAAGATGGGTGATTGCTGATTGCTTGCAGATGCGTACACACACACTTTTTTTGTATTAGGAAATGAACTTTTGTGATTGTCTGTTTGACTGCAGCACTCATCAAACGTATTCTGTGTTCTGGTGAGCGGCTCACCGTGACAGGGCGGCAGTCGAAGCCTTTGTTGTAGGTGTCCTTCAGGCGCAGGCCCAAGCTGAGAGCGGCCTCCAGGTTGTGCATGCACTGCTGCTCATTTGGCGGCTGCCTCACAAGACTGCCCGCCCGGCTGCCCAGGCTCTCTGCCCGCTCCGTCAGCTGCAGCGCAAAAAATGCATTATTTGGATTCGGATCCTAAGCTTTTTCTGCATGTATTCCAGTTCCTTGAGCCTTAGGGGTCATATATGTCTAGCAACACGTGTGACACAGTTCTCAGTCTCGGCAGAGTTTGGCGCTTTGTCAATCAATGCAATGACATTCCAGATTATTATCAGTCAGAGGATGCTAAAGCCACGGCTCCTGTGCTTTCTGCCAAGAGAGGAAATGCCTGTCTGTGCAAACACGGGGCAGGTAGAGACTCCCACAAATGCTACCCACTGCAAAAAATGATCCGATCAACGACACAACTAAGCAAGCATGGGCGAAGAATGTCTGTTATCTGCTGTCCACTGGGTGTGCACAAGAGAACATCAATATACCCATGCTAATCTCCCCAATCACTGCTTTTGATCGAGGCGTTTCCATGAGAACGTGGGTGCCAGGCAAGATGCTCGGGTGAGAAAGGGCTCACGTTGCTGGCGAGGCTGGAGCTGCGGCTGAAGAACTCCTCCGTGCTGTTAGAATTCCGACGCCTTTCATCCTGACCTGCACAGATTAACTCCCCCACTTCACCAAACCCTATATATTTTTTGACCGGCCAAGTTCGGGCGCCAAGCCAAAATATTTCATCATAACCTTGGCGCCATATATCCATCTCCATATGTTTTTATTACTTCTCCAGTGCCTGCCAACTTTTAAGCCTTCTTAGGCCCTGGAGTTATCTGGGAGCACTGCTGAGTAGCCACCAGCAAGGGTGTGAAACACTGTCAAAGTGATTCTGCCGGAACCAAAAGCAGGCTTTTTGAGACTTTCAATTGTAGATGTCTTGCAGCTGTGCACACCTGCAACAGGCATGGAGTCTTCCTCTTCTTCTAGAAGGTTGCCAAGAGGCATGAGCGTGCCAGCAGCTGCCCGGGCGGGCTGCCCAAAGCTGCCCGCAGAGCTGCCCGTCTGGGCAGCGGCAGTTGGCCACTCCGCCCGCTGCGGGCTTGTGCAGGAGCCTGCCCCGGACTCTCCCGATCGCCGGGTGGCAAACAGCGACACACCTGTGACAGTCACACAAAGCTCCTGTTGCAGAATCAATTAATTCTTTGTTCGCTCCCTCCCGCAGCCATAATCCCAAGCCATGCAGCAAGCCATCTGCAATGATCCGTCAAGACCAAACATGGGACCCCACTTCCCTGGAGCCCAGTGTGCATCCAGCAGGCGTCAAATTGTCACTTTTTAACTCTGTCTGTTAGTGTCACCCAAGCAGCAGACGCTTGTTGGCAGCTTGGGCAGTGGAAGAGGGCAAGTGGGTAGGGCAATCACCAGGGTTACTAGTCGGGGAGATGAGCGGGCTCGAGCCCCGCGAGCTGCCGGCGCGCGACAGCATCGTGGCCGCAGGCGCGCTCGCCGCCGATTGGCCGCTGTCCCACCTGCGGCCAGCTGCCGCCGTCTCGCCGCGCTGCCGATCTGAGTACGGCCGATCGAACTCCACGGCGGCAGCCGCCGCCGCCGCCGCCGTTGGCTGCGCGGCCAGCCCCGGCCCAGCTGTGGCGGCGGGAAAGAGCTGCCCGAGGGCGGGCAGCTCACCGGGTGCGCTGCCCGCCTGGCGCAGTCCGGCCGCCCGGTGCAGCGCTGCATGCGCCGGGTGCATCCGCATGTATGGCGCCTCCCCATGGAACGCCTCCTGCAAAGAATGGCGCTTCTCACCATGAGGTACTTCCAACCACTGGGTCATGCTCACAAGCGGGCTGTGGAGTTCTGTCAGATCTTATTCAGGAAGCACAGGTTGCGATGCCAGATTCTTCACTGAGGCTCCACATCTGATGGCTTACCAACATGATGTGTGTGAAAGGAAATTACTATCACAGCTGCCCTATCGCAGGGTCAGAGGGCAGGCTATAAAGAGTATGATGTGGTCACGCACCTGCGCCGTGCCGGAGGCATATATCGCTGCGGCAGCGGCCGAATGGAAGTACGCGTCGACGTCCGAGTGCGCGGCAGAGAGCGTCGTGCGCGTCCGGAATGGCGTGTCCATCCCCGGCATCCGTCCCCGCATCGTTCCCTCCGGCGACGCCAGCGAGGCGCCGCTGCCGGAGCCGTCCCCGGAATTCGTATTTGTATTTGATTGAGTCAGCGCCACCCGGCCAACAGCCGAAAACAGCGGCGGCGGCCGGAAGCCGGCCGGCAGCTGCGGCGCAGCTTCCATCCCCCGCTGCACCGTCCGGTCCATCGGCTCATGCATGCTGTTGTAGCCATGCACCTCCCACTGCACGTCATGCTGCGGCAGCTGCCGGCTATAGCCACCCTGTTGGTAATGATGGTGACGTGGCGGTCTGGGAAGATCCGGTGCCCAGTCCGGGACCCGGCCACTCTGCCCAATGGGCCGGTGCGCGAGGGCCTGGAAGGGTGAGTAACCGCCGGAGGGGGACGCCCCCCCGCAGAAGCCGCCTTGCTGCGCCGTTTGGGTGTAGTAACCCGGCGAGCTGACGTCTGATGTCAGCATGGGCTGCGCTGGAGGGAACGTTGCCCCCCAGGCGCCGGCATGGCTCGGCAGCGGCCACAGCCGCTCCGCGCCCTCCGAGGCCTGCCGCGCTATCGCAGCCGAGTGCCTGTTCACACAAGAGAGCGGTTCTCAACTTCATTCACAAAACACTAGAGCCATGCATGCTCGGGGATATTCAGACTTTTGGGGAAAAAGGCTGCACATTCAGGCAGCGCCAGCATCTGATGACAAACAGGTCTCTCGGGAGGCGTACCCTCATCCATGCATATTTTGCAGTGACATAGAAGGGTTGACAAGCACAAGAGTTGAGCATCGGATCAGCCCTGAAGTGGCTGGAAGCAATGCAATATGAGTGTGACATGTAGGCACTGCCAGGGCCTCAGCACAAAATTACCCAAAAATAAGCGCTTGCCTGAGGAGGGCAGCTTTTCGAGGGGAGGCTCCGAGCTCCAGGGTGGGCACAGGGGGCCGGCCGCGGTGCATGTTGATGTCCAGCGAGCGCCTGCCGGCATGTGCCGGGTGGCCGCCGGCATGTGCCGCGTGCGCGCCGCTGTCGTAGGGCGTTGCCTGCAGACCCGGCAGGCTTGGCGCCGGCCGCGGGGGGCCACCATCGTGACTCAGCTTTGAGGGGGACGCCGTCAAAATGTCCAGCTGCCTGTCATAAGAAGAAGAACGACCGCCAAATCAGAAGACAGTGGAGAGCACTTGGCTTGGCAGTCTGGCCGCCCGCATTTGCTCCATCTTTTGGATCTCAAAAAGATGAAGATTGTGATATATGGCATCACATACAAGATGAAGGCTGAGAGCCCAGCACGGCACGGTGAAGGTGACTCGTATGGCCTTAAATCATAGGCTTCTGGCCTTGATCAGCTAGAGAAGCGCCTCTGCACTTGCTTGGCTGTCAAGGCAAAGGCTCACATGTGGACTTGACACTGTTGCCGCTACACTGATGGGGAAGCAATAGTGCCTCACCTGGGGCTGTGGTAAGTGCTTCCCATGTCCATGCTGAGCCGGTGCAGCGCACTCTGCCCGCCGGACGAATCCAAATTTGAATTTGAATGCATCTCGCTGCTGCCCCTCTGTGGGTCATACCTCCTTTGCTGCTGCTGTTGGTGCTGTTGTGGAGAGTCTCTGAAAGCTGTGGGTAGAGGTACGGTCTCTGAGGCCTCTGAGCTGTGCGGCTGCCTTGTTCGCCCCTGGGCTGGCAGCACATAGAGCCAGATGTCCTGCTTTGTTCCTGGCGAGGGAGGGGCCTGCTCCTGAAGGCGCTCATAAGATGCCTGCATGCCCAAGCCAGCAGTCTCTGCCAGAGATGATTTAAGGCACTGATGCAAGGCACAAGGCCAGCAACTTGGCACAGGATACTCGGCAAGAAGCATCAAGTGGGAAGGCAAGAGGCGTGTGCAGCTCAGAGCAGAGGTCAATGATCGTTGTGCATCTCAGGCTTTGGTGTCTGGTTTACCTTTAGATCCTGGAAGTGGGCGTCGCAGGAAATTGGGAATAGTCTGCCGCTGCCGTATGGTAAGGCGTACTCCAGCTCGAAGGCTGGACGCCACTCCTCATCATCGAGCCTGTGGCATCGACCGGGAGTTACAGCCGGGGCTGGCCTGTGCCGACCGTGTCAGACTATGCCAACGGTATGAATTGTCCTTTTTAAAGCTGAAACATCTTTATGGATGCTGATTGCAAGGCAGTACGAAGATGAAACGGTGCTCACCATACCAAAGCCGCTATCGCCAACCGTAGATTAGCGTAAGAAAGTAGAGGCGAGAAAATGCAGCGCTCGGCGTCCCCACCAACGCATACTATCCTTTCATTCTGTAAGACCACCCTGCCTCCCCAACAGCATATAAGCTCCAGTCTTTGCTGGGTCGCCATCTGGCGCACCCGATGAGACACCCTGAGAAGGTCTTCTTACATCCTTCCTTTTAAAGGTCCTGCGCAGTATGGAAACCATGATAGTAGAAGCTTCATCAGATTCCATGTATTGTAGCGTGATGGTTTGATGACATACTGCTGCCCATCACTTGTTCAATGGCCACGTTACATCTACTTCGGACGCGGTCACACTCTGGTGACAAGAGGTAACATTTCTGAACATTATACCTTGGTTGTAATCCTCTCTACAGGGCATCCATTCAATCTCCCGTCGTCTGAGGACCTTCACGCTCTCGGTCACACTACCGATCCAGGCAGCGTGATCGGCCTGCAGCTGCAAGCTTTGCCTCTAGCCCAGTTGATAAGTATGATGAAAAGGAGACTCCTGGTACATGAGCACTGAACTATACAACTTTCCACCCATGTGGGTGGATGCTCTGAATTCTAACCAGGAAACGCCTGCCACAGCACCTGTTGAAAGGTCTTTGCAGCTTTTACCCCTGTGCCCTGTTGCGTGTCTCTGACATCTGGGCGACACGTGAGACAGACTCACTTCGCTGCAAATGCCAAAGAAACTTTGGCACACTTCAGGACCTTAGGTGCATCTTTACTAGGCGCGCCAAGACGTGCCGATATCAGGCGACCAATCGACACATTTTTGTTCGGATCGCTCACACTTCTGTGATGCGTCTCGTCTTGCCTTAAAGCAGCGCAAATACCGTCTCATTTTTTGGCCGGAAATCAGTGGATCACAGTGATGATTACACAGGGCTCGAGCCCTCACGTCAGCAGAGACCGCTGGAAGACCGCTGTACCGGCCTTCAACCCTGGGGATAAACTCAGGATCTTGTGATTTCAGACTTGCACTTGACCCTTCCTCTTTTTGGGCTTTCAGAGTTGCAGATTGGTGTTGAAGGAATGCTCGGGTGGCAAGGCTCTTCAGATCTTACATGAGCCCAGATATCAACCACACACTTCTGCATGTAGGCATGCACATTGATTAATACATATTGCACCGGTACCATGCAGGTCCTGGTCACCGGGTGACCTAGCTGTGATGTACATATCACGGATGTATGCATTAGACCCATGGCCATTCAAACGACACTTCCTCACAGAAAAGTGAGAAATGTGTGAACCAATCTCACATGGGGCTATCATGCCATGTTCCCCGGCCCAAGTGTGCACTTCTTAATCTTGAAGTGGACCTGTTGCAGCACCAAGTTGCATGCATTTGCAGAAGGCCTTATCATCTCGCAGCAGATCCTGCTTTGGGTACCAGATTGAAGCCGGGACGTTCTACAGTACATGTCTAGAAATGACATGCCTAAACGTTTCCGTGTCATAATGACAGGGACTCGTCTGTTTTTCTCTATCTCCATGTTGACCAATGGTCAATGACGATCTGCCTGACAGGGGACACACTAGCAGCCGACCATGGCAAAACTGGAAATTACTGCTTGCTCCTTACTCAGTCTCAACGCCAACATGCACCCTGCACTCAGCTCTCCTTCCCTCCAGAATCCCAAGGAGACTGCCCTCAACGCGCCCCAACCTTGTTACTTCAAATTCCTCCTGCAACAGACCGTCGGCTCGAGACTCGCCTGCGCCTATCTGATCTGCTCGGCATAAATCCCAGAATGCAAGGGCTGCAGGGTCCCCTGTCAGTTTGCCCTCCCCTACCACTGCTAGGAGAGAGGAGTACTCATCCTATGTACTCCTTGGACCCTAAGGTGCCACCTTGCCCTGCTATATCCTGTATGAAGGCAACCTCCTAGTTGCTTTGCGCATGCTGCAGGTCTCCCTGGCAGTCTATCACTCGTTCATTTTCCTTTCCCTTGGGGTCTCCGCGATTCTAACAACAGGCTGGCTCTGGGACGAGCCATAGAAAGTCCTGACAGTCCCCCCCTGTATCCCTTGCACATAAAGAAAGAGAGGGTCTTCATTCCAGGGTGTGCGTGGTGCTATAGAGCGGGGAGGCATCGCCGCTGTACAGGTGCTGGAAATTGGAGATTAGGTAATCCAGGGCCCCCACGATCGCGCCGTTCTCATCGGGCGACAGATCGGTCCGCACGCCTCCGCCCGTAGGTGACTCACCCGCGAAGCCGTCCCCATAATCGCTGCCCGCCTCGCCTGCTCGCGCCGTGCCCACCTGCCCGTATCGATGCACGAGTCATGAAGCCCTGTCACAAACTAAGACCGCTCCATGCCATACGTGAGTTGATTATCTGAATGCAGCAGCTCAACGGTTATTGTAATGTTCTTTCCTGACGTTCAGCACATGTTCAAGGAGCGGACGAGAGGACCCTCCAAGGGGTAATGTCTGTAAAAGACTCACAAGCTTGACCACACCCAGCAGCAGGCCGAGTTTCACAGATGAGACGTTCTTCTCTGTAATATTTTTGTTCACATGCAGTATGACACTGGCCGCGCAGATAGACTAGGCCTCAGCTAAGAGCCCTTAGCACGTGTCACAAAGGATCCAGGACACCAGTCTGCTCCAGCAGATCTGAACCATTTGGAGTGCACTTTCAAGACCAGTTCTACAGATAGCTGTCCTAGAGCTCCGCGTCGCATCGCTGAGGGCACTTCCCATCCTGTAAGACTACACAATCCCAGACCAACTTGTTTATTGGGGCTCACCCTTCTGCGCTCATGGTGCGGCGGTGGGTGCCAGGCGATGCAGTGCGCGAGAGACAGCGCCAGCGCATGCGCATCCATCTCGTTCTCCGCAGCGTTCCCTGCCACCCTGTACACCGCAACAATCCCCCTGCTCTCAAAATCATATTTACAACCCAGAGATGCGTCGACCCCTTCTGTGTGCTTTGCTCCGATTGCAAAGCACACAGTGCAAAGAAGCTGCGTTGGGGGTCAGAGTCATTTCCCATGCAGATGCCATGCGCTGTGCTGTGCCTGCATGGTGGGTGTCTTCCAATTGGAAAGAAAATTCACTAGGATTGTAGAGAAGGCTCAGCCATCACGACCATTGGCGGTTGCTTAAGACACTTCAAGAATGACTATTATTCTCGGTGACACAGGATGCGTGACTTCCAAAATTTCAAGCGCTGCAAAGCTTGGTGTCTGGCTTGTGAAAGTCCTGCTGCTGCCTAGCTAGGCGCACAGGGGCACACATATCTAGATTGAGAGCCTGGCATGCGCGCACCTGTAGAGGGTCTCCAGCAGGATTTGGAGGCTGGTCTGGTTGGGCACGGGCAGCTCGCTGATGATGATGGCGCAGCGCGATGGGCTCTCCAGCCCAGCCTGGATGAAGTGTGGCAGCAGCCTGCGCACATGTGACATACTTACTAATTCAAATTCAAACTCGGGAGGCTTCCTGTTATACACAGTCGGGTGCAGGGGCGGCACATCCAATGCCACTCCTCCTAAACCCAATGAGGTTGAACGATGCAATAAGCAACAGACAATTCACAAAACATCCTGGGCAGAGGTTGCAAGCATTTCCCCTCGGAGCCAAAGGACTAAAATCCACCCTTAGCCCCAGGCAGGATCACATGGGACAGAATATCGCTACTACCACTATGACAGAATTCTGAGCGGCTTTTCCTAAATCGCAGCTTTTTATGGAGACTAAAGAAGGCCCATTTCGAGACATTCTGCAAGGGAGGCACGCACTTGTATGTGAGGAGGGGCTCTGGCAGGGTGAGCAGGAAGCGCTTCAGGGTGTTTGCCACCACATGCGGCGATGTGCCTGTAATCCAGAGGCAATCGCAGCTTCAACCATGCAGCTGCAATATATATAATAAGTGAGCTGTGATGCCTGATGGCCATGAATAGAGGTCATCAGAAGATCATCACAGATTTTTTGAGTGCAAATAAGTAATCCAAGGAGCTTTGCATACCTGGTGGGGGCATCACAACACCAGCACCTGCACACCAGCACCAAGTGATCAGATGTTTATCTCAGCGAAGAGAGCGCGAAATTTCTGACATGTCCCAGTTCTTTATAATTGCCAATTGCCAAAAAGAGGTAAATAATAAATCAGGAAAGCTCTATCAAGTGGTCTGTCAGCTGCAAGATCACCACCCTCGTGCAAGATGTGACGAAGGTCTCACCTTCCTCAAAGGCACCCAGCAGGAAGTGCACGAGGTCCTCTGGGGCATCCTTCTGGAAGAGGCCCTCTGCTGAGAGGCCCCCTGTGACAAGGTGTGTGCAGCAGACCAGGATTATCCGCGGACAGGGCCGATTCGCCGCCTCCTGCTTGCAGATGCTCTGCAAAGGCATGCAATACTCACATCAGGTCCAATTCTCTAAGTGCCTGCACCCCCTCGCAGCATGCATGGCTGCACAATTGCAGCCATCTTGGCACCTTCTTGGAAGTAAAGAGAACTTGCACACGACATGCCACGTTCCAACAGAACAGATGGTACGCTTTCTGTTGATCCTGTTCCCTTCGTGTGTTCTTGGCAGGCTATCACTCACTTGCACATCATGAAGCAGGCCCTTGGAATGCCTGGCCCCACATGCATTGTGCATGCTCCAGTGCGTCCGTTACAAGCTGTCAGTACCTTTCACAGACTTGAAATGGTGAGTGCTAGGGAGGCTCACCGAGAGCGGGCCGCCTGCGAAGGACCTGATGCCGTCCTTGGCCTGCTTGATGCCCAGTGCTGTGGCTATCTGCACCCGCTCTGCTGCCCTGCACACACGCCACAAACGTTAGCCAGATTTTGGAAGAGAGCACTGCTACAGTAATCTGTGCTACATCTGTGTCGCTGGTCCTTGCCCATGTAAAAAGTGAGGAAGAAGAGCAGTCTAGGGTGGAGGAAAGCAAGCAATGGACCCACCCTGTGCTCCAGGTCTTGAGCGAGGAGATTGCAAGCTGCTCCCTGGTCCAGTCGCGCTGCTTGAGGCTTTCGCTGGCTGCTGCAGTTTTGTCGCGCAGGAAGTTTGCAAGCCCCATTCCCCTCGACTTCAAAGCTGCAGAGCCAATTCCCACACACAAGCTTCAGGCAACCGGCCGCCAAAAAAGGATGAAAATAACAAAACTATATCCTGCTGACGTTCAGTATATGCTAACAGAAAGATTGGCATGCGATTGCACGTCTCATGTCTTGGAGTTCAGAAGATGAAGTGACGAAGCAACAAGACCTGGAAACCCTGGAAATTTTGATCGATCCGGAGCAGGAATACGAAATGAAGGTTATTATAGCGCTTTCAAGGCGTTTCTGAAACAATCTACATGGTCACAAGCAAACGTTTCGTTGCAGTCTGCAGCACATGTCACCATCGCAAAGTACCTTCAACGGTGTTTTCGGTACCGAACCCCAGCACAGAGTGCGTCCGTTGGTCCGTGTTGTTCCTCTCTGGGCGTGTTTGCGCTCCTAGACCTTGTGTAGACTGTGCTCCCGAGATGAAGTGCCCATCACTGCTTTCCTTGTCTGTGTGTTCACCATCATCGGTCGCAACACCAGAGTACGATTGCCACTTCATGTTAATTGCATGGGATTGTGGTGTCTCTTGGGTTGCATGACGGGTGGCTCAGACAAAATTTCGTCCCAAAAGCTTTCTTGGAGCTGAGCGGTCCCCCCCGTAGAGAGCGGCGGTGGTTTTGGCTCTCCCGCTCCTTGAGGTTCTTCTGAAGAGCTCGCCTCAGATACTTCATCAATTCAGGCTTGCTAATGCCCGTTTGGGAGGTAGTACTAGCAGGTTGTTGCTTTTGCGTGCCAGAGACCTGTAAACGACCACCGCAGGCCACTCCAAGCTGCCATGATGACAGTCTTGACAGCAAACAGTGGGTAAGGGCACATGTTATGTTGCCAAGTGTGGAATTGAACCGGCGTACGGAGGCTTCGTAGCTAGACTCATACTTAGTTTATTGGAGGGCAAGACTGCAGTTTTTAGCTGTTTCTTGGTTGAGGGAATATTTGTTTGGGAACAGTCAAGTACACCTGTATACGGGTTTTGGACCACATGCACAAGAGTCTGTCTCATATTAGCTTCCGTGCATGCAGAATAAATCCAGGGATGCATCAAAGATCCGAGCCCATGGAGGACCGCTTGAGGGAGATCCTCGAGGAGACAAAACCGTGCGTCAGTCTCAAGTGAGTGTCACTGCTGGGCTGTGTTAATTATCATACCTGCTTCTCCGATCCCTTATGCGAAAGAGAGAGGCATGGCTCCGTTCAGTTGCTGTGTTCCTACCAATTCCTTTTGTAAACTCACTAGTAGGTGTGCTTCCCTAGCAGGAAGCCAGCTGAACAGAAAGGAAAGAGACCCAGCAGACAAGAAGACGGTCCAAACGCCGAAGCAATGCCGCTTTCTAAGGCTGCAAACAAGAAGACACAAAAAGAGCAGGACAAGTACGCTCCCTAGCCTTTCAGAGAGCACCCCATCCTTGTACTCACTGCGAAAGGCCCTGTCACCAGAGCACCTTGAGACCCAATCGCTACCCTGGCATCCATCTTGGAGCTTCACTGTCAAAGGTGTGACCTGGCATTCACTTTAATTGTATGCAACCAGGATTACTCGCCCAAAGAAGGCAGCAGCAGCTCAGCAGATGCCAGCAACACCGAAACAGCTGCCAACACCAAAGCGGACAGCGCAGCCGTCCTCCAATGCAACACCGAAGCAGACCAATGCGGCGTCTCCTGCTGTAAGGCAGACGGCTCTTGCACACCGCAACAAGGATGGATCGCTGTACAAGCACGCCTCTGCGCCGGGCGCCCTGCCAGCACGTCAGCAGCCCTCAGAGGCCCAACAGCCCAGGGGCTTTCCCACACGAGCAGCAGCCTTCGCCATTCCAGGTGAGCGAGGCTTCATCAGCCATATGGGGAGTTGGGCACTTGCTCATGACGAGTGTGGTGTGCACATCAGGCCACTGGGGTCCTGCATGCTAGGGTGTGCAGGAGATAGTGCTGTGATGGTGTAACAGAGCCTTATACCTGGCCGCACTGTTTCTGGTACTCTTAGTCATGCAGGGATGCAGTGATCTGACGCGAACTGATACTGATCCTGCCACCTGCCTCGGAGGCATAATGGTGACCGGTCGCATCTGTGTCAGATTCTCTCTTGTCAGGTAGCTGAATTGTAGATCCACAAGTGCAAGCGCAAGCGAGTCTGATTTTATCTTCACGTGGCTGTTGAACCGGCGCCTTATCTCTATATCTGACTGGTTGACTTGGCTGGAACGGAGTAGTAAGACTGACTGATTGAGTGGTGCCCGCAGCTGCCCAGAGAGTGCCCAGCGGGCAGCCCAAGCCGGGCAGCGCACCCTTCAGCTTCCTGGCGCCGCCGTCGCAGCAGGAACAGGAGCTGCGCAGCGTTCTGCTGTCAAAATGGGCTGGGCCGGGGTTTTCTCTGCCCCCCACACCTGAAGCCCTGCCCATGCCCAGCGCTAGCCTGCTGGCGTCCAAGAAAAAGAAAAGCTCCTAACCGCGCAGCAAGAATGCCCAAGGTCACCTCGCCGATTTTAGGGCAGAAGGAGCCTTTTGTTGGGCATGCTCCTTGAAATGGGTCGTGAATTTGAGCTAAATACTGGGCGCAAGACACGATGAGCAGTATGCTCAAGGCTGCAGCACTCCTGCAGCACAGCTGGACGAGGCAGTAATTCGGGAGGGGAGAGGCAATTCAAGGGCGGAGCGCATTCGATAGATGACATCAGCCATCAGCTACAGATTACATAAGCGCTTGAAGGACCTTTGCAGACCAGTCGGATGGAAGCAAAGTATTCAACCATCATATGGGGGCAGGGGCATTCATTTTGGCAGGGCTCCTGGCTTGTCTTGGCTGCCAAGCCTGCCACCTGAAGCAGGCCTTTGTGCACCATCCATCTCTGATTCATGGGGGCTCCGATCATGTCTAGGGAGCGTCTGCCAGAGTCAGTCATGCTCCTCGCTTATTATCCTCGCACTGTGCACTGATCTGTGGGGGGTGGCTCCTGTGTTCTTATTGTGAACTTGATGGAAAAACAAGAGAGATGATGAGGACTTGATGTGTTGAGCAGGGGAGTCTGCCTCATGTATTGTGGCAACTCCCCTGCAGTCTCTATGTTGCTATGTATGGGCCAAACCTGCCGGTTGCATTTGTGGCCACGCATCGTTTTTTGCGAGGCCCAGTGCTGCTCGGCAGTGGCCCCCAAGTTTTCAGGCTTTAGCTGCCAGCCTTGGCGATTTTTATCTGATTCAAGCGCCTAAGTTTGTGGTTCTTTAGACCATAGGTGACAGATAGGGACAGCTTTTGGTCTGTAGGCCAAATAAGACCTGTCATAGGCATTTTCATAATACGACTGGGTTGCACTTACTCCCTGGCACCTTTCTTGTGGGTGCTGTGTACATTGAGTGTCTTTTTCGGAAGTCCAAGGATACCTGATTTATTGGGAGGTTGCTGGAGCTAAAGGCCCTTTTTGAAGCAGCTCTAAAGGGGTTGCTATACAATAGGAAGGGAGTAAGGTTCTCTGCTTGTCGTCTGCATTCTGCACATTATTTTTGGTATGCAGTTTGACCATCATTGAATTGCGGGACCGCCTCCTCCATTGAGCGTGCTTCTCTTTACGCTTCCTTGGATATCTGAAGTTCGATGGTATTGTGTGACCCCATTGCTTTGCCGAAACAGCAGATGTGCGGCTGTGAGGAATCTGCATGACGTCCTTTTAGCCAATAAAAATGTTCAGCATTGCTGGGCTTGTATGATACAAGTCATGTCTGCTCTGGTTGAGAAAAGTGAAATCTGAGACGTGCAAGTTGCGATGCACAAGTTTGTTCGGTGCTGTTTGCTGAGATGCACACACATTGAGCTGCAAAGGCATCATGTTGCAAGTGGTGATAATTGCCGAATACGGATGAGAGCACAGGGGGTTCTACATATAAGATTTAGAACCCCCTGGAGTGCAGGCCCTAGGGGTGTATGAATTATGGAATATGCTTAGTATTCCGCAAGAGAGTGCTGGAAGTGACATTGTGGTTATCACATGGAGCATAATGGTGGTGGCAGGTTGAATATACTCGTGCGAGACATTGGCCAACATATCATGACGTGTATCTTTGATAGTGTGCCCCAGGTTGAGCTCATCAAGGCCCTGGAGGTCACCTGGCAACTATGTCCAGACAAATACATTGCTATGTTACTACGGTGGCAATTGCTATGAAATTGCAGTGTGTGTGTTAGGATAATGTTGGTGTGGATGCAAGGCATTGAGTGCGTGAAGAGCTGGCATGCAGTGCACTTTCGCTGTTTGACTATGCTTGGGGCGTTATGCATAATTCCTCGCGTTGAATTATAGTGCCTGTGTACAGCTGTAAGTATTGCGTTATTGAAAGCTTGATAAATGTGCTGATGCCTCAACAGCACTGCGCAAAATTTCTGAATGCCCAGTTGATCTCAACAAAGACTTGGCCAAATGGAGAGACTTATATGCAAGACATACAAGGTTGTGCGAGCGCCAGAATTTGCGATTGGCTGTTCATGTAACATATATGTGACATATATATGCAAGTGTGAGCATCAGATATTCATCCCAGTCCCTTACTTGAAAGGTGGAAAGGTCATGATCACAGAGCCAAGGTCATTCCACAAGCGTCTCTATTACAGCGCTGCATCATTCACTTCTTGGCCAGCATGGCTTTGATGCGGGCACGCAGATCGTCAGGCACTTCAGCAATCGACACACTCGGCGCCTTTCTCTCTTCTGCAGGCGCCTGCTGCACTGCCGGGGCGGCACTCGCAATGCCCCAATCATGCTTTTGCTTCCTTGCCTTCTTTGGTTTGCTAGACTCTTCATGCGCGCCTGCCCTCTTCCCCTTGCTGCTCTTTGACCCGCTGCCTTCCCTTCTGCTGCTGTGCTCCTTCCTCCTCCTGTCGTCCTCTCGTTCTCTTCTTCCTGAATCTCTCTCCCTGCCACGGTCGCGGCTGTGGCTTCTATGTCTGCTTCTCCTGCGCTCTCTGCCTTGCCTGCCGTCACTCCTGCACAGCGTTGTTCAAAAACTTTAAAATGTGGCCAGCCAGCATGAAAAGGACAGCATGTGTCCGTGGGTGCAAAAGTACTTCACTCTTGCATATGTGAGACATGAAGCAGCACTTGAAGGCGAAGATATTTGATTGCCACATCTGACATGTCAGCGAAACCACAGCCTGACAAACTCCACAGACTCGGACACAGAAATGCGAGACGCATACATGCGTTCACAGTGTACTGACTCTGATGCGCCCTGGATCCACTATCGAGGTGATTACGGAGGGAGAGGAATGCAGACATCAAAGCAGAGTGCGCGCCGAAAGGGATGAGAAAGGAGCGCCTCGCGGTGTAGATGCAATGAATGCAACATGCACGACACCTCCTGCTCAGGAGCACCATCGATCATGATTACTGTAGTAGTCAAAGTAAAACCCCTAAAAGAAGGTTCTGCAAGTCTTGACCTAGAACCCTCCAAGGCAGAACATATCCAAAAGGGTTTCCTCCGTTTGCATTGTCAGCTGCGTTTAAAGGTCTTACCCGCACGTTAAAAAGCTAAAATTTTAAATTCCCGCAACCCCAAGATCCCGTACCACGAACACCTGTTTATTAAACCATCTGCATGCTCAAAGCTATTTACTGGGGGTTAGTTTGACTACTACAGCAGTGGGCAGGGCACCTGTCACGGTCGCGGTCGCGGCTGCGAGTGTGCCGGTGGCGGCTGCTGCGCTCGGCCCGTCTGCTGCTGTGTTCCCTCTCGTGCGCGTGCCGCCGCCGGTCCGGACTGCTGTCCCTGTCAGGCCTGGCTCGCTCCTCTGTCCTGTGCCTGTTGCTCCTGCAGCACAACAGTGGTACTTAATCACTAATCCTGCATTTTCTCAGACAAGGCCAAATGGTCAGATATGATACTTTTTATCGAAGTTTGCAAATGCTTTGAGTGGCAGTGGGCAGTAACGATGCCATGCAACGCGCTTGGCAAACACAAACAAGCAGGAGATTTGCCTTCTCTGTCAGGTTCTGGTTTGGGCATCGCACAAGAGATCTCATCATCAAAGGTGGCGAGGACGTGTTGTCCCATGGCAGGAACAAGCACCTGTGCCTGTCAGAGATGCCGGCGCTGTCATCGGATGACTCATCGGATGAGTCATTGCCGGACGCGCTGGGCGACCGGATGACTCGCGGCCGAAGGATGTCCTCCAATTTAGGCAACGTCTGCTGCGGCCCTGGCGCCTGATTGGGCGAAGCAATTATTGGCGCCGCAGACCTTTCTACCTTCTTTATCTCCCCGGCCTCCTTTTCTTCCTCTGGTGCTATGGAGTCTGGGTCCTGCACCGTCACTACATACGAGTCAAGAAGCATCTTGATGGCCGTTGTCGTACCAAGCTCACCTTATCACTGGCACACATAGAATGCAGACCTTGATTGGCCAACCGAACCCTTCAAAACAATGCCTTAAAATTTTGCATTCCATAGAGGAACGTTCGTTCATTAGGAAACAGTCCTGCCTCAGGCAGTCTTTGCTTGCGCGGTTGCAATAACAAGAGACCTGCTTGCCAGACTTTCACATCAGGAGCTTAATGTGACAGCAAGTCAACGATGTTTCTTGACAGATGAAAGCATCAGAATGTGACTTGCCTCAGCGAGCAGGGCCAGTCGGTGGTTGGCAATTGCAGTTGAGCTTCTGGGAGCTTCCGGCGCGAGCAGCTGCGCGGCAGCCGCCCTGCGCGACGCCAGAAGCTGCGCCGCCAGCCTGCGCGCCAGAACAAGTAGTTGCTTTGAATCAGTTACCAGACACGGCGCTTCCCTGTAGACACTGCCAAGCTTGCTGTTTCCCAATTGCCTTCACACTGCCTCAGCAGTCTGGGCATGATCCCCTTGCTGTGTTGTCCAAGGAGGGTCATCCGACGGCCAAGCTTTGATAAACAGGCTACGTAAGGCAAGCAGCAGCATGGAAATATGCATGACACCTAAAATGAGCTTTCCTCGCTGTCTGAAAGCAGTATAGAAAGCATCAAAGCAGCACAGTAATCGGCCCATCAGGGAGCACGCACCGTCGGCGTTCTGCTTTCTGATCATCGGTGGCTTTGGCGGCGTCGGCAGCGGCCGCAGCCGCGAGCGCCGACTCGACGCCGCGGCCGCTGCTCCACGCGCGCGCCAGCCTGGCACTGGCCGCTCGCGCGGTCTCCTCCGCCGTTCCCTCCGGCAGTGGTAAGCCGTCATCCTGGGGCGTGCCCTCCCTGCACAAGCATCCGATGCCTTTGTTTGTAGCAGGTCAAGCTGGCGCCTGAAAATCCTGATGGTTTACAGATACTGCCAAGGTGTATGCATCTTGTCAATGTAATGTTCTGCAGGTTGTCACACAAAAAAAACACAGCTAGGCACATACAGAGCACAGGCAAAATGTGCATTGGTGCAGGAAGGCACGACTGGGCAACACTGAAACTTGGGACTCTTTGGATTGTGGCGGAAAGACACACCTGTCGCTGTCAGAGCTTTCACTCCCGCTGTCGCTGCCATTGCTGTTAGCAGCAGCTTCTACCGAGTCTTTGGGTGCTGATTGTGGCGGCACCCCAGTGTCCCCATTGGGAGAGTTGCCCCCTTCAACGTGTAGGACAGCAGGCTCCGCCGACTCAACGTAGTCTTTTGGTCGGCGCACCGTGGCAATCCCTGCCACGCTGGGGTTGGCTTTGATGGTGAACACCGCCCCTCCTGCTTGAAGCACCGCAAGCATTTACCACACCCAAACATGACTTCTGAGTTCTAAAATCCAGGAACAATCAGAAGGGATGCCATGAGTGAAGCCAAAGGCTAACATGCAGTTCCTTGTTACCCTCCCTTGGAGACTTCCCATCTTAAGAGTGCAACCGCACCTGCAGGCTTTTTTGCAGGCTTCTGCCCGGCTTGGGCAGCGGTAGGGACACTCGCTTCTGCAGTCCTATCCCTCCCAACAGCTGGCCCTTCCATCGGTCCCTCCAGGATAGCCGCTCCAGTCTCCTCAGAGCGTGCAGGCGCAGGTCCAATTCTGTCTGCGCTGACAGCTGCTGTGGTCGCTGGGGTGGATGGCTCTTTGGGAATGGCAGCAAACACCTGCTGTGCTGCCTCGGCGCCGAGCGCTTCTGCCAAAAGCTGCCTGCAAGGTGGCACACTAAAATGTTTGCATGTGGTCCCTGTGAAGATAACCCCTTGAGTACTGTCACAAAACATTGAGACAGCTGTCCTCTGTCTTCTCCACAGAATGCCAAGCAGGGCATCCAATTTTCTAGATGTCCATGACCTTGATCTAGAACTTGATGTAGAACTTGATCTAGAACTGATCACACAGGGAAGCTTGCAGGTAAGTTTCAGGTGTGTGTCCATTGGAACTGACAGGGGAATGCGGGAGTAAATTCTGGTCACCTGTAGTACCAGTGGTGCTCGTTGCTAGGATGCAGAAAGGCGAATCGGGGGTTGGCTCTCTCGCGTTTGCGCACGCTTGCCTCAAACTTCACACCGTTCTTCTGCAGTGTGCACATCATTCACCTCAATACCAGCCCTTCTATCCATGCGACAACTGGTTCTAATCGGCCTAGACACTTTCCTCGCTAGACGGTCTGAAATGACATTCTAAATTCTTCTGAGAGCATTCTTAGTGTCAAACGCTGTAAATCCATTCCCAAATTGCCAGCTGAAAAGTACATGAATGTTCGTTTCAGTGATAACTGAGCCCAAGCCACGCCCGAAATGATGAGCATGTTTGTTGTGTACTGAGGGTTCTCAAGCGAGAGAAATGAGCAACCAATGAAAAACAGATAAACAGATGCGTGGTTCATTTGCCCGGTCACCTGTGGGCGTTTGTGCAGTCCGTTCAGCATCCAGTCAGCCGCAGCTCCGCAGTTCCACCAGGTTGGTCCAGTTTTGGCGCATCGCAGGATACACTCGGCCGGGGCGCACCTTCACAAAGGCGACCAGCTTCGCCATGATTGCCTGCACGTCCTCCGGCGGCATTCCCTCCTGCTGTGCTGTCTCCGCCGCTGTTCTCTCTCCCCCATGCTGTGATTTCTGACTGGCCCCGGTTGCACTCGCCGCAGCAGTGGCACTGTCCGCAGCCGTCACAGCAGCACAGACCATATCTGTGATAGCCAGGTCAGCCGCCAGGCTGGCGGCAGCGGGGGCGCCGTCGGATGGATGCAGCCGAGGCGATCCCGGGGGAGGAGCCTGATTTGGAGCGTTGCCGTCGGTGGCCACGGGGGGTTCCCCCGCTGCAGAGCGGGGAGACCCGATTTGCTGGCTGCCGTACGCGCTCAGCATGCTCAGCGCGTTCTCGCTGCCCGCCAGCTCAGCGCCGTCTGCTGCTGACTCAGGCGCGGTGCTGTCAGGAACTGCAGCTTCGTCTGACTCTCCTTCTTTGCTTCCCTCCACTGTCACCTGCAGGAAGCAATTCATCTCGGCAAACTTTTACAATTTTCATGGCGTCAAGCAGAGATGGCTGGCAATGCTTGGCTGTGCCAATCCAAGGGGAAAGTGCGGATGTGATGCAACACTGGTCAAAAACTATTCTAGACTGGCCTTTGCCTCACATCTCTCAAAGCTCCCCGTGCCATTCCTCTGACTCTGTTGAACAGGGGACACTACAAATATTTGGTTTTGCAGGAAGCTAGGGGGATGTGACCTGGGGGTCAGCAGAGACGAGCCACTGGAAGTAGGGGTGGCGGGGATCGTCAGGCCGAAGGAAGGTAAAGTTGGGGTTGCTGGCCTGGCGAACGCGCAACACTAGCTCCGAGTGTCCGCCTGACTCGCGCACAAAGCGCGCTGTCTGCATCATGATCTGCAGCACACACTGCTCATCAAGAGTGTGCATCCTCTTGCATGCATGCAAGGCACGCAGGTGGCACTTCGTTTTCAGTATACGATTCTGCTGCCTATGCCAGGCGTGCAAACCAGCTTTCCTGAGCAGATGACAGCATTGTCATGCAAGCCTTGGTCAGTCAAGGCCGCTCCCCAAGCCACGAAATGTTCTGAAACTCAAGTTGAGGACAGAGGCATAATCTGCACCTTATGAGAGCGGTCAGTGACGCCGCGGAGCAGAGGAGACAGGTGTGAGGGCACCGGGAAGCCGGGGTCATATCCCTCTCCATCGGCTTCGCTCCCCGGCTCTAACGCATCCGCCACCCCCTCACCGCCGCCGTAAGAAAAGCCTACAACCGCAAAATCCCCATCGCCTGTTGCTGCATCTCCCTCTGGCGATGCATCTTCGCCGCTAGGCTGATCTTCTAGCGTTGCTGGCACTGGAGGTACGCCTGATAATGCAACATACTTGCATGGTCAAGGCTTCTGTAGCAGTGGACTCAATGACCATGTGTATAGTTGAGTCCTAGCCTGCATAATACACGCAGCAAGGGTGGATCAGCAGTAAATGTACCGTCATTAGCACTGAGATTTGTCAAGCAGACATGCAAGCAACAAGGCAGGTGTGTTCGCTGCATGTTCTGGTGTGGAACAGATGCAATGAGTAGATAGGCCAAGCACAGGACTGCATGGATGAAAATTGGAGTTTTGCATGAGCACCTGCGGCCCAAGGGTGCTGCAGTGCTGCCTCTCGGCTGTAGTCCAGGTCTGCATAGCGTTCCTCGTTTAGCTCTTTTTCCTCGGCTTCCTCGTCAGCGCCTGACACTTGCCTGCACAGCAAAGTCCTTCCTGAATGCCATGACAACGGTACAGTTCAGCTATACTGACAATGTCAGATCCTCGAACGTCAAGCATCCATCAGAGCAGGTGGCGCAAGGGTGCAGACCTGGAAGTTGAGGCGGCCGGAATGCTGTCCAAGAGGAGTCTGGCATCGAATCTGTCTACCAAAGCATGCTCATCTGGGCCCCAGCGCAGCAGGTTGTGCTCGAGTGCTTCAGCAATCCTGCCATGTGCGTCCTCAAAGAGAGTACACTGCACACCGACGACTGACAAACCGATATTTGTGCCACCTGCATCATAATTGTAAAACATTAGCTTTCGCCTTTCCTATTTTCTGGCAAAGAAGGACTAGCTAGTGGATGTCAAAGCCGTTATACGTCGCATGGAACCCCTCTTAGCCATACAAAAGCATTTGACCTTGAGTGGACAGTCTGTCAACGCCAGCAAAGGGTCCTAGATGCTCCTTCCTTTGTTTTACGTGAGACATGGGATCCCAGTGATCAGATGAAGGCGTGTTTTATAAAATGTTCAGTCGACCTCCAGGACAAAAGAAATCTGCATTTCGTATCTCATTGGATAATCAAACTCCACAAATCAAAAACACAGGTGCTTTGAAGTCTCGCAAAATCTGAGAGAATAGGGGAGTTTGCACAGGTTCAGTAAAGCCAGCTGGCAATTCCACCCAAAACCTGGCGAAATCCGGAACGTGGTCTCTCTCACAAACTAGTAACTAGTAACGTCAGTGCGTTCTCCTGTCCCTCAAGGTCAGGATTTGTCAAGGATCTGCCCGATGTCTGCTTAGAGCTGCTATATTAAAGCTGCGTGCGGGCATCGTCGAAGGGAAAGTCTTACCAGGCTGCGATGCGGTTTTTTAGTATGAGATCGTGAATTGTGTTGAGGGACTCACCAAGCAGAACGTAAATTGCATTCCGGGACAGAGAGACAGAGGGATGGTGTTCAGTACGAGGTTAGCGGTGGTCCTTGGCCTCGCCGTGCTCTCTGGCAGCCTCGTGCAGGCCCGATTCGTGATTGAGCAGGGCGGTCTGAAGATTTCGTTCCCGAAGGCAGCTGCGAAGGCGCACCCAAAGGGCTTTGACATGAGTCTAGCAAATTTTGGAGCTCCAAAGTATGGAGGATCGCTGATGTGAGTGCTCCCGGGCCCGACGGAACCTGCTAGTTCTCTGCACGCTAGGCTTTGCCAGATCTAGTGACGCGACCCGGGTGCTGCGCGCAGGGGCAAGCTGGTGTATGTGGACGCGGATCACGGTCATCCGAACACCTGCATTCCTAGCTGCAACTACGCATGCCAACCATTCTCGGTGCGTCTTGGACCTAGCTCGATTCTCTATTGTCTTGGTACTTTTGTACAGATGGCTGAGTAGTTGTGATTTCTGTGTGCAGCAAGCGAGCCCTCCCTTCAAATTAAATCCATCAACGAATCCGGACAGACCGGGGCAGCGAACCAACTACATCATGCTTGTAGACCGAGGCCCACGTAAGTCCCCGATTTCTCGATTCCTGTGGATGTGCTTGGGAGTTTGTCTGCCCTGTACTTTGCTGATGCGAGATCGCTGCTGCAGTCGAGGACGACATGGCTCCCTGCAAATTCGCGGAGAAGGTTTGGAATGCCCAGGAGGCAGGAGCCCAGGGGGTGAGTTCTCTCTTCAAGCGCTGGCTTGGACTTATCCAGCCTGTTCACGCTGTGTCAAGTGTGCAGTGTCCATTTCCAGCTTTGGAATAGTTGAACAATAGTCTTGAATTCAAATGCAGGTTGTTGTGGTGAACTATGAGGACAAGCACACAACCATGGAGGCCCCAGACGACCAGGATGAGATTTCATACAGGTGATTGTCCTGCTTTTCTCACTCCAAACTTATTTGCCAGACCAATGTGTTCTTGCGTTGTTCTTGTGTCCAGCACGCGTGCCAATATGTCTAAGAGTTGCACCGTACTGGCATTTGCATCATCAGGCATTTGGCGCAAGTGAGCATGCTATGATCATGAGAGCAAGCAAGTTTTTTGGGGAGCCACGCGCCAAGTCAGTTGTGAGGATGCAGCAGAGAGCAGCAGACTTGGAAGACAAAACGCAACAATGAATATGTGCTCGCTGCATCTTTGTGACTGGCTGAGCGTGTGGCCCCTCAAGTCCTTGACACTCGTGGCACTGAGAACCAGCTTGGCCAGAGTTTTCTCCTGCTCTGGACTAGCTCGTGACAGCATCTGCTCACCTCCGCTGCATGATGTCTGACGACAACTATCTAGAACTTGCGTCTCTGACGGTGAATATGTATCTAAATCGCAGCGCAAGGGACCACAATTGTCAAATTGCCGTTCTGATTGGCCAACTCATGTCTGTGCAGGTATCTGCGCAACATCACCATTCCAGCGGCGTTCATCACCAAATCGGATGGCCAGGTGCTGAAGGACCTGTTCAAGAAGACTCCCGGCAATGCTCAGCCGGACGATGTGTACGTGGTCCTTGACTGGAACGATGTTCTGCCACGTGCCCGCAAGGTGAATTTTATTTTTGTTGCTTGCAAGAATAGAAGGAGCTAGTTTAGGAGCATGCTGGTTAGGCTAAAACTTCTGACAGGGTAGTCCATTCGAATTTCCAAAGAGATAATTGAGGCCATATCGTCCGACTGATGCTAATGCGCCGTCCTACTCCTTTGTGGCTGGCTTGTTCCTGGCTCTGTCATGTGCATGTGCATGCATGTTGGCTTACTGCATCTAATGTGGTCCCATTCTTGGGTTCTCCTTCTGAGGACCCTGAGAGCAGTCGAAATATCCTAGCAAGGTGGACGCAAAGGAGAGAGCTCTTTGCGCTGCAATCTTGAGGTGCAGAGCGGCGCCACCTTTAGGAATTCTTTGCGAGAACTGCATTGGGCAATTTCGTGATGTGTCTTTGTGCGTGATGGATCAGGTGGAGTGGGAGTTCTGGACCAACAGCAATGACATGTGCGGCGCCGTCTGCGACGTCCAGAAAGAGTTCATCAAGGTGCGCCTGCCCTGCCGTGCACTTGCTGCTGCTTCCCCGCCGTGCACTTGCTGGTTCCTGCTAACTCTAAAGCTCAGGAGCGCTTCTTGAAGCATTCCTCACTCATGGTGCATGGTAATATGTTGCACTGCTGCCAAGACATGCTTTTGGGGCAGCACAGAGATACAGATTCCAGAAGGATGTTTGCATCGGCCACAGCATCTTTATGTGGCCGCCATATGTGCATACTTGCTGCCTCAGTATAGACTGTGTGTGGGAGGATCCCCACCAGCCACTTAGAAACTCTGCAGCCCTTCAGAGCTGCCGATGAGCTGTGAAACTTGCGATTACATAATCGTGGTAATGCATGCATGTAACGGTACTAATGCATGCGCGCAGGAATTTGTGCCGGTAGCACGGGAGCTGGAGGGGAACTGGACGCGCTTCACGCCGCACTACATCGTGTGGGTGTGCCCCGAGTCCTACCGCTCCTCCGATGAGTGCCAGTCCCAGTGCATCCACAACGGCCGCTACTGCACCCCCGACCCCGATGGCGACCTCCTCGCCGGCTACTCCGGCAAGGACATCGTCCAGGTTCGAGCCCCGCTCGTGCCGCACCTTTTTTGTAACTTTTTGTGCTGGAACTACGGCTGCTGCATTTCCAGCAAGGAAATCGTGCAGGCTCACTCCCCATCTGTGCAAATCCATTTCTGTGGGACTCTCCTTCGATTGTGTGAGGAAGGTGGCAAAGGCCTTCTGCAGATTCTTCCTTGACATGTCTGAACGTCCTTCTTGTTCAACCTGCCGTGTGCTTGATATTGTGCGCCATGAGTTCTGGTGGAATGAGCTGCATGCACCTCGCAACCAAGCTCATACACAAGCTACTCCTGGCGGGATCAAGGCGCACGAAGGGCAGAGAGGATCTCTGCTTGAGTAAGTGCCACGGAGCGTGAGTAATTCCAATCTGGCGCTAAGACCCTCAACACAATTATAAAAATATTTGTTTGATTTTGAAGTGGTAAATGGTGGTTTGTGCTGCAGGAGAACCTGCGGCAGCTGTGCGTGTTCAAGCTGGCGAATGAGAGCGGCGTGCCGTGGAAGTGGTGGGAGTACAGCACCAAATTTGGCGAGCAGTGCAAGATGGCTGACAACCAGTACAACGAGGAGTGCGCCGAGCGGGTGCGCCCCCCCTGCAGACTGTGCAGATCACAAACTAATCGATATAACAGATCTCGGTCTTGTTTAGTAGATCTAAAATTTGTATGTACACGGACATGGCCCTGCCAATCATGGGATCGTCCAGGAGAGACATCATAAAGATGCAGAGAGTGGACGCATCCCCCGGATGCTCCAGACGTAACGGGGGCAGTTCTGGTTGTTGTGCAAAAGTTTTGTCCTATCATTGTGGTGGTTTCCCTCTTTTGCGGGTGACTTGAGACTCCTATACAGAGCAGTGTTGTAGAAGGGAAAGTGGCAGACCTGCCATGTGTTCTCCAAATGACAGCCTTGATGAGCACAAGGTACCCAGGTGCCCTGTGGCCATTGCTGTCCTGCAGAAGAATTTTGGTGAACCCACCTGTCTACCCTTGATTTACCATGCTCTGCACTACAGTCCCTATCCTGCTGCACCATGCGCACAGTACAGAATGCAGCTAGGCTGCCTTGTGATGGTATAGCTAGCTAACGCCGTCTGCCGCAAAACCCACCCAGCCACAGAAGCGATTCGCGGTGCCGAAGCACATTGCCGCCAGCGTGTCTATGCTACGTCAGCGGCCGTATCCCTGCAGGAGGTGAATGTGTGATCGCGTAAATAGTCATACTAGCATTGCTGATGTGGCGCGCGTGTGGCACGCCAGGTGTTCAACGAGCTGGAGGGCAACACGTGGAGCAGCCTAGCCAAGCTACGCGCATGCATCGGTGACGTGGCCGCCGACGTCGACAACGCACTGCTCGAGTCTGAGATGAAGCGCCAGCGCGGCAACAGCGACACCGGCGAGGTGCAGCGCTGTCTCCTTTCTCCTGGCTGCGATCCCTTTGAATTGTTTACACTGGTCTACTTATGACGGCGGTCTTTGGAGCAACTACTTCTTTGTATTTGCAAAAGATAAGTTCCTGATCAGGCTCTTCTTCACACTGCGCCAGGTGTACATCCTGCCGACAATCCGCATCAACGATGGGCAGTACCGCGGCAAGCTGAGCTACACGGAGGTCTTGCGCGCAATCTGCGCCGGCTTCACCAGGAACGCAGAGCCCAAGGCGTGCATGCGCGTGGCGGTCGACGACTCATGCCGCGACGGATCCCTCGGGCACTCCACCTGCGCCGCCCGGTGCGCGCCTGCCTTCTCGAACTTGAATATCAATTTCAAAAATGTGGATGTGAGGCAAGAGATTCAGGGCCGGGCTGTAATGGACGCATGCCAAGATGGAGGGACATCTGGCTTGACAATATCAGCCCTCCTGGGCCGCCCGGGTGTCCACTGTATTCTGATTTCAAATCCGGGGTGTACCTCCTTGCGTGCATGCTGCTGCGCAGTTCGCTTACGGTCTGCATGGGGTGAAATGTTCCCCATAGTCAGCACATGCAGAGTGTGTGTGTTAATGATTTTTTTTTTGCCTGTTTGCGGATCACAGTGGGACTAAACGTGCATTGCTTTGCCTGCCTGTCGCAGGAAGGACGGCAAGACGAAGTGCCAGAACACGTTCAGCGGGTACGAGTGCGTGTGCGGACCCGGCTTCATCCTGCATGTGGGTGAGGGCGGCAAGGAGAAGTGCCTCAACATCAACGAGTGCGTCTCCACTGAGGCCGCCGACCTGGACCCAAAGTGCACCTGCGAACGCTGCGCCTGCAAGGACACCTATGGCGGATACGAGTGAGCTTTCGAATTCAAATGGCAAATATGAAAATTCCAATAGAACACTAGTGTCTATCACAAATCCCATTGCTTCACCTGCTTGCACGCATTATCTTTTTGTACAGTATTTTTATCATCCCTGTACTCATCTGTATGGTACCCTTCAAAGAACTTTTTATCATCCCTGTACTCATCTGTATTGTACCCTTCAAAGAACTTTTTATCATCCCTGTACTCATCTGTATGGTACCCTTCAAAGAACATTGCAGCTGTGACAGTGGTCTGCGAGGGGCCAGACTATGTATGCTTTCCCAAATGCACTGCCAGATCTAGAATTTGCGGTGATGCTGCTGAGTGGCTGTTGTGCGCGCGCAGGTGCATTGCCAACATACGGGATGACTGCGCGCATGACTACGCCGGCTGCTGGCGCGGGGACTTCAAGGTCAACGGCAAGAGCCAGACCTTCCACGCCTGCAAGGACAACATTGCCCTCTACAAGGTTTGAAGCCATTTTCCCTTGAAATTCTAAATTCACTTGATTCAATTCAATCAGCAGATCTGAGGCCTCTTAGCGCTGACGACCCCCATCTCAGCCGCGAAAGACTTTGACCACTAGGAAAAGTTGTCCTGGCAGAATTGACAACTCATTACAACTCATCATCAAGCCGATCTGCTTCCGTGGATTTATTAAACTGCCAAAGCCTTCTCTGCATCTCTGCTTCACCATCTGGCAGTCTGGGGACAACCGAACCTTCACAGCTGAAGTTATTGGACGGCGGATTTGGTGGGTGTTCTTGGGGAAAAGCATGGGAATCCGCAAGTGAAGAAATGCGCACAAATTCTGATGTTTCGCGCCACTGACACTCACTTCCAATTGCGTTTGCAGGACGCGGCGGCGCGCGGCAAGCCGCTGGAGGACATTCCGCTGCACTCGTGCACGTGCCCGCCCTGCTTCACAGAGTACATGAACAACGGCAAGATGGAGTGCGTGCCCAAGTGCGACCTCGCCACCTGCGACGCAGCCACCGGCATCTGCTCTGGCGGCTTTGGCGGCTCCGGCGGTGAGCTATCTCCTTCCAAACCTTCATGTCTGCCGGAGGTCTTATCGGCCTGCCAGCGTGTTCTTGTGACATCCTCTGTGGCTGCTTGTTTGTCCTGTGGCTTTCTGGTGCGGCAGATGTTGGAGGAACAGAGATATTGTCGGCTCTGTGGTATGCTGTTCTTGTCTTTGGCATGTCATCTTCTCGGGTGCTTATGCGCATCCCTGAGCGGTGGCCTGTGTGGCCCGAGCCCACCCCCGTCAAGAACTGAAGCTGCTGTCGAGTCAAGGGGCCATGCAGTTGGAGTGCCGAGACTTGCTTTGATTTGTCATTTACGCAAATTTGGCACTTTTGTCAGCCTGCCAAAAGCTGCCGAAGATGGTTGCAGACGATGATTGTACACATTGAACAGGCTGCACTATTTTGCAGCCGCCACACAAACACGCTGGTGCATCAGTTCGCACTCTTCCTGATCGCACTTGATACGCGTGCGTCCTTGGTTCAATCCTGATTCCACTGCATGCATGCGGGCGCAGGGCTGCACTCGTGGGCGGTGGTGCTGATAGTGTTCGCGTGCCTGGGGGTCGTCGGGGGTGCCGGCTACGTGGCGTACCGGCTGCGCCTGCGCAGTGCAATGCACCAGGAGATCCGGGCCATCATGGCGCAATACATGCCGCTCGAGAGCCAGGAGGGCGTCAACGGAGAGCTCGCCATGCCCCGATCCCCTGCCACCAACGGCGCCGCGCCGCACGCAGACGTCTGATCAATGAGACAGACAGCGTGTCTGTGTCAGTGCTGGAATATTAGGCGCTCGGCGGCGCCAAATCTGGCGGTACCGCCAAATTTGGCAACATTTTGAAAAGTGCCAAATTTGGCGACGGCGATGGCCTGGCCAAATGTGGCGATGGTGCCAGACTGGCAGAAGCGCCACTTCTGGCAGCTTACCGGACTGGCGAAGAAATTTGTGGGGATTGGAGTTTCCTGACTGCTGCATCAAGATTGGCGCGAATCTCGGCAGCCTTGGCGCTGATTGGAAGTTGCCCGCACGCAGAGTGCAGGCCGCTGGATGGCTTGGTGGATTTGTGTGTGGGCGGATGGGGTTGGGGTTGGACTGAGGTTGGTCGGCGGATAGCAGCATGGGCGGGAAATGAAGTATGGTGGTTGGCAGGATTGGATACCCTGCAGTAACAAAGAGATTGGCTGCCATGTCTTGTGGGATTGTCTGCTGTGCATCGAGGAGAAGTTGCACATGCAGCAGCCTTACTGGAGCTTTCAAGACTGGACTGGTCAAGACTCATGTACTGGCTATTGGCCCATTCTTTTGGGAGGTGTTTTGCACCGAGTGGAAATTTACTGCATGACCAAGCTGCTATCAGGCTTTGGCGGCAGCCAAAGAGTGTGGCAGCCGCTTTGGTGCACTCGTCAGTGCAAGCTGTGAGGGGATGTGCCCACTGATCTGACATCGACACTGACAGAACACATCCATGGAAGGGACCTGAAACGATCAGCATGCGGTGCAGAGTTGTGCAAGGACAGAGATTTTATTATTGTGCTGCGCGCTTTTATGATCACCGTCTGGCAAGCATCTTGTATGAAGCGTTTTCAAGGGCACAGACTCCATATGCATGCAGCCTCATTGAGCCGGGTGTGCCTACATGGTGAATGTGCCGTATTTAGCATGTGTTGCCAAGTGACAGGTTTGTATAGTAGCTTCTCAAGCCATCTGTTTGTCTGACTGACAATTCACAAGGAAGAGTTGTAGCATTTTGAGCATGTAATTGACTGAAATCAACTAATACTGAGGTCATCTGCACTGGCAGTCTACATAACTTCTGGACACCACTGCATGAGCAATTCACCAAATGATGTAGATATCTTGCCAAAGGTGTCTTGTATGTTTCTAAAACTGGCAGCCTTATCTCCAAGTTCGCACTGCCATGTGTGTCTTGCATCTCTGTTCTATTGATTCTTCGTAGGTACACAAAAGGTAACCTTGAGTAAAATTATAGCACTGCTATAATAGCAGGCCTAGGAGCAATCACTCCCCCGCACTCACTTCACCAGAAGATCAGCAATCTGACCATGCTCTGTCTCCCCTAGCAAAGGCGCCTCCAATTCTCCCCGATGCAAGGCTCCATCCCTGTGTGCCGCCACAGCCGCCGCCCCCGCCGTTTCCACATCAGCCTTCACATGCCCAAAGAAGTACAGCAGCGCCAAGTCATACACAATCTTCAGCCCGCCGCAGAGCGCGAAAACGGTTGTCCAACTGCCGCCGGCCGCCGCGAAACCGGTGACTAAGGGGCCCAGAGACGCGCTCAGGCTCTTCACCACATTGACAATTCCCATGGTGGCTGTCCGCTCTGCTGCAGGCACAATCCCCGCCACAAAGCTCTGCCTCGGCGCCACGTCCATCTGGGAGATGCTGTACCTGCGCAGGACAGGACTGCAATTCATGGAGTCTGAATGTAATTTAAGTGTGATTATGACCAAGATATCCCTGAGAAAATCCTCAATCGACTACTCACTAAGAAGGCACTGCAATTCCCAAAAGTGCAGTCATTATGCCCAAGAGATCTGCAGAGTAATGCCCTGCATGCGGCCGCAGGCATGCAGGTCAAACGCGCAATGTGCTTGCTTTACTTGTCTTGAACACTCCCCGAATTCTGCTCAGAAAGATTGCACGGAAGCCTGGGTGCAGGACTGCCCTGCAGGTGCCAGCCTAAGCGCTGCAGTGCGTTTTGCAGCACGAGATAACACATTTTGGGCATTGTCACGGGTGCACCTGAGGAAGACAACTGCTGACGCCAGCTCTACGGTGGGCATGAAGGGGATGAGGATGGTGAGCACATTGGAGGGCAAATGCGTGAACACCATTGTGTTCACCAGCCCAAACCTATTGGCAATCCACCTGCGAGCATGTGCTTATCTGAATTATTGGACCACCTTGTTGCAGCATTGTTCCTACTGCTGCTGCTCACCACTCTCACAGAGGCAGCTATCATTCTACTGCAGCACTTTCAACTCAGCCTCAGCCAAAGTGCACCTCTGAAAAGAAGGCTGCAATTGTGTTTGCAGGTCTGCACAAGTGAAGTGCAGCTCAAGAAGAAATGTCGATCATGGTTATATGACAAATACATGGTGCATTCCTATGACAGACCGAGGGGTGGATGTGCACACCCTGATGACAGGGAGGAGGCTCCAGCGATCATGTTGGAGGCAAAAAGCAGTCCTCCCAGAAATGAAGCGCTCGCACCGAACCGCTGCCGAAAGTAGTACGCCAGCAGGCTGCCTGGACAGCAGTGCAGTCACCGTGAAGCTTTTATGCTCTGCTGTTCTTGACTTACACATGCGGCGAGCTGCTCACAGAGAGTAGAGCCCAAAAGGCAAACATGGGCCAGCAACAGAGCGCCATGATACACTGTTGCATGCCAGAAATTTGCTGACAGGTCTGACACTTTTTACTTCTTATTTCTCACAACCTTATATCCTTCCATACTCGCATGTTTGTGCAAAGAAGCCAATGATTGCATGCATGACTGCATCCCTGTTCCTTTCCTTTTTGATTCACAGAATCAAGCTGTCCCCGATCGCATCCACCTGTTTAGCTGGGGCAAAGTTTAAGGGAAAGGGCGGTGTGCAATGACAGCGCCTGTCATCTGAGGCCCAACTGCATTTACCTAATCAGTTGCTGCAAATCACGGAAGGTGGGTGTTATTGTTGGTGACATACCTGTGATCAGCGAGCCCGCGAAGGAGTCCAATGCAAAGAGCGCTGATAGCGGCGCCAGGATATTCATAGATTCACTCGACAAGCCGAGCGCGTGTCTCTGCACCCCCGGCCCGTGCTCTCGTTCTTGATCTCTGGTATTGCCTGCATGCGGCGGGGCCTCTACCCTGCCAGACAGGCACGCGAAGCACAGAGCTGCCAGCGTGGCAAGCGCGCCGTACTGCCAGAAGACCGTCTTGTAGCTGTCGAGTGCGCTGAGGCCAAACTGCTGCTGCAGTGCGTCAACCAGCAGGCCGGCCTCGGCAGCGCCGGCGGCAGAGGACGCATATCCAACCACGTTGTACCAGGCAAAGGCCGTCGTGCGAGCGCTTGGGGGGAGCATCTGGGACAGGATGCTCTGCTCCAGGGCCATGAACGGGCCCACCTCGTTGCCGGAGGGCGACACCACGCCCACACAGGCTGCTAAGGATAGAAGCCAGAACGACAGGGTGCCTGGCAGCGCGAAGATCGCTGCAGCAAGGATCTTCAAGGCGGATCCCAACAAAAGCATTGCTTTCCTGCCGACGCGATCCGCGAGCAGCGTGACCGCCAGGCTGATGCCCGCGTCTCCCAGGAGCGCCAGGGTCATCACTGCGCCCAGCTGCGGTCTGGCAAGCCCGACTCGTGCAGGAACAGGGCCAGGATCAGCCCCACCGATCCGAACGCAAACATGCGCAGGGACCTTGTGGTGAGCAGGATTGAGATATCCTTCGTTGGCATCGGTGAATGTTTCGATGTTTTACCGATTCAATACCCGTATCATGAGCATCTTGACACCAGTCCAAGGATGTTCAATACTGGGTCTCGACCCTGATCTGCCCTGACAGAGCTAGTCGATGCATGGCTATCTAAGAAGATTTACTTTCGAACTATCCCTAAACTGCCTGCATGCCACGCATGTCCTCTGCCTTGTTCCCATCTCAGGTGATCTGATCACGGGCAAGATACAGATGAGTGATAGTCGGCCTTCAGCACATGCAGCAAGGGTGCGTCGGCAGTAAAGCTACCATCCATGACACTGAAACACATTGCAGACAGAGCAGGTGGCAAACAAATGACCTGATGTCAACGAAGTCTTGGAGCCAGGGCTTCGAACCATTTCCCTTTCCTATCAGAACCCTATTTAGGGGTCGCGGAAAGATTCCACCGTCCTCCGTGTCCTCGTTACGGCCTGCCCGCGCTGAGGTGGACGACCCACATCACCAAAAGTGCAAGTTTCAGCCAGGGAAGGAGTCACGCGCCAAGCTGTTTGCACACCTCAGCTCGTCCCAACCGAAGTCTAGATGGGCCCGGTGTGCGTCTGAGACAGGCTGCTGCAGCGGATGCCAGCCATGAAGGCGCTCGCCTTGGGCTTCACACCTCATCGTGCCAACAGAGTGGCGCCTTGTAAGCAGGCCAACCTCGCACAGCTCCTACTAGACCTCACTCTCGTCCGTTTGCTGGGCGCCCTCGGCCAGCCCCTGCGCCGGGCCATCGCCTGGCAGCTGATCCTGGGCAAGTCGCTGTGGACGCTGCTCGCGGACATAGTTTACAGGTTCTCTGACGGGATAGGATGGCTGTCAGCACCGCCCAGGGACCCGCTCCTGCGCAGCGTGGGCCGCGGGATCATCAGCGTGCGGCGCTGGCACTACACTCTGGGTGAGGCTCCCTTGCTGCTTCCCAGAATTTCGGTGCGTTTCACGTCTTGGTCCTCGTGGTCTGGGGATTTGAAGAGCTTGCTTTTGGGCATGCGCAGCGGGCGTCGTGGTGTTCACGGCGATCCGCCAGCTCATCCAGCGGGCCCGGGACGCCAATGACCCGGGCGTGCAGCAGCGGAAGCGGCTCTCGCGGGCAATGGAGCAGGCCAGCTCTTACGTGGAGTGGTCCATGGCGGCCACCAAGCTGGACCAGGTGGAGGGCATCAGCCCGGAGGAGAAGAAGGCCCGCTGGAAACGGGACACCAAGCTCTACGACCGGCGGCTGCTGGAGGAGCGGCTCAGGCACCTGCGGGCAGTGCGCAAGGGAGGCAGGGTGTCAGAGATGATGTTTGCAGTGAGGGCGGACCTGCTCAGGAACCTGGGCAACATGGCCAACAGGTGAGGGGTTTCTCTGGGAGACTTTCTCTTTATGGATGGCAGCCTTGCTCACTGCTCGATCATTTTTGGTCCGTAAGCAAAAGTTTATTTTTGACACCATTTGTGATCAAGGACATGCCTCTATCTTGCAAACCATGCACGCCTTGTTTCCGCGTGCCGTGTAGTAAGGCGAGTAAATGTCGTTTTCGGATCCAGACAATGTGCCGTGAGAAGCTTCATGATCCTTTTATACCCAAGATATCTTGCCAGGCACTTGTTTAGCTGTCTCGCAGATCAGAGCAGTGCCAAGGTCTGGAGACAGGTCGTGCGTTAGCAATATTGTTCCCAACAGCTACATTTAGCTTAGCTTAGCTTGGGCTTGGTGACTGCTGCATGCACAAGTTGCAGTTCTGAACTCTATGCTATTGTGATGCCTCTGCAGCGAGCTGCATGAGCACTACCCGGTAGTCCCAGAGCCGATCCGGGAGTACATCGAGGAGGTACAGATGCACCTGGAGGCCCTGACCAACTACGAGGGCCCTGACCTGTCGCTGGAGGAGAAGCTGAGCTTCCTGCGCGAGACCCGCCACGCCTTCGGGCGCACTGCACTGGTGCTCAGCGGCGGCGGCGCCCTCGGGGCCTTCCACATTGTGAGTCTTGCTCTTTTCTTCTTCTGCAGCACTGCACATGAATGCTGGAGTCCTGGCATCTTCATGCAGGCCTGTCGGCGCATAGCATGAGAGAGGATGTACCATCCTTGCTTTGCAAGGTGGCATTGATGATTGAGGGTTGCCTTTCTCCTTCCCGGCAGCGCCGCATGAATGCTGCACTCTTACCATTGGCATCGACAGATTGCATGGACATTCTAGAATGCACCGTTCTTGCTGTGCATGGTGATGATTGCAGGATTGTGGTGGAGGTGGATTTGCTGACTTGGGCACCAGTAGCTGACAGCATGAGTCTGGCTTGCAGGGTGTGGTGAAGGCGCTGCGCGAGCAGAAGCTGCTGCCGCGCATTGTGGCAGGGAGCAGCGTGGGATCCATAGGTAAGCTCCAGCCTCCATCAACCAGCAGCGCTTAGTGCCTCATATTGTCATCAGGATATCCGGCACCTGCGCTGCCGGCAAGACTGCATTAATTTCTTTCATAAAGGAGATTTTCTGCCATGGAATTGCCATGCATAATGTGTGGATCAAGTGCTTGACATGTGAGAGCACGGCCTGCTTACGTCACTTTTTGCTTCATGAGGCTTGTTTACACATGGGTGCATGATGCACAATGTGTCTTTGCCAATATCACACCAAAGGATTGGAGCCGTGGGCTGTGTGCAACAGCTCGGTAAACGGCGCAGAAACGGCAGAAACGGTGGTGATAATTCTGGTGATGGCTGTCATGTGCAGTGGCGGCATGCGTGGGAACGCGCAACGATGCGGAGCTGGAGGAGCTGTTTGACAACGCGGAGAAGTTCGACCTGTCCTTCTTCAGCAACAACACCGCGGCCGAGTTTGTCAAGCACTTTGTGCGCCACGGCACGCTGCAGGACGCCACCGTTCTCTCCCGCCGCCTCAATCGCCTGCTGGGCAACGCCACCTTCCTGGAGGCCTTCCAGCACTCTGGTGAGGCCGCTCCTGCTATTCTCTCCTTCTGTCTGTTTTGATATTCCCAAAATCGCTGTTCTCCTCGCCTTCAAGGTCTTTGAGACACCGAGAGGCAAGATCCTGCATGTTGTATTGGAGCGTGCAAATTGTTGAGATTACCTGACATCCTCGCACCTAACCTGCAGAAAGGCCTCCATGACCAGAAGGGGGGCGTACTGTCTATCTCAACTGGGTTTGGAATGGGTTCGGATTCTTAAGAAAGACCGCTCTGTGTGTCTAAGTGGATCTGCATGCACGAGAACAGTGTGCTTCCTCCTGGCCATGGGGACCTTATATAGCCCTTGAGTGGTTCTAAAGCCACCGGCATTCTATTAACTAGTGAGGACTCAAATGTACCCTCTCTTTTCGGGGACTGGTCACAGTGTGGTCGTGTCATGGAGTAGCTGCAATATTAGGTCCATCGAAGTGACCTTTGCATGTGCTGCGCCCCAGGGCGCATCCTGAACGTGGCGGTGTGCCCGGCGGACACCAACGAGCCGCCGCGCGTGCTCAACTACCTCACAGCACCCCACGTGTACGTCTGGAGCGCAGTCTCCTGCTCCTCAGCGTTCCCTCTCCTCTTTGCGCCCCAAAACCTCTTCGGGCGCAACCAGCAGGGCGCCGAAGTCACGTGCGCGCCCACCCGCCACCTTATATCTTTTCATGTTGCTGTGCATTTTGATATTGTTGTGTTCAGCATCTTGCCAGTAATCTGGCGTTATTGGGACTAATTCTATCCTATCCTGCCACCCGGTTGCGTCTTTGTGTTTTGCAACGTGCATTCCAACATCGATCGTGCTGCTGATGGGATTCAGTGACTGGGTTCTGTTGACAATGAGTGATTGGCACCTGATGAAGTGGGCCTGAGGGATGGCATGTCCCTCTCATACATACAGTCTTTTTAGGGTGACTTGTCATTCATCCAAAGCTCTCTTCATTGGGTGCAGGCACCCTCAGTACAGCCTGCATTTCACGAAGTGCCTAGTCGCTAACACCTAGCTTGGACCGTGACTAAACGGTAACAATATATGACTCAGCGGTGACTCATGTGCTGCAGGTTCAGCGCGGAGTCGATGCAGGAGAGCCAGCGGCGGTGGAGGGACGGGTCTCTGGAGGAGGACCTGCCCATGCGCAGCTTGAGCGAGATGTTTAACGTCAACTACTTCCTGGTCAGCCAGACAAACCCCCACATCGTGCCCGCCCTCAACCTCAAGAAGCGCGTCAACCGCAAGCTCGGCAACATCCTTGAAGCCGAGTGGAAGCACAGGTGCCGTGCGTCTGCGCTTGCCAGTTGCCTTTCAAATTTGTGCAATATCTTCAGCGTATGGAGGTTGCCGTCTATTTGAAAGTGCACAAGTGTCTATTATCATGAGGTAAAGAACTGTGAGTCGGTTTAGCTTGACAGTACTACTCTTGACAGATGTATCATGTGCTCACATGCTGTGCAGATTGCTTGTGCACCGAGTCATGTGTGCTTGAAAATTATCAGCTGAATGCACAGGTAACCTGCACAGCACAGGTCGAGGAAGCACAGGTTGCGCCTGTAGAAGGTCTCCTCAGCATGCCTTCAGCTGTGCAGTGAGCTCAGCATGGGATGGACTGATCCGGCTCATGTTCGTGCAGGTGCCAGCAGCTGATGTATGTGTTCCCGGTGCTGCGCTGGCTCAAGGTGTTCAGCCAGACCTGGGAGGGGGACGTGACCATGGTGCTGCCCTCCTCCTACATGCAGCTCAAGAAGTCCATTACCAACCCCACCAACAAGGACCTCCTCGACGCCTGCAAGCAGGTGCCGTGCCCCATGCCTCTGAAATGCTGTTGGTTTGGGAGGCTAGTCCCAGTATCATGTGGTTGTGACATCCACTTGTATGGATGGGGTACCCACGCCTGTCTTTGCCACCCAGGATAAGCTTGAGATTCACAGAGGTTGTGTTGTGAGCCTGCAAGATGATGGCGTTGGTAAGGACATGTATGACTGCGGCTTATCTGGTGCTGCCAGAGTTGTATACATAGCCACTATATCAATATAGGAGCAGATTACATGTCCTCCTTTTCTATCAGCCATGTCCATTTCCTTCCCCATAAGATGCAGCGGGGTTCATATTGTTGTCCCCTCCATATCCGTGTGTAAGAGTCTCTCGTGCTTTGATGATTGTCCAGATCCAGAGGCCGGGCACAATCCAATGCATTGGGCCGCCCGCTATCCTTTGAATCATGTGAAACTGAGTTGACCTTCTTGTGTGCGCGGCTGCAGGGCGAGCAGGTGACGTGGGCAAAGCTGAGCGCGATCCAGGCCAACTGCGGGATCGAGGCGACGCTGGACGCGTGCATGCTGCGCCTGAGCGAGATGGTGGCCGCCCAGAAGCAGGTGCAGGGGCTCTACCGCGTCGCCAAGAATGGGCGCAATGGATCCAGCGTCATGCACCAACGCATCCCCTCCTGGATCAACCTCGCCTCCATGGGCGGTGCGCGGCCTTTGTCAATTTGTTGCTTTCTTCTACTGATATGTGCAAGCTATGCTGGCAGTGGTTCCCACCTGCAGTTCTGCGCAAGCTGCTGGGTCTCCTAGCCTTGCTGGCACTTCTGCGGATGCTTTAGACCTGATTGGACTGATCTTGTTGATTGTAATTGGGCTATCTCGCATATTGGGTGTCCATGCGAAACACCACTATCGTGTTGTCTTCCTATCGCAGTCGACAGTGTCAAGTGGAGAGGGTGATCATGTTTATGCCTGCACCAGCTGTTGTTTATTGTGTCAGCATCTGTGCTGATTGGGTGCTCTCGTGTTTGCAGGCATGCCGCGGCCGTCCTCGCAGGAGTCTCTGGACGGGCGCCCCATCGGCCCCAGGGTAACGTCCGAGGCCGTGCTCCAGTCCTCCCACTCCCGCAACGGTGCGCTGCCCAGACTCCCTTCCAGTTTCACGGGGCTCTACTTGACGGCGTGCTGCCTCGCATTACCACGAGAGGCACAGTGGCCTTAGTGTCCATGTGCTGTATGTTGTGTGCGTGGTCAGTGGTCTGTGTTCACAAATATGCACTATTGAAGTTGTGCTCCTACCTGTTCAGTGGCAGAAACATCGCCATTGGTATCATTGGAGCACAACAGGCAGCCTCAGTCATGTTTTGGGGTGGAGGCGCCTCAATCATCACTGTGGATGCACCCAACATGTAGATGCACCCAAGTCTTGGCAGGTCTGCCGTAGGGACCTTAAACTAAGAGTTCCAACATGCTGTGACTTGTCAATTGCAGGTCTGCAGCGCATGCCCTCACACTCGCTGGACGCGGTGGACGAGGGCTCCGTCGTGGCCGGCTCGCCGGTGCCGCCTTTCTCGGCGGCCGCCTTCGCGAATTACACCGCCAACCACACCTACCCGGTGCTGCCCAGCGAGCTGCTCATCCGCAACGCCAACTTCAGCAACGCAGCGCCCGATGACTGCACCGACCGCTCTGTCAATATCGGCGAGTGCCTGCGGCCCCTGGCCAGCATTGGCGGCCGGCAGAACCGCCCGCTCTCCTTCAATCGCTCCCCCAGCAACCAGGGCCTCGACTGCGTAGAGTGCTGAGAAGTCCAATGGCTTGCTCAGTAACTAAATCCTCGCCTGAGTCAAGTGCTGAGGAGATCGCTACCTGCGCCCGGCACTTGCCCTTCAAAAAGAGCAGTGGTGCTGCCGCCAGGTTGGCTTTAGAGGGCTTCCTGGCGCTCTGAAGACGCAGGGCGTTGTGGCTTGGAGGATGCAACAAGGAGGCTCGAAGTGGAGTGTCAATGAGGGGATCGGTGGGGCTTTATAGGGAAGTTTACAGCCGAGAGCAGAAAGGTCGTGTGGTGTGTTGGGTAGAGGAGGATCAAGAATTGTGTATCAATAGCACCAGCAGTGCCGAGCAGGGAAGAGGGTGTCAGAGCCTGGTGGCTGCTTCCTGCTCTGCTCCCACAAGGGAGCGAGCAGAGGCAGTTCAATCAGGTGAAACCCACTGCCGAGGCAACGCTATTCTTTGAAAGAGAGGGAACAGTACCAAAAAAAGAGATCCCTGCGTGTTAACGCGCGCCCCTCGCACCCGCTGTGCGCAGCTCTGCAGGGTGCCAGGAGCACAGCGGGGCGGGGGGGCCTTTTCCTGTATTGATTGCACCTTGCGTCGTCGGGCTGTCAGTCAGACATCGTACAGACACCTTGGCACTTAGTATCGCCATTCATTAGGGGCCTCAGGGCGGCAGCAGGCGCAACTGGGGCTAGCACTCCCCAGCTGCGCCATTGGTGCTGTGCTGAGAGCGACCCTCTCCACCTTCTGTGGTCAGGGCTTGAGAGTTTTGAGGCGTTTAGAGTTTCCTGCAGTGTTAGGTATTTGTCAGCACTGTTGCGCCCTTGGCGCGCAGCAGCAAAGGGAAATTTTGACCATGTGTTGAGTCACGTGGCTTCCTGCTCTAGAAGTCTAAAAATACTGACAGTCCAGCCAGCTTGCTGGAACTTGTTGGTGTCTTTGGAGCCTAGCGGTGCACTTTTAGGCACGCGGGCGCATCAATTTTGTGTAATGGTTTAGGAATTTGGTGCTAATTGCTGCGTTTTTGGTTGTATCGCTCACTAGGAAATATTGCTCGCAGGGTTGCAGGACGCCTCTAGCGGCGCTTTGCACATAAAGCTGCTCTCAGGACACTACTAGGCGCCTACCGTGTAGGCCTCGCTTTTCAAATTTGAGTTTGAAGCTTGAGGTTGTTCCCGGTGTGGCTCAATGTTCGCACAGTCCTGTCATTTGTACGCATTAGGCTGTATCGGCGGAGGCTAGGAGCCCGCCAGACAATTTTGAGAGTATCAAAGGTGAGCGGGTGCGGCCAGCAGAGCCTGCCCTGCGCAAATTTTTGCTGTAGTGTATCGCTAGGAATTTTTGGTCAGTTTTCGCCGCCGCCCCACCCCCCAATATTTACTTCAGCGGCTTTTTGGAAGCACCAAATAAGTTTGCCAAATGATTGTCAGGACGGTAGATTGCGAATTGAGGCTGCCTCTGCAGATTCAATCTCATCGATCCTTGCGGGTAGCAGCCACGGACATGCTGGGAGGATTGTATATTTGGGTCGGGCTGTAACTGGCTTGCATTCATTGTTAGCACCCAATTGAAGCGCGCAAACTAAGTGTGAGGGTATCCTTAGGAGATGTGAGGTTGTAGGCTGACCCACGTCAGGGGTCAAGATATTTTGAGAGCTGGATGCAGCGAATGCAAGCGTATTGCGTGTAAGCTGAGGACAGAACAATAGCTTGATCAATACTTTCCAGCAGCTTTGACCATTCTTTACCTCTCCGCAGAATAAACATCTGGTTCTTCTGGATTCCTTGGACGTTTTGCATCAAAGGAAACTATAGCAACCGCATGCACAATTCTTTGTTCATTTGCCACGCCCGGATTATCTACAAAGGCTCAAATGGCCTCGTCCTCACAAGCAAGAGCACAAGGACTTGTTGATGGTCAACGTCAGCGAGGGTCACAAAAACATTGGGCATGCAATGCCAAAAGTGTTGCTGGTCCTTTGTAGAGAATGAAATACAACGTCGCATCTGTTTCATTCCGCTTATGGCGGCCATTACACCCTCTTTAACATTTCAGATGTCAAGGCCCAAGTAGGACACTGGGTGATTGATCGAGGATGATATTACCCCGCGTGTCACACATCATGATCCCAAAGCACGTTCAGCACAGCTGCATCACTGCTCGCTCCTTTGCCTGGGCGCGCACTTGATGATGTCATCCACTCTCAGGATCATTTCCGCTGCCTCCGTCGCTGACAGCAGCACTTGGGCCTTCACCTGCACAACACCACAGGAGTATCAGCGAAAGCCGATTGAAGAGAAAAGCTATGTGATGCTGCAAGTAGAAAGTAGATCTCCAAGAATTGCGCAAATTTTGGAAGGACTCAAAACATGCCCAGCTTGTGAACCGTGGACCAGTTGATTCACCAGATCTCATGCCACAGAAACGAGGAGAAGTGCAAATCCCTGCACCTTGAATTACCCAGAAATGCCCTAAATGTGCACTGTAAACAGACTTAGCATTCCCAGCTAATTCACCTGTCTTGCTGGTGCGACACCAGGAAAAGATAGAGAAAATGAAGGCGCTGCACCTTGAAGGACTGAAAGATGCCCAGCATGTGCATTGTAAACCTACTTTATGCCCAAAACAATCACAGTTTTGGTGGTGCGGCATTAGAAAAGAAAAAGAAGAAAAGGGGCATACCTTGAAAGACTCAAAGATGCCCAGCTTTGACATGTCGCCCATGCCGCCCGTGAGGACGTCCACGCCTTGGCGGCTGGCCGCGTCGTGCGCATGCGACGCCCGCAGCTGCGATATCAGATCCGCGCTGTCCAGCCCTGCAGCAGACAACGTTCCATGTCACGCAGAGTCTCCCAATTCTTTTTGTGAGCAATTTCCACTGGCGCTGCTGAGCTGCAAAAATCGCCTGAATGAACCCCTTCTGGCCCTCATGAACCATCCTAAGCAGCCGCCCATTCAAGCAACCCCAATCTCGACAATTTCCAGAAAAGGTTGACAAGAGCTCTGAGAGAGCACCCCACGAACCAAGCAGCAGTGCAGTGGAGGTACAGGCCCTTGAGATCACGCAGCTGACTTCTGCCGCCAAAATGGGCATGCAGCAACCTTCCACTCAGATCCCCCATGTCTGCCACAGACATCTCGAACTGGACAACGGCTGCTTGGCATGATACTCAATGTATCTTTGGCTTCGATCTCTTGAGTTATGAACAAGCGTCATCGACTCTCCAGACATGTGCGGGCTGACTTGTGGGGTCATATTTGTCTGCTTTTTGCGGGCTTCATGTGGGTCCTGAGTCAGCTGCAGCACCCTAGAGGTAGCCAGCAGGGAGGTGAGAAGGGAGATTGACCGGAAGGCGTGCGAAATGCAATCTGCGCGCACCTGCGTTGTCGCAGATGGTGGTTGGGATGGCGCGCAGTGCGGTGCAGAATGCCTCCATCGCGAGGCTGCGCTTGCCTGGCGTCCGCGCAGCGCCCTCTCCCACCGCCCGCGCCATCTGCGCACATGCGGAAATGACCCGTCAAAACACATCCAGCAGCCATCGGCTGTTTAAACGTCAGGGTGCGTTGCCAAATGCACAGGCCTCTGTGATGGACAGCCATCCGCACAGAAGTCCAGATGCAGCAACATGTAAGTAGGGAGACAGCGTCTGGCGTGCCCTGCTCCCCACTCTGCGTCTCCTCACCGACCTGACATTTGACTGCATGACGCACTGCTCCTTGTGAGCAGCCCATCAGCGTCATGGACTGCGCCTGCAAACAGCTGACAGACAACACAACACAGCGAAGCACAGGAGCGGCTGCAAGGGAGCGGCTGAGCACGGGGATGAAGGCGCGCCTGCATTTCTGGGAAGCCGCCACCATAGACGACGCGCGAGTCCTGCACAGTCTGGCTCAGCACGCAGAGCGCGTCGTGGAGGGAACGCTCCGCCTCGTCCAACACATGCGTGCCTGATCAGGCACACACAGCCACCTCATCACCATTGATCACTCTTTGAACTTTGGCAGAAGATAGCAAGACATGGCAGTATGCAAAGGACAATTTCCTGGCATCATATACGCATGTCAGTCTGCAATACCACAGTATTAGTGCCAAGAGCCTGATGTACAGAGTGGGTGAACCTATGACTTCCCCGAGGACTCCTGGAGTCCCCTTCCACTGTCCTGGGCTGTCCTAAATTCTCGTTGCTGACCCAGCAAAAGAAGTTGAAAAGTGCCAGCACAAAACAAGGCACAAGACAACAACACATCATTGGATGAAAGATGAAGAGGTGGCAGAGGGGCCTCACTGGTGCCGCGCAGAACGCTGGTGCATGCATACAAACTTCTGACTTGATGACACTTGATGATTTAAACTTCTGACTTCATGACACTCGATGACGAAGGCAATGCTTTGGGTGGCAGGGCCTCATCAGATGAATTTGACACCTTTCACGGGTCACATGAACTCGCATGGACCCCAAACGAGGTTAAGTACAAGACTCAGGTGAAAAAAGCGCTCACTGGCGCCGCGGAGGACGATGGTGCATGCATACAAACTTCTGACTTGATGACACTTGATGATTTAAACTTCTGACTAAACGTGGTTGAGCTACAAGACTAAGGTGAAAAAAGCGCTCACTGGCGCCGCGGAGGACGATGGTGCAGGCTTCGCCCATGGCGGTGCCGGAGAAGTGGATGAGGCGGTCCTCCCCGATCATGATCTCCTCGATCAGCTTGCACCGTCCCAGCTTCACCGCGCCCGGGTTCTCAAACGTGCTCGCGATCTCCCCGCCTGCACGCGTAAAAACATGACTAAGTGCTGTATGATCTGTTGCATGAGCAAGGCATCATCTTAGATTGAGCGCTGTGCGATCTATGGGACTCAAAAGTCACCGGGTGAAAGGGCTAAAGGTGCTCGCTGTCTCGCCGACTGCCGGCATCAGACATAGCATGGCTCAGCACTGTATGATAGGTGAGATTCACGCAATCTCTATATTTCAGGGCCAATTTGAAACGCAATACTGTCCGGCGAGCGGGCTAAAAAACAACTGAGCTGTACATGTTTTCTGGAAAGCAAGGATGATGAGAGAAACGTTTGCAAAAAGCTGCCACCCCAAGAATGAATACAGCAGGAATCCTTGTCGGATCTGGTGATCTAATAGAGGCGGCAGTGATTCAGGGATGGAAACAGCTTTGGCCCGGTGGGACCGGTGGGACACAGAAGTGTACACTGTGAAGAAAGAGCGGGGTGACTAAGAGACATAACGAGTGGCATATGGGCAAGCATGTCATCTCCATGCCATTCGGATCAAGGTCAGGACTCTTGTGCGAAGAGTGAAATACGGCCATTCAGCCTGCCTGGCTGTTCATCATGGTAGCTGCTATCTTTGACCGAACAAAACGAAGAATGACATGCATGCACACGGTGGATCTGGCAATTTGCAAACCAGAAACACTCCCTTGCAACCCTTGCCTGGGCGCATAACTGACCCTTCGAGACCCCTCGCTAAGCGAGCCTCAAGAAGACACCTCTCCAATAGCCCTGGTGCTCGTCCACACAGAATATCACACAGCAAACAATCTTGAAACTTTTACCTGAAGGCCTGTATGCCCAGCTAACAACACGTTGAGTGCCAAAACGAAGCAGGGAACGCCACCTGTGACGAGGGCGAGGCGTTCGATGCCGTCAAAGTCGGCGTGCTCAATGGCCATGATGCCCGCGTCGGCAAAGATCTCCTCGGGAAAGTTGTAGATGAGCTGGCGATTGACAAAGCAATTGATGCCGTGGTCTATGATGGCGTTCACCTTGCCCCGCATCTTGTCCCGCTCAGCCTTCTCTATGTCCGCCACCTGGCACCGTCATGTAACCGCTCAGCAGAGCTCTCCAAGGCTCCCCGAAGTCTCCAGCAAGCTCTCTCATTGCTTATAGCTGACCCACATGTCCCAGTCAGCATGTCCTGAGCACTGTGCTGGCTTGCAGAATATTGCTGACTTGCTACATGTACGCCTTCTTCACTCTGCCCAGCCGGTGGCATCCTGGCGTTATAGGTCAGGTCAGAGAGTCACTTTAGATTCACGCTTTCATCTCACGGTGCGAGATTACGTGCAACATCTCCACCTGGAAATCTCCGACAGCAGTAGAACTGAGAGTCTGCAGTAGCCACGACATGGAACTAAGGTCACCTGACAAATACTAGACTAGGTAATGCAGAAGTATCCGTCTTGAGAGCATGAGGCTTTTGCACAATATCCTCAATTTCTGCTCCTCATTTTAAAAGGCAGAAGGCATATGCGCAACAACTGAGTAACACCTCCCCTTCCCCCAGCAGAATGCTTGGGTGCCTGAATGCACATCTTGGGAGACTTCCATGATGAAAAGATAAAGATTGTGCGCTAGATGCATGGAAGCACCTTCTGCATGGAGTCGACGCGGACGCGCGCGCCGTAAATCTTGACCTTGTCGGTGTCCATGGCCGTGTTGGCGACCAGGATGGATGCGTTCTCCAGCCGCTTGGGCTGCCCCACGCCGATGCGCTTGTCCAGGATGAAACCCTCGTCCAGAAAGGACTCCTGCGCGTCCGGGTGAATATACACTAGGATTCAGGGTCCTCAAGGGGGTGCTGTGATACACTCCAGCAAGCGACTGTGGAATGCGGACCCAAATTGATCTTGGGTGATCTAAACCTGCCATGGTCCGATACTGATGGTCCCTCTTGCACCGCATGTCAGGATTGGTGATGGCGCCTAATATTCGATGAGAAGAACCTGTGGTTTTGGTCCACAGTCAGTATTATGGTGGTCATGACACCAAACACAATGCCACTGTCTACTCAGATGCCTTGAGGCACCTTTCCATGTAGCATCCTGAGGAGTCCTGCACTCCCAGCTGGAGGAAGATTTGGTGACTACATTGTTCTGAACATTAGTAACCCCCGAGCGAGAAAAGCTGAGACAAACCTTGAGGGTGCCGCCGGGCTTCTTGATGATCTGGATGGCCTCCAGATTTGTGGAGCCTTTCAGGCGCAGCACTGCGTCCACGGCCAGCTCGGCAAAGTGGTCCTTGTCGTGCGTCAGGATCTTGCTGCTCAGCGTCGTGCGAGCTATGTTCAGCAGGTCCTGTGCAGACCACATAATTATTTCATGCTCCAAACATTGCTCTGCAAAAATATGTGGCCGGTTCTGCGTACTCGCATCTATCCTTGATGCTACGAAACCATCATGCGCAACATCTTGTATCATGCCATCCTGCTCCTGCAGTCAATCTTTTCATGTTCCTTCTGCCTGTCAAATTTTGCACAACGTCGTCCAAAAGAGTAACTCTGTCTATTTTGGTACAGCCGCACAGCCACGCAGCTCTTTTCAGGGTCGGCAGAAGGACATTACTTGTGCAAAGATGCATGCAAGCAGATTTACCACGGCACAGGAGGCCCAGCGCTAGATGGAAGAGATAAAATATGCACAAAATTGACAGGGGCAAGTCTGTAGAATAATGCACCTGTCTAAAGCGCTCCTTGTCGGCAGAGTTGTTCACAGACACCTTCTCCAACTGCGCGTACGCCAGCTCACAGGCCTCCCTGTAACCTGCACGCCAGCAAGAGAGATTTTAAAGTCACTCCACAAATTGTAGTACCAGATTTTGGGGAATGTTTGCAAATGCAAACTACGCCAGTTGTTCGGCACTGCCTCCAGCCAGGGGTATCGAAGATCAACACGGTGTCATACATGTTGACGATTCAGGATTTGGCATTAATGCTTGTCCCTGTACGCGGGTGGTGTGCAACACGGGCCGTGCGCAGGGAGGATTGCTCACCTGAGATGATGGTCATGGGGTGGATGTTTTGGCTGACCAGCTTCTCAGCCTCCCGCAGCAGCTCCCCGGCCAGCACCACCACTGACGTGGTCCCATCCCCAACCTCCGCATCCTGTGTCTTCGAGATATCTGCGCCCCCATGTACACATCAGATTCACTCTGCAGAGAGACAGAGAAGCAGCCTGCCACCCCCAAAGACAGCGAAGGCTGTTTGGAGAGCACCGCTGACCCAATCAGCCTTGAAGCGTGGAAGAGATCCAAGTTGCATGAAAACAGGAGGGACCGCATTGCTCCATGTCCACCTAGAACACGCCGTGTCAAGCTAGGCATAGCTTGCACAACTCCGGAAGCAAGTGCTTGTGCGCTTGATATATCTTCCTGAAATGGTCGGCAGAAAGAGCAGCGGGTGCACGCACCCACTAGCACCTTTGCTGCAGGGTTGTCCACATAGAGGGACTTGAGAATGGTGGCGCCATCATTTGTGACAACCACTTCTTGCCCTCGCCCCATGCTCTGCAAGATCTTGTCCTGCAGCGCAGCAATACATCCTGGTCAAGCTGTGCTCTTTGAAAACACCCTCTGATATTCAGGTCCCAGTGTCTCGCAGCATCTCTGGAAAACATGTGATATGTTTTGTGCCATGACAGAGCTATGCGATCCCTCAATGTTGAAAGCCCTGCGAATAGACAAGTGGCAACATGTTGAGATCGCACCATGCCCTTCGGGCCTAACGTGGTCTTCACCAGGTCTGCAATGGCCATCGCTCCCACAAAGGCTGCCTGCAGAGGCATCGACAGGCACACTTCACTAATGATAAACATTAACAAATTAAGCTTTGATCAAGAAAATAGCACCAATGGGACACCTTGAAAGCTCAAAAGATACATAGATTAGCCACTTTCCAGTTGATCAGATCAAGTCACCATCGTCAACTCGGTTCACTAGACATACTCAGCATGGGATACTCTTATTCGTACCATCCTGGCAGTCTCTCCCTTCTCTTCCGTTGCGCCAGCTTGTAACACATTCGTGTGAGTCTGGTGCACCCCATCAGCAAAGTCAGCATCGTGCAGCACAAAGCCTTCGCGGTGTATTGCAAAAGCATACTTTGAAACAAAAGATCAAAGAGTAATATAAGTTTTACATGTATAAGGGACAGCATGCATTGATGTAATACTTGCATACTCAGTGATGAGACCGTTTCAGCCGGCAGGCATAGATCGCAGATGCATCATACACCCCGTTCAAGGAAGCAAAGAATCATCCTATTAGCACAGTTGGTTTCAAAAAGTCACATCCGAGCAAGCCACTAAGAGAAAACTTACCGTCATTTTGGCTCTAGCCTTCCTAGATCCTAAGGATGTCCCTTATCTTTGAGATGATCTCACGGTGTATGTGGTTGTCAGTAACGCTGCATCAATGAAAGCATTTACAACAACCTGGACACTGCAGAACGTTGTATAAATGGATCTCAAGAAGCGTTTCTAGAGTTGCCTTGCAGGGGGAGCCAAATTTGGACATGTCTCATTCATGCAGAAGCTTTCATTGGACTTGAATCGTTGACATTCCCAACAAGCCTTTCGGGCACCACCATTGAATTATAAAAGCACACATGTCGATCTACAGCATGTGCAGGAACGTTAGCCATGGTGGCCTCGTGAAGAGTCCAAAAGCCGGCCTTCACATGGGCGATCAGAAGTGATGATGTGCATGATCATGAGATGACTGAAGTGAAGTCAAGAGCTTGCTCTTTACATCAAAATAAATTTTCGTCCTGGCAAAATCCATGCCACAAATTGGCAGTCAGCCTTATGTGGACTTCCTGCATCTACTAGTTCCAATGGGAACTACCTGGAATTTCAAAAAAAAACATGCTGAATGTGCCAGACAATCCGTTAAGATGCAACACAGCAATTTTCCTTTTGCACCTAGTGCAACAAGCCCGCAAGTAAAAACCTCACAAACACTGGTCTGAAGCGTTCTCCAATCAAATCACTGGCTGACTCTCTCACAGAATCAGTAGAACCGAAAGGGACACCTTGAATCATCATTGTCGTTTTTGTTCCCTTGCCACCCAAGGGATTGCTTGTGGGACAGGATAGCGACTCTGCTAGGCTAGAGAAGATGCCAACAAGCCAATTGGAGGCCTCCAGTCAGTGGTGAGGTAGGTGTGCACTCATCAATCCAGGTAGACCTTTGGTGCAGGAGCCATGGCGAAACCTGCAGGCATAAGAGCTGCATCAGCTCCATCGCAGTGGCTTCCATTGGTCTGCGCTAATCAATGGACATTGCAAGGCAGGGGAATCTGATGTTGCCATGCCCAGGCATTGGTGCTCATTCAAAGAGCCATCCTTCAGGCACAGAGACTTTGCACATACCCACGCTGTGCACCTGAGAGTTGTATACTGCAGCCTCCTGGGCACATACTACATAGAATGACATAGAACTTCTCGTTAATGTCATCCTGCTGGGTAAAGGATGGCAGAGGGAAGATATTCACCTGGTGACCCCTTGGTGATGCCGGGGAAAGGGGCGGCGGGGTTTTCGACGTCGAAGCCAGGGGCCGTTGCCGGGGCAACGATCGGCGCCGAGAAGACGGCGGCAGGATTTCCGCGCTGGCCGATGGCCGCTGGGGGCCCCGGCAGGGGGGCGGTGGGGAGGACCGTGCCGGGGAATTTCACCGATGGGTCCCCCCGGGCAGGGGGTACAACCTGCTCGGACCTGCCCGGGGAGCTGCCCGCTGCTCCCTGCTGCTGCAGTTGCTTCGCCTCGAACTTCTCAAAGTCCGACCTCACTGCTGCGGCCTGTGTGCGCAACGCAGCACGGATTTCTCAGCACTCATCAGATCACATTAGGGTGCCTGAAAGCTGCATGCTGCTTTTATTCTGCACCAAAGTATTGAACATCCCTGCCGTTGTACTGAGTGTCTCTATCGCATTTGGGTGATGCTACATGCACACAGCAAAAGTCTCGACTGTCTGATGAGATGCAACTGTGACTCTGGACTCGGATGGGGTGTCCATTCTCAACAAAAAAAGTGGGTCGCTGGAGTGCTGTAAATGGGATCAGGTGCATGTGATTAGATACCTGCTGGGCCAGATCAAAGGGATTAGCAGAGTCAGAGCCCTCGAGCAGCCTGCGCTGCAGAGAGGCAGCGGGTGCGGGTGCTAGGCCCAACGACTCGGGGAATTTGGCTGGCAGGGGCTCGGCAGCCGGGGACGCATCTGCACATCCGCATTAAGAGACCCTTCAGCCCCTTGATCCAGTCAGTCAGATAGGGCGGTCAGTCAAATAATTTTGCTTCCAGCCATACTGCAGTTGATCAGATGCCTGCGTCTGATGGCCAGAGTCAGTGCTGAGCATAACATCACAGAACACTCCAGTGCACTATGCAACCCTTAGGCAGTTTGCCTGCTGGCACTCAGTGGAAGCAGCACCGCAGCTGCAGTGCTATGGACCTAGCCCAGTCCCGTTGGGAACTCTAGTGAACAAATTGCACAGCATCTAGAGATTTTATTGGTACGTGGGTCGCAGGCAAAACGGTAGTATCTTGTCAGGGAGATGGGTGTGGGACATACCTGGGGCCAGGGCGAACATGGCTTTGACATTTGCAGCTTTGAACACGCTCTTCCTGGGTAGCGCTGTCTGCCGGAATGCCTGCAGAAACACCACAACAACTTTGTACAATGCCACTGCTTGACAATTGCCATTGTGCCACACCATGATTTGACCTTTACTGCGATAAAGAACAGCTGCCTCTCTTGACAGAACCAGCACTGCTGCATTTGGAACATGACGCACACTGCAGAGTGCAGTCTTGAGTGGACAAGCCATAGAATATTGGTAGCATCACAAGCACTTCCATCTTGCCTCCTGGCAGGATTAAATGGCAAAAACAACAGGCGGTTTACAAAGACACTAGTTGGGATCTGGCAAGTCCAACAAGGGCTAGGTTTTTTGCAGCCTTTACACGCAGCTTGCTCGCAAAGGCACCTTGCCTCTGGCAAGAAAGTGGCGTGCAAGTGTTGAAAAATAGTAATAGTACTCGGAAATTCACCTGGGTCTTGGCAGTGGCGTTGGGGGTATGATGGGGGGCCGTTGGGGGGTGGGCGACCTTGAGGGGGTGTGT
>JADEYI010000192.1_pt1 | contig 111376 bp, 176 predicted proteins | sample 8542331 | NCBI WGS metagenome assembly JADEYI01 (sample SAMN16510988, study PRJNA670497) | mine drainage metagenome | isolation source: biofilm near Copperflume 1 | place: Germany: Marsberg coppermine Kilianstollen | collected 2018-02
CAGATCCAAGCAAGACCCAATCAACCGTGGGCACGGTGCTCAGTATTTGTACCGGTGGGCTAGATTTTGGTCACTGGTTCACGACCCTGTTCCTACACAACTTTTTTCACATGAAATATTTGTGGAAGTGGGAGACACCTCCGCTAGGGGGGCCCCCTTGTTGCATTTAAGTAATCAAATCATCGAGAGAATATTTTCCACATCAGAGCTGTCTCTTTCCTCCATCATGACACCCTTGCTCAGGGGTGGTCACTGTTGATGGAAGATATGAAAACGCCGAATGACCTAGCCACGACAGATGGCGTCCGAAATGGACCGCTTCCAACTCGCAAGCATCGAAAGAGGGGCTGATCACCAGTGAATTTGTTCTTTCCAGTTGTGTTCGTTTCTTGCTGCCTTGTATCAAGGTGATCAACCTGCAGCAAGAGCAGCAGATCGATAAGGAGGCCGCTTGGCCATTTGGCAGAAGATAAGTGTTCACCGTATTTAGCTACCAGAATGGCACCTAAAGGTAAGTTACTGCACCCGTCGTCTAGCCTGCCATCATGCTGGCCAGATGTCGTTAGCTGTTTCGGGCATCTGTCTACTCGGCCTGTTTATCATAGGACCGAATCTTCCAGTTCAATCACGACGATAGTGCTCATTTTGGCAACCCTATGAGGTCGTTTGATATCTGCGTTCGGATGGACTGGTTTCCGGTGTGTTTGCCGAAGCCCGGAGTACTGGAGCATTCGGCATCATCGGATATGCTTGATTTTGTGTAACGCGATCTTTGTCCAGAATCCGATGCAAAGCTGAAATGTGAGTGTTTTAGACTAATTACTCATCCGTGTCTTTAGTAGCAAGTTATCGGGTTTGGTGTCCTTCCATATCCTGAAATGGGCCGGTGACATCCTGCATCCCGTAAGATACTTATTGGCACGTTGCTGCTTTGCAGGAAAGAAGGCGGCTCCCCAGAAGAAAGGTAGATAAATCGCTCGAAGTCAATTTCCTGATCTGCCGCAGACACCATTGTGGGTCTTGAACTGTTTTTGATAGGTGCCTCCTGAGCATCAGTACAGAAGATATATTGCTTACCTTCAACCTTATCCTGCCGGAGTAAAAATAACAGTCAATGGTGCTACAGAGACAAAGTCAGATGGAAAGACTGCACCCGAGGATGCAGAGGTGGAGGCAGTGCTGGAGCAGGGAGACCGCGATGCCGAGCAGACCATGAAAGCAGAGGAGAAGAAGGACCAGGAATTCAAGCCTGGCGAGGAGGACGCAGCAGCAGAGGAGGAAGCCGGTGTGCAGCATTTCCCCAAGAAGCCTCTTGCTGTGCTGCTTCTTGGATCTGTAGTTCATCGATGGGCACTTACCACTGCGAGCATTAAGCTGCCAAGAACACATGCAGCAAATCGGGATCAGCAGGAAACCCAACCAGCTGTGGCGCTTGGAGCTGTCAGGCAGATATGCAGCAAAAGCGCAGATGAAAAATCACTAGCACTAATTCACTGCTGTGCAGAGGCTGATGCTGAGGCTGAGGAGGCTGGTGAGGGCGAGGAGGAGATGGATGACAAGGCAATAGCAGAAGCAGAGGAGGCGGACGCTGCCGAGCTGGGGGAAGGTGCAGAGGAGGAAGAAGACGGCGTGGAGGCTGAGAAGGATGCCGCTGCCGACGAGGATGATGAGGAGGTGAGTGGTGTTCAGCGCCCGTTCAGGACAAGCCAGGCACCTGGCTTTCCCTTGTATCAGAAGCACCGCTACTGCACCGGTCTTAATATTTAGAGGCCTGTTTATTGCTATGTTGAGATGTCCTTGGAACGTGTATGATGTCCTGTGGTGAGATGTCCAGGCCTGGGCTTCATGGGGGACACATTTTACCCTGTGGTCTGCATGCAAGTTCAATTGCAAATCTTGTTTGTACCGCTGAAAGAAAACCAACCTGGGTGCCATGCTGCGCTCAGGAGTTTGATGCAGAGGATGAAGATGATGCTGATGATGATGAGGAGGAAGAAGAGGAGGAAGACGAAGAGAAGCCAGCCAAGAAAAAGCCGGCTCCCAAGAAGCCTGCCGCCAAGGCTGCAGCACCCAAGGGCAACGGAAAGGCCAACGGTGGCAAGAAGGGCACTGAGGGCAAGAAGGCCGGCGGTAAGGCTGGCGGTGCCAAGTCAGGTCTGTCTTGTGGCCCCAAGTCTTCACTGATGCATTGCTTGCTGCACCTCGGAGTTACTGCAGACACTCAGCTCCCAGCGCAGTTCTGAAAAGGCTTCTTCTTTCTTTTGGAGGAAGGAAATGTTACTTTGTTCTTGTGTGTGCTTGCAGCTGCGAGGCCGCAGGCGGACAGACAGGCGGCTGCTAAGAAAGCAGCTGAGACCAGAAAGAGGAAGGCAGCAGCTGCTGGCGGCAACGGCTCTAAGAAGAAAGCAGCTGCAGCAGAGTGATGCAAGCAACCAGGCTTTCAGCTTTAAGCTGCCTTACAAGGAACAAGTGTTTGCCAGAGCTTGGCATACTCTTGTTCAAAAGAATGCTGACACTTATGGTGATGCCATAATTTGCAAATCTCTGAAATGATAAGCATGGGTTGATGAATATCTTGTTGGACGCCTTCTGTAGTTAATGGACCTTATGCATATATCACATGACTACCTGACCTGCATTAATCATATTTTGGGTGGAACCAAATATTTAACCCCAAGTTTGTTTATTATGTAACTAATTTTTTGTGCACAAGGTGTTGCTCCTGCACAAAACACGAGTCCAGCAGCTTCTGTCCATTGCTTTATAATATGCCATTGCAAGCCAATATGTTGTGAAACTAAGCTTCTGCCCCAATCTTGAACATGCGTTTACGGGCTGCCTTCAAGCAATGCCACAGCTACCATTACTGGTGAAACAGGCGTGCAGCATTGTCAAAGGCTGCTTTGGCAACGTCTGATTCTGGACAATCTAGATGCTGAGAAATACACTCGAGCACAGCCCTGCACAGAACAGCAACATATCAGCCACTGTAAATTGAAGCTCGGCAGAAGAATTACTGAGTGATCATTGGTCAATCTCTCTACTCGCAAGTTGGTCTCTGGACTGCACCTGATGTTGCCAGGATGGTTTAATCCAGGATCCTTTTCGTGTGTCTCAGGATAAGACGCCAAGGATGGGTTCACTGGATAGAGAGATGCATGGCTGCGTCTCAGCAGTGGCTCAAGGCCATCTGGGCTGTCGGTCTCAAAGAGCAGTTGATCCAATGGAATCTGGGACACACTGGCTGCTCAGCTAGTAGCCACTTGCATGATGTCTGTCGACATCGTTCTCCTGTGAATGCTCACGAAGAGGACAGTCTGAACATTGAGATGGCGGTTGCTTGCCTCTCTCAGCATGGGTACAAGTTTCTTGTCTGACAGGCGCATTGTGTGGCCTGATATAGAGAAATGGACTCCCTCTATTCCCGCAAGCTGCTTGACCATGTCAGCTGAGCCGGCCCAAGAATGCAAGACCAGTCCTGCAGGGAAAGGCCCCTCCTACCACACCATTCCAATCCTCAGCCAGCCAAATTCACTGCTATAAAGTGTCATGCAGAACTGGCTGCCAAATCACTGATGATGCATATCCTGGAATGCCATAGGCAGGGAAGCTTGGCGGACCTTATGAAGCATTGCTGACAGAGGCCCAAATGCCCTCACACAATGGACCTGGGGGACATGAAAAACGCAATTTTAGAGCAATTCATGATTGCAAGCCCACAGGAACAGAGCAGACTTTTTTGCTGTGTCACCGGCAGAAGAATGAGTGCACAGAGGAGATTGTCACCGAACATGGTCTGCAGAGCTCCTTTGCCAATTGAAGTTGTGCCCTCATGGCAGCCTCCTGGATTGGCATGTCTGCAATGCCCTTTTTTGCATGATCCAAACCGCACTGCACAGATGCAGACAACTTCAGAGTCCCTTAGCACAGAATGCTGCCGGATCAAGATACAGGATAAGTATGCCATTCAAAAGTGCAGATTGTACTGACAGACCTCTCCCAGGCCTGCATGCGGAACAGCCAACAACAAGTCCCTCAGAGTGTCCAGCCAGGTTGCGCTGCGCTCATGTACCCACCTGCAGAAGTTCAATATGAGGAAATTGGATCTCATTTTCCTCAGAATGTGGTCTAGTGGCTATTGTAAGAGATGCTGGCCCGTGGATGCGCAAGACATGACCCAAAGAGCCCTTCCTTGGCATGCGATGGACATACTCACCAAGGGTGCAGACCAAAGTTCGGTATGATGTTGTCATGCGTCTCAGAGAGCTCCTTAACCTGCACGAGCGCCACCTTCAAGGTCATGTGTACTGCAAGGCTGATGCCATCAGGGGTTGTGAAATCCTCAGTCACCATCTCACCTGAGCCCAGTCAGCCTCAGAGCAGCCGTTGCAGCTAAATCGTTCTACACCTAGCCTGGTTGCCTCCTGGATGACCCGATCCACGCAGTGTGCTAGGCGAGGATCCTTGACCCAGTGACACAAAGCATTATTTCGTGTGCTGAATTGGTGTTGTGCAATCGGCGGTCTTTATATATGTCAATTCTGATATGATGAAAGCTCTCGCATGATCACCTGCAGATGACAGTGAGCGTCGAAAAACCTCTCCAACATGTGGTCCCAGCAGTACTTTACGAGTATAAATGTCGTCACAGCGTCTCAAATGAATGTATTGAATATTTTTGTAAGTATCCTACGACACTGCAGGAGCAGTTGTCCCCGAAGGCAGGTAAGAATCATGTGTCCAAGAAATATCGCACAACATGGCAGACGGGCAGAAAATAATAACCGACAACTCTCGGGATGTCATGTGCCCAGCACATTTCTTTCAGTCCTGTGTCGCATTGCTATTCGTGACGATGCATGTTGCCTTTTCGCCAGTTAATTGCTCCCATGCATCTAGGAGCCATTGCAGTGCTCCTACTAGAAGACAACTCAGGCTCTGGTGCAAAGTGCATGATCTAAGAACTCCGTTTTGTCCATGTAAGCGACCACGACACAGAATTTTGCATATCAGAGCAACTTATGGCGAAGATGAGCCACTGGACATTGATTCTTTGGCCAAGCAACTGAGCAGGGAAGCTGAGAAGCTGAGGAAGGAGCTTGCAAGGCAGGATCAGCCAAGCTCAAGAAATGCTGAAGCTCAGGAAAGTGGTCAGGCATCATATGAAAATCAAAAGGGACCTTTTGGGTACGAGGTGAGTGTGATGTTGGAAAGACTTGTCTCTAGCTACTGACCCGGCTTCAGACCTGAACCTGAGCATACAGAGCATTCATTCTATATGGGTAATGATGATGCAGTCGAGGCAACAAGAGGCTGCAGTGCTTGCGGAAGTAGGCAATGGAGGCTTCAGCATGCAGGACATTGAGTTGATACAGCAGCTTGGTCGGCTGAGCTGGGTGCGTGCACGATGCGCCGTGAAAGTGCAATGCATGGCCTTTGAATCTGCATGTATTCGTGGTTAGATCAACTCTGGGCATGGTCAATATTGTGATTGTGTGTGCAGGTGACAGAGTGTGCAAGGGAGGACCCGCTTCAGGTGTCCAGGAACACGCTCCAACAACAGACTGCCGTCATTGCTTTCAAAGCCCAATACTACAGCGGCTTGCCTTTCCAGGTAAGAGATGGCTTGTGCCTCCCTTGTAGAAAGCTTTCTAGCAATTCTTGTAGCTGACAAGTTGCCAATTTACTGTATGGTTCTTGCAGGATCCAGTTCCAGTCCTTCTGAAGGAGTTCCTGCCGGGAGCGAGATCGGTGGCATGCAACGAGCTGCAGACACTGGTGCATCTTGCAGAGGGCCTGCCTGGCAGCAAATGGCATGCTGCAAGGGCACCCATGACAGCAGACATCCCTATAGTGCCCCTGCTAGGTAATTCGCTCCACACCAACCCCTTACGTTTGGGGGCAATGAAAACCTGACTAATGCATATGAAAGTGGCAGGTGGCAACGCATCATGACGACTAATGTGCATGTGGCAGGATACTTCTGGGGTGACCAGAGCAATGCAGGAGCATCTGTATCTGCAGAGGAGAAGAAAGTCATCTGGCTGGTGCGTCTTCTGTCGCAGTCTTCTCCATGCAGCTCTGTCCTCTACAATTCCTTTCAGATGATGGACGGCCTTGAAATTATCTGTGTCTAGGTGTACAAGTATGAGAAGTTGCAGCCGCTCACGTACTATGCATCAGCAGCCCAAACGCAGCCCACAGCTGGCCTTGGCCTATGGATGTCCAAGAGCACAGAGGAAGCTGGGCTGCGAGAACGATGCCTGATGGTCAGGTGTGTGCCAACTTTCATGCACGAATTTCCAAAATTTCAATTTATTATAGAGGAAGCACAATGACATCTTCATGTGGACATGCTGCCTCTCCTAGTCTCACCAGTGACTGGACGTGCAGGACTATATGCAGAGGAGTGCTGCACGCTCTGAGCTTCTGCCACAGAAGAGGCGTGGCTCATGGGTCGCTGGGGCCAGGATCCATCATGCTGTCAACATTTAGGGACTGCCAGGCAAGAGAATTGATTGTCAAGCTGGACAACTTCGGCTTTGCACAAATGCAAAAGCCATGTGCTCCAGGTGAGCCTGCATCCATGGTGCTGGCTTCACCCGTGATGTTTTGGACTGAATTCGTGCAATCTGACATTGATGCTCTCCATTTCGCTCGCCTCCTGAATGATTCAGTCACAAGAGTGGACTTCGAGGCCTTTTGCAAGTACATGAATGCCAGAGAAGTACATTATGCTTGTCACGCATCATCTTTTGATTCCGCAGGAGCGTTGTATCCCTCTCCACAAGCCCTGGATCCAGATCACCCCCTGAGCCTGGCCCAGCAAGAAGACTTGAGGGCAGCAGGGCTCGTGCTGTTGGAGACAGTCATCTGTGCTCTGGCCGATGGAGGCCAAAGCGATGCAACAACCAGTGCCGCACTGCAGCGCCTGCTCTTCGATGTCTTTGCCAGCGATGTGCACGCCTTCAGGTGAAGACACCTGCATTTCACGTCTACCTGAGCATTTATCCACGCTGTGTGCCTTGAAAAGCTTGTGAATGCGCAGGAGGCATTGCAACCAAGAGCAGGACTGGGTGTTGGCGGCAGCTTTGCTGGATGAGTACGACGGATGGCAGCTTGTCACGGATATGATAAGTGGGCAGAAAAGTGCGGAGGAGTGCTTACAGAACAAGTTCGTGTGTGGTGTGTGACTGCTGTGCTTCTTGTGATAGCTAGGAAAGCTCATGGGAGTGTCTGATTGAGAGATTGCCTTGTGTGTGATCATGGTGTTGCTCTGTGCGTGAGAAGATAATCAGGAGGAATCCGCTGACAGGAAGCACTTTGAAGGCTGTACCGGCAGCCCTGAAGATGTGATGATCACACCAAGGAGTACTCTGAACCTCAGTCGCAGCCGCTGCGTTATATATATAGGGTTGGAATCTCTTCTGAATCAAGACGTTGTCATCTGCGCGGAGGTTACCTGTGTGAGAGGTAGAGCATTTTTGTGAGCAGCTCATTTAATTTACTGTGATTGCCGTGGCCTCCACCACTCTTACATAGCCTCACTGAATGGCACCCATCGGCGCAGGCAACCTGGGGCTGTTGCAAGCTTGAGTGAACTTGTCAGAATTGGTAAGTTTGCTAATTAGGTCAGCATACATTAGTGAATGGACACCAGTCGCTTTATTCAGTGGCTGATGGGCCATCGTTCTCAAATGCATGATCATCGATGCATGATTTCATTGCATGATGTCAGCGGCCGAGCTTCGCGAGCAGCGTGCTGCGCGCATATGCGTGCATGCAACAGTGGCGGCAATGTTGCTGCTGTGATCCACCGTGGATCACAGCAGTGACAGTGTGACCTGCGTTTGCCATTGTCACCTGCCTGAGACTAGCACACAGTGCAATTATATCCCCTTTGGGCAAAAATGCAATTGCATTTAATGTGCTTATCTGCTCCCTTATCTAGGGCCCAGGGTCTTCACCCCCTTGGCTTCTAGGGTAGGGGACCGTATCAGTCCAACAATTTCATCGGATCCTTTTAATCAATACCTTGGACAAAGCACACTGTCGAGATCAACACTAAGCTTCTTTTCAGACACTCATACAATCACTCTATCTTCGCAGTCATAAATACCACCTACAGGACTTGCGAATTGCAATGGCTCAAGTTAGGCTCCTCCTTTTGCCAAATGTGCTACGCACAACTAGATTGCTAAAGATAGATGAATACATATAATATCAGCGCAATCCCAGCTGTCATCTGCTGGTCTATTAATCGTTCTGAAAAAAGTCTAGTTTGATTTTTTACTAGACAGAAGGCTACATTCTTGAAGCTTTCTTTGGCTAAATAGGTCATCACATCGGGGAGACTGGCTGTTCAGAACCCCAATTCAGTCTTGCCTCATCTCAGAAAATGCCCCCCTGTCTGCCAGCCGTTTACACAAGTACAGAGAGCCCTGAAGAGACCTGGCAGATTCTCCTCGGGTGGCTACGTACATCACGGGTTGTCTCTCAGAGGCAGCTTTAAAATCGCTGCCGCCAGCACCACAGGTCCTGTGGCTTTTGAGCAGCTGCTGGAAGTGGCGGAACGCGCAGCCAAAGCAGGCGCTGCAGTGTGCCCTCCTCCCAAGCACTCAAATTCTGTCTCCCCAGCTTTTGAGTCTATTATTACAGAGGGAGGCTCAGACACGTGTCCAGGGGTCGAAAGCAGGCCTTAAGCACAGTGTGGCCTGCCAGGTTGTGAGCGAGAGAGTGGACAAACCGCGCAACATTGAGTTCAAAGGTGCCACGGACCTTGTGACGGACACAGACAAAGCCAGCGAAGACGCTGTTCTCTCGGTGACAACACTTCTAAAGCCTTTTGCATCCAGCCTCGTTAATGGAGCGCAGTGTGACAGCGGTCTAGACTTGCACGACGATGTAGAGCAGTGAGGTGCAAGTGCAGGTGCTGAGAACAGCATTCCCAGACCATGCTCTTTTGGGAGAAGAGGGGGGTATCTCAGGCGACACCGGATCAGAATATCTCTGGTGTGTGGATCCCTTGGACGGGACCACCAACTTTGCACATGGCTACCCGTCCTTTGCAGTGTCCGTTGCAGGTAAGTATTCTCCCTCAAGTCCACAACAGCTGGAGACACGGAGGCTTACATGGTGCTGCCTCTCTGGCCAAGAAGCAAACCTGCACCTGTCAAGCAACTGCTGTATGTGGGCGCTCTTTGTTGCAGTGCTGCAGAAGGGAGACCCAGTGGCTGGAGTTGTGGTGGAGTTTGCGGGGGGTCCTGGCTCTTGGGTGACCAAGACATACACTGCGGCCAAAGGCAAGGGAGCCTCTCTGAATGGCTCACCGATCTCCGTCAGCCGCTGCAAGGATGTCAATCTCTCCCTTTTGGTACTTCTTTTCTGCTTCACCCCTCCCAATGCCATTGCTGTAATAGAACCATCTGGCCAGCCATTGGGGCCAGCAATTATAGAGCGTGTGAGCTGAATGCTACGAGTTCATTGCAGGTTACTGGCTTTGGGTACGAGCATGATGAGGCGTGGGCGGCAAACATAGAGCTGTTCAAAGAGTTCACAGATGAGTCACGTGGGGTGCGCCGATTGGGGGCAGCAGCCGTAGATCTGTGCCATGTTGGTCTGGGTGAGACCACAATATCTTCCTATGGTTCATGGGTCTGATGACTCTGCTAATAACTCTGCCATTTGTCAGTGGCGAAGAGTCACTTATGCAGTGCACCCGTGGTGCTATGTGCTCAAATTTATTTTGTCTACATGGCTTGTCATGATCGCACACTAATTGATGGATGGTGCACAGGGGTTGTGGATGGTTACTGGGAATTCAGGCTGAAGCCCTGGGACATGGCTGCCGGGGTGCTCATCGCCAGAGAGGCTGGCGCCAAAATCACAACTATGGATGGACAGCCATTCACCGTGTTTTCGAGGTCGGTGCTTGCTGCAAACGATGGGATCCACCCTGCAATACTGGAGAAGACCCAGGTCAAGACAGAGGGCCTGATGAAGAGCGGCATCGATATGTCGCCCTGGTTCCTTCCTGAGGGGTATCAGGTGTCTGACATTTCGTTGTGAGGAAGTGCTGCATGTCGTCGAGTCTACCTCAAACGGTCTCGATCATACCTATGAACACGAGAACATGAGAACTTTATTAAGTGATAAGGCTAGCCCTGCCAAGAACAGCACTGTAACTCTAGTCAACTATAGACGATCGTGACGTCGTGATCATCATCATGACGATGGTGGCAGGATCAGTACAGCCTGGCAGGCAGCGCCAGCGACGGTAAGCCAATCCAATGGCATGATAGCCTTCATTTTATAGCCAAAATGGGCAGAATCCATCACAGACCCCACTATAATTTTTATGTCTTCTGGCATGCTTTGGCATGCAGCGCCTAATATGAAGTCCCCTAGATTTTGAGATGTCGAGGGATTACCTGCGCATCGCTGCCAGTGACAGTGTTGCTACGTTTTGCGATGTTTTACAGTCCCGAATGTAGATGTGAAGGAAGATGGCAGAGGTTTGAAGTCGCAGGCGAGGTTGCAGGACCTGCGGCATGTGGCCCACCCATCTGAAAGCGCCTCCTGGCTATACTCATCGAAGGGTGCTCTCACATGACAAGAAATATTAAATTTGGCAAGGACAGTCCGAATGTGGGTCTACGAGATTTATTCTTATGCGTCTATTGAAGACATAGTGACTACTTCGACTGATGGCGTCAATCCTTGGACAAATCGTGAAAGTGCCAAGTCATATCCTCAGCCCGTAGAAAAGCTTAAAGAAACTTGCAGAACCGTCTAAAACCAAAGTTCCGACAATTGGTGCTCACAGAGCACCAAGTCTCGCTGTCCAAGAATGGGCAGGCAAGCTTATGACATACAAGGGCACGACGCGCGTCAGCTTTCATGCGAGCTTGCAGGTGCTTATTTTTGAAATCAATGTTATTTTTATATGGATTTCCTCCACGGCCATTCAGGCTTGAGCTGAGAGCTTTGCTTGCCTCTACACAGCTTGCCTAACAGCCGCCCATGATGAGTACGCCTTCTTACATCAACAAGCCCGCCTCAAGGCTCAGACGTGGCTGGAAACAGCTGTCCATGAAGGAGAAGAAACACAGATCGACGATGCATCTTGGCATCTAAGCATGTGCGAGCAGCTCAGCACAGCAGGTGTTCAGGTTCCACGTGGTGTACTTGCTGCTGTGAGCACCTTTGCTGCACAGCTCGGCATGGATGATGAGCCGCACCTTCAAGATCTGCTGTTATGCATCGACCGGGTAAGCTAATCAATCGTACACATGCGAGTGTCTGTGTACTGTTGGATTCAACTCATTGCTGCAGCGCTTCTCATGGATGGTAAGATTGAAAGATCTGATGCAGGCGTACAGGCAGCAAGCGCAGGAGCAGATGCGGACAGCGCTGCAGCAACGGGAGAAGGAGATTCAGAGACTGACCAGGAGGCTAGCCAACTCTGCTCCGACAGCATGGGTGCTCCAGAGGCAGCGCAATGCTCACCTTGAGCGACTGCTCAGAGACTGCAGCTGCAACGCCAGGGAGAAATTGGCGGAGCGGTGCGGCCGTCAAATGCTGCACTTCGCAGTCGACAAAGCTCTCCACATGTCGCGTGAGCTTGAAAGGTGCGACATGTTCACCCATTGCCATGCTGAGGGCAGTAACTTTTATAGATGAACAGTCACTGGCTGCAAGTCAGGTGGGGTGACCTCTGAAACTGCAGACTACACTGAGCTAAAGGTGAGATGAAGCATGAGACTCACTGTGCCGCTGCAGCCTTGCGAAGGAGAATTCTGAGCTGCGTGAGCAGGCGCATGGCAAACCTGCGGAGAATGAACAGGAGAATGGCCAGATTCAGAGCAACCCTGGTCAGCAGCAGAGAGACATGGACAGCGCTCCTGTGGAGGAAATGGGGCCTGCAGAGACTGGGCTAGAAAACACAAGGACACAGCTTCAGGAGACGGATAGAATTGACTTGGCAGAGCATGAAGATGGCTTGGAGAGGAGTAGCTGCAGCTATAACAACAGCTCAGATCTGCCGGTACTTATGTTAAAGTCGAAGGCGCTCTTGAAGGACAACTTTCTGGGCACGTCAAATGAAGGAACACGGCTACTGCCGGCAGCTTTAGATGCAACGCATGGACGTCATGGCACCTCCCTAGGACTCCTGGGCATGCAAGTTGCAAATTCCAGGACAGAAAGTTTGGAGCCAGATGATTTGCTGGACACGGCGATCATGGAGTGGCAGGCCCTGTGTGAGGGTGTTTCAGCAAGGTGTGATGATCTGTCGGATGAAGGATGACATCATGGACACTCAATTTTAGAGCTTGTGCCAGCGGCTGCAGCTGCAGAGCCTTGCCCCCAGGGCCTTGAGGTGCCTCAGCGCCACTGCAGCACGCTTTGTAATATGTCAAAGAAGAGCTGCATGGACACGAGGGAAGGCAGGAACGCAGGCATTGTGTGAACGAGACATGGTCAGACTGAGCATTTAGCTTCAGAGATCTTGAGAAGCAGGGTTTGATGATGAGACCCCTGCACCTCTCTAACCCTACGATCTACGCTGCACTTCACGCAAAGCAGGTCTTTCGATTAATCGAGTACTGCGACGTCAAGCTCGTGTTTGCTCTCTGCATGCTTGTGAATAATACATTTCGCTTGCTTCCAAGCTCGGCTGATCCTATAGTTAGTGGAGATCAGGGTGTGAAGTCAGCAATCGCGGGGCACAATGCAAGCTTTCGAACTGGTTGCAGGTAGTCCCTTGGCAAATCTACGTGTGACACCCAATGGGCCTAATATACTTCTAAATGAGAATACTGCAATTGGAAGAAGCGCTGCCAGTCCAGGAAATCTGCCCATCGAGTGGGCTCAAGTGTCGGGCAACCACTGCAGAATTTTCCTTGTGAGCAAGGTGAGTTGACCCTTTGTTGCATGTAATCCGTGTAGCATTACAGGATGCAAGAGATCTTTACCCCAGACTTTCGTGACAGAGAGGTTTCGGTGCAAATGATGCAGGACCCTCCTACTTATCATCTGGAAGACAACAGCACAAACGGAACAGCCATCAACGGTACGAGAGTGCCGAAAGGAACTTCGAGCCCTCTTGTGGAAGGCGATCACATCCGACTCGCCGTTGCAACACAGGATCCCAACAAAGTCATAGAGTGAGATTCAAACTGCACACTGGGCGAGAGGACAAACTCTGTGCACATGCTGATCAGGAAGGTCATTTTATCTCCTTGCAGGATGTGGCAGTGGCATGCACCTACACAACAAGTGTCAAAGTGTGTCGCTCCCCAACAGGTACATCTTCAGGAGGGTGCTAGTGGGCAAGCACGCGAATACTGCAAAGAGGCCCTTGGATTGTGCAAGTCCAGCCTCCGACACCAAGCCAGCGGGAAAAATTGCGAAAGCGGGGACGCCTGAACCGAACAAAGCACTGCAGACAGACACCAAAGTCGTCCACAAGCTCCGCCAGTCCAATGATGTAATTATCGAGCCCTCCTTTACTTTTCAGCCGTTGTGATTTCTGGTGGGCATTGTTTCTTAGCTTTGTCGGGGATTGTTGCAGGAGCTGCGCCAGAGGGTCGAGGCAGAGAGGCAGGCCACGGTGGAGGCCTGCAGAAGGGCCAAAGACCTGGAGCTACAGCTCAAGACAGAGCGGCAGCACTTTGAAGACCAGCTGTCAGAGGCCAAAGAAGCGGTGACAGACACAAAGTGCCACCCAAGCAATCACATGAGTAATGTTTTATGTGCCGGACCGTGAATTCAGCCTGTGTGTCTGGTGCAGGCGTCAGATAAGGGCGTCAAGGAACTTTCGGATCTGAAGAGCCGGCTGGCAGAGGCGGAAGCGCAGGCCCAGAGGGATGCTGCTGCATGCGCAGGAGCTCGCCAGGAAGCTTCCAAGCAACAGGTCGATTGCCTCTTCCCAATCCTGCCCTTCTTTGCGAGTTGTCCTTGCTGATCTACCGTTCCACTTCATGCACTGCACAGTACTCTGCTGTCTGATATCTAATGATGTCAAACAGGTAGCAGCAGAGAAGGCACACAAGGAGATGAAGCAGTTGGCAAAGGAGCGCGATGATCTGGCACAGAGCGTGCAGAGCATGGAGGCCCGCCACCGGGCAGCCCACAAGGCTCTGAGTGCTGCAGAGCACAGCACTAGACAGGAGCTGCAGAGCAAGGCAGAGGAGCTGCAGGTACCTCTGTTTGTGCCATACTCTACACAGCATTCCTTTTTCCTGGGAATGAGACATAATCGGGAATTTGTTCAATGTTGTTCGGCTTTTGAACAGTATCTTGTGGTCGATGCAGCGCGCCACTGAGGAGAAGGCGGCTGCACAGAAACGCGCTCACGACGAGGCGGTGGCCCGCAGCGCAGCAGAGCAGCGTGAGCAGGTGATGACTCATGCCTGCCTTGCATGCTGCATGTCACTTGCGGATCTTCCTTTAGGAGCCTTGGGAGTGGGCTAATTAAGTAGCGGAGGCACATGGCACAAGATAAATATCCTGATCCTGGAGGTATGGGGTCTGGTGCAGGAGCTGCAGAGGGACATGTGGGAAGTGAAGCTGAAGCTGCAGCGGTCCGAGGACGCCTGCAGTGCTGCCGAGGAGAAGACGCTTTGCCTGGAGTCATATGTACGCGAGGGGCTGGGCAGCCTCGGACGGGTGCTGCTCTACCACATGAAATGTTATGATATAGTAATAAATGTTAGTGTTTCCTTTTTAGCTCTGTGATGGTTTTAGGACATTCTAATTTTTGTGTGTACAATATGTCATCTGATACCTGCTGTCAAGTGTACAGCAAAATAAATTTGGATAAAGAGCAATTGAGCACAGCCAGAGTGCAGGGTGTATGTCTCATAAAAAGCTGTATGTGTCACTGCAGGCCAACGAGAGCGGCGCAGCGCAGTGGCAGCTGCTGTCAGACCTGCAGACAGCGGCGGCAACATTCAGCGGGATCCTCGGGCAGCTCCAGGATCAGGGCGTCGCCACAAAGGACGACATGGCCATTGCCAAGTACAACATGGAGTGCGCGCTCAGCGTGCGCGACGCCGAGCCGGGCCGGGACCCGGCACGGCCCGCCGCCAGCGAACAGGCAGCCCTGCAGAACACGCAGCAGCCGACGCAGAGCACCGCGGACGGCAGCGCTGGCCCCGGCCCTGCCGGCTTCCGGAGCCCCACGCGCAGCCTTGCCACGCAGCCGCGCAGCCCGCCCCCACAGCTGCTGGCCCCCTCGCCCACCCTTGCAGCCGTTGCAGAGGCCACACAGCCGAGGGAAGTGGCGCCGAGCGATGAGCAGCAGGCCGACAGCGCGCCGGATGCTGCGGCCATCGTGGCTGACTCGGAGGCGGCGGCTGTGGGGGGAGATGCTCTGGAGGAGGCGTCAGCTGACGCGGTGCAGCCGTCCTCGTTTGTCCTGAACCATCTCATCGGCGCGCAGCCGCGCAGCAGCGTCAACACGCCCAGCTTTGGCAACGGCAGCGCCCTGCAGCAGCCGATGTCTGGGAGCGCGCATGGCTTCGCCGCAACAGCGGTGGATGTGGCGGGGCCGACTGGGGAGCAGGAAGATGCCGACATGCAGTATCTCGAGGGCAACGACGAAAGGGAGAACCAGCCTGACAATGGGGCGGCGGATGGTGAGAAGGCTGGCGCGCCGGTTGACAAGGACAGCAGCCAGAGGGCCGCTGCCCACTCAAGCGGCAAGCCAACGCTGCAGCTGAGCTTGCAGGGCAGAGACAGGTATGGCATGCAAAGCCATGGGGACGAGTTTGACGACATGGAGTAGGTCGGTCATCAGAAAAGGACTGGTTGTGTGGGAGGTTGTTGGGCAATGCTGTGGCGCGTCTACTTTGAATGATACTCTTGTGTTACACTTGTGCACAGTGCCTCAAATGTTGCTGTGGCATGCTCGGCCTTGCTTTGATGATGTCTGGGTGTACAGTGCCATGTTGTTCCCAAGCTTGTACCTGGAATGTGGTTGTCTCATGTCAAAATTACTGGAAAGCGCATCTGCCGTGAAGAAGTATGAGTTTTGCGCTGTGTCCAGACATGCTTTTCTGCCTTGTAAACTCTGCGCTCGAGTTGCCGGGGATCGCCTTATTCATGATTACCTCGTTCAAGGATTTCTGCTACGGCTTGATACTGGATCCTCACATGGTGTGAGTCACATCTGTAAGGCAGCCAGCTCCAAAGCTACGCACTCTTGCAGTTTATGATTGAACTCATATCCGACGAGCTTCATACTCATATCTGCACCTCCGGATTTGTGTGAGACACGCTGTGTTGCAGGGCTGACATGTCCACACTCATATCTTTAGTATTGCCTAGCCTCCATCTGAAGATTGTCAAAAACTCCGCGAAGGAGCTTCCAGCCTGGCAACAAGCTGCTGAGCGGTATCCAGCCTGTGCATGGTTTCCTGCAGGACATCAATCCATTTCCCATCAGGTGCGGATTCAAGCAATTAGCTCAACACCTATTCCCCATATATCATAGGCCTTGGGCCAGGGCCTAGGCACTTACTCAATGCAAGTCCTGAGGAAAATGAAGAGGGAGAGTCTTGAGAAACAACAGTGTGTGCACCTGTGTCAGATTGGAGATCTCCACCAGCTTGTCGATCCTTGCCTGGGTGTAAGCGTTGATTTCTGACTTTGCCCTGTGGTTACCAAAGCAATCACCTCAACCGTGACCATTTTCATGTGTAGGCCTGAGAATGCTGCAGAGGCTGCTGTATGTGCACGCACTTTTCCATTTCTGAGAGCAGCTTTGCTCTGAGCTCATCCAACTGAGCTGCGCCTGCCGATGCCAGGTCGTCAATCTGTACAAATAGACACCCAACTGTCAGTTTAGGAGCTTCTCAAATGGCTTGGCCCAATTCCTCAGGTGCATCTTGATGGCACCTTCTGAGTGATCTCGATGCGTCTCTGCTCCAGGCTGTGCACACGGAGCGCTATGGACGGAGTCAGCGGAATTTCTTGTGCTTTATCCTGAAGTGGCTGATCCTCGCTGGCCATGTCAACTTCCGTTGGCATCCTGAGAAGCATGAAAGGTTGGTAACAGCTCTAGGAGACGGAAAAGAATCTTGTTGGGCAGCAGGATCGCAAAGGTGTGTAGTCATTCTCTGTGAGATGTTTGATCAGTATTGTATAGCAAGCATCCTATCAGCTGCTGGCCCCTTCCTGTGCAGAGCGATGGGTGCGGCAAGCTTGAGCGACGATGGATACCTTCGAGCGCGTGCACTTCAAAACCTCCTTTACATGCTTCTCTTTCCAAAAATTTGTCTCTGCAGTCTGATATGGTCACTGAGCGATCTTGCGTGATAGGTACAAATGTGAAAATATGCATGCATGCTTTCCGTGCTGCTATTGTAATCTGCCCAGAAACGTATTTTCAGAAATTCTTGTCAGATGGCTGTACGAATATGAAACATGGGAGTCAGCTGGTACATGCAGCTAGGAAGATGGTATTTCTACAAGAAATAATGCCCCTTGCTACCAATTTGCTGGTCTTGTCTCAGGAGGCGAAGGCCACCTTCATTTTCTGCCGGCAGGGCCCGGAGCAATCACTGCCTGCAGCTTGGCCCTCCACATAATTGAAAAGCCCTAATCAGTATACGCCACTGGATCTGTACTGCTACTGCCAGTAACGCATGGCATGCATATCCAGCATCGGTGCAGCTGGCAAGCGTACTACTTAGTAAGCCACTGACAAGCCTGCACTGATCACACTGCACCTTGAACAGCATTCTTAGAACATTTTTGTCCTGTTCATCTACCCAGGCACTATCCGAACACCACGATGAAGATCACTGGATAAAATTGCCTGGAAACAGAGGTTACAATTCCTACTAGCACTAAGACAGAATCCTACATGCCTATGAGCCTATCCCTAATACTAGCTAGCGCCATGACGACGCACCATGCAATGCTTAGCCATATAATACTAAAAAGCTAGTCACCTAGGGAAATTGCATTCTCAAGGCAAAAAGCAGAACATCCAGAACCGTCAGATTTCCAAGTCTGGAAATGCGAGGCACCAGAAGTCCAGCTCAAGCCTAAGAGTCTGCAGGACATCGACCCATACATAAAACCGCCTTTGGTTCTGCAGGGGCACTGAAGGACAGCACAAAAACAGGCTCCACACTCTTCAGTGCAGTGCCTGAGCTCTTGACTTCCTGACAGAATGTGCTGCGTGCATCATGCTGCTTTGACATCATCAGGCTGCCGTGTGTTCAGCAGCAGGGAGTGCGATCATTATCTTGCTCGCTTCTCGGTATGTCCTCTCAGCATTGTCTGGGTTGTTCAGAGGGTTTGCACATGTGAACCTGCACATGTTGGACATCTCACTCATATGTTATGACTGTCAACTCACATGGTCGAATGAAAATTAGCTAGTATCAGCTTCCGGAAGTATTCATGCAACACATTTCGATGGAAATGGGTGCATGCAGCACCTGAAGGGCCGGCCCTCGAATTGCCCATCATGGACAAAGTGGTCCCACATCTGCTCATCTGTCATTGTTCCAGGCAGGTCACGGCTTCTGGCACGGTACAGGGCGTAGTCAAAGCAGGAGTTGCCGCGCAGCAACATGGTGATTGCTTTGCCAAGCCTGAAGCTCATGCGTGCCTTGTCATACACATTCTCATTGGCAGCTCCCTCAGCCACCTGCTGCACAACATGTACACGTTTACATGTGTTGTTGACGTCAGTATTTATTGCATGGCATGCTCATGCATGTCTTGCAGCGCAATCCGTGCAGTAGTCCCCTACAAGGAAAACTCACATTGCTGGAGAGCCACCGGTCGTAGGTGGTGGCCATCTGAGCTGACAGCCATCCTCCTTGCATCTGAAACCCCTTCACCTTCACAAACAGGACCTCCAAGGGGTTCAGCACCAGCCCATCGTAGGCATACTCCGCATATGGGTTCAGCCTGCAGGGAAGGAGAGAAATGTCATGTTTTTCCATTGCAGTGGTGCACGGGCAGAGGTACTGAGGGCATTGATATGCACTGGGATGCAGACAGCAACTCACCCGGCATTACAGTTCCAATTGCTGGTGTCTGTCCAATTCACATGCTGGTACTTGAGCATGAGGGAGTCGACGGTGTATCCCTGTTCAAAGATGATGCGCGACGCCCCCACCTCCGCATGGAAAATTGTGTCTGCCATGTTGTCGTAGCAGGCAAAGACTCGCCCGTCATCTTGCAGGGCTTTCAGCCCCACCTGCAAGACACTTTGATATCAACATGCATGTGCTATTAATTGGATGCATGTGGACAGGATGCTCTTTCAAATGTCCTCTTTCAGGTTGCAAAGTGCAGATGATCTGACCTGGTCTGTGGCCATGACATAAGACTGCACATGTGCATTCTGCCGTTTCTCATTTGCAGTATTGCCTCCCTCCCAGGCTGGCTCACAGCTGATGGTGCTGCCTACAAGCTTGACTGTGCTGCTGAGCCGCAGGGTCAGCAGCTTGCTCCAGTGCAGCCCAACCTGTCAGCAGCATGCATGTCAACATTCTGTACAAGAGAGCGGCTTGCAGCAACGTCCTCCATGAAAACGTCCTCCAGAAATGCATGCATGTCTGCAAAGCACATGTTCCATACTTACAGGAAAGTATGGCGGCATGAAAGGCCCCCGCACTGATGAGTTCATAAAGATGATGCTCTTGTAGAGGGATGAGTCCACTTTGCTCTCAGCAAACACCCAGCCAAAAGTTCCCCAGTCATAGCATTTGTTCTCATGGAAGATGTAGCGGGCATTGTGAGGCAGTGATGGCAGGGTCGATGAGCTGAACAATGAAGTGTCCTGCAGCCACCAACAGGACATAGATCTCAATACCATGAAACTAATGCATTCACCAGGATGCCTACATCATGCAAGATGCAGATTTGTCAGGCTCTCGAGGCTGCATCATGTCGATAGAATCACGCACCTGCTGAACCACAATGATGTAGTCACATCCATCCCCTTCCCACATGCCATGGCGAACAAAGAACTGCAGGTTCTGCTCATACTCCGTATCGCTGTCTGAATAGACAAAGATCACTAGGGTGTCTGAGAGGCGGCCATCAGGCAGCAAATCATCAAGCTTCTCATAGAGTCCCCGCATGCGCATGTTGGTGAGCGATGGTCTGTGCAAGGCACCAGATCATCAGATGCATGCCAGTCTGCATGATAATTGAAGAAGTGATAGCTGATGCCATGCAGGCCTTGGTGGCACTGATTCCTTGAGTAATGACTACATTGGGAAAGGAAGCTGTTGCCATCACCTGATGGGGAACAGGAACGACAGGGACACCATCAGTGCCAGGATTAGGCTCGTCCATAGCAGCAGCCTGCCCACGCAGGAGGTGCCCAAGAGTGGAAGGTTGAACAGACTGGAACCCGAACTGGCTCGTCGAAGGTGCTGCCTTGGTGGCCTGGGTGCATCACGGTCACCTTGGCTCTCCATGTGGACGTCTGTCGACCTGATCTTGCAGCATAATGAATGTCAGTGCGCAGAGATCAGAAATTGACATGCCAGGAAGACCTGTATGTCATTTCTTGGACACCGTTTGCACAGCTCAGGAGTCACGAAATACCTGGTAGCGACAATGTCACAAATAACATTTTTCCATTTGTTACGTTTACCTGGGCAAGCCTTCCTCAAGATCCCGCTTCACTCCCAGGCTGGCGAAAGGGTTCTGTTCTAGATGCCTTCCCTGTGATGACATACCTATGCTGTCCTCCAACATTGATGCCGATCTCGTTCTGATCTGGAGATCACAAAAAATCATCATGAACAGATCCAATAGGTAAGCTGCCCACACTGATTCGATGTAGCAGCGTTGACTGTGTCGGCTGAGCTTGTGATCGATGGGACAGTCAGCCCAGCAAATAAAACACTTCGGGTCGCGAGGGATACCTTCTGAGGAGTAGATACACCATCATGGTTGCTGATCGGGAACGTAAAGGATGAACTCATGCGTCCCCGCAAAGTTCTGGGCTGGTCAAAGCCTTTGAAGGCCTGCTTGCTTAATTATCATCGGTGTGCGGCCGCGTACGAAGCGAAAGCAGAGCAGCAAATCATTTACATGTCCATGCAAAGCTAACAAGATTGAAGAACGTAAAGAATGTGTTGCGACTATGAAATTTGGAGGAGAAGAATCTGGTGAAGGGGACGACCAAATTTGGCGAGCTTTTGGCCTGCCCAGGTTGGCATGCAGCTTCAGAGTTTCATTCATGCTACTCTGTGTACTTACCATCGCTGGTTTTCCAGGCCAGACTTATTGAGTCGCCCAGGCTTGCTCTTACAACAGCCCATCAGTGCTCGTTGCATGCGTGTGTTTCTGAAATTTAGGATGGGGTGTCACAGCCTGCCCAATGTCTCGGGCCGCTGGGCAAGGGTTGCTCGGGCCCAGAGATATTGCTTACATTGTGACCAGCACGTGCTTGGGGATGAGCGCCATCTGGTTTTTGAGTGCCCTGCTGTGCAGTCCATTCGGGACCAATATCCTGCTTTGTTTGCTACCGCCATTCAGACCATGCAACAGTTCATGTGGCAGTTGGATATTGTCAGTGTTGCACACTTTGTCATGGATTGTTTTGATCACTTGGATGCTGTCAGTACATCCAATCAGCCCTGGGCGGCTGGAGTTGATGTGTAATTTCCTTCCTTCCTTCCTTCCTTCAGAGGTCTGACAAGGAAAGCGCCAAGCAATGGCAGTGCCAATATAAAGCAAACATGCCCATGGTGGCTCAAAGATATCAATGCGGCCCCAGGCCGATATCGATGCAGATCAACCTGGGCCTGATCATATGCATGCATGATCATACTAGGTAGTACCAGCTCTGAGAGTATGGGAGGGTTAGGCTGAAGTGGCAGATCTGACACATCGTGATATTTGACCCCTCCCGCTGTAAGAGCAGGGGACTCTAAATCAACTGATGAACAGTTGATTTAGAGTCCCCTGGTAAGAGGCCTGTCAGCATGATCCCTCGAGAGAAGCTAAGATACCAGCAAACCCACGCATTCAAACATCTTGATTCTTGCGGCTTTTCTCTGCATGCAAGTGCCACAGTTGCCAGTGCATAAGCGCAAAGATGCAGGATCTCCCGATTCATTCGTACGTTGATGCCATGCCAGGCAATGCCAGACAGCTGGAAACATCAGTTTGCCAGATTGCACCGCTTCCAGGTAAAGATGCCATTGTGCCACTTGGGATTTCCCTATAAAGAGTGCAAGTCAAGTTTCTGTCCCAAATGACAAGATAACTGCTGAAGTACACGCGCAGCTGCCGATGAAGCTCAACGGCAAGCTCTGAGCTACCCATTCCAGAGAGGGTTTAGACACCACTTTGAACAGCACTGTTTAGAAACATGGTGCATGCTGATAGAAGGAACGGCGAGCTGACACGATACTCTTTGAAAAGCCAGCAGCAGAGAAAACAACCATTTTTGCACAGTGGATGGGCTCTGGAGCCCAAAATGATTTGACAGACAGCCCCTGCATACGGCTGATGAAGTGCTGACTATGTACAAAATTTGCATCGCTCTCCTGACTGCTCAGTACTCGTAGGCACGCTTCTCCATGCCGGTTGGAGGAGCGCAGTCCACCTTCTTTGCTCCCACCTCCTTCCAGTTTGTGGACAGAACTGTTCCACCAGACTCCTGCAGCAGGCAGAATGTCAATGTGAGGACAGGGCCATGCATTGCATGCATTTTGGCACCGATTGCCTGGTCACACAGATGCACTAGGCCACACGTGCCCTTTCTTCCCACCTGGAAGGACTTGTTCATAGCGCGGCGGGTCTCCTCATCAGCACCGGAGTAGATGTCCTTGAAGAGCTTCTGCAGCGCCTGCTCCCCCTCCAGCTTCTCATCCTTCTCCTCCAGCTTGACCTCATGCTCCAGCTTGTCCCAGTTCATCTTGCGGCCCCTGATGCATGCAGTACCCTTCATTCCCCTGCATAAAGAACATGCGGCCTGCTGACAATCAATCAAATGTTGTGCAGGCAGATGGAGTGGGAGGCTCACTTGGTGAAGGAGGAGGGGTAGGATGGTGGCTGCTGGTTAGCGGGGTCTGAGAAGTTTGCGGCAATCTTTTTGTCGCACTTCTCCAGGGTGGGCCAGGACAGGACAGATGCCTTCTTCAGCCGGATCTCCACCTTGGTTTTCAGCAGCTCAAACTTAGACTCAACAGGCACCACCTGAATACATGCCCATGAATCAGTCATGCATGAGTGCGCATCTCATGCGCCTGCCAAACGAAAAGATCGGCCATAGAAAAAGAGCACTGATTGGGAATTTGGTAGAAAAGGCATGGAACAAGGGGCACAGGGACTCACCGCATCATATAGGTCCACGTTCAGCTCATACTCCTGCTCTCCTTCAGGGGACTTTACGATGACATGCAGCTTCCTTTCCTCTATGTCTATCTTGACGCGATCAGGAGTGAGGTTCTTGGCCAGCACGGCCACCTCCACAATGTTCTGTGTCTGGAAGAACTGGTAACGGTATTTGCCTTCCTGTGTGACAGCTGCCTTTGCAATCGGTTTGCTCGGATCCTCCTGCAGACCACAGGGCGGCACATGTCAGAATCCAGTCAATCGCTGGTGAGGGATTGGGCTGATTAGAGAAGAAGCTTGCTAGATACCTGCTGGACGCCATTGCTTTTGGACTCAGCAGATGTGGACGCCGGTGCCGATGTCCCGTTAGGCACTGCCGCTGAAGAGTGGGAAGGCAGGTCTATTGCATTTTGTTCCATGCTGGGGCCGTTTGCAAAGTGATCTGCCTCCTCTGCACAACAAAATTGAGAGAAGATAGAACGGAGTCAGGTCTCGATTGATGTCAAACAGCATTATATACACTGCCAAACCTCTATGTTGAGTAGTCCCAGGGCGTATGGCGATTGTGGTGAGAGACAAACCTTCCAACTCGGCATTGCACTTCCTGATCCAGGTTTCAATCTCCTTCTTCTTCTGTATGGAGTTTGCTGTCTCGAAGGCCTCCTTAGCGCTCTCATACTCTTCAAGGTTGAACAACGCCACACTGCCACCAGGAGACATGTCAATTCCTCTACAATGTAATCGCATGAATCCCAAAGCACTGCATATTAGCCAAAGCGTACCCCTTCCGCAGATGAGCCTTTCCCAGCTTGGGTGAGAGCTCAGCAGCCTTGCTTGCATCCTGCACGGCCTCTAGAAACCTCTCCTCCTTTATGTAGGACTGTGCACGACTCGCATACAGATCTGCATCGTTGGGGGACAGAGAGATGGCCTATACGCACACACGGGGTCTGAAGATGAGAACATGAGCTGCTGGCTGATGATCACTATGGTGCCTCAGATTGCCGAGCAGTCTCAGATCCACGAAGCTTGGTCCCTTCCTGATAATATCTAAGAGTCTCTGCTAGTAATGATGTGCTTGGCAAAGGTCCCTGACATCACAACGAGATCACAGCGATCCCCATCGCCTGATCGCCACGATTGCCACAAAATGCTATGTGTCCCATAAGTAAGGTACCTTGGTATACAGCTCTATTGCTGTTTCGTACTCCTCGTCCACATGTGCCGCATTCGCTTGCTGAAGTAGACTCTCCGCCATGTTCTAGACACAGGTGATCCTCTGATGAAGCGCACAACACACCGCTCGGGGGCGAAACAGATTGATCTGCCTCAGAATCTGGAACCAATTTGTATTTGCTCAGTTGCCTGTGGTGCTCGTGTTTTATGTTTGCTTAGAAACTTCTCGACGAGGGAAAAAGCGGGTGTCGAAGGGAACGCCGTCTGTCCGGTGTGCTTTCTGCTCAGCGGAACCCGTTGAACGGTTACACCGAAGAAGTCTGCAGAGCAGCCTCCGACTGGATACAAGTATTGAACGAATATATCAGACTAATATTTCTAGTGCTCGTGAATGTTCGCATTTGCCCTGGGGTGCTGAGATCACCAGCGAGCAAGGCAGCTCAACTGTCTTCAGATGCCCTTAGACTCAGTCGAGTGAGGAAAACCCAGGTCTACTGTGATGACATCAGAGTCCTTCGAACATCGTTGGATAAAATATAACGAGGATCATGGGACAGCTACATACTTTGCTGGAATCAGGACAGTATCCCACCAAGACGAGTCGATGGTTTGAGTTGTGCAAGCCTCTGTTCAAAAAGATACCAATAAGAGAGAAATGAATAATAAAATTGTTTGCGATGGGAGAGAAACTAATCTATCTGGCATCCGACTGGTAAGTGCAGGACAAAGTTCTGCCTGACAAGCCCTTCTGCGCAAGCTCATTCTGCAACTGCAGCTGCGATGAATGTACTGCAGGTACTAGAAGCTATCTTTGTCCCATTGCTGGAAAGGGAACTGAAAAACGATACGGCCAGGGATTCCGGACATGAGGCCACCCATTCCACCCCAGTGCTGAGCAGTCTGCGAAGGCTGACCGGCATTGTCAGACACGCAGTGGAACAATTCTCGGGTAATCAAAGCCCTTCCACAAGCCACGATGAGAAATGTCACTATGCCATGCACATCGGATGGGTGGAGGTCTTAAGCAGTGCCATTTTCAGCAGGTGACAGGCGCCTTGTCATTCCGGACCTCCCATCACTTGATGCCAGTGAGTTGGCAGAAGACGAGCAGCTCATCAGCAGATTGGAGATTTGCATGTCTGAGTGGACATCCGTCATGCAGTCGTTCTTGCAGCAAGAAGCCCAGAGGCACGTCCAGGGCAAAGGTAAGTCCTCGAGCCCACTAGAGCACGCAACATCTCTGATGTCTGCTTTCCGCCTGACAGTAAGACATGCAGCAGATAGTCAGTCTTGGGCTGCATCCACCTGTACCAATAGGACAGCTCCTCATTTCCCTGTCAGATACTTTGTTTGCTCACAGGTCCACTGGCAGAAATGGACTTCTGGCAGGCACGGCACGAGGTGTTGGGAGGGTTGTATGAACCCCTGGACATGCCGCATGCCAGGAAGATTGTGCTGATGCTGAAATCAAAGTGCACCGACAGAAACCTGCTGGGATCATTTCAGACTCAGTACACTGAACTCATCAAGGTGTGTGACACTCCAACTCCTTGCATCCAAATTGAAGCACCATGAATATTGCTGGCATCATAAGCTCCTGGATAGAAATCTTTCTTCTTCACAATCGGTGCAGAGAGCAGCTTTTGTTTGAGCGCAGGTGACGGAAGAAGCACGCGACAACTACAAGTTTTTGAGAACAGTGGAGCGTCATTTTCGGGCGATTGCAACTGGGGCAATCCATGAGATAGCTGGCGTGTTGACACCCATGTTCAACGCGCTGCGCCTTGTTTGGGCTATCTCCACCTACTACTCTGATGATACCCACATGGGCAGCCTCATGCAGCGCATTGCCCATGACATTGCTGAAAGGGTGGAAAGCAGCATAAGCATGCAGGTGAGGAAAAGAAACAAATGGCCTAGCTCAATATGCGACTCAACATCAGCCTGATTACATGATGTGCTCCATGCCATGCATTTTCCGTGGCAATTGTGTGAGCAGCGCACGCATTCCCTCACTACTGGGCTCAAGACTTTACAGATGCATGTGTGCTACCGCACGTAGGGTCTTTTCCGGTTGCCGCATGATAGAGCTGTTACGCAGCTGTCTACAGCCAAAAGTCTCCTGGAGCACTGGTTCTCTGCATACATGGAGGTGAGCATGCGCACCTGCCATGCAGCATCAGTGACTGGCATGCATGCAGGTCATCAAGAACACGAGAGAGCCATTGATGACAGCAATGGGTTTTCCTTGGTGCAGACTAGGGAGAAGATTGAGGGGTCGGGAAGGGAGTCAAGATGGGAGTTCAGCAAGACAGCCCTGTTTGAGCACACCTCTCACATGGCCCAGATGTGCTCCGCGCTGCTGAGCATGCTGACAACTACACATGCCCTGAATGAATTCCTGGGGCCACAGCTTGAAGCAGTCACGGGAGGCTCTCAGGTGACTACAACATCCCAAAAGACCCTTTTTACCAAGAAGACTGCTGCAGCAGGGGCCAGACACCCCTATGTGTGCTGAATTTGCTGTGCATGGCTTGATCCACCATGCAATGTGGCTCATCATGCCTCTTTTACAACACATGCAGGGCATCAAGCAGCTGCGATCTGGAGTGGAAAGCATGGTGAGGCTGGTGGAGTCAGCTGGCTCAAACATCTTCCACAAGGCCAACCAGGAGCGCTGGAAAGATGTCTGCGAGGAGTTTGCCGCCACAAATGCAGCAATTTTGTCTGCAGCAGGAGATCTGATTGATGCCAGCTTCAGGTGCTAAATTTCATCATCTGATTGCATCATCGCACCTCTGCAGTTGTCAATGAACTTTCGAGGTCTGGTGGAAACCAATGCTGTATGTGGTGCAGCAAGCTGAGGAGTGCAGAGGCGGCACTGGACTTTATGGGCAGGTTGAAGCAGCTGGGATCTGGCGGGGCTCTGCAGCAGAAGATGCTGTCCAAATCGACTGACATAGTCCTGCAAGTAGGCAAGGAGATTGACAACATGGCAACAATTTTCCACGAGAACAAGGTAAGCCAAGATGACACAATCTGAGATGAGGCTCCTGCTGCACGTGCTTGTTGCACTGGTGCCCATTGCGCAATTGGATAGTGTGACAGACATGGCAGTATGTATGTGAAGGCCTATCCCCTTCTGGCATGGAATCAGCCACCAGTGGCCGGCAACATCCGATGGAGCCGCTCTCTGTTTGCGCGCTGCAAGCGCACATGGAGTCGCCTGAAAATTGAGGAGCCTGAAGCATTGCTGGGGCCTGCTGGAATTGAGGTGAGATCTACAGCCGTCACACTACACAAATACGTGCATCTTGCTTGCAACGAACGTACGATGCCAGATTGCATGACCACAGGATGTCTCTTTTTCATCAGTTCTGTCCTGCCTTTAATTTCCAGCCTGTCCTACCTTGCTCATCTTGCTGATGGACCCGCTTATAAGCTGACTGGCTGGTCGGGTTGATGGTGCAGGTTGAGGCAAAATATCTAGCACTGGCAAGGGTTATGATGGAGTTTGAGAAGCATGCATCACAAGGGTGGCTCGAGAGCGCAGATGAAGCATCCAGGGCGCACATGAAGTTGCCTGTGCTCAGAGAAGACACCACCAGGAACAAGTATGTCCTCGCCGATATTTCTGCTTTGATAGAGATTCCTTTTCTTGGCATTGTCACTGTCATGCATGCATGCACATGCATCTTGCTCATTCTGGTGTGTTTGCGGTGCAGGATTGATATGAATTTTAGCGATGAGATGGCCCTGCTCATGAGGGAAGCAAGGGCGCTGAATCGGCTGGGGTTCGCAATCCCAGAGGCGGCTCTGCATGCTGTTCTGCACGCTGACCACTTGCTCACCATCCAGGAATCCCTGGCCTCCATGCTCGCAGACTACAACAAGGCATGCTGAAATATCCCAGATCTCTCTGTCAGGCTTTGGAGTGAATCCACTGTTTCAGGGAAACACTTACTGGAATAATCTTAGATCTTGTGTATTGACCCCAATGTGTAGGTGGTGGACAATATGACTGAGATTGAGAAGGTGCTCTTGGTCTCTCAGCTTGAGAGCCTTCACAAGGTCATAGAGCCAGGCATCCTTGTCCTGAACTGGCACTCCCTCAGCATCCCAGCATTTGTGGTCTCTGTCAGAAAGGTGAGCAGAGAAGCGCCCAAGTCCTAGATAAAGGTACCTCCCATGCCCATGTCAGAACTGCATCTTGAAGGAGGTCATTTCTACTTTAATCTTTGTGCAGGCATTGGCAGACTTCAGAGCAACATGGAGCACTGTGAGGAAGAATGGTGTGGCGCTTGAGCGGGAAGTGGCAGCCATCGCCCACACTATTGTCTTCAAGGAGCCAGGGTTGGGCGTTGATGCTGAAGTCCCAGATCTACAGGACTTTGTGGAGAGCATGGAAGCACGCCATGACCAGGTAACCACAAGCCGGATTTTTAGGACCCCTGAGGTGTTGTGGAAAGGCAACACACAAGTGCATGCACATGCACATGCTCATGTATAAAATCATTTTTGCACAGGTGATTGGGAAGCTTGTGGAGGGTTATCAGAGCATGACACCCATGCTGAGGAAGGTGGAGGAGGCGATCTGTGGCACAAATGGAGGCAGATGCCCCAAATTGGCAGCCTACTATGCTCATTGGGAGCGCGCCATTTTCCATGCACTCAATGCTCTGGTCCTTCGGGGCATGAGAAGCATGACTGCAATGCTGTCAAATTCTACTGATGAGCTGCAACGCGGGTCTCCACTATTCAAGGTATGTCAACACACCTTATCAGTATTGGACATGTTGCTTGAGCTCCTTTTATTAACAATCCTTGAATAGAGCTTGGCCGCCCAAAACAGGCATACTCATGCAAGTACTGCGCAAGCTGGCTCCTGCATTGTAAGTATGTAAGACTGCTGCCGCAGGTGGTGCTGCGTTTGAGCTACCCGGACATCATCATGCAGCCCACGCCAGCAGACATAAAGAAAGCCCTGGCCCGGCTAGCGCTGCGTGTCATGGAGAGCACCAAGCCTTTTGTGCGTTGGATGGATGGCACCTGCCTGGAAGCTCAACCCATTCAAGGTCACAGCCGCCCACATCACAACTCATTCCATTGATTTCACCCTCAGGGGTCCCTGCTTTTTGTGATACCATGAGCTTGTATTGCAGAGTGTTGGCCGGTCGGAGGCGCAGTGAACAGCCTTGGGGTGTGAGTTGGAGCAGGTGGTGTCGAGGACGAGGAGCCCTTTGTGCACAGCTTTCACATAGACGTTTGCCAGAACCCAGAGCTTCGCAAGAGCCTGGCGGGTCTGACACAGGCAGCTCAGGGTGTGCTGGTGAGCCTGCACCAGTACTGCGAGGGCTGGAAGCGCCACCAGAGCCTCTGGAAGAGCGACAAGGCTGCTGCCTTGGACAAATTCCAGGTGCTGCATCCCTCGATCTTCACTCACCTTTGGCATGCTGGCGGACAAGAACACCTCTTGAAGTATGGCATTTTTCAGGGGGGTCCAAATACCATAATTGTACATTCTTGTTCTCGCTAAGAGGATGCGACATGACAAAAGATTGGTTGCCGATGCTCAGGCGAAGCTGCCAGGGTGTGAGGTGTGGGAGCAGCGCATGGCACACTATGCCAAGATTGTTGAGGAGCTGGGCACGCTTCAGCCCAGTGTGGCTCTGGGCTATGTGCGTGTCAGTGTCGGCACGCTCGCATCTGCCATAAGGGAGGAGGCGCTGGGATGGCTGAGAGCGCTCTGTGAGCGCATGCGCGCCACAGACATGGCTAACTTGGAGGTGGGGCAATGCATAATTGGCTGGCAAAAGGTTGAAAAAAGATTCTTAGCGTCTGAATCCCAAGCTCAGGATCAGCTTTTGAGAGTGGAAAGGACATTACACGAGACACACTGACACTGATGTGCTGCTGTGCCGTGCCAGGGCATGTTGTCCAAGGTTGCGTCGTTAAGACAGGGCCTACAGACAGGGGCAAAGGCCTCTGACAATAATGACAGCATTGATGGAGGAGCTGCAAGCCATGACACATTGAGTACTATTCTGTCCAGTGGGATGGACTGGGATTTGAAGTGCTACAACATTGAAGAGCGTTCCAGGTGCGCGCACATGCCCCAGTGTTGTTACAGCCAATGGCCAGCGTGCAAACTCTGAGCAGGTTACTCTTGCCTGGAAGTGTTGCAGCAAAGAAATGCTCCTTTCGTGAATTTCTTCATTGCTTGCGCCAGGACTCGAATTTCGTATGCAGCACTCATCGGTGCGTCCATGGATGATGTCAATGGCGAGTATTTGGAGGCATGCAAGATGCGTACTCTATGGCAGTCCCTGGAGGCTGATGCAAGGGGCCTCAGAGCTAGCATGCTCCAACAGCAGTCACCAGAGGAACCCAGCCCAGGCAGAACACAAGAGGCAAATCCTGAGGATGATGGAATCGAGATCACATCAAAGTCATCTGAGCTTATGATTACTGGCAATGAATGAGCCTTACTGGCCTGCAGAAGGATTCTCGGCATTGAGGACTAGTCATTGCACAAATATCGTCTACTAGATCACCAGTTGCAACCCAGTCCATCCATTTAGGTGCAGGAAGCTGTGAAGGTCAGCACCTGACATAGGATTGCAGATCTAACCGAGTAACATCTACCAGAACAGAAAAAAAAACACTGTTGGCCGACCCATGCATCGAGTGGTCCCATATAGAGTGACCAAGTGCACATGCACAATGGTCGTTGTAAGATGGATCAGAAGACAAAACAAAGCAGACAAGCCTGTGAGGCAGAACGTGGATCTAGTAGACAGCTATCAGTACCTTATTTGATCTGCAAAACCCGGCTTACTTGGTGGAAGACCAGAATGGCACGGTGAACCAGCTCATAGCAGTGAGGCTTTCTGGGCTGTGTTATGGCAACCAAGAGGCCTAATGAACGCCATTCACTGGTCCCACATCCACCACCGTCTCCTTCTTTTCACCTTTATCCTGCAGTTCACCACACAGTATTAACCACACTTGCAAGACAGTCTATCCCAGACTTCTCCTCAGATCATATTAGCAAAGAGCATCATGCAGAAAGAAAAGAGTAGGATTGTTCTCACCATGTGGACGATGTCTGGTGCCTGCAGCGGAGGCGGCTGTGTCAGAATATCAAACGCTTCCGACTGACATGCCGACATTGACTCAATGGTTGTCCTGAGTGTCTGGCAGAAGCTCCGGAGGGGCAGCACATCAAAAGGTTGCTCGATCTGACAGAGGACACATCAAGCATCAGCCTTGTACATTCAGAACCCATATTGTGCTACACATCAATGGGAAGACAAGAGGACATAAACTTATTCACGGTAAAGAGAGCCCACCTGAACGCCAATGTTCTCCACGCCAAAAAGCAGAAAAGTAATCACAGCAGAAACAAGTGGCGTGAACCATTGGTACCGAAAGTACAGGGCGATCGGAAGGAATGAAGCCCATGTCATCAAGAACCTGCACAGAGGATCTCTTGTTTGCAAGGGACGACAGCCTTCCACAGTTAGACAGGGATGTCATTTTTGGAGCAATTCTTGACCAAGCAGAAGACCAATGCCTCATCTGCCCTGCCATGCATGGGCAAACCTTTCTCATTCAGACAGAAGAATGAGTGTCAAACTGGAATACCTAGAAGTGTGGCGGGTGTATGCCACAGGAATGGGCTGCCCAAACAACCGCTCACAAGCTGCAAGATTCATGTGATAATTAGAGATCTCCTGGTCTATAGTGACCCTCTGGAAGTCTGGGACGTCCAGCAATTTCACAGCAGCTGATAAGACCTGCACAGAGCATTGGCTGCAGCAATTTTAACCATGTTCTCTCACTTGCATGAGAAATTGCCAAACGACTGTGTTGTTACGCATTCCAATGTGAGCATAGGCGGTTCAGTGAGCAAGAAGCCATCTCAAATGGAGGGCAAAAGTGCAGGTGCTCAAGCCAGGAGAGAAGGCAGCACCTGAGTTGTTGCAACTGGAAAGTGTTGCTGTCTGTGAAGCCATTGCAGCTCATGTGGAAGCAGAACATCCTGCAGCATGGCAGCACCCCTGAGCCTGCGGTATTACACTGCAACTTGGCACAATTAATTGCTCTTCTCCCAAGGAACTCAGATTGCCGGGTTCTTGATGTGCTGATGGCACTTGTGAACGCACCTCCAGGTCCTTTGTCATGTTCCTGCTCCGCCGCAGGTGTGCCTTCAGAGCGAACACCATTGCAATTGTCCACCTCACAATCTTCTGCTTCAGATCTGCTTGCTCCGCAGGTCCCCATGTGAGCACCTGCAATGCGCACAGCATTTGAAGGCACAAACAATGGAGAATTATGATATCAACTACCTGGCTTGTGACCCAAATGGCCACGAACGGACTGCACAGCCAGTACATGCACTGCACTACCAGGCAGCAATTTAAGACAGCACACCTGGCGGATTAGGTTGCGGGTAATATTTAACAGTTGGCCCCACATCTTCCGGGCTTCCCACCACCTGACAGCATGCATGCATGACATTCAAAGTACCTTAAATTCACATTTGTATGTATGGAACTGTCTGCAGTGCAGCAGTCGACCATAGAATGCAAGGCTGATGCTGCGCACCTGTCATAGCTGGTATTTGTACGGAAGACAAGCAGCAGCGAGAGAGCAAAGCCAGTGATGGTGAACGGTACAGTGAGGTCATCCCTCGTGATGTTTGGAGCGCCCAGCGGCTGTAGGAACGTGTGATACAGCCCAACACAAACGCCAATCAATCCCACGAAGACAACTGGGGGCCAGTACCAGGCAAACACCTGCAGACTGAGGACATCTGGCCAGTCAAATACATTGTGTTCTAATGCTTGAATGCCATCGAATATGGGTACTTAATATTAATTCTCAATGAACATCAAAGATTCAATACGTCAGAAAATGCATCATGGATTAGCACCAGGCAAGGCCTTCGGGCATGTGGCGCCTCCATGACCTATGCCTCTGCCAATTTGAGGCATTGTAAACCTGCAGTCCAGGATTTTACCTCAATTATTACATAAAAGTACCGGTAAGAAAGAAATAGGGAGAGTACACAGTGTCTCCTGCAGTGTCTTACCCTGTCTTTGAAGAGGTCATGGGGATCCAGGAAGTCACAACATGCATAGTGCCTCCAGTGAATCTCTGAACGGGAATCCTGCCGTTCTGCTGGCATCTAATTGGACTGTACAGGATGTCACATCATACTGAATCCATGTATGGAATACTTTCGTCCAGTTGGATTTCTTGGGTGGTTACGTCAGGTCTATCTTAATCTAACGAACGTTTTTCAGTAGCATTATCAATTCCTTCGACGTTATGTCATTGATCCCAGGGCTCTTCTTGGAAGGACAGCGAAGATCCCAGCCATTGCTTCACATCCCTGACGACAGCTTCCATGAAGCTGGAAGCTGCAGTGCCAATGGGATGGAGGAGAAGCATTTTCCTACTTTTCCTTGTGCAGCTGCCTTCACAACTCTAGGTGGTAGCATTCACTAAGTGGACAGTCAAGAACGTCCTGAGCCAACCAGCGGGTGACCAGGCAAGTTTAACTGACCAGCTTCCAGCAGTGACCATAGTAACTACCGGTAGTCTGCCAGTGGCTATTATTTTATTATTACACGCGTTTCCTGTTGAAGGCAAGGTGCGTCTGCAGACAAGCTGCATGTAAAGGCTGCCACAATCCTACCACTTGTTGGACTCGCCAGATCCAAGCAAGACCCAATCAACCGTGGGCACGGTGCTCAGTATTTGTACCGCCCCTCGCCAGCCGGGGGCTATATGGCTATGCAAATGGCATGCGCAGCAACAGACAATCCCCTTGGAGAGATCTCATCAGTGACTAAGCTGGAGCATAGAGCAAGCTGATCTCACGTGAATACCAAGACTTAAATATTCCTCCTGCTTGAATGAAGTTCAAGTGTCTGTGTTTGTCCACACATACATCTGTGGACAAACACAGAGACATCTTTACACAATTACTAATAGTAGTCTACACGTACAAGGACAATTTTCTCATAGAAACGTACCTGAAAAATCCTTTGCCCAATGTAAATATATTTATCCTAGCTGGCACATCAGTTCTCTGCAGTGCAGAGTTGCACCCACATGCAGGGTATAATGCATTACTGTACAGGACTGCTGCAATCTGAGTATTTCCCAAGCTATCACAACATCAAGGCCTATCACAATCCATGCTGGACATTATGTCCACAGGACGCTTCATACGTCACAGCTGACTTGGCCATCTTGATCTTCCATGTGGCTACAGATGACTGCCACCAAATCAGCATTGTTGGCACACAACACGTTCTCAGAAACTTTGCTCTGGAACAAATCAAGCGACAGACAAGAAGCCGGCAATGGCCAGCCTTGAGACTAGCCACTGGCAATTCGCCAGTGCCGACAAGAATGCTATGCCACACATAAAGCACATTCTGACAGTCAGCTGCCATAAGCATGCATTGCAATTCAGGCGGGATTTCACGCGGGCTGGCTGGGGATGACTACAGCATCAATGAAGGCTGTGTTGGTGTCATGCTTTGCTGAGGTCATCCCAAGATCAGAGGTCCATGGCAGCCCCTTGGCATACTTGGCAGCTAGATTTGAATAAGAGTACACGCTCTCCGCCTGCCAGCCCCTCTCACTGACGTAGGGCTTCACGTCCCTGGGAAACGCCGACTTGAATGTGTTGGCCAGGTCCTTCACCCAGGGCACAGGAAATTGTGTGGCGCTGTTCTGATACCACTCTGCCAGATTCTCTGATGTGAAGGCCTGCCACAGAGAACCCACCTCCAGTCACAACATGGCAGCCTTGAGCACGTGTATAACTGAGCAGAACATATCAATGCACAGCTGATTGCACAGCTGGAGAGGAGACATGTGTCACCATGATGAGGAAGCGGCTGCCCTTGGCTGACACAGAGCGAGCTTCCTTGAGCAGAGCTGTCACAGCATCCTCCGACAAGTACATGAAGAGCCCCTCGGCAATCCACACTGTCGGGACTTTTGGGTCAAATCCTACTGCCATGAGTTCTTTCGTCCACCCGTCTGTCCCCAGATCCACATCAAAGCTGCTGTGCGAGGCGGCCCGCAGAGGATACTTCACTCCTGCACTTTCAGTAACAGTGTGAAGCGCTGCAGCAATGCCCACAAAGATAAATCCATGTTACAGTAGGCATGGGACACCGTCATGCTTGTCCCATGATTGCGACTCATACCTTTGCTAGTGTCAGCGGAGAAGCTTGCTTGCGCGGAAGTGAGCACCTTCCTCTTTGCCTTCACAACATCCGCCCTGTCTATCTCAAACCACGAGGTACCTGCTCGGCAGTTTAGGCATGTTCAAGCCCTGAAGCGCCACGTTTGAGGGGCGCGACTGCTTTGCAATGCCTTAGGCAAGATCAGCTACCTTCTGGCAGGTCCAGACGCCATGCTCTGGAGTCCATGCCAGCTCCCAGAAGCACCACCTGTCTGGGTCCATCTTCCAAGGCTGCCAGTAGGTGATCATCATAGAAGAGTGTGCGCAGAGCCACACGGCCAACTAGGAACATCCTGTCGAATTTTGCTGCCGACTCTTGCATCTCCGCCGTGTGTTCAAAGTGCTGCATGATTGCAACAGTGCAATGACGTCGTACATCTAGACATTCTCAATCTTTTAAGCTTTAGTGCTGTTTTGAGGCGTCCTACAGTGGAAATGGCGCACCTTCATGGTAGTCTTTGCAGCCTCCATGCCTCTGCGACCTGCTAAAAGCTCAGCTAGGGGATCCGAGAACAGCGGCTCTTTTTCTTTGGCTTCAAAAGCGCGCATGCCTGCCACCAACCTGGAGCTGAATGAAACGACACCTGCAACCCCAAACTCAAGATACGGTGTCGGCCTGATCCAGCACTCTGAATAAAAGTGCACTGACGAATGGCTGAAAGATAGAGAGCCAGCCAGCTGGACAAGAAACATCCTCAGATTGAACAGGGCACTATATTTACGATTAAGCTCGGCACACTGCTTTTCATGCAAATAAAATGAAATGATTTTTAGAAGATAAAGGTCTTACTGTCGAGGTCATCATAGCCTTTGTCCCTGAAGAAGTGCTTTATTGCCCATGCCAGACCCGATGCTGCTGCAATCCCGATGCCAGTTACAGCAGCAAGCGTGGCGCGACCCATTACTCCTGATGTCTAGGATCGGACTCAGAAGAGAACAGGATAAGCAACACATTCAGGACATTGAGGAGATGGCGATGAAGATGAGCATGAGTCATTCAGCATTCGTACTAGGATAGAAGCTAGCGGGAGCTACGGTACAAGCCACTGCTGGAAAAGTGCTCCCAAGAAGTGTTCCCTCTGCCCAATGAGGGCACGGCATGAACAAACTTTCAGATTTAACTGAGCCTACATAAGGGCATACAAAACACAATATTTATGGCACGATGTAATGTTTCTCTCTCTCTCTATGACATGCAGCTCGCTTTTGCATGCTTGCGCAGGTGGGCTGTATAGCGATCAGGCGTGGCCATCTTGGTGATCTTGACGTCATGGTTGTTCAATGGAACTTCAAGTTCTGAACATCAACTCACGAGATCCTGTCTGCTATTGCAAGCCTGTTATTACAGGCATTCTCCAGCACCATCATTTATATCACTAGTACTTTATACATTGCATCAACTCCAGCGCTGTAATTCATGAGTTCAAACGACATCCATTCTCTCGGTATGCTCTCAAGCCAAATGCGGCAACAAGCTCCTTTGGTGGGGTTTCCTTATCACCACACTCAGATCAACACTGGGTAGAAGCGTGGAAATTGCAAGCAATCAAAAGCACCATATGATGTACAAGATGCATTGTTCCATGTTTCAAAATTGTTCCTAACTCTAAACGAAGGCCTTAATTATATTCAGACCCTAGACTGCGACAAGACATCCTGCAGGGGATCCACACCCCTAAAAGAAGACAGCAGGGACTGCTGAAAATCTCTTATTCAGGTGCAGCAATTCCTAGCTCGGCATACTATAATCACAACAATCTACACCCTACTCTGACGGTGCTCAATTCTCTTGCAAGACCTGCAGGACTTGTTTTGCAGTGGGACGGCTGTATGGGTCCTCCCTGACGCAGTCGAAGAACAGCTGGCGGATCTGCTCCGGAGCCTCTTCAGGTGTGATGTCGCGCATGTGGCGGAGATGCGGCTGATCGAGAGTGCACACCTCCCACAGCAGCACACCAAAGGAGAAGATGTCCGACGCTGTGGTCACCTGCAATCAACAAAACAAAACCTCCATAACATATCCACTTAACACACGGGAGTCTTCCTTGGCATTCCTCTTGGATAGACATATGAATCAAACATCTGCTGCGCATAAAACCCAGTGAGTGCCAGAGAGACTCACAGGGTGAGAGCCCAGGAGCAGCTCAGTGGCAGCCCAGGAGAAGGTGCCCATCCCAGAGCAGGAGTTGGCGAAGGACTTGCTCAGCATCAAGGACAGGCCCACGTCGGCCAGCTTGGCATCTCCCTTCTTCAGCAGCACATTGGCTGACTTCACATCCTGCGCACCCAGCACACTAGCATCAGCAACAGGCGCCCCTGAAATGTGTGATACTGTAAAAAGAAGCTACCACATGCACATGATGGTGATAGGATTAGAACATCAAGCAAGAGACAAGGAAGAGAGCACTCACCAGGTGAACAATGTCATGTTTGTGGAGGTAGATGAGCGCCTTGGCCACACACATCAGAATGTAGCGACCCCTGCAAAAGGCACCATCATTACTGAGGCACTTTCTCATGGGCGCTTTGAACGTAACGGCCCAACATCACAGTGCAAAGATGTGCCAATTCAGACAGTAGTGGGCCAGGGGACTCACTGGTTGTAGTAGTGGACTTCCTTGTTGGCATCGTCCGGCATCAGCAGCGCGCTCATCAGGCTTGTGTCCATAAGCTCCGTCATCAGGCAGATCCTGCCAACCTGATGCGCAGCACAACGTCACATCAGCTGGCCGAACTTCACACACCTGCTCTCTCCATGCATCCCTGATGACATTGCGTACCAGATAAGGTTATTGGTGATGCATGCTGCAGGAAGAACTCACCTCATCCTTGCACACGCCCATGAAGTTGACAATGTGGGGGTGCCGGCAGGCCTTCAGGATGGCGCACTCCTGCCGGAAGGCTTCCTCCGACTTGGCGTCATTGATCCGATTGAGTTTCTTGACTGCAATGTCACAGTCCAGGTAGCTGGCTTTGTACACCTGCAGCCAATAGCCTGCCTCAGGACATGGGAATGCACCTCAAAAGCTTTCGCTGCTGACCAAGGATCCCAGGTGTTGCATTGTTACAAGTAGCCAATATGAAGTGGAATGACGGTGTCAGCAATGGTTGCTATAAAGTTTCAAGGCGAGGCACTGACATGAAAAGGCCCACCTCGCCAAAAGATCCCTCGCCAAGGAGCACCTTCTTGCCATATTCCTCGCAGAACACGATGTCATTGTAGTCATTCAGCGCCTGCAGCACCTCCGGCAGGAACGGCGACTTCCGTGACAGTGTTTTGCGCATCGTCCGCCCTGCAGGCAGCGGCGGCGGCTGCGGCTGCTGCTGCTCAGCTTCAGCGCCATCGTGCTCATTCTCCTCATCCTGCAAGAGCCATGAGATATTTAGTCAATGCAGTGCATACCTGAAGTATGAAATGAATGCAGACGTATTGAGGCATTTAGCATGCAAGCCCTCTGATATGGTAGTACTTACACTTCCCCTGGTCTGCGCTGCTGCAAGGAACTAGGGACAAAAAGATTGTACCTGCAATGCGGCAGACAGCCTGGGTTGGAGGGCCAGGGGCCCAACATGCGGCACCTCAGCATCATGCAACTCAGGGGCACTTGCTTCCATATGCTCATCCTCACTGCCACACCCATTCTCCTGCACAAAACAAAGCACAGTTCAGCCCACTTTTGGAATCCTGACACGCTGCACCGAGTTGCCAGCGAGATTGGCGAGTGGCCGAGACTAACGCAGAAAAAGGATGTCATCCATATTGATTTTGAGGGCAGGCAGCATTACGGTGGGGTGAGCACCTGGCTGATAGCATTTGGGAGGGCAGGGATGCGCGCTGGCATGCTCTTCAGGCCAGCCTGGAACTCCTCATCTGCCATGCACACCATCTGCCTGGAAGATGAGCTGGTGAGCAGCTCTAGAGGGCCGGCTGCCCCTGAGTCACGAGCCAGCCACGAGCCGCGACCCGGTATCCTGCTCTCCTCCATGTATGAATGGTCTGCGAATGGACTCCCTAGCGGCTGCACCTGCACCAGTGCCATGAAAAGTACTCAAAACTGTTGTCACCAAGGAGAGGGCATGACTGCTGGGCTCAAGTACCCAGCCATGCAGATGCTCTGGTGCAATGGGACACTTACCGCAATGAAGCCTCTGGCACGCGCTGTTGAGCAGATGGGGTGCGCCTGGCTGCTCGATCGTGGAGCCGCAGAGAACCGTGACGCCTCTGGCACTGTCACATTCCTGAGATTTTCCCCAGCTGATGCTGCACTGACTGAAGGAGAACCCGAAGAAGAGCCCGCTGCGTGGCCGTTCATCTCGGAAGCCATGCTTCCGCTGGTACCCACTGCATCTGTGCTGCCCTGAAGCCTGCGGTAGGCTGTGTCCAGGTGCTCCAGCCGTACCCTCCCATCCCTTGGGGCTGCAGGGATTGCCTCAGCCGATTGGGCAGCTGCCATTGCTGCAGGCTCCGAAGCACTGTGATTGGCACCCTCTGAAGGCAAACCTGAAAGCGCGCTGGTCAAGGATGCCTCTGCGCTGCTAGAGAGCTCTGCACTGGTCAAGGCTGCTGCGTGGGCATGCGGCATGCTGTGACTGGCCTGCGCAGCATCCGCCAGGATGCACTCCTCCTGGACTGCGGCAAAGGGGGAGGGAGGTGTGGGGAACGATGGAGGCCGGGCTGAGTGCTGGCTGGCTGCTGGAAGTGCTGAGACCGCCTGAAGGTCGTCTGAGGAACTCTGCACGCCCCGGGACACAGACGAAATGGCGGTGCTCATCTCTGATGCCCTATCCTCAAAGATGGGCTCGTTCTGGAGGGAGCTGGGCTGGGGCGACAGAGTCTGGTCTGACTGACGAGGGACGGACAGCGCCTCCTGTGGGGCCTCCCGGGACGGCTGTGACGATGCATGGCTGGAGGCTGACACTTGCGGGCGAGGGCTGTCGGTCTGTGTGCTGGTGGAGGTGTGCGTTGGAAGGACCGGCGCCTGCTCCGTCTACACCCCAAACAGCCAATCCTCAGCAGGCCACATGTAATTCAATCTGATCCAGACCTAGCAAAAACAGCAGCAGCAGCAGCAGCAGCGGCGGCACATGTAGCTACCATGAACATCTTGATAGGGCTGCAGCTTGGGCTCGCAGCACTGTGCCAGTACTATCCTGCTTACCTGCTGCCACCCTGGTATGACGCGATGTCTATCCTGAGCAGACTCTGTTGCAGCAGCGCCATGAGGCTCGTGCACGAGGATTGGGGGCTCTGTCAGGCTGGCAATGCTGCTGCGACGCGAGACAGTGTCACTGTCCTCTGCAGTCACATAGCCTGGCTCTCCAACGGAGCCGGCGCGATCCTTCTCCTTGCCTCCCACCCTCTTGAGCATCTTGTCCAGGGCCTTCTGCAGTGAGAACTGCCTGGGGGACTGGCCCGTGGAGGTCTCTCCTGCAGACCAACATTATCCTGTCAAATCTTGAACCAGTACAGGCTCAAAATTATCACATCTTGCAAGCTACTACATCTAACAAATGACAGCTACGGCAGACTTGTTTTGTTTGTGAATGTCTCATACCATTGCTCGCACCATCAGCGCTGTCCAGCGGCAACACTGGCACAGGGGTCGCGTCACCGGTGACACGCGACTTTCTGGGCTTCTGCAGCTTGTTCATCAGCCTGCTCAGCGATGCACTAGCCCCAGCTGATGACAGAGGTTGCGCCTGATCCCCACCTGTCACAAAGCACCATAGCATGAGCAGGTTTTCTCACCTCCAGAGACAGCATGACTGCCACAAAACCGAAGTGAGAGCGCTCGAGCGCAAGAACATTGGGGATATGCACTGTTCGAAGGGGCAAGCACTGCTCACCGCTTGCATGGGCAGGCAGGGGTGGCAGGCTGCCTGACTGGGAAGCGCCGTCCAGCGAGGCGCTAGGCCACGTGACATCAGAAGTGGAGGATGCTTCCTGGAATGGACACATCAACTTCAGATATGATATGGAGAACACACCAAGCAGGCATATCAATGTACTTGCTACAGTTTGTAGCAAGTATACTGTATCACTGTATCACACCTGGAGAGTGATGTACTGCAACTTCAGGAGCACCTCTCCTCCCCAGGCAGAGCCCTTCCCAGCACGGGCGGGCTGCAGGGCCACTCGCTGGTCCCAGGATTGTCCACCCTGCTGCTCCCAGCCAGGCAAGGAAATGCTGCCTCGCGCTATCTCGTCATGCGCCGAGATCTTGCTGTACTTTCGCACCTGCAACCAAGACACAACTTCCATGTAGAACAGAAGCAGAGGTGCAAGCTAGATGGATGTGTTCACAAAGCTTTCGAATCATCCAAGATGTGCCTGGCTTGGACACTTACGCTGATGAGGAGTTCATGGGTGTCTGGCTGCAACTCAAGACGCAACACCTCTTGCCAGTTGGGGTTCCGCCCGCCACCTGGATCAGCAGCCCCGTGTGAAAAGGTTTCATCTTCAACTCCTCAGCATTAATATCGCCCCTCTGCCAAATCAAACCAACAAACATCATGTGTATGCGCTCACCATATGCTTTCTTGGTCTTGGCAGTGCTGTTGCCCAGCTGAAGAGCCAAGTACGAGTCCATTTTCACTGCGACACAGACAAGAGAGATTCGGACATGCAAGAGGTAATCATGAAGGGGTGAAAACAGCACCGGAGGACGGACGGATTTTGCTCAAGGTGCTGTGTTCCCGCAATCTTTGCACGCCTCGAACAACGGTCTTTTCTGTGCCTAGGTTGCCATCGCATAAACGGGAAACCAGACGCATTGACGCACCTCCAAAACCCCGCATTACTTCTATATCTGGGAGCTGAATGGCTCCCACAGCAAGGACTTCGAGCACTGCCTTGGCCATTGGTGCGCGCTTCACAGCTTGTCGGCCGGTCACCCAAACACTGTCCCCATTTTATATGCAACAAATCTGCAAAGGTTGTCTTGCTATCTACAAGATAAGCATGATTTGTGCAGGGTTCCTTGGCACAAAGGCATGCGTCGATGGTCGCCTTAGGCTTACCAAGCACTGATCCTAGGACTCAATGCCCTCCAGTCACAGGGTCTACATCATTGGATTGGCAATTGTTGGACACGCCGATGGGGCAATCATTTTCTTGTGCGGCAAAGTATCTGTGAAAGGTGGATCGATGACGTGTACTTTACTGATGATCGGTCGCCGACGGCGACGAAACTGTTGGGCTTCTTTTGCCCAAGCCCGCCGCCTGCACATCAAAGCTGCAGGTTAAAGTTGCCTACCGGTCGATTACCCGGTCTGGCCCTGCTGCTAAACAACTGTCAAGATGCCTTCCGCAAACAGACTTTCCAAGAAGGAGGAGGTGGGCTCCTCGTTGTGCAATCTGCTCTTTGGCCTAGTTTGTGACAGGCATTGGTGAAGTGGCACATTATTGCTATTACACAAAACACTTGAGAGTATTCATCTGCGGCCGTGTTTGCCTGAATCGGCTGAGTGTGTTACTGGTTCTGGGGTGGCAACTGCTAACCATCACTGCTATGATGTGCAGTACGATGAGAAGCTGTGTGGGCTTCTCGACGGCTACGACAAGTGCTTCGTCGTCCATGCTGACAACGTCGGCTCCAGGCAGTTCATGGACATCCGCAGGGTGAGACCTAGAGTCCTTGGAATGTCTGTTCACTGTGCTATTCATTGATACGCATGCAAAGTTTGTACGCTCACAATACACACATGCTCATATTTAATTGCGACTATCCACAGGGTCTGCGCGATGTGGGCGACAGCATTGTGCTGATGGGCAAGAACACCATGATGAAGAGGTCCATCCGCCTCTACTGTGAGAAAACCGGAGATGACAAGTGGCCTGCCCTGCTGGATCACCTGGTCGGCAATGTCGGCCTCATCTTCACCAAGGCCGACCTGGCTGAGGTAATTCTCCACCATTCCATCTCCTCAAATTCCACTTTGTTGCTGAGCAGAAGTGATCTATTTGTGTGCGCATGTCATTCACATCTAACGCACTGTCCTGGTGTGGTGCAGCTGAGGGATGAGATTGAGAAGTACAAGGTCGGTGCGCCTGCGCGTGTGGGTCTTGTGGCCCCCAACAGTGTGGTGGTGCCTGCCGGTAACACTGGGCTGGACCCCTCTCAGACCTCTTTCTTCCAGGCAAGCAGCCAAGCCCCCTCCCAGTCAGTGCCACCGTGTTCAACTGCATCATGATGCCTGGCAGATGCTGCATGCCAAGCTTTGCTGATGTCATGGGGAGCCTGGCATAATGATACCATCTGGTCAGATTGCGCCATGGTGCCTGATGTCGCCTGTGCTCTGTCGTGCAGGCCCTGAACATCCCCACCAAGATTAACAGGGGTACCGTGGAAATTGTGTCGGATGTCCACCTGATCAAGGCGAGTGAGAAGGTCGGAGGCTCTGAGGCCACCCTGCTGTCCAAGCTGGGCATCAAGCCCTTCTCGTACGGCCTCGTCCTCCTCAAGGTGAGCTCTCCCAGAGCGTTTGCCACATCCCTAAATCGCTGACCGTACACGCAACTGTCCTCATGATCCAATCCAGATCAATGCCCCCTTCTGCTGTGTATCTGAAACGGCGCGGCAGCATTTCTGGGAGTGCCCTAACACTATGGAACTGGCTTTCAGGCCGCTTGCTGCACCTTGAGTCCTTATGCTCGCCTCTGCAGTCCGCTGCTACAGGTGCTATACCCATGATCATGGGATCTACTGGGCCTCATGTAAGATGCTCTATGGTGGGTGCACAGGTGTTTGAGGACGGCGCAATATACGACCCCAAGGTGCTGGACATCAAGGACGAGGACCTGATGGACAGTGTGATGACGGCCATCACGCGCATCGCCGCGGCCTCCCTGGAGCTGGGCTACCCCACCCTCGCCTCCATCCCCCACTCCGTCATCAACGGCTACAAGAATGTCCTCGCCATCTCCGTTGCCACCGACTACGACTTCCCCCTCGCCGAGAAGGTGCCTGCCCTTGTGATATAAGTGGTGTCCAAGTCCTTCCTATGCCTGTCTTGCAACTGCAGTGGAAGCCTGCATCTTGCCTTAGTTCTTTATCTGATGACCCCACTGGGCAGGAAGTCTTGTTCTTAGTGCCACTGTTGCAAGCAAGATGCAATTTTCACGTGGATTCATGGCATGCTCTGCGGGTGTGCTGATCTGTGGGTGGTGCATTGCGGCAGGTCAAGGCCTTCCTGGCGGACCCTTCTGCCTTTGTGGTGGAGGCTGCCCCCGCTGCTGGCGGCGGCGGCGCTGCCGAGGAGAAGGCTGAGGCCAAGCCGGTTGAGGAGGAGGAGGAAGAGGAGGAGGAGGAGGTGAGCTCTTCCCTTCTCCGTCTACATGAAACTTGATTGCATTATCGGATGACTTGGCTTGGCAGTTGCAGGGTTGCTGTTGATATCATGCATTTCTGGCTGGCTTCTTATGTTGTTTCTGCTGTGTTTGCAGGACATGGGCTTCTCCCTCTTCGACTAGGCCAGAGACATGGAGGGCATGAGGAAGCATAAGGCAGGCTTCTGAAAACAGGCTTCTCCTGCATGTATTGCTTCTTTGTTGCTCTGCATGTTGTGTCAGCCGGAGCTCCTCTCAATGCCTGTCATGTGAAGGTGCAATCTTGCAATGCGTATTATATACACGCTGTACGATATATGATATCGGTCGAGTAGAGTTCCCAAATACAAGGATTGTGCTGACATCATATTGCATCGAGTCAGAGCATAATCAGATTGCATAGATTTTCACCACCTTGCAGACATGAAATGCTCTTACATCACGTTCAGATATGTCAGTCCCTATGGGAGCAGCTAAAGCCTTTGCAGCAAAGACAGCCAAAATAGCAGCAAAGCAGAGAGGCGTATCTTGTCCTTGTGCCTCTGATAATAGTCAAGATGTATGGTCAAAAGTAGTCACTCAGGGCGTCGCACCCGTGCACACACGTCAAAAATAAGTGAACGCCGCTGTTGCCTTGATAGTACAATTTTCCTGGTATCTCTGATAGCCAGGTCTAAGAAGGACTGTAGACAACACTCTCTAATCGTTGGAATGCTATAAGACAGGATCTCACTGCCACAATGAAACAGACTCCCTGGATGAGGGCCGCGACAGGAACCAGAGTGCCACTGCTAGTCCAGGCCTAGTCGAAGTGATTCTCTCTGTCGGCCTCCGGCTCAATGTCTTCACTGGTTGAGAAGTCCAGGAAATGCTTGGGGCGGTGGATCTCGTGGTAGAACTCCTTGGGATTGGCCAGGCGCAGCCCATACTTCATCGTGGGCTGGTGCTTGACGCCCTGGAAGTTGAAGTTCCAGCTGCCCACGTCCGGCACCATGTAGAAGCCCATGAACCTGCGCACATCATCCCCTCTTCAGCACCCCTCTCAACAACAGCCTTGTTGATTTTGCCCACATACACAACAAAGCACTTCTGTCTTTTGTGATATCTGCTACACAGCTATGCTCTCTGCTAAAGTGCCAAGGTCACGCTACCCAACCATGCACATCAGCAATTGATCATTTAAAAGAAAAAAATTGAGGGAAGAAGAAAACCGGAGTGTGGCCGCACCTGTCGGAGAGGAGCATCTGGACCTTCTCGTAGTGGTTGGGACTGTAGCCGACGGGGTTGGCCAGGTCGCCCTTGTTGGTGCGGCCCCACTCATAGCCGCCGGGCGTCAGCTTGTAGGCGGTCAGCGAGCAGGAGCCCGGCGTGAAGGAGGCCGTGATCACCACGCAGCGCTCGCCGTCCCAGCTCTTGTTCGCCTCCAGCATCTTGGCGTGCATCGTCACATCCTGCATGCATGCACGCCCAACCCCTCAGCACGCCCTCACAACTCGATAGTTTATCATCCTGACACCCTTCCCGTCTTCCATCACACCTCTTTCCTTGTCACCATAAACGGCATAGCAATGGTATCTCAAATGGTCCCCAAATATTCTCGACACAACGACCGGCATGGTGTACAAAGACATGTCAAAACTTTTTGACTCAAAAGCACATGCAGGGATGGTGCACCTGGGCGGACATCTGGAGGAGCTCGTTGGGCTGGGTGTGGAGCCAGCCCAGGGGCTCCAGGTCGCGCAGGTAGTCGTGCTCCGGCAGCGCGGCCGGCAGATTCACCTGCTGGTGGCTGCCGTACTGCGGCACCATCACCACCGCCCGGATCTCCTTCACCTGCAGCCCCGCAACTTCCAACCTCACTTCACATATCCACTGCCAACCAAGACGTAATTCCACGAAACCACACATTTCCACAACAGTCTAAAATACCCAGAGCACATGAAGAGCTTGTAGAATGGCAATGCGGCCACAGGAAACATTTGCTTTGCAACAAGCTTGGCGAGGACAGGATCAGGGGTGGGGAGTTAAGGGCGTGCCTGCGGGTTGTCAGGTGGGGAGACGCCGTAGATGAAGGCGGCGATCTGGGTGCGCAGGTCGGCGATGCAGATGAACTTCTTGAGCACGTTCTTGGGCATGACGTAGGTGAAGCCCGTCTCGCGGATGTCCTCGCTGTTCACATAGATGTGGTTGACGCGCAGGTGCAGGTTGGTGGCCGAGATGGCGCGCACGCGCCAGTCCGTCTTGGACCCAAACATCTGCTGCTCGTACGGCGACGACGACGTCACGATCAGCTTGTCACCGTGCACGTTCTGCGCGCACATGCCGGCACATGTCAGCACATGATACGATACCATACAACACACCAACCCCGCTGGGCCAATGTTCCAGCACATGCAGAAGATCCTGGCCCCCAGCTTCAAATGAAGCCTTGCGCACATGATCAAACTAAGCAAACAAAACGGTCAAGCATGCAAAGAGCAATCAAGCAGCACATGCAGGCACCTGCGTCTCCGTGGTGACGGCGGTCATCTGGGTGCCGGCGGCGGCCTGCTTCTCGATCTCGGCAATCTGCTGGCGCTGCATGGAGGGCGGCGTGATCTCCGCGCCCAGGATGATGTCGCGGATCTCACTCTGCGTCAGCGCGCCCACGTTGACGTTGTTCTTCTTGCTGTAGTCCGCCAGGATCAGGTCCTTCAGAGCAATCTCCACCTGGCGCAGCCACAGCAAGCACACCGTCAACCATCGATGCAGCATCGTAGAAGTCCAACAGACCCTCTGCCCATTGTTCAGCAGTGTCACAGCATGCACAGATAACGTCTATTCCGAAAGACCATTATAGCTTCATGAAAGCATGCATACAGAGTATCCCAATGTGCACGCTTTCCGGTTCGAGTGCGAGCAATCACTGGGTAAAAAGACGGCAAGGGGTGCAGGGAGGCGCACCTTGATCCACTGCTCATCGGTGAGGGTGGGCCAGACGTGGTGGGGCTCGGTGATGATGGACTTGTCGGGGCGCAGCAGCATGCGCGCCTTGTCCACGTTCACGTGCAGCGCGCGCAGGATGAGAATGAGGCGCGAGAAGGCGGTGTAGGAGGAGATGGTCTTGAGCCAGTCATCGTAGATGTTGAACAGCACCATCTGCGGCTCGTTGGCCTTCAGGATCAGGTCCCCAAACTTCTCCACCTGCGCGCAGCCACAGTCCACAACTCAGCATTCCCTTCAGATTGCACTATCCTACTCCCAAGTTCCTTGCTAAGAGTAGTGGGCTGGTTGGTTGAAGCATCAACATTGCATGATGTTCACTTGCAAGGCAGCCACCTCCCTCATTCCTGGCGCTTGCTTTGCCTGCATGGTGTGCACTCTGTTTCTCCAGATGACAAGCAGCACGCTACGGGGCACTGGACAAAGGACCAGGAGGAGGAGATTCAAAGGGGCACCTTGAGGGCGGCCTGGAAGGGCAGCTGCAGCTCGGAGCCGGTGATGACGATGTTGGGGAAATCGAGCAGGTGGACCTCGAGGGGGTCCAGCATGCCCTTGCGCGAAACGATGATGCGCTTGGGCTGCTCCTCAACCGGCAGCGACCGCACCAGCGCAGCCACCTGCCATGTCACCACGCACACACGTCACTTTGCTGACCTCAGCAACTCCGCTACGTCAGATGCATCTGGCACAGGCACAGGCACAGGCAGGACCAGCAAGCAAACTCCTGTGTCTAATTTTTACTGCAGCAACCCCCTGACTATAGCAATCCGGCGCAAAACATGCACGCAGCCCAGGTAGGACAAGTTGGCAGTCTTTTCAAATTCTTCTTGCCATTTTGGCTTAAAGAGTCAATCCACTTGAGCGGAGCAGTGGAAAGGTGAGGGACCAGGAGGGGGGTGAGCGCACCTCTTCGGCGGTCTTCCACTTGGCGAGCTGGCCGAGGCGCTTCTGGCCGGCCCAGACGGAGGTGTGGATGATCTTCAGGAAGAGCTGCCCCGTGCGCGGGTTGAAGATGAAGATGGCGCCGTTGATGGGCTTGGTGGTCAGGTTGCCCTCAAAGGTCTTGTGGATCGTCACCCGGTACACGTTCGTGTCGTCCACAAACCAGATGATCTGCGCATGCAGCCGGGCACCTCAGTGGCTGAGCAACCATGCCACCTCCACTAACTCTACCCCTTCTAAAGAGCAGCAAACAATGCGCAGAACAGGCACAACACATGCTTGCATAGGGGTGCACTGGTGCAACAGTTAGGCCTCACTTTAAATGGAGGAATTGTTGACCACTTTTCAGCCAGCAAAGAGAGCATGCAGCGCTTGGAGGAATGGCAGAGGGGTGCATACCTGGTTGGAGAAGAGCTCGCCGTAGTTCTGGGAGGAGAGATAGGGCTCAGTGGGCTCGGAGGAGTAGAGCTGGAGGCCCTTGCGGATGCGCTCGCGCAGGACGTACAGCGCCGGGTTGGCCTTCATGATCTTGGCCATCGCCTGGATGATCAGCGGCTTGACGCCCTCAAACCAGTTGCCAAACGCGCTGTGCAGGTTGTACGCCAGGTCGATGGCAATCATCACCCCTGCACATCCGCACACCCTTGTTTAGTATTGGAACTTTGCATGATAGAAGTCCAGTACTTTGCTGCATGACCGCAAGCTGCAATCTTGGGAGCCTGGCATGCAAAAGCTTTCAATACGACAAGCAAGAACGTCTGCAAAAATGGCTCTGACGTGGGCTTTTGGCACGCATGCATGCATACAGAGGCGGCAAAGAACAAGTGCAGGTCGGGGGCCACACCAGTGGGGGAGGGGTAGATGGACATGTTGTCGGTGGTGTAGTCAAGGAACTTGGCGCGCGTGTAGCGCTCGACGTCATGGGAGTCGTAGTCGCCCCAGCGCAGCTGCACGTCCACCCAGTACTTGTTGCTGGGCTTCTGGTCCATCATGTCGTTCGTGTCCGCCATCAAGCTGCGCGCACCAGACCCTCTCAATTCATAATTTAAAGCAATGACATGAATGCACAGACTTCATATTGGCTGCACAGAAGCAGCTCCTGTTGGCTACACAGAAGCAGTAGAGAAGCAGGACATCTAAACATTACGGCAGCTGGGAACAACAGAGGAATGCACATAGCGCCCACAAGGTGATAGTGTGCAGACCTGGGCTTGGACATGGGCCATCTGTAGGCGGCAAAGAGCAGGATGTCGGCGCAGGAGGAATTCATCTTGTACGACTTGCGCGGGTGGATGGTCTCCTTCTGCACAGTCTCGATCTCCAGCGCGTCCAGCTCCTGGTCAAACACCTGACACCTGTACAGCAGGAAGCAGGCACATCTCAAACCTGCGTGCAGCATGTGCTTGAAAGACACTGTGTGGTAACTTCTTATGTTGAGCCTGTCAATAAGAAGACCGTTTGCACCAAAGCCTGTCAGTGAGAAGAGCATTGGGAAGATATGAGCCACTTACAAGTCCATGACGACGGACTCGTGCACCTTCTGCCACAGATGCGCCCTGCAAGCAGCAACACAAGCAGCGTCAGCCAAATGACTCAGCAGCACAGTACGAAGCGCAGCAAGCCTATCACACACAAAGCACCTAAACTGCTTTGAAAAGGAAGGAGATCTGCATAGAAGAGGGAAGTGGGCAACTCACCTGAAGATCTGGATGAGGGAGATCTTGAGCGTGGGGATCTTCCCGTGCATGAAGATGCCGGTGAGGTCCAGCTGCACCTGGAAGCCCACATACACATTTGCACGGTTGATCGTGGGCGACCACCACAGCGTGAAGCGGCGGTTGGGGATCTGGTTCAGCCCGGAGCGCTGCGCGTTGGTGAGCTTCTTGTACTTCATGCTCTCCTCAAAGCCGCTGGCCTTCTCCCAGAACAGGCCCTCCCAGGTGGGGAAGTAGGTGCCCTTGAACAGGGTGTGCTCCAGGATACCCTGTGAAAAGGACCAGCCATGGGTCAGTATATGGCGATAGCAGCAGCTAAGTGTAGCCTTTTCACTATCACACAACTCTGATGCACTACATGCAGACCGCATGCAACATTGGTCCGGCATAGTGAATTTCATCGTCGCAAAAGTGATGTAAGAGAGCAGGAGAGGCATGCACTCACCTCAACACCACCGAGCGCCTGGATGACATCTGTCCTGTAGTTGTTCAGATTCCTGCACACCACACCAACACAGGTAAGCAACACACAGTTCACCTAATTGTCATGCCAATCATGCTACACATAGAGCCCTTACATGGCCAGAGGGAAGCGGTGGAAAGGAGTGCTCAAGCTTGACCAGCTACGCCAACAGAGGTATGCTGCTCTGCTAATATCTGAAGGAACACAGGGAATATTTCTGGGGAGGCAGGGCAGTGCGAATGGGTGGGGGCTGACCAGAGTTTGCCGTCGTGGCGCTGGTGGGTCCACCAGAAGGGGTTCTGCTTGAGCAGCTGGTACTGCTTGAAGTCGGTGCGCACGCGCCAGCCCTTGTCGTACGCCAGAGTGTGGCGGTCCTTGGAAAACAGCGTGTTGATGCGCGGGATGCCCCGGTCCCAGCTGTCCTCCAGATCCTGCGCACAGTCACCATACACGCAGCCGGTCAACACCTCTGTGACCTTCAAAAGAACATCCCCCAAGTGCAGTTTCCCAAGGAGGCTCCATGCGCTGAACAACCTATGGGTAGATTGATCGGCTCAAGCATCTCCTGCACAACGGTGGTGCAAAGCAAGACATGCAGCCTGCAACAAGTTCTTACACAGACCCTCCAAGAGTTCTGCAGTCTTCTTGTGAGACCCCTCCCTAATAACAAAGCCCGCAGCCAGGTTGTAAGCAAAGCAAGAGAGCATGGCGAGGTAGTGCACCTCGAGGGTGAGGCGGCGGTTCTGGGCCTGGGCCTCCTGGCGCTTGAGCGCGTACTCGGCCCACACGCGCTGGCTGTCGGTAAACTCGGCCTCCCAGGGCATGATGTAGCGGTACAGGTTGGGGATGAGCTGGTCCTCCTCGTGGCTCATGCCCGCCCGGAAGTGGGTAATGCCCAGGTCGGTCTGCTGGCTGTAGCGCAGGTCGGACTGGGGGATCAGGATGTGGCCCATGGATAGCATGCCCAGGCCGCCAATCTCCTTGGGCGAGTAGAAAATGACCGGCGGGAACCGCGAGGGCATCTTCGAGTTCAGCCCAATCTTGATGCGCTGCGCACCACGAAACACAACAACCGCTTAGTCAAAGCACTCGGAATCCTCCTGAGCACCCAATCATGCAGCAGCTTCCCACACTAAGCTTGAAACTCTCCAATGGTCAGCAAAGCGCAAGCCTGCTTTGAATGAAAGCTGCAGAAACAGCATGCATGGGCATGGCAAGGCTGACACACTTGACATTTACGATAGCGTTAAGAATGGAGTGGCAGGCAATGGAGGCAGGCATGGCAGATGGATGCTCACCGTCTGGATCTTATTCTCGCACTTGACGAGCAGGTCCAGCAGCTCCTGGGTGTGCACGGTGGCCTCGCGGAAGTACGTCATCAGCCCAATCAGCGCCGTGTTCCACTTGTTGGCCACCTTTGTGAACGTGGTCGACCCCGAAGACATCAGGACCTGCGCAACAGTTGCACCGCGTGTGAGGTCATGTCCAGGCTGTCTGCCCCAGCAGCCCAAAGCATGATGAGGCCGCAACACAGCAGATGAGTAGATGGGGCTATAGGCTGCTCCAGGGGAAGGATGCATGCAAGCTGGACAGATCAAGTAAAGTCAGGGGAAAAGGCTACAGACCTGGCGGATGCGGTTCTCGAAGCTCTTGAGGGCCTCATCGTCGACGCGCAGGAAGGCCTGGGCCGTGCGCTCCTTGGTGGCCTCGTTCTGCAGGCTCCACACGCCGTCCTTGTTGGCAAAGCCCTCCGCCACCATGCGGATCTTGGGCAGGATCCGAACCTGTCCATGCATTTCACCATACATCAGCGAAGATTTTTTACTTCAGAAAACACCACATGAGATACACTCCAGTGGTGCCCCATACGTACACTGCATGCTTGCATGAGTTTGCCTCACCACCCTTTCAAGACAGCTGAGTAGATTCAGGTAGATTTTGCAAGGAGCACAAGAAGTAGGCGGGTGAGTCAGCGCACCTCAAACCCGGACATGGAGAAGAGGAGGTTGGGATTGTCCTGGGAGTAGACGGAGACGAGGGAGTTGTTCCAGTCAAGGGTGGTCAGCGAGCGCGGCAGCCGATTCTTCATGTCCCAGAAGGTGGCGCGGCCCAGGTTGACGTCGTGCTTCATGAGCCGCATGCGCGCATCGCGCGGCCAGCACTTCTTGTTGTTGTAGCCCACGATGTTCTCGTTGTTGGGGTCCGGGTGCTCCGTCAGGAAGCGCTGGATCAGGTCCTTCGCCTCGTCCGCGCTGAAGCGGAACAGGATGTGGATCTGCACCAAAGCATTGCGCAGTGAGTACTCAGCTCCTAAGAGATCAGATGCAGGATTCTCATGTGCTCTTACATGTGGCACTGGCAGAAAGGGAAGACATGCTGAAAAGTTGAGCGCCTTCCACATGCAGGCAGGACAGGGTCCATTAGAGTCGGGGCGCAGCCCACCTTGTTCACGTAGCGCGAGTACAGGCGGATGGGGTGCCGCGTCTCCGTCCGAGTGTCCCGGAACGTCAAGAACTCGTTGGGGATCTGCAGACAAATGCTCTCCAGTCAGCTTCAAGTCCACCATGTCACAACATGCATGCTTAAGAACAAGCAAGCACACTTTATTTAATTGCATACTAACAATGGCCGCTGAATTGGAAGGGCAAATGCGAGCGAGACCGTACCTGCGGGGGGCCAGCAATCTCAGAGGCGCGCGTGAGCCCCAGCATGAGCAGGTCCAGCACGAGGCCGTAGTACTGGACAATGAAGGAGGCGAACTGGAGGCCGCGGATGAGGCCGTACGCGTTGGTGTGCGCCATGTCCTTGTAGGCAATCACCACGTTGTTCTTGGCCGTCATGTAGTCCGCGATGTTGTGGTCCAGGATCAGGCGCAGCAGCCTGTTCAGCAGCGTCAGGTCCACCTGGCATAGCACATGCCAGCAACTCAGCAATGTCTGCATGCATGCAATATGGGGAGCAAAAGCAAATATTGCATCCCAAGTACCTGGACCTCAGTGCCTGGTAGAAGCTCCAGCTATGTGGTGAGCAATTAATAAATCTTGAATACAGCATAAGCACGAGGCACACCTTCTCGAACATCTTCTCCAGCTCGGACTGCATCATGACCACGCACTCTCCATTGCTGGTGTCCCAGATGTCCGCCAGGTTGTTGATGCCCTGGCACCTGTTGACCACAACCCAAGTCAGTCCAAACAATCTTCATTGCTTTCATCGTGCCCAGCATGTATGGTCCCAAATATACCAAATTTAGAGTGGCTGGCATGTGTCGTCCTTACAGTGGCCACCAGTGACAGCATCTCTCAAGGGTGTAAGCAAGCAGGCAATGGCTGCCGCAAAAAGAAGCGACGGGGTGCGCACCACTTGTAGACGAGCAGCGGCGGCGGCTCGGAGTCAGCGGGCTTGACCCAATTGGGGAAAAGGTGGCGCTTGTCCGCCTCGTACCACAGGTACTGGTCCAGGTAGGAGTCAGTGATCTTCTCCAGCGGCTCGATCTCATACACCGGGATCAGGTGGCTGCGCAGCACGGAAAATGGGCGTCAAGGAATGCACACACACAGCACTGCCTGGGATTAGAAGGAGCAGAGTGGACTGGGAAGAGCACCAATTAAAGTGTGACGATGCAGGAAGAAAAGATAGAAGAGCCCACCTGTACAGGTCCATGAACTCGATGGAGACCTCCTTGAAGGTGCGCTGCGTGAGCAGGTGCCGCTTGATGCGGGACAGCGCCTCGTGGGGGTTGTCATATGCCTACACAGCCAAAACACAACCTCAACCCCTGCACCCTCAGGCAAGAGCAGGCACAATCATCATGGATAAGCCATACTGGTAAAGTGCAGGACGTAGGAATGTCCCAGTATGTCCTAAGCAAAGCTGGCGAATAAGGCCCCCACCTGCTCGACAAGCCCAAGCTCCTCGCGCTGCTGCTGGTTGAGGCGCACGGCCACGGTGTACTGCTCCTTGAGGCGCTCCAGGGCCAGGATGAGCAGCTTGGTGTCGTGCTTGTAGGACAGCGGCGGAAACTGGATGGGGCTGAACTTGCGCGACTCCAGCCAGTGCACCGTCGTTGTGTAGATCGCCACTGCCTCCTCAGGTGTCACATATGGACCGTCCTGCAAAGCACAACCGCACACTCAGACACAGTTGCCCAGCGCCACTGCAAGTGCATCTTCATGCCACAAGACTGTAGACTGGGGAGCAGATGCTCACAATATGATGCTGCTGATTGGTGTTTCAAGAAGGACCAGGCACAGATGAGACCGCGCAGACAGTCCTCTTCAGGCCCCTGCAAGGATCTTCGCAAGAGACCATGCACTTCAAATACTATGATATTTTCTGCAGACGCGGAAATCAGGAGTCTTGCAGAGCTCAGATGTGCACCTTGAGGTAGTTGTGCTGGCGCTCCTGCTCGGCCTTGAGGTAGAGGCGGGTGAGGCGGCCCAGGTTCTTGCGGCACACGGTCTTGTCGACGGTGGCGCCGCGGCGGATGCGCTCGCGGTTGTAGTGCGCCACGTTGGTCCACCAGTCCGCCTTCTGCTTCACGTAGCGCAGAATCATGTTCTCAATCGGCGCCGGCAGCCCCGGCACCTTCCAAGGGATGTTTGCCTTCCTGCAGCCACCACCAACACAGCGCCATCAATGCCTTGTATGGACAGGTCAGGGACAGTAATTCATTCGTTGCACACATTGATGCAAACAACCTGGAGTAATAACATGTGTGTGCCGAAATAGAACACATCCACAGCAACAGGAAGGTTTAAATGAGGAAGGGGGTCTCACCAGCACCGCCATGCCTCAGAGAGATGCTGCAGGATGGTGCGCGCCTTGTTCTGCTTCACACCCTCGGGCATCATGTCCAGGATGTCGTGCTGCAAGCACCAACACAACAGTTTCAACACCCCTGCTCCTCAAATGTGTAAGGAACTCAGCAGGAAAAGTGTGGACGAGTACAGGTGCAGGCAGGCGTGCATGCATCTAGAAGAAGAAGGTAGCATGGTGGCGCACCATGACGGCAGCGCGCAGCTCCAGATCAAAGTGGGACTCGATGCGCTGCTTGGTGACGGTCTTGGCAATGCCCTTGGACTGGCGCCCCTCGAACTGGCGCGCCAGCAGGTTGCCCAGCCAGCGCTCCAGCAGGGGCACGATGCCGCGCAGGAAGAAGAGCCACACGCGCCACATTGGCGCCCAGAAGCCTACGCCGGGGCCCTTGCCCACGGGGCCCGTGTTGAACCGGTAGTACACCAGGTGCTTCAAGTCCTGCAGAAACACCATTCCTAATCTAATAAATCATGCACCTCACGGGCATTATACGATTACTGGCAAGCCAGAAGGGTTTGTTCAATGAGCAGGCCACCTCTGCAAACACGCCCAGTGAACCAGTGAGCAGGGATGAGATGACAGCAGGAGCAGCAAGGACGTAAAGAAAGCACGGCGCACCTTGCACATGCGGATCTGGCGCATGAGCTTGTACTTGTAACGGTACATGCCGGTCAGCTGGCCCACATGTGAGAAGGTGTACTGCAGGCCGTCTGCCAGCTGGAACGCGTCCACATTGCCCAGCCGAAACTGCACCACGAAAGAAGATGATTCAATGAGGCAACATGATGAATAACAGCAACAAAATTAGCATATACAAACACAGCACATTGCCTGGATATGGTCCACGCCCTGCAGGGCTTCCATGGGGAGATGGCTGATGGTGTGACATGTCAAGCTACAGCACACTGTCCGGACATTAAATCATGCCATGCCGGGCTTACAGAGAGAGAAGGCTGGTACTTGAGATGCTGACCTGGACATTGGCGTCCACGACCAGCTTGGTGAGACGCAGGATCTCACGGCACAGGTGGAAGGCATTGCCGAAGCGAGACTTCTTGCGCTCCTTGGTGGTCAGCGTCTTCACGGGCTTCAAGTTGAAGTTGTAGTCCAGGTGGAGGTAGTTGAGGTTCTTGCGGTGGATCAGCAGGTTCAGCATGTTGTAGCCCTGCCTGCACACCTGCAGCCACAAAGAGATCTTTGCTCAGTCTCTACAATCACCTTCCTCACCGCTTTCTCAGCATAACCATATACAGCTAGAAATGCCTCTTGCATCAGCAGCACTGCCTGATGAGACATCATAACACCAATGGCCAGGAATTAGATTACCTGCAGCCCAGCCTCCACCCAGTCCAGCTCCGTGCTCTGGAAGAACTTGGTCGCGCGTAGTGCCTTGAACAGGCTCTTCTTCTTCATGTTCTTCGGCGGCCGGTGGTGAAGCTTGTTGAGCACGAACAGCTTCAGCAGCTTCTGGTAGCTCACGCGCACCTTCACCGGGTTGTTCTGCGCGCGCAAAGCACACAGAAATCAGAAACGCTTTATTCCCATCGCATCTGTTGGGCCAAGGCAACATTGGTTTAACTATGAACCTTGGTTTAACAATAACCCATCAAGAACTGTCAAGCCTTTTGCATCAGGCCTTTACCAAGGCTACAGAGGGCCATGGCCACACCTGTGGGCAGTGCTCATGGAACCAGGAGTTGACGAGCGGGATGTCCACAGCGCGCCTGGTGAGCCCCGAGCGCTTGTTGAAGGGGTGCGGCGCCCACAGCAGCGCGATGCCCTGCGCTGTGTTGTCCGTGTACAGCGGCGTCTCCTCCAGGAACGGGTTCACGTCTGCGCACGCACATTGAGCCACGCTCTCGCCCAACACCATAAGCTCACACACAATCTTCAAATCAATGATGCCCAGTGCAGCAGCTTGCCTGTCACCAGAAAAGTTTGCTCTAGGCACCATGAGGAATCAGCAAAGGCAGCGAGTTGCAAGACAGTGAGGTCTGCATGTAAAGCAGCCAGGAGTAATGGGGGTGTGCCACTCACCCTCTGGGAGGGTGAATGCGTCCTCCTCATCGTCGTCCAGGGCCTCTGTGCCGGTGGGGGCGTCGGACTTGTAGAAGGCGATGGGGTGGATGAGGGGGTCGTAGTAGAAGGCCGGCAGGTCGGGGTCCTCCATCTTGATGTACATGACCATGGGGTAGTGGTACGGGCTCAGCCGCACCTTGCGCGGCCGGTTGTTGTACAGGTATGGAAACGCCACCTGCATGCCCAACAACATGACTCTCACAACTCTGCTGAGATCACTGAGCAGCTTATCGAAAACAACACCGACGGAATCCATCAGGGCTGGGTTGCAATAAAAGCTGGACAGCGCCCTACACAGAGCAAAACACACTCGGCAGCTCATCAAGAGGTGTGACCCAAGCAACCAAACTCTTCAGCTCCTTGAGCAGATTGCTCAGAATGCATGCGGCCTTGATTGTGACCAAGGACTTGCACGCCGGTACTCACCTTGTATTCGGTGCGGATTGGGGAGCGGATGATGAGCTTGTTGATGTCGTTGAACTCATTCCAGTCCTCGTCGCGCGTGTCCATGTCCCGGAACAGCGGCTCAAACTTGGGCCCGCCGGGGATGGCCATGTTCAGCGACTTGGCCGTGATGAACGCGTTTGTATTGAAGAGGTAGAAGTAGTTCTGGTCCGTCAGGTCGCTCAGCAGCTGGCCTCCCAGCCGGTAAAGCGCGGACATCACCGGCAGCGGCAGCCGCCACCGCCGGTAGCTTGCCCCATTGACAAATTTGGTGTACTGCAGCGGCTTGTCATCATAGAACCACTCGTACACCGCCGCATCCTCCTCCTCCTCCAGCTCCAGCTCAATGGCCTCCAGCGGCTCGACATCCTGTACAGAGAATAGCACTCATTCAGCTCCAGTGTGCTTGCTCAGAATGCAGAATATCCGCTGTAAACTCCCCGCGCCTTCCTGTCTGAGCAGCAGTGCTGCTCTGAGCACAAGCAGGACCTAGCAATCCTTGATCAAGGTGTTGGCGGCGCAGGAGTCTAATGTCGCACCAGCAAGTTGTCTGCATAGTCGAGGGGCGGCTCCTCGTCGTCGAACGGCGGAAACCGCATCCGCTTGAAGTGCCGCCTGTCGCGCTTCTCGCGCCGCATCATGATCCACATGGTGCCCCACTGCGCGATGTAGACCGGCTCGATGACGCGAGGGATCTCGTCCACAAAGCTGATCGCGCCCGTGATGTGGTACAGCACCTTCACGTGCTTCACCTGCTCCCAACAAGCATTCCATAAAATGAGTAATGAGCAGATCATAGCTCACATTCATGAACAACTTCTTAGTATACTGGCAAGCAAGCATCAGGAGTAGAGCTCTCCTGGGAATTACAGGATTGGACAGGAAATTCACCTGCTGCCACGGCATGGGCATGTTCTCCAGCAACTTGTACACAGCATGCGGCACAAACTTGAGCGCTCCCAGATACACCCGCTTGTCGTGGCGGAACTTTCTGGAAGACATGTCACCATGATCCTGCAGATATGAATAGCAAACTGCGTCAGGATCTCCGTACGCGGGCACACCTAGCAAAGTCTAGCAGCAGAGCACTTCACGTTCGATGACTTTGCAGCATAGTAGTAGCGTAAGTGGCGGCTGCCTCACTCACCCTGATGATCTTCCTGACGTGCTCAGGAGGCATATCCTCCTTCTGCGCCTCCACAAACCCAAACTTCCGCTTCTCCCCATACCTCTTGGAATTGAGCTGCTGCCACTTCCTCGCCTGGACACACATGTTTGCTAAGCTTCAACTAATTACATACAATTAGACGGGATGCAGAAAAAAAAGTATGTGCCAGAGATAAGAACCTGTCAGAAGGTAGTGATGCACAAAAAACTTTTATACATCACTGATCACTGGCACACCAAACACTGCCAGGATAGAAATGAGAACATGGATGATCAATGTGCAAAATTATATCGGCCACACAACGTTATTCTGACTTGCAGTCACACCTTTTCAGTTAGTAGGGCCTCTTGATCCGGCCCCGGAATCGAACTGCTGGGCCCTGCGCCATACTGGCTCGAGGTTGAAGCATTATCCGGCAGCGGTGGCGCGCTCCCAGGAGGGAACGAGCCCCACGGCTCACCAGACATCCTGGAGTGCCACCAGCAGTCGCACTTTTTTTCTGCTTCCTTCCCAAATAAATTGTAGAACGTGCGTCACCACGAGTCTGTATATTCTGCACGCAGTCGTCAGCCTCCCTCCCTCGCCAATTAGGAGGCACAACACTTCTGAAAACAGAGCGGCCACATCGCTGGGTTGTCCTGTCTTATGACACCATTACTAATGCACACGTGCGCAGAGATGACTACAACACACCATCCTTGGACCAATGGTTGATGCCTTGATTTCATGGACGGTCGCTCTGCGACGACGATCTACATCAATCCTGGAAATTCTGCTGCAATCTTGCTCATCCGCTGTGTCCGGTGACTTGCCTTTGTGAGAACTGCTGCATGGACCTTGATGACCTTCAACTGGAGCGATCTGGTTGATTTTCGCAAGCACGGGGTGTCAAAAGGAATCGATTTTGCCATTTGTATGCTTGTAGCTTTTTTAATTGGTACAGCAGGTAGGACTGGTTCAATCAGCGCTTGAGAATCATATGAACACTTGTGCCAGAGTGTGTGCTCCCCTGGTCAGAGCATTTTCTATTCTAGCACTACCACGGTTGAAGCACACCCATGCTCCCAACCGATCCGCAGGATCAGCAAATTTGGTCGCCCAGAGTGTTCTGAATCATCATTCTAGAGGTAATATATGGAAGAGGCCTGAGCGTCTTGGCCACATTTTCCGGGCTTCAAGAGCAGTCTTGCTCACAGAATGTGTGCTGCTTGCAGCCAATAATACCAGGCTCTTCAGCCACAGCACCACCATGGCCACCAGCGAAGGAAACACAGGCGCTGTGGTTGTGTATGTAAGCGTCCCCAGTCAGGAGGTTGCTGAAAAGTTGGCAGCTTTGCTTGTCAATCCGGACCACCGCCTCGCGGCATGTGTCAACATAGTTCCAGGTACAGTATCATGGCACCTGTCACTGGATGTACATTCCCAGCGTGCATGCCCTGAGAAGAAGCAAATTGAATTACTGTCACAGACGCTCAGCTCTCGAAATGTTGCATATCAAAATGTTGCATTTGCAGGGCTAACTTCTATATATTGGTGGGAAGGGAAGGTGAACAAGGATGCGGAGCTGCTGCTGATGATCAAGACGCAGACACACCTTGTCCCGAAGCTCACGGACGTTGTCAAGAGCAATCATCCCTATGATGAATGCGAAGTGATCAGCCTGCCAATCACAGGAGGCAGCTCCTCCTATATCAAGTGGATCCATGACAGCACCAGCGCATGATACTAGGACCCTGGTACAAGATCTCTAGAGCAGCAGACAGACCAGTAGCTACTTGAAGTTGTTGCAACTTATGGTTGATCCCTGTCTTGTGCAAGGGGACCTCCACAATAGTGGAATTGTTTTGCGAACGCCAAAGAGGATGGAAGGGTAGCCTCGCAGTGTAAACATAGGGACGGACAGAATACCTTGTTTGCAACGGTAAATTGCAAGTTCACTGAATAGCTCTACACACCGCAGAACTTATGTTTAATTGTACCGGCTCAAGAGGCATTGCATCAGATCAGATGGCCTCACTGAAGCACTCATCTATTTATCAATACAAGGACATCAGTCTCGGGTGGCGATGTCAGAGGAAATTTACAATGCTTGGTGGAATTTCATTGTTGTACACTCCATTGCAGGGTCACCAAATGCTCAATCTTCGATTGCTCATTGCAAGCACGAGGAGATTTGGATTCTTGGACAGATGCTCGGCGGGATCTCCAGGAAGCAACCTAGGACAGGAGATGACACAGCACAATGCTGTCAAGTGGCGTCACCCACAAGAGTATTCACGGAAACCTCTGCCTCTACCCTCCATCCCTTTCAAAAGCACCCATCAGGGGTATCGCAGACGGGGTACACCCTGCCTGACTTCATTTCTAACATTGAGACGCAAAACTAACAAGCTTGCAAGTTTTGGGTCCTTCCCCACTAGACAGACAGTCTCCTGCATGCTCTTCCCAGGCTGTTTCAAGCTGGGATACACAGCCACAGTAATTCTCAGGAAGCCAAAAATCACCAGAGATCTGAATGGCCAGTTGAAAAGCTTTAACAACTTTCATGGCCTTGTCAAACAAGAAGCAACAAGATTATTACCTGCGTAGCTCCCCCATGATAACTTCCACGTCCTCAAACAGGAACAATGGTTGCTGCTCCACAAGGCTGACCACGTCCGCGCCAGGCAGGCTATCGTGCAATCGTTTCAGGTTGCCCTCTATGAGATCAAACTCCTCATCAAGGAGCATTGACGGCCTGCACCAGTGTCACAATTCTAGGCAACATGCAAGCGGCTCACACAAACCTGGGATTACCAGTGGTACTTATAACCTCTGGATGATGAGGTCCTCACCTTCTTCCCACCATATCCAGAACATTGCTTTCTGGAAATATTTCTCTGAGCTTCACAAGCTTCATAGCAAGAGCAGGAATATCCTCTGCCAATCTCTGTGCAACCTGTCTATTGAGTTTCAACTGCTCAGCTAGGTCTGGCAAAAGAGTTTTGAGTTCCTGCAATCAAGTAGAATGGTATCGTCAGATATTTCACCGAGGATCCAAAACATTCGTGACATATTTCTGCTGGTACATGGGCGTCTTCACACACCTCGCTTTGGCTGTCTAGGCTCTGGGGTTGATCTATGATATCTTCAAGATCAGAGCCGTGATCGCGGTCAAGCTTCATCGTCCTGCCCATCAAAGTCCAAGGAACATTGCTATTTGATGCGTCTGTTTTCCTGCTGCCAGATTCACTGCTGCTTCTCATGTTTTGCGATCGGCAGATGGTTTGCCTGGCTTGTCTTGGACACTGGAAGAATCTCAGAGATGTCAATTGCATACAGATTGCTTTCATAGTGGTGCTTTGGCCAGAACCGACGCTTATGTCCATCCTTGAGATCTTCAACCGTCACAGCATTGCAGCGACGGTGCTTGTATCTTGCAGGGACGCGAAGTCGCGCTCGTGCCAGTCACGTGGGGAGTGTTGCATGTAGGGGTAATTACTATACTAACTAGTATAGTAATTACCCCTATTGCATGCAAGCCCAGCATTGCTAGGTAGTGGATGAGTGATGGATTGACAGACGCAAACTGTGTGCATGCATCCATGTGCCAGCAATGTGGGCTTCTCAGACATCTGATAGAACCCACTGCTGCAGCTGCAGCCTGTCATGACCACACCAGTGCTGGCAAGCCAGTCTCAGGTCGTGCCCATCCGATGTGAGTCAGGGGGTCCTGGAGATGGGCAATGATTGCTTAAACATCATCGTCTAAAAGATGTGAACATCAATGTGAAGTAATTCCAGAGTACAGATACCATTTAGCGACAGAAAACATCCCAAGTCTTACGGAAACACAAGCGAGCACACATTCTTGCTTCAAGTTGTCCTCCAGGGCCTGTCAGATTGCTGCTGCACAGTCTGAAGTTCATTTGGAGCTGAACGCCCGCATGGGCGTCACGCTTGCTGTTGCTGTCCTGCTGTCCGCCGCTGCCACCATGAGCGGCTGGTTTCCTTGACAGACCCCAGGTACTTTGGTGGGCCATTCTCTTGCCGCTGCCATACTTCTTTGTCGTTCAAAATCTCAAGCACCTGCAGACACATCAAATGTTTCTTGAAGCATTCGTGGGAATCTGTGGACAACAACATGCAGTCATCCTTGATCTTCTTATCAGCCAGCACGTGAAGAGAATAAGCCAGGATGACAGAGTCAAACCTGCGGCTCGCCATCGCCGCAGCCTTTGGAGAGTCCCACATCGATGCGGAATACCCGGTCTTCACATGCGCTGTTGATGCCCGCGTCCTGTGTCAGATTTGGACATCAATCCTCTTTACCCCTCAAGACAGGTCCCTAGCTCAGTGCAGACAGCCATTAGGTATCGAGGTATCGAGAGAGACCACAGATGGAACTGCCAGCAGTACCTCTATCTGGAGCGATAGTCAAGCTAGATGCAAGCATGATCACAATGCAGGTGGCCGGTCTGCAGGGATTGAAGCTGCGATTTACCTGGATTGTGTGGCCCACAACCATGCGCTCGGCGCCCGGCAGCCTCCCCAGCACCTGCTCCAGCGCCGCGCAATCGCACCGCTGGCTGTCCTCTGCACAAATCACACACAATACTTCACTGCACATATTGTGAGACTGCTTAACTCGCCTTCCTTCATCAGGGCGCCAGGCACATCCTGTGTGAGCAGTACTCTGCTGGGGCGTCCAGCATAGGAAAGGACAAGGAAGGGCGCGCCTGCAGAGTATTCCCGGGCCCAGACGATGGCCTGCCGGCCGCTGAGGAAGGAGGGCATGCGCAAGGCTTCTCCGCGCATCCAGGCGCGCGTCTCCTGGTTGATGCGCTCGAGACCCAGCTCCGCATGCTGCGGCAGCACGCCGCCGTGCACAAACACAGTGGAGCCGATCTGCAGCGCTATGGGATGATCCGCTAGAAACCGAGTAGTCACAGCACCTGCGCTGCAGTGAAGTGCTTCTGAGAAGCCAATAGCAGGTGCAAAATGACTACGGGTAGTGCCATACATCTCTTCTGACAGGCACAGGCAAGGAAGTGTTGACAGGGATGGAGTAGATGACATCGCACCTCCGGGAGACAGAGCTGTTCTCCTTGCAGCAGCGGCTGATGTGTTGTCCAAGGAGGACAGCGGCGGCGGGACGCTCGGTAGCCCAGAGTGCTGACCGCCCCCAATGCTGCACCCGCACTTTGCCTGCATGGAAGACACCCCCAGCATGTTGTTCCGAGCAGCACCAAGCTACGAGTCAAATGATAGATATTGCCCAAAGTGGTTGTCAGACACTTGATGCGCTGACTTGAATGTCCCACCTTGAGAGCAGTGCCCCAGCTCTGCATGAGCTGCCACTGATAGAAGTCGGCCAGGCCCGGCAGCGTGGCGTAGTTGAACCGCCCGGCCACGTTCATGGTCTCATGATTGCCGTTCAGGATGTGCAGCTTGCCCCCGGCCCTCTCAGCCTCCCGCTCCAACCTCTCGAGAAAATACAGGATCCGCACCTCATCATTGCCACGATCCAATTGGTCCCCGACCTGGCATGCAAGGCACAACAATCTCAGGAGAGTGACCTGATGGAAACATTGTATGCTGATGGTGATAGATGGGAGAAGATTGCAACCTGGACAGCAGTGGTGGTGCCGCCTATCCACCTGTCATTCGAGTCTGTGAGCCCACCGAGCCTGAACGCGCGGCGAGCCTTCTTCAGATCTCCGTGCAGATCACCTATGGCCACCAAGCGAGGGACAGCTGGCAGAAATGTAGGCTGCCTTGTCACCTGCAGTCAATTCAAGGGCGGTCACACGTTTTGGCAGTCAGACATATGCTGCAACAGCAGCACTCATGATGCGCCTGTCTGGCGACTCATTGGCAAGGCAAGGGGCCATGATTGCGCTGTACTGCCCTGCAGTTCTCACCTGCTCAGCATTTCGAGAGGCAACGACTGGCCCGCCTGCCAGAACAGTGTCAACAAAGCAGTCCACAAAGTCTGTCCAGACCTGCACAATAAAAGACCCTCTATCTAGCGAATGTAAATGTAAAATACGTTGGTTCTATCAAACAAAGTCCATCGCTAAATCGAGATGATCTGCTAGAGAATCAAGCTACCTTTGGGAATTTTTCTGTGCAGAATTTTGAGTTCCTGCTCCCAAACCAGTTTCTGTAGAAATCGAGCATAATTTCACTTGAACTCTGTGTTTTGCACTATGTACAATGTGCCAATGTCTTGCTAGCTGACCACTGTGGCAGTCCCCAGGTGAAACAATTTGGCTAGAAGTTAAATCACCGACGGCTTACAATGGAACAGCAGATCAAATTCCAATTTCAAAGTATTGAATGATACAACGCATGTCCTTGTGCATTCGTCCAGTCTGCAATTCTGGCGGTCCTAAGTCCTTTCCAGGTCAGCTGACACCTGGCACTTACGTGTAATTTTAACCCCGTTCATAATCTTGTCATGTATAATTCCTGTCCTGAATCACATTTGGGTTTGGCCCAAATGACTCACACATGCATGCCTGATATCTATAGGCGCTCTGCTTGTGGCATTCCCGGGCCCAACGTGCACACGTGATCATGATTCAGAGATAATACCTCACTGAGTCGGTGACAGAGTCACTCACGGTGATACTCAAACCTGTACAGCAATCATGCAAGACCCTCTTGAGTCTTACTAATCTGCAGACTGGCAAGCCCAGCAGACGATACGTGCACTGGCCATCGCACCACATTGTACCCTGCCAGTGTGTGATATCTCTGATATTTCCAGGAAGTGCTGGTATTCAATAACACCGATTTAGACGGTACATGTCAGCAGTGCATAAGCAGTGCTGCATGTGCATGAAGTAATGACTACAGTAATCACTATGTTAAACAGTGGCAGGACTAGGTCGAGTGCACAGAATTACTGCCACTGACGATGCTGAAAGCGCTTGCTAGCAACCACGTTCCCCAAGAAGAGGCACTACCTTGCATGACCACATATATTCGTGAGAGCCCCACAATTTAGCATACAAAGATAAGTCGCCATCGTCAAGTCTGCTGCCTCGTATTAGTTGACTATTCTCTCATCACGTTGCGACACAAAATTGATGATCAAACTGAACTGGCCACAAAAGTCTCAAAATCCTCAGACGAAGAATTTGTAGTCTTGCTGGACACGCACTGCTGTCTCAGGCAGATAGCTGCCACATGCAATGCCATGAAAACATCCAACGCCTTGGACCCAGGCGGGCTTGTCAACGTGATATTGACCCCAAAACTATCAACTGCACTCCTGGTACCATGCATCCCTTGCAGCTCTCCCACACTCACAAAGCTCGCAACGCTCCAAGTTTCTTGAAGATGCCAGTGGCTGTTGCCAGCAGTTTCTCACCCCCTTCTGGCTGTACCTGCACCACATGCTTCTTGTTCACAGAACCGCAATGGCAGCGCAGCCTGATGCCCACAATATATGGTACACTGAATTATTCACATGCAGGGCATCATTGCTTACACGTCAAGCACTTTTGGAGCAGGTCACGGAGCAGCTCATGAGAGTATCACCTGGTGCAGGGAAATGTCGACATGCACGCTAGGTTTGCCGCTTCCCACTTTCTCGACATGATCCTTCACTTTCACAATCTTGCTCCGCACAATGAGGTCTTCATTTGGAGGTGTCGGCTCCCTGTAGTTGATCTGGCAGTATGCAACAAGCAGTCAGATCAGACCAGCAATGTAGGAATAATTTTGTTCAATGATAGAGTATTCACACCTGATCCCACTTACAGAAATAGCACTTCTCTGGGAACTTTTGCATTTTGAAGCAGTACCAGGAGTTCGGATGTCAGCGTAAGGGGTGGCCGTGGCAAGCCAGAGCGATCCATGAGGGCAATTGCGGCTGTCCAGTTCCCATGGCAGTCGAATAGAGCGCTAATGATGCCACCATTGATAATTCCCGGGAACGCTTGATACTTGCTCTTCAGGCGGGTGGTTGCCTCAAGGCCTCCGGCTACGCGAAAGCTCTTCAATCCCAAGCCATCCTGAGCTGAGGGACCTGAATGTGAAGACGTTGCAGTTAATTTACACAGGCCGAGTTGCTGTCCAGGCAAGTGTTCAAAATTTCAATTCTTTTACAGGTCTCTGTCACAGCACAGAGAAAACTTCGGAGGGCTGAAGCACAGAAAAGGTCTGGGAAATTCACCGCATCCAAAGCATACACTGTCTGGTGTGTAAGCAGCCTGCACTGACAACTCATCCCCCTCTACAGCCATGCCGGCCTTGGTGAAAGCAGGATGGAGCCTGCAAGCACCATTTGTTTCAGTGAACCAGAGATAGCTGTCTCTTCTACTCGGGAGAATGACTCAAATCCAAAATGATTTCTGGACCAAACGATCTTGCTCACTGCTCGCAGTATTCGCAAGTAAACATGGAAGGTGATCTCACTTGCTGTTGCAAGGGTTTACTGCTACTCCCTGTTCGCTGAGCCACTTCCATTGTCGCCCCTCTTCACTACCGAAATACCTCCGTCCCAATACTTCTTCAGCAGCCCGACGAAGTCCAGGCAAATTCGTCCTTAAAGCAGAGGGTCTCAGCATGAGAAAGGATGTCAAGCTATATCCCAAAGCCCAGGTCCATTGATCATGTGTAGATGGGACACCCACTCTTCACAAGAAGCGTTGAAATACAGAAGTGCACGACGTATTGAAGCTCAAGTGGTTTCAGTTTTCAGCCATCAGGAGAGATCGAGTTTGGAGGAAACCCACGTAGGTTTGGCAGCTCAGCTTCTCCTAGCTTCCCAGTTTTGAATGTGAATTTGAATCATGACTTTTTGATCAACTTCCCCCGAGTGTATAACACTTACCCTGATTGGCCGTACAATGCAGTATTCACATGTTTCGGTTTTGCAGATTATTTAGCTGCAGCAGCGCTGTTACATGTTGTCCATGCCACTGGCGGCATTGGCCATGGGGCCCGGGGGACTCCCCGGTATACCGGGGTGATAACGGCTCATAAGGTCCGGGTCCCTCGGGGACCTCTTCAACATCAAGTAGCAAGACACCCACACAACATCAAAACTTAGCCAAAAGGACTCTACCAACAAGCTTGTTCAAGCTCAACACGCATGCATTCACGCCAGATATTATCAGCCTTTGGCCTTCTGCTTCTTTATCTTCTTTAGAGCGCCCGCCTTCCCTGCACTCTGCTTCTGGAGAGCAGCCTTGCCGGTTGCCGGTAGCGTGGAAGCACCCTCAAATTTCTGGGCAATCTTCTTCTTTCCTGCCTTGCCGAGCGCTTGCTTTGGCTGCTGTGCGATGCCATTGGAAGCCGCGCTCTGATTGTGGCGCTCCTCTGCGCCACTTTGTGAGCCTGCCCGGCCGCTCGGAGCCGCCTGTGCTGCTGCTGCGCGCTCCAACTCCAGTTCGCGCTTTGCAGCTTTCAGTATCCTGGACTCGCGCCGCTTCTTTGGCGCCGGAGCTGCCACTGCCACTGCTTCTGCAACATGATGCACTGTGTCAGGGGCATGGACGGAACCATCATGGCCCAGAGAAAGTTGTCCTACAGTAAATTTTATCGCTAGTAGAATGTGCATTTCAACAAGTCTTGAGCGTCACAAGCAGAGGAGGCAGACCTTCAAGCGCGGGAGCAGAACGCTTGCTCCCCGCATTCCTGGCGGCCTTTGCTGCTGCAGCCTTGCTGGCTGCCTTCTCCGCAGCATCAATTTCCTCCTGCTCTGCATCCTCCACAGGCACGCCCTCCTCCTCGCTGTCTGAGGCCTCCCCATCCTTGCCTTCCCCACGCGAGTCCTTTGGCCCGTTCGCCATCTTCTTCAGCTTGCAGACGAAGAAGCCTACAACAGATGACCGCCTCGTCACAAATGCACACACCTTTTTACACCTAAAATTTCCCATAGCAACCAGTAACATGCAAGTGCTTATACGAGTCTGTTATCCAAAACACTGAAAAAGGAAAAGGAGCTGCATCGCACCGTCCAGGTTGTGCACATGGGGGTAGAAGCGGCGGGACTCGGCGAGTGAGGGGTGGAAGCGGAACTCCCGGTACCTCATGTACCCCGGCCGCCCAAAGTCGAGCCCTGTGGGCACCACCTTGACATGGCGCTTGCGCAGCGCGTAGTTGACCACGTTCTCATTTTCCTCCACCTGTGCATACATCAGTAAGGCTGTGTCAAGACATGCATCAGACCAAGCAGTCCAAGATCAGCAGGCTTTGAAGGCAGCGCGGAGCAATGAGGGCAACAAACGTCCTGTCTGCTTAGGTATGAAGATGGAAGAGAAAGATGCTGACCATGATGGAGCAGGTGGAGTAGACGATGTAGCCGCCGGTCTTGGAGCCGGCATCCACAAGGTCGATGGCAGCCAGCAGCAGCTGCTTCTGCAGGTGCGCGCACTTCCAAATCTCCGCCTGGGACTTGTTTGCCTGCACCATACACTTCCAACATGACCACCCCATACGAGAGCGAGCACCAAAGAAACCAACATTCCACGGGATACTCCCACAATCGCATCATGCACAGCCACAGTTCTAGTAGCACTGTGGCTGTGGTGCTGAACCTATTTTGTGGTGCTACTACCTATTTTAACGACTGCCGTCCTGGCAAACCTATTTTGAACACTCCCAAATCCCCCTCAGAGATGAGTTGTGGGGAGAACAGGTGCAATGACACCCACCTTCACAGTGGGGTCCTTGGAGACGACGCCAGTGCCGGAGCAGGGGGCGTCCAGCAGGGCTCGGTCGACGCTGTTGGTGCCCATCATCTTGGGCAGGTCGCGGCCGTCGTAGTTGGACACGATGGTGTTTGTGACGCCCATGCGCTGCAGGTTGCCCTGGATGGACTTGAGGCGCAGCGGGTTGACCTCGTTGGCGAACACGATGCCGCTGTTGCGCATCAGCGCAGCGATGTATGTGGTCTTGCCACCTGGGCACCAGTATAGGGCACAAAATCAGCACTAAGGTCTGCAGCCCATTCTGCTCCTCCCTAAATTCGTCTTCAAGCGGAGTCCTCTGCCTTCTCAGCACAAGATTGGAAGAGAAAGCATCTTCAGGGCTTGACATTCAAGCTCTTGATTGGCCCTTCACAAGCTCGATGTCACGGCTGTCCGTGCATGCATTGCTGTCATGCATGCAAGAAAACCAGGGTGCACTATAAGTCGTGAGAGCGCTGATTACCTGGTGCGGCGGCCATGTCGAGGACCTGCTCGCCCTCCTGAGGGGCCAGGGCCATGACTGGCAGGAAGGAGGAGGCGCCCTGCAGCATGTAGTGTCCCGCCATGTACTCCGGCGTTGCACCCACGGGCACATTGCTCTCGTACACCACCAGGCCCACCTGCAAAATTCCACATCCAAAACCTCAGCTGCCCATTTCCATTTTTCTTGAGAGGTGCAACATCAACAGTGCCCCAAATCATCTCATGATACCGCCACACATTTCGCATGAGGTGACAACAGTTCCATGCGCCGTGACCAGCTCCCGTGCAAGCATGGCTAAGAGGAAGACTCACACGCATAGAGAGATTGACAACATTGGTTCATGATGATTAGGAAAGCTTCGGTGCAGCAGCAACAGGAAAGGTGGTGTGCAGTTGCAACGGGTGCCGGGAAGGGGCACCTTGGACCATTTGCCGATGGGGTCCAGGTTGACGCCGCGGTTGATGAGGGCGGCGGCCAGCTCGCGGCGGCGCGTCTTGAGGGTGTTGGTGCGCAGCGTGATGGGCCGCCTGCCCTCGTTGGCCTCCACCAGCTCCAGGGCCTCCGCCACGCTGAACATGCCCAGCAGCGTCTCCAGCATGAACCGGTTGTACCCATAGTACTCCTCCAGGTCCTTCTTCAGCTGCGCGTTCAATACCACAACCATGCATTTGACACGACTCCAGGTCTTTATGCATAGCTTTCTGTAATTACACAGCCAACAGAGATCCAGGCAGCCGAGAAGTTCGCCGGATTACACCATGGTTATTGCCGCTTGAAATCGCATTACACATATGCAGATACGCTTGGAGACTCAAAGTGCGCAGCGCGGATGAGGTGAGTCATCAGTACTGGAGACTTCAGCCAGACAAAATAAAAGCACACCTGCTCCATGTACTCGGAGCGGGAGCGGCCCTCCTCGCGCAGGTCCTGGAACTTGTCCAGAACCCGCGCAACCTCCTTTATCCGCCGCAGCACCGCGCTCAGGTCCAGGGGCCCCGCCTCCTCGTCTGCGCCGGGCAGGATGGATGGCCCCGCCTCAATCTCCTGCTGGATGTTGGTCTGAATGTCCCCCGCTCCCATCTCCCGCCCCTCTGCCTCCGCCTCCCGTTCTCTCCTCGCCCTGTAGCCACGGTCACCCGAAGTTAAAGCACATTTATACTGCTCTTTCCTCCTCAGCATAGCGCAGGAATGTCCTTGGCGATCACAACAGGGGCTCCTAGATATAGTACCCACCGATCACTACGGAAACAGGGGCTTGAAACATGTGAAGTGAGCAGTGAGTTGCAGCACCTGTCCTCATCCAATCTTCTCGCCTTCTTCTCGATGTCCAGCATCTCATCATCGCTCTCCTCATCGCTGTCCATCATTCCTTGGCCTTCCCCATCTTCACTGCTCTCCTCTTCATCCTCCTCATCGTCATCAGAACCAGAGCTTGCTTCCTGGTCTGCAGCTCTGCCAGATCCTGCAAGCTACAGATATGAGATCATCCATTTCTATCAGGCGCCCTCCAGCTGCTGAACTTGACTATCCCCATTTGCTGTTAAGCAGGCTCTACAGAAACAGGAAGAAGGGCACACCTTTCTTGAAGATCTGATCCGACTCGTCTTCGTCGCTCCAGAGCTCCTCCTTGAGGCTGGCTACGTCCCCGTCATCCTCCTCTTCCTCAGAGCTCTCCTCCTGTGCCTCTGAGCTGTCCCCCTCATCCTCAGGCCCCTCAGCGGGCTCATCATCTCCAAACTCATCATCCATAAGACCTGCAAGATCAGCTGATCAAACTTTGCTTCCGTTATTGACACAGTCAGTGACTTACAATCAAGACAAAATTCGTTTTAGAGAAGGGGACATGCAGACATCAAGGCAGAGCAAGCGCCAGAAGTAACTTTACAGCTCCTATCTTACTACTGAATGCAAAGGCGTACCACTGTCACTGTCTTCTGGGTCCAGGTCGTCTGACTCGACTTCCTCTGCTTCTTGCTTGGTGACCTTGGGTGTCAGCCATCGCTTGTTGCTATCTGTAAACCCTGACGTAGTCTTGGCTTTCTTGCTCGTCTGTGATGGCAAGACACCAGAATTGTGAATGCCGGCTCTTTGTCTCAACAGCAACTTGTACTAATGACAAATTGCTGGACTATAGAACACACAAAGCACGATAAACTTGCGCCAGTCCAAAAGAATTCACCTTTGCCAGTTGAGCCGCAGGAGCAGATCGCTTCGCTTCTTGTTTCCTGCACGTGACACATGCATCTTACCAAAACAGATGACACCGCCATTTCTAAAAAGTAATTTATAATATAGAATGTGGCAGTGAAGCAATTAAAAGCGCTTGCAACAACTTGGTAATACCTGACAGTGGTCTTCTTCTGCCTGTCACTGCTGGCAGTCACTTGTGCCTTCTTGTCCTTTTTTGCCATCTTGACAAAGAGACAATTCCTTTCTTTGAATACCAAAGATCGCCCGCGTCAAACACAGTGAACGATCTAGGCCGCCTATTCGGAAGACTCCGAGATCGTCTACTGGCGTTCCCTCGGCAAATTTTGCCTTGATCCAATTTATCGATGAGAGAAAGAGGAATGATTCGATTCCACAATGCCAACTCCTCGAGAACGCAAACCTCTTGCGAGCGGTTAAATCACAATGCTCACATCATGCATGCGCAGAGCGGTGAATGCTAGGCTAGCCGCCAAGCGCCCAGCTCCCCCGGCCGGCAGGCGCGGGGCATGCGCATGCCGAGTGCATCATGCGCATGATGCGGCCGGCGTGATCATCACGGTCATGGTGTGGTTCATGGCCACCTTTGATACACAATTCCTACATCAAGGTGCATGCCATGTTGCACGCCATAATGGCATGGCAATATAGCTGCAAATGCTATATCTTGCAAGGACGCTGTCATTGGCAATTTGTATGACCGGATATTAATATATTCCACCATGGACTCCACGCATGCTGTCAGATGGAGCGTAAGTATTGAGTGAACACCCAGAGATGACATGTATTCAATATTGTCACAGCAATGGGGTTTGTGAGCGGGGTCCTTCCTGAAATAAAATGTTACATTGGTTGCTAGCTTGCTGCATGATGCAGCTACAAAACGGCATATACAAAATGGAGAATTACAATGCAATACACGTCTACAAGCTGCTCTGCACGATATGTGCACTGCCAAATGCCCGCAATAGTCACACAATATAAATCATCATAGGACCGTCACATGACAGGTACATACGGCAACAAAAAGAGCACATTGAGCAAAAAGAGTAGGCAGAACCAGTATTTCACTTGGAAGCCACAAGGAAGACAACTGGTGCACTGGCTCAAGGAAGCCGGCATCACATCATACAACTCACCATATACAAACATGAGAAAAGACAAAATGGTTGGGTAGCCACTTCTGCAGCATGGCAGCAGACTGGCCCAAAGAGATCTGAGAGGACATCAGGCAGCTCTCTTCACTCTGTTTTTACATGATTGGCTTCGATCCATGCCCCTGCATACTCTGGCGGAGATCCTGCCAACTGCTCTGGATGCCCCTCACTCACTTCATCCTCCACACCTCCATACTCAAAACTGTCCGCCTCTTCATCCCGGAGAACCAGGCCTGGCTGCTGCGGCACAGCGGCAGGACTCTGCTGTGCACCGCTCTCAGTGCTGGCCTGCCCGACCAGAATGTGGAGGAGTATAGTGCACCACAGCAGGGGGACTCGACATGCTGAGTGGCAACGCACTTTGAAAGCCTGCCAATTCCTCGACACTCGGAGGCCCAAGGTCAGCCTGCAGCCAGGTAACACTTGCTTGAGCCCGCGTCTTTTGCACGTATGTTTCTGCTGCAGAAATCATGTGACAAGGAACACTGTGGCTACTGAAGATTTTAAATATGTCAACGGTGAGGGGAGGAGAGGCACCTGTGGCGCGCAATGTCTGTGCAGATCTGTGTGAAGAATCTGATGAAGGTCTGCAGAGCCCTGAAGGTCTTCAGGGATGACACGCGCACAACTTCAATTGCATCTGCTTGCACAAGGTACCACCACGACGCCTGCACATTCAGCCAGCCAGTTTGCTTCACTTGCTGACTTGGTGGGCTCCCTGGCCTCCATTCGCATCCCTCTGAACTCCTCTAATTCCTTTGCATTCCCATGTGATGCAGCAACGGCATGCCAACACTGCATTCAGCGCTACGCAGTCGCAGCTTGATTGCCATGCTCGTGGGAGGAGCTTTGCTCAACATACCTGCTCGCCGACGTTGCGCGTCCCCTGGCTGACTGCGGACATGGCACGCCATCCGCTGCGTGTCGCGCTGACCAGCGCCAGCACAGCGGCCCACAGAATCCTCATGCTGCCCCAGGCCCACTGCAGCGCCGCACCCACCATGGAGAACGGGCCCAACACCACCAGCTTCACCAGCTGCATCCCACACACATGGCAGTGAGACTTCCACATCAGGCAAAGCTGCAGGTATCTTATGCACGTCAGCTATTTGGGAAGGGCATTGCTGGTGCTTGTCGCCTCAACAACATCCAGAAATCGTGTGAGCCAGGGTTGTCAGAAATTGGAATTCTGAAAGGGGTATTTGTAAGAGGCAACACACCCGGAAGATGGGCATGACGAGCTCCAGAATGACCTTGAAGAAGCCCAGCAGCGCACGGGCCGGGGGCCCCAGGAAGAAGTACAGCATGTCACACAGGACGGCACCCCATGCGGTCGCTATCATGTGCAAGCTTGACCCGAAGATCTGCAGCGCCTCCCAGGCGGTCTGCAGCGGGGGCCTGCGAATAATGCACAATAGGCATCATCGACACATTTCATGCCATGCTCGCTGCTACCTAGAAAGCCCCAAGTCCTCGTTGCCACCTTGCATGCATGTACAAGGGCATGGATTCATGATGTAGGTATGGAGCAACAAAGCCATGAAATGAGAACACGCACCCAAGGAAGGACACGAAGGGCTCCAGGCCTGTGCGCAGCAGCGCCCATGCATGGCCCAGCCATCGCAGCAGCTGCATGAAGAGCTGGCTCTTGCCAAAGAGATAGGCAAAGAGGATGGACAATCGCACTTGCACATGGCTGTCTAGCCAAGCAAAGATGGCAGAGGATGGCAGCGACAGGCTGCTCAACACCTGCATGGACATTTGTCCACGTGTTCATGGGAGCAGACCCACAGAGACCAAACAAAAAATACGTTTGATACCAACGTAATGAAGGACAGAGGTCAAAATACTGCGGGAGTCAAGAGCGGCGTTCTTACCTTGTGAAGGTAGGGCACATTCTTGATGAGGTCGTAGAAGCCCATCACCATGGAGAAGACTGAGATGGCAACAAATAGGCAGTAGCTGACAGTGCGCATCCAGGGTCGGTAAGGCAGCCGGTACAGAGGCATGTAGATGGCCCAGGCTGGCAGCCCGCTCTCATACAGCTTCAGCAACCGCTCATCACCCTGGGCACACAATATGGCCTAACTATTATGGCAGTGACATGCAATATCCTGTAATGCACACTGGGAAGAATTGGGAAGGATCTCTAATCAGGCTCTTTGCACGTATATAGAGATGGGCAGCACCTGGATAGCTGGGCGCAGAATGGTGGGCATGCGGGAGTCTGTGAACTGGAAGGCCACGGAGCGGTAGTCGTAGGCATGGCTCGCCATCGTCCAACAAGATGGAGAGGGCCAAGCGCCGTGCTGGCTCTCATCCCTGCACACATGCACTATGTTCTTTGCTCAAGATCATTACCTGGCTTTCAGCCCAAGAATGCTGTGAAATCGACAAAAATATAGCTGGCATCCAATTGCATACTTCTACTTGGAAGGTAGCAGCGCACCCTGGAGAAGACAAAAAGAAGCTCCCCGGAGACACAATATCTCCATAGCTGCTGGTGCTGGCAGCGCCAAATCTGGCCAGGCCCTGCATGGAGCCGTGTCTGATGCCATCCAGGGAGGTGCTGCGCGCATGCTTGGAGCTGGGCTCCGCGCTGTACCAGCTGTCCGGCTGCGGCGTTACCTGGTGCGTGGGAGAGGCTATCTGCAGCTGATACATTGGCCTTTGCCCATTCTGCGCAGGCTGACCCACTGGTCTTCTCCCGAGGTGCCTCTGGGCGGCGTCATACTCCCTGCTGCTCGGCGGAGGCCACTTGATGCGCTGGCGCGGCTCAGACACAGAGCGCTTGCTCTCGGAGCTGCTGTTGCAGGGGTGGTATTCCTGGAACTGCATGGCTGGCATGCGCTGGGGTGACATGGCGATGCTGCTCATGAGATCTGCAGAACCCTTGCCTGATGTCCTCGGGGCAGAGAGCCTGCTGGCAGCGACGCCCACAGCAGGTGAAGTGAGCTCGCGCCCCTCCGTTCGCCCAGCGCCAGAGCCAGCATGCGCCCAAGGGCTGAGGGAGGCTTCTGCTCTGCTCCCATCTGTGCCCAACTCTGCCCTCGCCTCCAATCTGCTGTCGGAGTCTGTTGGGAACAGCTGGCCAGCCCGGGCGCGCTCTGGTGTCCGACAGATACCGCCAATGTCTCTGTTACTTGGCGCAGGCGATGTCGGTGCGGCACCACGGAGGTCTCGTGTGATGCCACTCTGATATGACTGCCGAGGCGGGGGCGATCCTATGGCTGTGCCATTCTCATCCGCATTTGGTCTCGCCTGCCGCCCTGGTTGCGGGCTGGGTCCAGCGTCCTGCCCCATGCCCCATGGTGGGTTTGACGCGCCAGGTGGCAGTGCTGGAGATGCTGTCCTCGCACCGCCACGTGTGCTGCCGTCAGGGCTGCATGGGGCTGTTGTGGGGGCCAGGCTGCTCAGATCTGCAAGGCTCCTGGGCCGGGAAGACACCCCCCACGGAAGCAGGTCGGGCTGCTGCAGCGTAGGGGCTGCCAGCAGGTTCACAGGGCGGTAGAATCTTTTTGCGTCCTCCATCTGCAATTAGCTGACCCGCTTATCAAGTCGCCGAGCTCGTCATTTGTGCTGTACAATTGAGGCATCAGAAAGATGACACATACCGTTTGAAACTCCCTTTTTGTGACATGCTTTGCCTCCACAACGACGCGGCCATCTTGACACAGGGGATTGCTGTAGTCTAAGCCGCAAATGCTGCCCCACTCGACCTCAAAGGCCAGGACGAAACCGCTGTCATGGCCCCGGCTGTGGTGGAAAGGTGAGGATCCAGCAAAAGGCATCTGCCGCCACATGCGCTGCAGGCGCTTCCTGTGCCCCTGATACAGAAGAGCAACTCTGTTGAGCAATTTGCTCAATTATATCCTTGGACTTCCTGGGTGAGGATGACTTTCACGCATGCAGGACAATCAAAGTTTGAGCGAGGAATCTGTGAGCATCTTAGGCTGTATCATGGACTCTAATGGGTGAGAAGGTGCATACTTCTTTGGTGGGGTGCCAGAACTTGTGGTCCAGGAAAACGAACTTCTTAGTGGAATTGAGCAGTAACAGCGTCAAAGAACGTTTCTTTGAAACACGTCTCGTTGACCCCCTGCAACCATTGAACAAGATACGGTGTTCAGGTGACGATGTTGCATCTGGTCATGCACCCAGCCTTGTATGCATCCACAAGGTGCCATGCCCCTTTTCACGCTCCTTGAAAATTTCCTTACTCTTCCAAAACTTCATCACGAAAAGATTTATCCTCACCCAATAGATAATGAAGTGAGAGGAAGCTCATGGTCTGCACCGATGCCAACATCTTCGGCGCCATCTGAGAAGGGCACCCTCTCAAACCCGACCTTTGCGTTCACCATGCCAGGACTCTTCGCTGACATCTTACGTTCTTTGTGGAGAAAGAACAGAATCCTGCAAATTCTCTGGTCAAACTAGCTGGGCACAGGAGGGCAGGGGTTAAGAAAATATACAGAGGCCCGTGCATGAATTTTTTGGATCGTAACAATGATTACTTGCCCAATCGAATAAGCCCGATGAGGTCTTCAAAACTCTAAATATGTGAGTAGGACGTGTTGGCCGTGCAGTGTCTGGAATGGCAGCAAGAAAGCAGGGTGGTTTTTGGGCAAACTTGTTGGGCATACAGCCTGAGAGGGAACGATTTTCCTTGGAGGAGCTCAAACATTTGCACGATGTGCTGCAACAAAATTCTGTAGTTACAGATGCCAACAGGGAAAATGTAGTAGAGACTTTTCGCTCCATAGCAGAGTTGATGATTTGGGGTGATCAGCATGACCCCCGATACTTCGACTACTTTGCGGAGAATAACCTCCTGCATCACTTCACCAAATTTTTGGAGCATGCTGACAACAGGAAGGGGGATATTGCGAAGCAAGTCTTGCAGACATTGTCCATCCTAATCCAAAACATCCGATCCACGACAGCCATTTTCTACCTGTTCTCCAATAATCTCGTCAACGAGATCGTGGCCATGCGCTTTGACTTTGAGGATGATGAGGTCCTGGGCTACTTCATCAATCTGCTGAAGACCATTTCCCTCAAGTTCAACGCGTCCACAGTCCAGTTCTTCTTCCAGGACGACGGGGAGCGGTCCTCATTCCCGCTCTACACAGAGGCGGTCAAGTTCATAAACCACAGGGACGGCATGGTCAGGGCGGCTGTGAGGACATTGACCCTCAATGTGTACAGCATAAGGGACCGAGCTGTGCAGGCCTTTGTGGTCAGCAAGCCTGCCAGCAATTACTTCAATGAGCTGGCCATCTTCATCGCTGAACAATGCCAGGTACGTTCCACCCCTTGGGTACCATTTGTACCTGTGCCTCCTTTTGGTCCACCTGGAAAATCACACGTGGACGTGCACTTGAAGCGTGCTAAGAGGAGTCAATTTGTTGCATTGCAGGCGCTTGACAGGCAGCTGTCCTCCCTTGAGGCCGGCACATCTGCGGCAGCCTTCAACATGGAGAATGTCCTCGCAGAAGTGGAGGACTTGCTGTCTTACTGCAACGATATCCTCTGCACAGGTATTCTCTGATCCTTTTCTGCCCTCTCGTCTTTAGCTGCTGAGCAAGGCCTTCACCAGAGGATGTGTGCACATGTTGCAGACTTGTGTTACTTGTCACTAGTGTTACCATTTTGTGTGGTTCTACAGGGGAGGCATCCCTGGGCCAGCTGCTCCTGCAGCAGCTGTGCGACTCTTTCGCTGGCCCCATCTTGTTCTGGCCCCTGGCGGCTGCTCGCTCCAGCGAAGCATCCGATGCTGGGTCCGATCCCGGCCCAGACAGGGACTCTACACGGCAACGAGGAGGTACCATTGTATTCCTAAAGACTGACAGCATACTTGCTACCGCCAAAATTAAGGGCTGCTGAAGGAAAGCTTGCATCAACTGTCTGATTTGTGTGCAGGGGCGGGCGGCTGTGTGAGTCCTGCCTGCGCGCTGCACGTGATGGAGCGGCTGCTGCATGTCATGACCCACGGCCACTTCATGAACCTGCTGGCATCAGCCGTTATCCTTAACGAGCCAGAGCCTTCAGTGGCCCCTTTTCTTGCCAGAAGCAGTCCGAGCAGGCTCAGCAGCCCTGATGCCAAGGCTGATTCGTCTCCCTCTGGCCTCCAGGTGCAACTTCAAATGGACCTGCCCTCGAAAAATACATGGGTGTGCCTGGATGACTAGCTGCCATCGCATCGCAGTCAGGGGCATTACTGCTAGGAAAACATGTCGAAGGGCTCCTGCTGAGCAATCCTTCCGCTTTAAAAGCTACTGCAGAAATGAGCCGAAAGAGAGTGTTGATGGACGCAGGTGGGACCTGCAGAGTTGAGTGACCGGTCTGGGAGCTGGGCTGCCAGCCTGACACCTGGCAGCTACAAGCAGGCCTTCATGCATGCGCTGAGAGGGCGTGACGTGGCTGTTAGCGCCGCGGCTGTGCGGGTGCTCTGCGGCTTCCTCTTGAACAAATCCATCGACACCGAGATACTGGATGCTGCAGGTGTCGCCGCCTGAGACAGATCTCCTCCAGCACATGCTGTATTGCTGTCTGCCTGCTGCCTTGTCCTGTGCCTTGCCCTGACTCACCTGTGTGTTTCTCATCAGACCGAGCCAGGCACACCTGTCAATTCTTGCCAGTGATGCAATCTGTTTTTAATGTGTCCTGACCTGTGATAGGATTGCCTGATCGTGGTCGGAAAAGGCACTCCCCACTATTATTTACATGCAGACTTTCAATTTTGATTTTCTCACATTTTGAAGCTTCTCAACTTCAGCAACATGCAAGTGGTCTGCGTAAAATCTGAAAGGCTGTGGTCATGGGCAGGGCTGCTGCCTCATCGTCGGCGCAAGAACAAGCAGCTGTTGGAGGAGCTGACTAGGGAGGCCAGCCCCCTGTACGACAGCCCCAAAGCTGAGGACATCGTGTTCAGGGGTGAGCTCTACAGCCAGCACATCAATCAACTGTGCAGGCATTGATGTAAGCTTCCTCTGTGTCATGTTGCAGGAGAGCATGAGTGTTTGTGACTGCTTGCAGGGTCAGAGCAGGCCGTCGAGGAGCGCCAGCAGAGCAATGGCCAGGCAGAGTCCTCTGCAGCGGACAATGACAGCAAAAGCAGTCTTGCTGACGTGCCTACTTCCCCTGCAAGAAGGTGCTACACTCAGATTGTCCTCCCTTAAAGCTGGGGAGTCTTGTAGAGTAAGGTATACAGGCGTTAACATCAGCATTGCAAGTTGTCTGCTAAGTTGGGGGTCTTATAATGTGTACAAGCCGCACTGGCTCCGATGAACGCTATGACGAGTCTACCAAACTCAATTTTGAATGAGTGGTTCCTGTGTCTTGACTATGTGGCTATGTTTCGCATGCATGCAGTCCGCAGCGGAGTGGGCATGGAGGGAGCTCAGACTGGGTGGATGCACTGTGCGCACTGCTGCTGCTGCAGTCACTGCCATCCTCCGCGCTCTGGGGCATTGGCTGGCTTCTGCTGCAGCTCCTGGGCGCACGCAAAGCAGGTAAGAATGCCTCTCATCTCAGTCAATTTCTTGTGTCACCATTCAACGGGTTCCTATGCATGTGCTGAGGTGGCAAGAATGTGATTGAACATGCAGCACGTTGTCATGATGTGGCATCCAGCTCCTCTATGTGCTGGCATCAGAGAAATCTCGCAAGGAATGAGTCACGATCAGATCATGTGGCGGGTGCAGGGTCGGACATGACAGCGCTGCAGAAGGAGGTGCTGGACACGGCGTACGCGCGCGGCCAGAAGGAGGTGGCCGCAGAGCTGACGGGGATGTGGTGCGATGCGCTGGCGCTGCTTCTCGTCTCCGAGTGGCCGGTCGCGCGCAAGCACCTGCTCGCGCCCCTGCCCCAGTCCACCAGCGTTGCCATCCAGGCCTGGATGCAGGTGCCGCGCTCTATGTCTCTAAGCATGCAAGGGCTTGCACAGAATCCCTTTGCCATGCAATAAGGCCATTTCTGTGTATATGTTTAGCAGTTGCCGCCTGGCTAGAGGTGACAAGCTTGTAGCAAATGAAGGTCATTTCCCAGCATTGTAAGGTCATGTGAAGGGTTAGTTGAGCCTGGTAGTGGTGGATGTGCAGGCGTGCCAGATGATGATGGTGGTGAAGAAGGGGTGGGCGATGGCTGGGCTGCCAGACCTGGCGAACGGATTGCAGGCGGGGGCGCCTAGCTCTGCGCTGCTGGCCATGCGCTCGCACCACATCGTGCAGCGCTTCGTGTGCCTCGCCTCCCTGCGCCAGGTGAACCCCACTTATCGGCGAATATGACATGGCATGCCTGCCACGCCGTTGTGTACAGTATCACCCGTAAGGCGAAACATAACCTCTAGGTTCCACCCTGTAGTATTTTCGTTTTTTGGTGTCTGTTGGGATCTTATTATTGGCAATTACCGCATGCATCAAGGGCTGCATGTTTCTCTTCAAGGATGGTTGCATCTGCAGTATGAAAGTTGTGTGCAGTTTGTGAGTTGGAATGTGCTGCCGCAGGGCCTGCTGGAGGGCAGCGTAGCGGAGAAGTGTCCGCTGGCGCCGGTGACGGAGGAGGGCGTGAAGGAGCGCGAGGTGAGGGAGGGGGCACATGTGGCGCTCCCCGCCATGCTGCCCTGCAACGTGTCCTTCACCCGCGGCCAGGAGCGCACCGTCCACTTTGCCATCGTGGGCCTGCCAGAGGTGAGCAATGACACATTTGCACTCTTCCACTGGCTGCAAGAGATCATTTCACTGCCACGTAGCCTGTCATGTCAAACCTAAACACTCTCACCGTCACCTGCACTGAGCACAGCCGCGCCCCAGAAGAAAGGATTGATCCAGGGTCTTGATGTTTTTTGTAATGAACCTGAATAATACTCCAGGAGGTCTGCTGGTGCAGCTGATGGGCTCAGTGCATTTGCTCAATGGATGTGCAGGGGTACAGCGGATCAGCGGGTTCACCAGGGGCGGAGCCTCCCCTGGATGCAGCGGAGGTGCTGCAGGCGTCGCCCAGCGTTGTGCTTGCAGAGGCTGGGCCCCGGCCCGGCGGCGGCAGAGTGCTGTCCGTGGCACCCCTGCTGGGCGCGGCTGCCTCTGTGGACAGCAGCCACCCAAGATGGCTGCATGTCCATGTCCGACCGCCTGCCCGAGGCCTCCTCAAAACAGTCAGGGTGGGGCCACTCTTCCCTTGCACACCTCTTCAATACATGTCTGGGACAGATCACTGGTCATGTCCTGGTGACATCTGATACAACAGGTATATCTGGGCACGTTATAAGAAGATGATTACACAGATGGTTCCGGCCAGCTCCGGTAATCTTTGCCATTGAAGATGTTCTCTGCTGGCCTGCATCAGGGAGCGAGCATTGGGGGCATAGGGCAGCAGCTGCAGCGGCAGCTGGTGGATGGGCACTGGGTGCTGGCCTTCAGGGATGCAGGCTCGGCCCAGCAGGCCGCGCAGATGGTGGCTGAGCATGCCAGCAAATTGCGCCAGCACTATACTTCGTTATTAGCTCCCCTGCTGAAGAGCACCGTAGCCGAAGTGTGAGTCTTCAAAAGGTGTTTCAGCTGTACATTATACGATCCAGTGCGCTCCTGAGAAAGCTGTTGGAAAGCTCTTCAGGATGTTGTAGGAGGGACATAAGCAACACACGTTTGGGTATCCAATGCTCACGTGCTTTCAGCGTAGAGCCTCTGAGTTGTAGGCCGCTGTACCAATCTGCTTGCTTGTAGAAAGCAATCCTTGAAACCAGAGCATTACACAACCATTGATGTAATAACCTTGCCACGTAAAAGTAGACACACTGCAGTTTTGCATCAAGTCACCATTTTGGATAAAGACATCACTCCGGCAATTTAGCATACCACGATAATGCATTGCATTCAGTAAATTTCATTCGTGAAGGACACAGCAATTCTCAGTTTGACAAGAAAAAGAATTAAATTGAGGTATGGTCACCACATTATCAACCGAGCCACAAGCTCTCATTCCGGCATCATAAAGTTTTTGCAAATTCCTGGTCAATTTTGTGTGCGTTGCGACTGGTAGCTTGCAGCGTGCAGCTACCCTCACTGTCAGGAATTATTCATCAGTCATCGCATCATATGGATAGACTCTTGCCTTGCCATAGATCAGTCAAGGCTCTGGTGCCAAGGGATTGCCGCCCCCAATGCCTGGCTGTTTGCAGGGTTGTGCTGCCCTGAACCACCGCGAGCAGATCCACTTCTCACCCTTCGACACCTTCTCAGCTGCATGCAATGAGGCATCGTCCTCCCTGCCATCTTTCAGGCAAGACCTGCACATGTGCCTACCATTCTCAGGTCACGATCCATCACACATTCCTTTCTGCAGGACTGCAACAAGGGATCAGGCATGTGGTACTTTCTAAGCGGCGCCCACCAGAACATGATGGCGCAGCCTTTCCTCGGCCTGATCAGCAGCCCTTGCGCGGATGCAGACCTGCTCTGATCATGCAGCACATCGATGGCTCTGCCCTGGGGGAAGAATGTGGCCCCACCTTCCTCAACATCACTGCAGAACACATGTAGTTTTAGGTGTTTTTAGAGCCTGCAAGTGCATGGGTTTGATTAGGTTTGTAGAACTTGCAACTCACTCCACTGGCAAAAGCAGCACTGATGTGGCATGCAACGATTTTGGGACAAGAAGAGTGACGCACCTCAGATATGTGATCAGCGTCGCAGCACGTCTCCAGCATTCGTTGGACTTATTGTCAAAATGGGCATCATAAAATTGGCCCTCCTGTTCATCACCAGCAGAACCCTCATCTCAGCCGCTGAAGCATGGCATTTTGCAACGCTATCTTTGCAGTAGAGACTGTAAAAAAGCACAAGTACCTTGTATCTGGCAATTTGCACAGCCTCTGTCAGAGACAGCCCGTCTCCTTCAACAGCAGGCACTTGGAGGATGTCCATCACCTGCAGATTGGACCAGTTATGATGTACGTCCAGTCTTGCCTAGATCTTTGGTGAAGGAGCAACTTCAAAAGGGACACACCTTGCGGTCGTACTCAACGACACAAGGCTCTCGCTCATGTCTGCCCTGCAGGAACATGCTGGAGGAAGTCCTGCTGGGGACGCACGATCCTGCAAGCATCACAATGCATTGGTGTAACTGCAGCTCTTGCTAGGGCCCACAGCGCTGAACGCTCTTGGCATCCTAATAGAGCTACTTACCGCATGCTACCAATGAGTTCTGAAGCAGGGGTTCAGCAACTGCCATCAACTCCTGCAAGCATATATCACACAGTATGTCATGGCTTCTATTTTTATTAGTAATGCAGCTTTCGCTCTGTAGTCTCGAAAGCTATTGTCAAAGGTGTGGATCTGAACCTGACAGCTTCGCACCTGGCACTCTCTGGGGCTCAGAAAGTCCTTTATCATCAGCATCCTTGGAGATGTGGAAACAAGGCTTATATGTGGGTGGGCAGATAGCAGGATGCCGGCGAGCGGAGTTGTTGTGAGCTTATGCACTTTGGAGACAGACAGGTGCACAGTGGCTTTGGCATGGTGCTCCTGGGAAAAGCCGCCCGGCATAATGATGGATAGTGAACCTGTCAGATAGCATGCGCAGTCAGTGAGTTGTCCCCTTGCTGCGAGACTTCCGAACATGCCATGACTTCATGAGAAAGGACTGCACCTGCTCTTGGCTGCGAAGATGTTACAATGGCCCTCAGGCGATGGCCTGCACCCCAAGAAGCACAGGGTCTCACTGCATTGCATATCTTGCAAGAGAGTTTGCCGACCCTCAAGTACTGACCCAGAATGCTTGGCGTGGAGCATGTCACGGAGTGCTGGACTGCACCTGGACTGATGTACAGATGGCCACTCTGGACATGGCTGACAGATATGCTGCATTCCAGCAGAACTGCTTGGTCCCCTTCCATGCTGCATGCATCAAGGCTCTGCACCAACCGCACACCGCTCAGGCTATTGTGCGCTCACGGACGCAGTCATGCATGCCTGCAAGTTTGGATCTGGTATAGTCACATACCTCAATGAACACCTCCAGCTCGTTCTCCTCAAGGCCGCCCAAATGACAGCTGAGTCTCCTGCAGCAGCAGACAGTGTCTTGCTATGGTTTTGCAGGGATTCAGATTTATGCCTGGGGAGTTTGCTAGACTTGCAAGAACACCGGCGAGTCGTACCATCTCATCCCCTCACATGCGTCCAGCTCATGTGCAACAACTGCTCTGGAATGTCTCATGTCAATAGAGAAGGCTCCTGAGCTTGGCTCTTTCAAATTGCAGGCCTGGGTGGCCTTGCTCAGGCTCCATTCTGCAAGGCAGCACAACCCTGTCTCAGGGAGCTGATTGCTGTGCAAATTGGGATGATAGACACACCGAAGTTCAATGAATTGGAGCTGAACGATCTGCACCAGAATGTCGCTTACCAACGCCTCCAAGCACTGTCTTTGCAATTGTCTTCTGCGAAGAGTCTGCCAGCAGGTGCAGCTTTTCCTGTGTCGTTCCAGTGACCTCTCTGACGCGGTCCTGGACGTCATTGACTCGATGCAAATGGCTTATGGCTGAACGGAAAGCTGCAGGACAAAAGCGTTTCTTTGGCCGCAGGAGAGAGCATTCCGGTTCTGTGCAAGGGAACTCGGCAATCTCATCTGTTGAGATCATGGCATTGAAGGCACAGTTGGGCAAGCTTTCTGCTCAGAGAGCCTGGACACATCAGAGACACCTCTCGTCCAAGGAAAATTCATCGCTTGCCGGTTGCATGCCTTCTTCTCGGGGATCCCCCTCCTTGAATCCTACAAATTGAGGGGTCCCAATAATATTTTGCATGCATGCAAGGCAGACAAGCAAGGAACTTGTCAATCTAATGTTGCTTGATATTCAAATGTTTAATTAACTGCAAGTTGAAGAAGTTTTAATACCGGCAGATGGAGCTCTGATCGTCAGTGAGGAACCTCCAGTTCACTGGCATGTGCCTTGTCCCGGGCCAAGCCCCTGTCTCCAATTCTAGGCAATCGATGATCTGGAATAAAATTGATCTTTAGATGAATCTTGTGTCGTTGAAACCTTGGCAGGACTACTGAATTTTCACCATGCCACTGAGTGAGTGCTCGGCGTTTTAAGCCTGAACCCAATTTTACACTCAATGACTGACAGTAGTATATAAGAAGCGGTAGCTGCCATTGACATGGCATGACTGATCAGCATGCACGGAAGACGCATTTGCCATGGCATCTGTAAAGGGCCAGCATGGACCTTTGGAGAAAACACATCCAAACAATGCAGCGAATAGGGAAGTGCCAATCATAAATCGGATCATGCATCCATATACATCTTTGTGTCATCCTGTGCACATCATGACTATCAAGTATCATTGGCCACATGTGATGTTCGGAACAAAGTCTGATGCTGCGTCATGAGGTTGTAATGCTGCAGACGTCACATCTACCCAAAGACACTAATTTTCCACATTAAAATACTGTCATCTGCCTTTTCACCTACAAGCATGAAAAGCTGCATGAAAGCAGCTGAGTGTAAACGCGCTCTCATTCACCAGAGCACGAGAAAGGCTGGTGTGAGATTCTGCTACATGACAGAGCAGCCAGCGCAGCCGGTCTTCCTTCCCTTGGCTTCCTTGACTGTGCAGGGATGACCTGCATCGGTGGCTGCAAAGTCTCCAGCCCTGCAGTTGATGGCTGGAAGTGTCCTGGGCAGCTTGTCTGCTGCCTCGCCACCCAGGCCACGGTAGAAGACCTCAGCGCTGGAGCGCACCCGGAATCTGCCCTGCGAATCTTCGGTCCCCTTCTTGTCCTCAGCGCCGTCGCTGGACATGACACTGGCAGAAATTTCGGGCTCCACCCAGCCCTTCTCAAGCTTCTGCATGCGAGCCGTGGCCGCGGTCTCGGCTGGGGTCACAGCCTTGCCAGAACCTGCCGATGACGGGCGCTGAGAGGTGGTGCTGGATTCCCTGGAGATGCTGCACCCATAGAATAACCAGTCACGCACATGCTGCAGCTTGTCTACCACTGCACGGAGAAATATCCAGTGCAAGATGGAGTGCAAGGCAAAGACATGACATGGGAAGAGACAGATACAAGGCAGGCGGTTAGGTGAGCAGATCACCTGCTACTGTCAATCCATCCGTTCTCTCTGATGTTCTCCTTTGTCTGCTTCTGTGAGTGTGGAGGCAGCTCTGCATCTTGACTGTTTGAGTCTGGTGTTGGACGGCTGCTTGCAGGCGATCTGTGAGGTTTTCCTGATGACTTGACAGTCTGGCATGCACCAACTCTGGGGGGTGTGGCAACAGGCTTCTTTGCAGCTGGTTTTGCAGAGGCCCCTCCTTTCTTCTTTAGCTTGCTTGCCGGTGAATTATCCCAGGCAGGCTTATTGGAAGTGCGCGGCTTTTTTTCTGTCTGCATAGGACTTCTTGCCTCCGGTATGCTGCAGAATCACACAGTCAGAATCTCATATGTGTGCGATGCGATCTACCAGCAACTGCACCAAAGCTTCACGGTGAGATCCATGCTTGCTCATGATCGTATTCTGGAGCATATTTGACATTCTAGTGATCAGTAATGCGACAAGGCCAATCCCTCGCAGGACTGGACTTCCGTTCCATCTTGATCTATACACCCCTTATAAAATCCCACGCAGCGCAGTGTAAGACTAACACCTTGCCAAGGGTCCAGTGCACGGCTGTTATTCGAAGCGAATTCTAAAGAAGAGGTAAACGCATACCTGTAGCTTGTGGTATCCTTGTTTGTCGGAGCACTGGTGGTACTAGAGAGTGTTGAGTACGTGGCTGTGTAAGCCTCTGCTGGTGATGAGGGCGTCATGGGCCTCCAATACTCAAGTAAATTAACCCGCAATTCTGATGTTCAGGCGAGTTTCCACAATACAACGTGATGTTAAGAAGTTCAGGCGATGAAAAACCACCCTGCCCGGGTTGAGGGTTCAGGTTACCCAGTTTATATTCTGCCTGCCCTTCAGCCGCAACACCCTGTAATGAAGAACATCGAAAGATTCCAAAAAGCTGTCGCCTTTCTCTGCGGACCCAGCTTCTAGTAAACTTGTTGGATTCCTCGATCTGCAGATAGACCAGACAAGATGTTGATCTACAAGGATCTCCTGTCAGGTACGTGCTCAGAGCTTTGTCTCAACTCGTCTTCTGTGACCTCCAATTCGTCACTCTGCCACAATCGACAGCTTCTGCTGGGCAGGTGATGAGCTTATCTCCGACAGTTACAACATGAAGGAGTCTGAAGATGGCTTCTTTTACGAGGTGGATGGCAAGGTAAATAGATTTCTTACTTCTTCTATCATTGTCGAGTATAACACCTGATCAACGATGTTTTGTGTGTTTGCATATCGTTAAATCACAAACACTACTGAATGAAGCTCCTGGACGCTGGCGTTGATACATATCAGCACCACCTGCAATTATGGCTGAGGAGCCACAGGGGCTGCACTGCCACGACGTTGATCTAATTTGTACAAGCCTGCTGCAGTGGGTCACTGTTGGCGATGTGGACGTGGACATTGGTGCTAACCCATCTGCAGAGGAGGAAGAGGATAACGTTGATTCCCAATCACGTAAAGTTGTTGATGTGGTGGATGCCTTCAGACTGAACGTGAGAAGCCCGTTCGCGCAAGAAGAGGGCCTGCTAATTTGTGCACATGCACAAAGGGCCTTGCATTGATTGTATGCTGCATTGATTGAGCAATGCAACCTTGTGCTGTTCAGCTTTCTGTCCAACTGAAAGGCTTGGTGTTGTGCGCTCAGGAGCAACCGAGCTATGACAAGAAGCAGTTTTTGGGCTGGGCCAAGGTACTGTTTCTTTGCGGTAGCACATGAACTATTTACCCTCAGCGATTGCTGTTGTCACCGCCTCACATTAGTGCTGTAGAATTGATGGCGCAGATATCAGGGCAAGCACGTCTGAATGCATTCCTCCCTTCTGCAGGAGTGGCTGAAGAAGGTCCTGGAGAAGCTTCCAGCAGACCAGCAGGAGGAGTTCAAAGCCAAGTCGCAACCGGCAATCAAGATGTTGATGGGCAAAATCAAGGAACTGCAGTTGTGAGTCTCTGCTTCCACCTTGAATCATCAGAAAATTTTTGTTTCGTTTCATTTCAGTCATTGTGGGGGTCTGAGCTTGCGGCTCTTGTCCCTCACACTATTTGTTCCTTGCAGCTTCCTTGGAGAGTCAATGGACCAGGAGGGCACTCTGATCTTTGCCTACTATGCTGACGGCGCCGCGGAGCCAAAGTTCCTGTACCCAAAGTATGCACTGCAGGAGATCAAGGCATAAGGCTATGAAGTTCCGGGAATGAATGCCGGCTATGTGTACAGTTTCTACAGCAGCTATGTATCTTTGCATCCTGCCTGCAAGTCTTTCATGCTTGTGTAGAGCTGACGTATAGTTGTGCCGTAATTTCAGAGTATAAAGGCATCCCCAACAACTATGAAAGATTTCTCTTCGATGTCAGAATGGATGGTGTCTCAATAGTGAGAGGCCATAGTTTCCTCAGTTCAAGGAATAGCGTGTGTAAGTCAGCTGATGATCGTGTTTGCCTCATGGTGGTGGCTTTAGGGTGGTGTTGCTGGACGTGTTGATTTCTTTGGGTCATGACTTGTAAACAACCCTGAACGTATCCGGAAGAAAGCTTGGTTACACTGCTCTGACATCATATCATTATGCTAATCACTTTGCCATCAGCTTCTCAATCTCATCCAGGGACCGTCCCTTGGTCTCCACAATCTGGGAGTTTGTGAACACAACGGTGAGAGCGCAGATGAACGCGAAGAAGAGGTACACGCCAGAAACGCCCACTGCTGCCAGGGCCGGCAGGAACAGCTGGCCGATGGCATAGTTGAACACCCAGTGCGTCGCCAGCGCCAGCGAGACTGCCTTACCTGACGCACATGCACAGCCAGTGTTCAAGTTACATTCAAAATGCATCCGCTCCTGCCGGCACCCCTATCACTGCATCTTGACAGCACAATGGTACCTGACGTGCACGGCTCCATTCAGGCTGATCAGGCACTCTGTATAAACCAGGTCTGTCCAGATACATGTGTGATGGAAGACTTGCACTTGGCTCTGGCTGTGTCGGATTGTGAGCGCACCCCTCAGGCGGGCGGGCGTGATCTCAGGCACGAGCAGGCCGGGAACGGGCCCCGCGCCCAGAGCAAAGCTGACGACGTACGCGACGGTGCCCACGATGGCAACGGAGCTGCTCAGGCCGGACAGCTGCTTGAATCCCAGGCCGGCGGCCATGGCGAGCATGGAAAGGCCCATGCCCGAGAAGGACAGCGTGAGCAGCTGCTTGCGGCCGGCGCGGTCCATTAGCGAGGCCGCCACCATCGTCATCAGCACGTTGGTCATCTGCACTGCCGCGCTTGCCAGCGCCGCGTTTGTGATGCCGGCCTGCGCGCACATCCTCTCTTGTCATGAGACCACAATGGGCAATTATTTTGCTGTTAAGACTTGCCTCCATCACAGCTTGCGGACACCTGTTGTCTTATAATAAACACAAGAGCCCCAGATCGAAGGACAGCAAGGAGTAGTTGGTGAGCTGGACCTGGGCGAAGACAGAGGAGGAGAAGTAGACGATGGCGTTGATGCCGCTGAACTGCTGCAGGAGGAAGATGGCGCAGCCGATCCTCACGCCCTTGTTGCCCAGCAGCTCCCCCATGCTCACCGGCTCCTGCGCTGAACTGCCGCCCTCCACATCTGCACCCCACAAAGAGCTGCTCATCGCCAATCGAACGGGCCCCAGATCCAGGCAGGCACATGTTTGCGTCCAGAACAGCTACCAGCTCAGAAGCAAGAGTTATGTTTGAGGCATGTGACGGGGGGTGCGGGGCTCACCTGTCTTTGAGCTGCCTTCAGTCAGCTCGCCCGGCCCGCTGGGGCCCCACAGCTTCTCGGCGGCTGCCTCGGCCTCCTGTGTCCTGCCCTTGGAATAGAGCCACCTTGGGCTCTCGGGCGTCACTGTCAGGCCTGCAAAAATCCAGAACGCCTCAGTGATACCCTTTGACCTTGGCTCAGCTTCTTCCAATTTCTGTGAATGCACCAATATTTTGCAACGTCAGCCCAGGAGTCTGGTCCACCCACCCACTGCCAGGAGGATGGGCGGGATCGAGGCCAGGTAGAACATGGTGCGCCAGGAGGTGGCAGGGATGACCACGTTGACCACCAGCGCTGCGACGATACCGATGCAGATGACAAGCTGGTTGATGCTGCCCAGCGATCCCCGCACCTTGGTGGGAGCAATCTGCACCCAAAACCAGCCACATTCATGCCCCACACCCGCCAACTCTGACAAGACGTAAGAGCATACATGGTTCAAACTCACAGGACAGATGCATGGTGTGAGTGGTGATGCAGGTAAGGGGCTTAAAATAGGAGGGGATGTCCACCTCTGAGATGTACAGGGGCACCAGGGCAGAGGCGAGCCCGATGCCGACGCCGGAGAGGACGCGGCCGGCGACGATGGAGGTCAGGCTGCCAGCGGTGGCCGCCAGCAGGGCGCCGGCCAGCAGGGGGATGGATGTCAGCAGCAGCGTGGCCTTGCGGCCCAGGGAGTCCGCGAGGCCGCTGCCCCCCAGGCTGCCCACTGCCGCACCCGCCAGCAGGCTGCTCACCACCTGCACGCGTGGATTAAGTCAGTCAACCATGCAAGGCGTGCTATGCAACAGTTCATAGATAGTTGTGCTCACGAATGACATCCTCCAGGGCACAGACTGCTGTGCACGTCAAGCAGGGCCTATAGCACTAGCGATCATGCTGTCTCTTCAGCAGTGTTTCGCAGATCCTACAAGCTATCAGTGTAGATAAGAGGGGCATTTGATGGAGTGGGGGGTCAGCAGGTCTTTGAACCTCTTAGAAGATTTTGTGAGGGCAACCAGTGATATAGAGGTCAAACAAGACGAGAAAGGCACAGTCATGCTCACCGTGCCCTGCAGGGAGGCATTGCCTGCGAAGCCCAGATCGGCGGCGATGGCATTGAGTGGACCATTGACGACGCCCAGGTGATACCCAAACGCCAGAGCTCCAAAGCTGGCAATGCTCACAGCCCACAGAACAGGCGTCAGGGATGCTGGCTGAGGTGACTCGGACAAGTCTGCACTGGCTGCGCTGCAAGCCACTTGCGAGTAGTCTCGCTTCGGCTCCAGCTCATTGCGAAGGTCACCTGTGAGTCCACCCATCAAGCCAAGCATGTCAGTGGCGAATATCATTCTGCAAGGGGCTTCACAGAGACAGCGAATTGAGACCTCAGGAAATTTTAGTGGATCCAATAGTTAATGCCAAGCAAAGCACAATGGTCAAGGTTACAGTGAATTTGCGCGCCATCAAAACAGGTCATCAAGATGATGAGTCGCGACACTACGATACTTAAAGATAATGGCAAGAATCCTAGACACCACCTGAGGTTATTTGTTGACATATAAAAGGGGAACATATGGAACCTCGTGGTGAAACATCAGGGAAGGGCTGAGTGATACCTCTGGCGCGCATGGTGCTTGCTCGGGAAAAGTATGGCGGGGGCATGCACGACGTGATGCTGAGTTTTGGGGTTTTAAGCCTTCTCACAGGCTGCAGTTTGGCACTTATGCTCCCGGTGCTTGCATTCTCTCCAGAATGGGACTTCGGGGATTGGAGAGAAGCTGTCCTGCTGCTGATCCTTACACTCAGCATAACAGCTTCACTGGCCTCGTCTGTTGGTGCTAGGTGATCAGAAGGAGGTTCTTCGTGACTTTATCTCACAGGAAGGAAGAGGAATGGTGAGAACAGTCGAATATCCCAAAAGTCGTCAAGAGCCAACTTCCATGGCCCTAGCCTATTCAGGCATTCCACCCCATGCACACTCTGCTGGGCAGTGGGCAACTCCCATTGGCTGCATTCAATACTGAAACCATGCAAGACCGACAAGTGGGTTGTGTGTTGCTTGCACTCGCAAATGCGAGGTATGGGGCATGGTAATCGGCTACCAAATATGCAACAACTTGAAAAGTTTGTAATTACGCACACACGCATGTGGTCCGGGTACACAGCACTACAGCTATACAAAGAACGTTTGATGATCATGGTGGTTGTGGGATGCAGCATGCACCGCTGACCAGTTCCTGAGAGGGCTGAGTGCGTTCGCTCATGTGCATGCAGCATCATGCATTTCCATGGACTCCTCGGAGGTCCAGACCTCCAATTCAATTTTTATATTTATGATTACAATGATTCCGCTGTCTGGCACACTCAGTGGCTTGCAAGGCTTGAAATGGCTTGGAAATGCAAGACTTAGTAATGCCGCATTACTAAGTCTTGCGGCAATGTAATGTGGTCACTTGGCAAAACTGCTGCAAGCTACGTGCACTGTCGCAGCTACGGGTCTGATATTTTATGGCCATTATCATGATTTTCATATGAAAAATTGACCATTTGCTTTTAAGTTGGTGAGCCTCTCTACTTTAAGTCCTTAATTGCAACACAAGTGATACTTCAGAAGATAAAAACTACTGCTACTTCTGTGAATGCTATCAGGAACTTAAACCAGCCTTAAGTGCAGGAAGGTAGCTGGCCCCCATCCAGACTGCCGGTACCAATTTGTGCTCCTCATGGCATGCCTATGCGCAGAAGAATCTGGCGAGCATCTGTAAAGGCGAAGAATCTTCGCGGCAAACTAGCACACACACTAAAAGGATGCCTATTTCTACAGGATATTTAGAGCAGGAAATCCAGAAACTTTGAGAGACACAGCATCTCACTGCAGCTTCAAGGCAGATGTGATGGGTAGTTCTCTAGCCACAAGCTCCGTATTTGTAAATGGAGCTTCTTGGAGCCAATCAAAATGCAGCATCGATCCATGCCGTCTGGCTGCTAGATATCTATGGCTTCTCCACAATGATGTCCAGGACCTTGCTGCCACCTGATTCGACACCACTGGAGGCCCCACCAGATCCGCTTGGTTGGGATGAACCTGCATGTTCTGAGCTGTTAGAAGTTGCCCCAACCTTCACGTGTAGACCAGCTGTCTGAGACATCCCTATTTGAGGTGGGAATTTTTGGAACACTGTACTTAATGCACCTGATGACATTAGTGGAAGAACAGGTGGCAAGCACTTCTCACCGGCATCCTGAGAGCGGCCGGACGATGTGGCGTTGACAGGTGACTCCCTCTTGCGCGGCAGCGCGGCTGGCAGGTCAGCAAAGAGGTCGACCAGCGAAGGGCGCCTCAGCCGCTCAGACGGCACCACCTTCTGCTTGGCCGACACCCCTGCCATTGCAGTCGCTACCCCATTGCTCTCTGTGTCTCTGCCGCTGTTCCCGGCCGGCCCCGCCAGCGCTTGTCCCTCACCAATTCCACTGGGCGGCTGCTCTGCGGCTGCCTGAGCTTCCTTTCGGGGCAGAGCACCCTTGAGGCTGCTGCTGCTGCGGCCATCAGCGGACTCAGGCCGGGCATGCAGGAAGCTGCGCCGAGGTGATGCAGCTGCGGTGAAGCTGCGGGGATGCTGCTGCCCCGGCTGCGCATCCCAGTAAGCAGCACCGGCTGCCGCGCTCTGCTGCATCGCCTTCCACTCCTTCAGCAGGGCCTCCCCTGTCAGGCCCGAGACCGTGCTGGTTGCAATGGAGTGTGAGTGCGCGGACAAGCCGGCTCGCCACGGAGCTCCTTCCGGGGGCGGCTGCGGCACAGGCGGCGTCGACGCAGAGCCCTGCGCCTCTGGTGTCCTGCACCAACAGGCCCATAAATTAGATGCTGCCTTTCTTCAGAAGGTTGCACGGCTTCTTAAACGAGGAACACAAAGCTACTTTACTTTGTTTGCTTACAGGCGGATGAGTTGTCAGGGCATGCAATCAAGCACCTGGGCAGCTGAGGCGAGGGCATGGATCCGCCACTCCCAGTGATGCTGGCTGTCCTTGCGACTGGGCTCATCTGCACATAGCGCTCCACAGAAGCTGCAGGCTTCCAGCGGTCCCTGTGCATCAGACACTGCTCACAACACTGCGCAAAGTTACGAGTGCGCCACTTATTGTATCACTTAAAAGCGCATGATATGAGTCAGGTGATGTGACAGTGCAGCACCCGCCAATGCTGTTCAGGTCCATGGACCTTGCAGTTTGTGCGCCCCCGGCGCTGTCACCCAGTGGGCTAACTGCCCTGCGCTGCCCCTGCATGCCTCGCGCATCCGCCAGCTTCTCAGTCCACTCGCGCAGCAGCTGGGGGCCACTTGCGCCTGTCAGAGTGTGGCTGTGGCTCCACCTGGGACCACGAGTTCCCATCCTCAGCACTGCATGAATCTGGCATGAATCTGGCAGAATTTGGCAGCCAGCCATAGTGCACAGATGCAGCAGATGAGTGTGGGCCCCACCTGGCACGTGGGTCGGCACCATGGAGCGATGCATCTGGACTTCCATTGGCGATCGCCTGCGCAACACACCGGCAGTAAATACACAGGAGGTTATGTGCCTCCCTTATACGGACTCCCTTTGGAGAGCAAGCTTGGAATTCTCCAGAACACAGCATGAGGGACTGTGCCATTGACTGTGATCACCTGGGACAGGGCATGGGCCAGGCTCGCATGCTTGCCGGATGCGCTGCCTGACACAGTCTCCGTGGGAGTGGAGGGAACTGCACTGGCCTGGTCCTCCTGTGCACCACTGCTGCTGTTGCTGCTGCTCTGCGCCTTGACATCCTCAGTGTCTCCTGCCTCGCGATTCACGTCTGCTGGAGCAGAGCGCCTGCACGGTTCAAAAGCAAACAAGCGGTCTTCACTCTCTCGCATGGCCTAAGAAATGCCCTTTTTGCTTGATTACTTCAATTGAGGCCCTGCATATCTTTGCATAGACATTGCACTATATGTCAAACAGTGATGTATGAACAGTCTTCAACATGCCTTTCAAGATATGTACCTGGAGAGGAATTGGAAGGCTTCGCTGTTGCTGAACAGCGCAGCTGTGCGCCAAGCAAAGCGGACGCCGCCCACAGAGGTGCGCTGGAGGCGGGCATTCGGACCACTGGAGTTGCCAAACCAGGCAGGCATCAGCTGCGGCTGCTTGCCTGCCAGGCGCGCTGTCTTGCTGCCCGTCATCTGCTCCTTCCTGCTCAGATCAAAGATGGGAGGCAGCTCCAGCACCTGCATACCCAGCATGATGTATTTATATTGTCTCAATGACTCACTAAGATCCTACCCACTCCATTGCATGTACAGCATGCATCGCACATATTGCTGAGTTCTTCTTCACGAATAGTTTGCTGGCTATAAATCGAGCCAAAATTAATCAGATTGGGCTGCAAGTGCTCACCTTCACATCTGTGGTGCACCAGTAGAGGGCAGGGGTGGCCGGCAGCATGCAGGGGCCTTCGTACACCCTGGACAGGTCCCTGTCATGGCCGGTGTAGTGGATTGTGCCGGTCACAAGGAATGCCGAGCCAGCCACGCGCAGATAGTCAACGCTCCTCACGGACGACAGCTTTGAGAGCCTGCATGAAGGCAACACAAAGGAGAGATAGAGTTATTCCTCGTGCTGGCCGGCTATGAAACAGGGTCGGGAGTGGCATGATGACAGATTTGTAAGATCTACCGAGTGCCAAACCTGAACAACGTCTGCAGCTCGTTGAAGGAGAGTTCTTTGAACGTAGGATCGCCGCTGGTCAGCGCCAGTGTTGCAGCGCATGCCTGCCATGCATTGCTGTTCACACCCTCGTAGCGCCTCATCAGCTCCTGCAGAGTGCTTGCCCATTGTGAGCTGGACATCTGCAGATTGCATGGTTACTGTAAGCAGTCATGTCCTTGGTGGATTACAGATTGGAGAAGTATGCTGACCTTGAAAGCCGGGAAGGGGATGGAGTAGATCTGCACGATGGTGGTTGCCACCAGCTTGTGGAACTTGTCCTTGCCTGGGAGGACAGGCCAAGCGCACAGCACAGCTCCAGGCTCTGCAAGTAGTCAATGTCAAATTCTTCGCCATCACTGGGGATACTTTGGAAGCACAGGGGTGTGCTACATCATGCTGGACAACTGGCCCTTGAAGGCGCACCTGCCAGGTAACTGTTCCCATCCAAGTAATGGATGCGTACGCAGCCACGCAGCACCACAAAGACATGCAGCGCGCGGTCACTCTCTGCACCTAGGGTCTCCCCTTCATTGTGAACATGGAGATATGCCTGGCTCAGGACCTGCATCACCGCATCCTTTTCAAGTCCTGACCGCTAGATGAACTTCATGGAACGATGCTAGCCAGGTGCTGCATTATAGCAGCTAGGGGCAGCAACATACTTGGGAGGTTACTTCCTGCCGGCAGTTCATAGCTACATATAATGCTCAGTATCGCAGAGTCAGACTCCAAAAATAGCAGCGCCTGACGTGTTACCTGCTTTGCAAAGTCTCTGTCAGGGATGCCGGCCAGCAGTGGGTGCGCAGCCAGCATGGTGTCCGGGGAGTGGATGTGGAACTGCGGAGGGAAGTAGTGCAGCTTCTTCAGCTTCTGCTCCACAAGGTCATTCATGCTCTCCACCTCATTGTCCTCCACAAGGCCTGCACAGCCCATACTGATCAGCTGCTTGATGCAGCAAAGCAGCATGCAAATAGAAACACTCAAGCATTTCATTCCAATTTATAATGGGGTAAATTGTCTTGTGAGGCAATCAGTGTGACGTCCATGTGTCGTGTCATGGCTTTGCAGAAGCACGCATGCCAGCTTTGCCAGCGATGCAGTACCTGTTCTGGCAACGTCAGCAATGTGCTCCCCCTTGTAGAGCAGGATCTCCTGGGCAAGCTGCTTGGTCTTGATGGAGGTCAGCACTTCAGGGTAGGAGCTCTTGATCAGCCCAATCAGCTTCTGAGCCTCCTCACACTCTGCGCGGCTCTCCAGAACAACCTACAGGGCATTGGGCATCGCTATGTGATGGTCCAAACAATTGACATTATGGAAGCGCTGAAGGCAAGATGCACAATGAGCTTTCATTTCTTTCAGCACATGCCGGGCATTGCTGAACCTGGTTTGTGACGTTCTTCTGCATGGCCAGTAAGAGCTGCTCCAGCCCCTCATCTAGGCCCAGGAATGCTGCGCTGCCACGATTTACATCCTGATCATCCTGTTGCACAGAAACTCCGTCATGACATGCTTGCATGTCTCATATATCTTCAAGCTGCCATCCTTGGCCCGTTAGAACAGACATTGTATGCATACATGCTGCATGGTCTTGCCTGTAACACTCCGTAGGTGGCCAGGTCCTTCAGTGTAATCTCGTGGGCATGGCAGAACGCTAATGCCAGCACAGCGATGTCCTCCAGATTGCGAAAGAATGCATTCTGGATGAAATTGCCTAGCACCGGTAGGTACGCCCACCTGCCAAGTATAGACTTCAGAAGGCTTGACAAAGTCATGAAGGGCCACAAGCCACGAACACAGTGGAAGTTTACACAAAGCACAGCGAGATGGATCTACCTCTGAATGTATCTGACCCAGAAGCTTATGCTTGTGGAGGATTTCAGTGCTGCCCAGTCACACAGCGGTTTGTTGATGTTATCCAGGGCCTTGTCAGCACAGCCCTGCAGAAGAAAGTGCAGACCATCAGGGTATCCACTTATGCTAAAAGAAATACTAGCCCCTTAACGCCCTTCACTGTCAACAAAGGCAAGCTGAACTTCCAGAGGGCTCACCCGTAGCCTGAAGACCTGGTCGCTGCTGATGAAGTAGTCATGGAAGAAGTCATTGTAAGTCTGCCGAATGGCCAGCAACAGGCGCGATCTCTTCTCAGCTAGCAGCCCATTCCGATTCATCCTCAAGGCAAGTGCATGCAGCTTGGCCTCTGGAAACCAGGACACACAGAAGGATCACACATTGACAAGCTGACATTCAGATTAGTAATTTTTCAAGCCGAGGTAGACAACAGTGTTGACACAAACATGCATGCTATCGCGCGACAATTAGACAATTGGGGTACAGAAGAGAGGCAGGGACAGACCAACTTGGTCATGGCTCCCGTGCACATGGAGCTTTGACACATAGCGCTTGAGCATCTGGCCCACATCCAGCGTCGTGAGCTGTCTGAGAAGATGGTAGTCTGGGTCCCCCAGAAGGCGATCATGGCCAGCGTAGTCCAGTTTCTTGTCGCCGTGCTCCTCCACTTCGCGCAGCAGGCGCCTTAGGAAGCCCCTCTTCACCGTGCTCGGCTTCACAAGGCCCATGAACTGCAGGGTTCAAATGCATGCACCTTAGAGAGTTGCATGCATTTCGCTAGAGACACAACTTCACTGTCCTCTTCCACCTGACATGCATGCAAAGCACATGAAAGCAAAGACATCCAATCGAGCAACATCTGCAAGAGTCTAGCATGGAACACAGCAAACCTGTAGGAGCGGCTTCATCGTGGTACCCTGGATGAGGGTGGTCAGGAAGGCGACAACGCCCATGTGGAAGAAAGCCAGCGTGCGGAAGCGATCGTCTGAAATCTTCTGATCCAGCAGGACAAAGAGGGACAGCGACAGCCCCACAGCCCCGCGCAGCCCCGACCTATACCCATGCACGGTGGCAGGATTGCTATCATGCTTCACCATAAGAGGCATGCTATTGTCATTCAAGGTCTGAATACGTGTTGAGGGATGCTGACCATGAGAGCACCGCTGCCTCCTTGACGGTCATTCCATAGCCTGACCGCTTCAGAAAAGGCCAGAAGATGATGAAGAGAAGGCCACGGATGAGCTGCACAGCAGCAACATCACATCAGGCAAGACTTAAAAGAGTGCACCGGTGAAAGGAATCATCGTGCACTCTTCTCATGTGTAGGAACATCAGTGCATGGGACAGATGCCTTACCACCAGGTACACCCAGAGGAGCACAGCATAGCCATAGTCTGCAGGCCGAATGTCATCCACCTTTGTGGAGGAACTCTCCCAGATCTTTCCAGTGATGATCACACCAGACAGCACGAAGATGAGGGTGTTTGCCAGAAACTCCAGCTCCTCCCTGCAAGGATGCTATCCTCTTCATCACCAAAGTCTTGTACATGCCGCCAGTCAAATCAGAGCCAGGCAAAGTCTGGAAAGACTCTCACCAAATGATGTGCAGTGGGTGCTCCACCTTGCGGCTGATGGCCATGACACCCTTTGCGGACATGTAGATGCCTGCATTAAGATATTTTTTTAGGCAGCAGTCTTGTACTTGAGATACGTGAAAGGCAGCACAGTTAAAATTCTCAGGAATGTCCATGGTCTTGGGTGCTGACGCAGCTCGTCGGTCACTCACCCAGTATGACGACGGCAAGCACTGCTGACACATGCATCAGCTCATCGGCAACGATGTACGTGCTGTATGCGGACACGATGGTGAGAGTGATCTCCGCCATGGGAGAGTTGTACATGTATCGCAGCCAGAAGGTCGTTGCAATGCCAAAAGCCAGGCCAGCCAAGGGCCCACCCACCGCCAGCTGGACAAACTCTCTGCATAGGATCCCGAATTTTCATGAAAGCAGCAGGATGCAAGAAAGCATATCAATGTCCTGGTTGCAAGCTGCAAAGCTGTAGCATTGAAATCAGCCACGTGCCTGACAGTGTCCCCCACAGAAAGCTGTTGCCCTTCAGCAAAGCCCTTCAAGAGGAGGAAGAGTGTGAAGGCTGTGCCATCGTTGAGGAGGGCTTCAGAATCGACAAGAGTCCGCAATCGCTTGGACAGACCGGCCTGCACAATATGAAAGCACAGAGTCCAGATCACACACTTTGCCAGAAGATGCTGTTGTAACTAGTCAGGTGTTGAGGTGTAAGTGATCATTGCTCACCTCCTTGAGGACTGCGACCACTGCGACAGGATCTGTGGCACTGAACATTGCTCCAAACAGCAGGCACTCAATCCAGCTCCAGTCATATGGGAATGTGCCCTTCACCAGGACTGCTGTTATTGCTGTCCCCACAAGAACGCCCGGTCCTGGAAGGCAGCCAAATAACAAATTAGCTGGCTGTACAATGCTTGCCATGCCAGCATTGCTGAAGGAAAATATGCCCAAGCAAAGGGAAGTGTGATGCCTGCCAGAAGGAGAGAGGACCACACAAGCCGCCGGACAGTGTGCCACTCCAACGCAAAAGCACCAGCAAACAGGAGGATTGGAAGAAAAGCGGTCAGCAGGAGTGTGGGGTCAATTGACTGCGGAAGCATCAGGAAAGAACTCAGTTCTCGGCCACACGAAGGGGAGCCCACTTTCGTGCAAATCAAAGCTGCTGCTGCTCGTACCTCCCAAAGACGGACACCGTTCCCAATGAGCGTCCAGTTTTGTGAGAAGGACTGGTTCCCTACACCGAGGATAACTCCCCACACCTGCATTCATCATGTCACAAAACATGAGCAACCCTAGTACTCGTGCAACTGGGTCATTGTTGGCGATAATGAGGAGACAAATCGACCTAAGGATACACAAGAGCACTCACCATGAGCATAGCAGTGTAGGGAATCTTAGTGAAGGAAAGCAAATGCAGGGTGAAGACACCGATGACCATGGTGACCACCACGAATCCTATAGCATCCGTTGGCTCTGCATGCTGAGCTGCCGCTTCAGGAGCAGCAGTGCTCTGGCTTTCACCCATCGCAATGCCAAGTGCGGCAAAAGCAGTCGAGCACAGCAGACAATAAGCTGCAATCATTTTGTCCCACGGCCACGAATATGCCTCCACAAACTGTGATGAGGGTGCTGCTGCTGAGAACAGCTGGAGTCAGCACGATCAGATAATTCAATGTTATCCAGGTGACATTCGCTTGCACACTAGGGTGGGATCTAGGCTGCTATTCAGCCTTTGAGCTCCGATGCTGGCTACGGAAGTCATGAGGAAAAATAGCAGATCATAAAGGTACTGCAACAATTTTGTATAGCTGACAATTCAGGTGAAAGGAGGCTCAACCACACATTTTTAACATCCAGAACACTGAAATAACAGCAGATCAATGCAGAGCAACTCGTTCTTTCAGAGATCTGATCTACGTCAGTCGGCAGTCACAATATCACACCAACTCTTTTCCTTCTTGATTTGCTTTCCTTTAAAACGAACAAAGCCACACCCTCCTCTCTCTCAACTCCAAGGTAGAGCTGATGACTAATTGTATGATGATTCAGCACGAGAAGTTTCATCGCAAGTCGTCTCGGAACTGCAATTTTCAGACGCAGATTTTGCTCCGAAACGTGTAAACTTTCAAACTATCCTTGAACGTGTCCTGGCAAGGCAACCCTGCAGAAGTCCGATATTGCAAGCCCAGCAGCGTCTGAGACCGGATTCAGAGAACAGCTTCATGGCTTCATCATCCGCACCCACTGTCCCTGAGGCCGGCCCATCGCAAGAAAAAGCGACTGAAGTGGCGAGGGGTGTCCCTGTGGGGGCGTACTATGCCTACAACCAGCAACACCCACAAGATAACAGGCCAATAGGATATGGGGCTTACAGCGCACAAGGGAACGCTCCCACCTATCCTTATCCAACACCCGAGCCAACATCATTTGAGGTCCACGAAGTCAGGCCCCAGGAGCCTCTTCCGTGCTTGTGCGGCTACCAGCTCATTCTGTAAGTCTCAAATCACTTTTTGAATTTGAAGTCCATTTTGAGCGAATAATTCAAAATATTCTTGGTTTCAATCAATAAGGTGTGAAGGTTACAGAAGAACCTTGTGATCACACAGCCAGTGCTGAGCGGGGTGCTGTTTCTATGTGCTGCACAGGTTTCTGTTTGGTTGGTTCTTCCCGGTTCTTTGGTATGCTGGAGCCTTCTTGCCGTTGTGTGTCCGCCGCATAGATCCCAGGTAGGGCTTCACCTGACTCCTGTTTGTCTTGGAAGAGTGTACACTCTATGAGCTGTACTTGGGTGTTTCCATTTTTGAAGACGAGGAGTGCACCGCACTCAGTGCAGCAATCCCTGTATTTGACTACCGTAGCTCTGCATGCTCTCGTTTCATCCACTTCATACTGACTAGGACCTGGTGTGCGTGCCAGGGAGAAGCTGGGCTGGCTTGTGAATTCTGCTGCGGCCGTGTGCTTCACAGTATTGCTCATCATCCTCCTGGCCAAATTCCATTACCGATGGGGATACAATTATGGTTACTGAGACATGCAGAGGATATTACGAAAGCATTTGTACTGCACCTGCCTCTCCAAAAAATTGAGAGGGAGGTTCAGAGCCCGCCTGGCGCTTTTTGAAGGAGTACGAGATAGCTATAGCCTAGCAGGTGCCAATGGTAGTGAATTTGTGATCATCGTTATCACGAGTCCTGCTTAGGGCACTGCCGGAGGTTTTACGTAGACTATACTTGTTGCAGAAATTGCAGAGTTGAACCTTAACGTTTGAATATTTGATCTGTTTCGACCCCTAAGTGATCTGACGTGTGCAATCCACGAAGACACTATGCAGTTCAGAATCAAGTGCGGCGCATAGTTGTAAGCGCAGGAAAAAGCACAAGTGCCATTCCTGATGAGTGGCAAAGGAAGTTGAACTAAAAGTTGAACTAATGATATGCGGCCTGCAATGAAGGGATGAAAGACTCGATAACACCATTGGGTACATTGTAAAATATACAAGTACTCGAGTTCATTAGCTCATTTATGCACGCGATGTATCTATGCTCTCCCTCTGAATCCCTCTGAATTGAGGGTTTTGAAGGCGTTGCAAGCATGCTCTGTCCAGTCAATTTCCAAAACATTTTTGAAAGAGTTGAATATGGATGACATCAGGCAGCCTCCTCCTTCATGTCTGCTGCAACCTGACCTGATGTGCTGTAGTCCTGAGGATGCTCATCAATGCCGTGAATGTCCACTATCGTCAGCGTTGTCAGATCCTGCATTCCAGAGCGCAACAAGTGAAGATATGCGCTGCGCAGTTGGCTCGCTCAAACACCAATTCCGCAGAATGTAGCCCAGATCACGTGAACATGCATGGCCTCATGTATCACTCACCTGCCGGTGGCCTTTCAGCCGCCTAGAGTTCTTCCTCCGCCTTTTCTTGAAGATGAGGACCTTGGCATCCTGGAATTGCTCCTGCAGACCCAGTCCAAGCAGGTCAGTACAGCAGAAGGCACAGAGACTATCTTTCAGATAGATAGTACTAGCGCTTCTCTTGCGCTGAACATGAGCATGAGCTGTACCTCAACAACGGCAGTGATGCTGGCTGAGGGAACAATTGGGCGGCCAATGATGGTCTCATAGCGCGAACCCAGCATCAGAACCCGGGATAGCTTGACTTTGTCGTTCACATCCACGCCGCGTAACTTCTCTGACACCACAACATCACCAGGGGAGACCTGCATTATGCCCATGATCAGTCTGCATATACTGCAAGCAGAAATTGATGATCTCGGGCACCCAGAAGTGCAGCAAGAGCCCCCAGCACAGCCGCACCTTGAACTGAGTGGGCCCAAGCTCCACCACGGCAAAGACAGGCTTGCGGGGCACCTCAAAGCGGCCAGCAACCTTGCCAACCCTAGTGACCTGTTGGGGCCAGTCCTGCTTTGCTGCCACCTCAGGTGCAGGGCCTCCGGCGCTTGGGCGAAGCGATGGGGGCTTGCGCTTGCCATCAAAGGGAAATCTAGGCTTTCGCGATGCTTCAGGTCTGTGTGAAGTGCCGTGGCTCCTACTGCTTGTGCTGGCTTGCTGTGCACTGGCTCTTCTCAGCTGATCACTCCTGCTGCCCTCTGTGTCCATCCTATTGGGCTTTGCCGCGGATGTCGATGGCTGTTCTACAGGTGTAAGGCCGTGGACCGATGCACTGGTGGACATGCTGTTCACAAGGCGTGTCATAAGAGAGCAGCCAGTCCCTCCTTGGGCTTCTATCCTGCAGGCTATTGGAAGTGCATGTGTGCATTGCTCAAAAATACCTTGAAGACCACCTACACCACCCGGGGATTGCAACAGGCTTCTGCACTGAAGGAGGGCTGGCAATCTTGCTTGCGCCATCTGATTCTTCAATGAGGGAACAGATAATTCGGCACGATGCCTTCACAATCGTTCTAAAGGTAATCGAATTTCACTGATCGAATATATACTCCCCTTTTGCCCACCAGAAAAAGTAGGAAAATTGGCTGCAGTCCATTGTGTGATCATGACCTGCCTGGTGCATGAGATTTCGAGTTCCTCGTGTTTTGAGTCTCACAGAGGGAAGGATCAAAATTTCGGGACATCTTCAACCAAGGATCGAAGAAAGGACGCACCTGGAGGCTCCAACAGCGTACACCTCACGTGGAGGACGTCCCTTCCTAGGCGGCTCACCAACGTGAGGATCAGGCAGTCATGAGCAAACCTCCTTTGTGCGTTCCTTTCCTTCTCATCAATACCGAGAATATTTTAAAATTCTTTTCATGATGGGAAATGGGACCTGGAACGGCGTGATCTGGTTGTTCTTCGTCCAGAAGGTTTTGCTGATCTTGAATGCAGCACCGTTTTCAGCCACTGTGATCCCATTTTTCTAAGGAAGATCAGCAATATGCGCTTCGTACTGAAACCGCAGCACTTACTGAGGACTGCATAAAGCTTGATGATCATCCAGCAGGTCGCAGTTAGACAAGGAGGAAGGAATGTGATGTTGGGGAAAGTGGAAATTGCAGAAGTTTTTAGTCGGAACCCTGTGGTGTGTCAGAGAGGACGTTTTCTATAGAAGCCTGGTTGGACCAGAGAGACAGGCAACGCAACTACCTGCGACAAATAGATACCCCTGACTCCTGACTGAGCACAGTTGCGCGTTGCAGGTCCCTTGTAAGGGTCCGTGCTTCATTCTTTGGAGCGTGTGAAGGCGCGCGCCCATCACGCTGTCTTTGACCATATAGGGTAGGTATGCTAGGTAAGCCTGCCATGCAGGTGTGCAAGCGGGAGCACCAAGCGACAGACAGGTTGGGGCAGGACAGGGGCCGATATGACCCACAAGGCTGACATTTTGTCGGATGACGGTGTTTCATATACCCCTCCTATCCAACCTTCCCCTCCCAATCTCCCCTTCGCAGCAGGGTGACATTCCCAAGAGGAGATGGACTCCAAAGCAGCGTCAGCACAAGGGTGCCGCGCAGGAACATTGTGCAAGGTAGGCACTCCAACCAGCTTTCTGACCCTCCCGTTGTCTCCGGGCTGTGCAGGAATCCGGCGCTGGCGAACAAGCTGGAGGCGGAGCGCAAGCTCAAGGAGGGGATTTCCGGGCACAAAACAGGCCTGCCCAAGAAGCTGCTGGAGCTCTTTGAGCCACTGCCGCCCCCCGCCCGCCTCACTGACATCCCCAAGCGCCCGCCAAAGCTGCCCTACCTTGGCATCGCTCAGCATGTGGCCCTCTTTGCGGAGCCAGGGGACGAAGAGTATGAGCCGCCGCCGGAGGTGCCCCGGCCGCCGTCGCCGCGCCGGTTCCGCAACCCGGAGATGACAGCACAGGCCAGAGTGGACTATGAAACAAAGGCAGAGAAGTGAGCCTCGGAGCTCCCTGTTGCATGAGCCGGCCCAACGTAGACGGAAGGACCTCATCATGCAACAGGGTCATGTAGGGGTGGCCTCTTTGTATTCGTGGGCTCTTTAGCCGCTGTCCATGTGACCACACGGTCAGTGCGTCACGCGCATGTGTGATGTGCGCGCAGGAAGACCAGAGTGTCGACTCAGAAGATAGCAGGAGCAAAGGAGAGCATAGAGGAGGGCCTGAAGATCTGGGACCCAGCAAAGGACCCTTTGGCGGAGGTGCGTACTGGCCTTGCATGTTGCATAAATCCCGCATTGGGAAGCACAAGGCTGCCAGAAGGAGGTTTTTTTAGCAGCTCTCACATACATCTAAGTTTGCAGGGGGACCCTTTCAAAACTCTCTTTGTGGCACGAGTCAGCTATGATGCAACAGAGAAGAAGTTGAAACGGGAGTTTGAGGAGTACGGCCCAGTCAAGCGCGTGCGCTTGGTCACACAGAAGGACTCAGGTACCTAATATTCCCCACCCCTCGACATAATCTTTTTATGCCAATTTGAACTGTACTTCCATGTTTTGTGCAGTGCATTACCCGCACCTGAACGCACTTATTGTGGTGCAGGGAAGCCGCGTGGCTATGCATTCGTAGAGTTTGAGCACAAAAACGATATGAAGACAGCGTACAAGATGGCTGACGGCCGCAAAATTGAGGGCCGGCGGGTTGTGGTGGATGTGGAGAGGGGCCGCACTGTACCCAACTGGTGGGTGTCTTTTTGTGCAGACAATATACAACGCCCTTCCTTTCTTCAGCCCAAAGGCCCAAGTCTTACTTCGTTAGAGCTTAGCTGAGTCTTGTTTCTGGGTTTCCCTGTTGTTTGGCATGGACACCGGAAAGTGATGCTGATCTGCTGGCGTGTGTGCACAGGCGGCCCCGGAGGCTGGGTGGTGGCAAGGGTGGGGAGAGCCGGGAGCCCAAGGCACCCAAGGACCCCTCAAAGAGGGGGCTCCCCGCCGCATTGCCCAGCATCGCTGCGCTGCCGCCGCCACCTTCCGCCGACAGAGACCGCGACAGGTGACTCTTTGAAGAGCAGCAGCATGACATTCAATGGAACTCATACCCCGCTTTGAGAAGTGCTGCGACCGCTTGTTGCCTGCTGTGTACCCAACAAGTGCACTATCACCTGCAACCGCGCTTTTGACCTCGTGTGGCACGGGTGGCCCTTAATGCCATCATTGCCAGCAAGATATTGATTTTTGCCCTGGTGGTGGTGACACATTTTGAACTGCTGGCCGTGGTTGCTGTCATGGTCAGCAAGATATCTGTTTGTGACCTGGTGGTTCTCAAAATTGCAACAGGGAGCGGGACCGCGAGCGCGAGAAGGAGCGAGAAAAGGAGCGGGAGAAGGAGAAGGATAGGGAGAGGGAACGCGCAAAGGAGCGCGGCCCGGAGAGGAGCAGAGAGCGCGACCGCGAACGCGAGCGCGATGTGGTGGGCACGCCGCGCGAGAAAGAGCGCGAAAGAGACCGCACCAGGGATGCCAGGTGAGTCACCCCTGTGCTCTGGTCACCTTTGACAAAGTCGTTGACCAGCGGCTTATCATGTGGCATCATGCATGCTTGATTAGCAAGGCAGTGTGGGCTCTCGTTATAGCAGCGAATTTTTCATGTGCTCTTAGATGGATTATGAGGTGATGAGATGGGCATGCACCTCTTGAGGAGCGATGTGGCTGAGCGCAGCTTGCTGCTGTCGGGTGCAGGCCAGAGAAGGAGCGCGAGGGCCGGGACAGGGACAGGAAGCGTGAGAGGGAGGAGGGCGAGCGCGAAAAGGATCACGACAGAAAGCGCGAGCGCCGAGATGAGAACGGCGGCGACCGCAGGCATGACAAGGTCTGTCTCTCACTTCTTTGCTCTGAGGCACGTCACCATCAATACAATGCAGATACCCGCCAGGAAATATCGCTGTCGGCTGGTAGGCGCAAATTAGAGTACATAGAAAGAACAGAGTCTGATGTGGAACTGTTGTACAGTCATGTGTGGCACTGGTGTGCTGGGGCAGGCTCAATACAAGCGTGTGTGCAGGTGAAGGAGGAGAGAGAGGAGGGGGAGCACAGGAGCTCCAGGCGCAAGGATGCGGAGAAGCGCGAGGACGGCGAGAGGAAGCGCGACCACGATGACAAGGACCGCCACCGTGACCGTGATGACAGGTGCAGAATGGCTCTGGAGATTTTGCACGGTGCCAGAAGCAAGGTCCTCTCTGGAGACACGCTCAAGGTGAAAAGTGCATGCTTGGATTTGTGATCATGTTTGCTGATTCACTGTATTTTTTGATGTTGGGGCCAGGTCGAAGCGTCACCGCGACGATGGAAGGGGTCAAAAGAGAGAAAGGGATCTAGTTTGAGTGCTGTGCACAGCTGTCGCAAATACCATGTGGGAAAGGAAGGATCACAGGGCGTCCGATCTGCATGAATGCAATGTGAACAAACTGGATATCACTTGCTGCGTGGAGCCTTCAGACATATGCTCTTTATACCTGCCAGCATCGGGCTCATGCAGAAGACAGCGCAACGCTAAGCGATGAAAGCTCTCTGCGCTGACAACATTACTGAGTTGCAACACTATGTCGGGGTTGCTGTTTCTGTAACAAGTATTTCTACTAATCTCTGGATTTCATCAAGTTAGATCTTGCTTTGAATTCTGTGTCAATTGTCTTCTGACCAGTTCGTCTACAACTAAGAAGAATAAAAAGAATAATAATGAATCTCGAGATGGATGAGATCTCATCCAACATTGGTTGCATTCAAACTGCGCAGTCATGCGTCAATCTCCCAGTCGATGGGAGGCAACCCTTCCTTCTCCAGCAAGGCGTTGGCCTTTGAGAAGTGTCTACATCCAAAGAAACCCTGCGGCACATCGGCGCAGCTCCCTCAGGCTTCTTGTCAGCTTCCCAAAACTCGTGCAAGGATCGCGCAACGTCAGAGTGGCGCGCATCATCCACCTTGTTTGCAGAGAAGCCTGAAGGGTGCGCAGCTTTGAGCACATGGTGCTTCTTGGTGTCTATGAGCAGCTCCTTCTGCTGTGCAAATTTCCCCCACATCAGAAACACCAGCCCCTTACGCCTGGCGCTGAGTGCTGATATGGCAGCATCCGTCAGCGTTTCCCAGCCCTTCTTGGAGTGTGATGCCGGGGTGTGAGCGCGCACTGTCAAGACTGCATTGAGTAGCAAGACCCCCTGGTATGACCACTGCAAACCACAACATGCCACAATCAGCGCACACGCTGTACCCATTATGAAAAGGAGTAGAATGAGAGGACACTCTTCCCTTCAGAAACTCTTCCCTTCAGAAAGTGGATCTGAACTGTACTTCCAGGTGCTTCCAGTCCCACCTTCTCCAGGTTGCCATGTTTGGGGGTTTTGCATCCGCAGTCATTGTGCAGCTCCTTGTAGATGTTCTGCAGGCTCGATGGGACGGCCTTGCCGGGTGGCACAGAGAAGCTCAATCCAACGGCTTGCTCAGTGTTGTGGTAAGGATCTTGGCCGATGATGACCACCCGGACTTGATCGATGGGGCATGTGTTGAAAGCCCTGCATGACAACATTAACTACCATATTATTATTGTTATTATTATTATTGTTATTACACGCTTTTCCTGCCAAAGGCAAGGTGCGTCTGCAGACAAGCTGCATGTAAAGGCTGCCAAATTCCTACCCTTGTTGGACTCGCCAGATCCAAGCAAGACCCAATCAACCGTGGGCAC
>JADEYI010000193.1_pt1 | contig 110424 bp, 104 predicted proteins | sample 8542331 | NCBI WGS metagenome assembly JADEYI01 (sample SAMN16510988, study PRJNA670497) | mine drainage metagenome | isolation source: biofilm near Copperflume 1 | place: Germany: Marsberg coppermine Kilianstollen | collected 2018-02
TGCAGCGGACAAAGTCTCGGAACACTTAGCGGTCAAAGTCTCAGAACTTCAACACGCCGCCCGGCGTGGATGTAGATGGGCAGTGATTGTGTCCGTCGATGAAGGAGTGCCAGATTCACCGCCCACGTGAGATGACGGATTCACTGACCAACGACACGCCGCCCGCGAGGACCATGCGCGCCCGCCGCCCGGCCTTCAACCGGCTTGGCCCCGATGCCGGCGGCCGCTTCGTCGCGCCCATCAGGCGGACAAGCGTGGGGCGCCCGCGCGCAGCAGCGAATTGCTCAGCCGGGCGCGTGCAGCGGGCGTAGGAAGTACGTCGTGCAGACTTCGTCGAGCGCGTCCGGCGTCAGCTCCGGCCGCCGCTCCTCGTATCGCGCGCCGTCGACGATCGCCTCGATCAGGTCGCGCGGATGGCAGCCGCGCAGCTCCCGCCCGTGCCGCTCGTACCACTCGCGCATGAGGTGCGTCAGCGCGTCTTCACTGTAGGCGACGTCCTGCCGCTCGCACTCCCGGCGGAAGATCGCCCGATACTCGCTCGCGTCGGGATTCGGCACCTCGACCTTGTAGCGGATGCGCCGCAGGAACGCCTCATCGGCCAGCCGCTCGGGCGGCAGGTTCGTCGAGAAGAGGATCAGCACGTCGAACGGGATCTCGATCGTCTGCCCGGTGTGCAGCGTCAGGTGGTCGACGCCGCCCTCGAGGGCGACGATCCAGCGGTTCAGCAGCTGCACCGCCGGCATCTGCTGGCGACCGAAGTCGTCGATGATCAGGATGCCACCGTTCGCCTTCAGCTGTAGCGGCGCCTCGTACACCTTCGTGTTGTCGTCGTACATCAGCTCCAGGCTGTGACGCGTCAGCTCACCGCCCGTCCAGACCACCGGCCGCCGCACGCGCACCCAGCGCCGATCCGCCCGCGAGCGCAGGAAGCCGGACGCCTCGCCTTCACCCTCCCCGCTGTCCTCTTCCGGCGCCAGCACGTGCTTCGATGGGTCGAAGACGTGGACGATCTGCCCGACCATCTCGATCGCATACGGGATCAGGATCGTGCCCTCGACCACGTCTCCCATCGCCCGCACGATCGTCGTCTTGCCGTTGCCCGAAGCGCCGTACACCAGCATCGACGTGCGCGACGCCGCCGCGCGGCCGATGCGGAGCCGCGTCTGCTCGCCCAGCACGAGCCTGTCGAGCGCCCGCTCGACCGCCGGCCGCCGCACCTCCGCGTCGTCGATGCTCTGCGCCTCGACCTGCGCGATGTAGTCCGCGAGCCGCACCGGCGCCGGCCCGACGTAGCCGCTACGCCCGAACGCCGCGTCCGCGCGGTCCAGCCCCTTCTGCGTCAGCGCGTACATGTAACCCGACGGCCCGGCGCCCGCCGCGCCCAGCACACTCGCCAGCGCGTCGAGCGTCAGCGCCTGCATCACCTCCTGCAGCACGGCGCCCGAGAGCTTCAGCTCGTCGGCCAGCTCCGTGCGCGTCATCCGCCCGCGGTAGAACAGCGTTTTCAGCACAAGATCGAGCAGCACCCCGCGGTCGATGCCGAGATCGGCGACGCTGACCGGTTCGGCGAGCGCCGGGCTGGTGTTCGTGTCGAGGAGCGTCGTCATACGCGGCCTCCTGCGGCTCTATCAGATTCGAACGCGGGGGCGGCGGCAGTCGTTGCAGCTGCGCGACCGCGTGCGCCGCAGCGTCGGAACGACGCCCGGCGTGCGGCGGGCGCGGGCACGGTCAACGACGCGTCGGTGTGTCGAGCGCGACCTTGACGACGTACAGCGTCAGAACCACCCACCAGATGAGGAAGTAGTAAGCCGGCCCCAGCCAGATGGCGACAGCGAGGTACGCGAGCAAGAACGCCAGGAGAGCGTCCCAGTTGTTGCGCGCCTGCGTCAGCCAGTTCTTCATATGCCGATGGTAATCCACCCGTGTTCGCCACCCCAACCGCGTCCGACGGTCTCCGCGACTATCGGCGGGCGCGCGCATACTCCGCATAAGGAAACCACGCACCGCCGCCACTCGCCCCTGACAAGCGTCCATGGTCTCCACGGGCAGATCCGGCCGCCCGAGACGTTATGTCGATTTCACCGCGCGCGCCCGCGCCTCGCGGCGGCGCCGCCGGCATGCCCGCGCCGACGCCGCAGATCACGCCGGGCGCTCCGCTGCTTCGTCGGGAAGCGGCGCCATGCGCCCGCCGGCCGGCGCCAGCAGCCGGAAGCTCAGCGTCTGCGACCCGGTGTCGATCTCGTCACGGTCATCGAGCATGACGACCGGCAGCAGCGGCTGCTCGCCGTTTACCCGCACCGGCGCCTCCCCCAGGATGCGCAACGCGAAGCCGTCGCCGTTCGGCCAGACGCGCGCCACCTCATCGGCGCGGCCGCCGGCGGCCGGCGCGCTCGTCGCGAGCGTCACCGCCTGCTCCCCGAGCGGCACGCAGGCGCCCGCCTGCGCGCCTGCCACGATCACGAGCTCGGCGCGCGGCCGTGCCGGCGCAGCTTCTGCCTCACCTTCGCCGCCGACGCGCGTCCTCGCTCTCCGCGGCGCATCGAAGCCGCCGAGCGACAGCAGCCTGTCGCGCGCCGCGTCGCTGGCCCGCGCCGCATCCGGCACCGACGCCCCACGTAGCCGCATGAACAGGCCACGCCGCGGCCGGGCCGCTTCTCCTGGCGCCGCCGGCTGCGCGGCACCCGCTGCCGCAGCCGCAGGCGCCGCCGGCCCGCGCTCGCCCGCCGCTGCCTTGGGCCCCGCCGCCACGATCGGTGCGGCCTCACGCCCGCTTGGACGCTCGACCGGCGCAACGGCGTCGTCGCCAGTCGCCACCGTCGCCGCAGGCGCGAGCCTCGACGGCGCTGCCGCCGCCTGCCCCGCCGGCGATGCGGCCGCTTCCGCCTCGCCGACGGCGCCATCAACGCCGCGCGCGATCGCGTCCGCCGGCGCGACCCTCGCTGCTGCCCACTGCGCCGGGCGAATGATCGTGTCGCGCGCCGCCGGTTGAGCGACGTTCGCCGGCAGATCGCCGCCTGCGCTGGCGCTCCGCTCGTCGGCGGCGGCGGCGGCTCTCGTCTCCATCGCGGTGCTCGATGCGCCGGCGGCCGGCGGCGTCTCCGGCGACGCGCCCGCCTGCGCTGCGGCCGGCGCGCGACCGCGCGTGGCGAGCTTCTGGTCGTACTGTGCGCGCAGTTCCCGATCCGATAGCGTCCGGTGCGCTTCATCGAGCAGGCCGCGCAAGAACGCATCCTCGGCGCTCTGCGACCCTGGCGACCGCGTCAACGCCCGGTAGGCGAGCTCGATCACCTGCGCGTCGGCGTCGCAGTCGACGCGCAACAGGTGGTACAGGTCGCGATGATCCGACTGCAGCTTCATCTCGGCGAGGAACGGCACGGCGACGAGCGGCCGCCGCACCGAGACGTGCGGCGGCTTGATCGCGTCGAGGCCATTCTCCGCGTCGTACGCAGCGCGCCTGCCGGCATCGCTCAGCAGGCGATAGGCATCGTTCAGTTCGGCGATGCGCGCGGAGGCGTCAGGCGACGACGCCAGCGCCGCCTTCGCCCGCTCGATCAGCGCCCAGTAGACGTCGCTCACGAACTGACGCGACGCGCTCGGGTGGAGCTGTAACGTCCTGTACGGATCCGACGGCCGCAATCCCTGCGTCTGGAGCATCTTCTCGTTCACCCTCTGCTCATCGTGTGAGCACCTGATAGGCGTTGATCACGATCGGCCCGAGGATCACCACGAACAGCGACGGCATCACGAAGAACACCAGCGGGAACACCATCTTCGGCGCCGCCTGCCGCGCCACCTGCTCTGCCCGCTGCCGGCGCCGCGTCCGCAGCTGCCGCGACTGCGTCCGCAGCACCTGCCCGACGCTCGTCCCCAGCGTCTCCGCCTGGATGATCGAGTTCACGAAGACGTTCACGTCCGGCAGGTCGATGCGCTCCGCCATCCCGCTCAGCGCCTCGCGCCGCGTCTGCCCCAGTGCCTTCTCGCGCAGCATGCGCGCGACCTCTTCGCCGACCGGGCCCCGCTGGCGCTCGGCGACGCGCTGGAACGCGAAGTCCAGGCTCAGCCCCGCCTCGACGCACGTCGTCAGCAGGTCCATGCTGTCCGGCAGCGCCCTCCAAAACGTCGTCTGTCGGTTCTTCGCGCGCCGCCGCAGCAGCATCATCGGCGCCAGCAGACCGAGCAGCGCCACCGCCGGCACGAGCAGCAGCGTCCTGCCCGATGGCGCCCCGCCTGACTTCGCCCACAACAGCAGGAAGATCGCCGCCGGCAGCCCCGTGCTCAGCACGAGCACGATGCTCATGAACGTCCCCAAACTCATGCTGCTGTCCGAGATCAGCAACCACTTGCGCGACCGCGCGACCAGCGAGGTCGGCATGATCTGCAGCACCCGCCTCGTGAAGCCGTGCACCGCCGGGAACATCACCCGCTGCGTGAACGGGTCATCCTGCTCCGCCAACGCCCGCCGTTCGTTCGTCAGTGTCTGGATCCGGTCCTCCATCTGGCTGCGGCTGCGCGCGTACCAGGCGATGAACATCACCAGGGCGCCGAACACGAGGACTGCCGATGTGAATGCCATGCTGTTCCCTTAGATATCGACGTCCAGGATCTTCCGGATCGTGATGTACCCCAGCACCTGACCCGCCGCCGCGCCCGTGATCAACACAAGGCCGATGTTCGTCGTGAACAGCAGCTTCGTCTGGCCCCAGTTGAACAGCGCGAACACGCCCAGGATCGCCGTCGGCCAGATCGTCAGGATCGTGCCCGAGAAGCGCTGCTGCGACGTCATCGTCTTCACTTCGCCCGTCAGCCGCTCCCGCTCCCGCATCGTCTCCCCGACGATCTCGAGGATCTCCGCCAGGTTGCCGCCGCTCTGCCGCTGGATCATGATCGCCGTCACGACAAGATTCATGTCCTCCGAGTCGGCGCGCTCCAGCATCGCGTACAGCGCTTCCTCGACCGATGCGCCGACGTTCAGGTCGACGATCACCCGCGTGAACTCCTCGGCGATCGGCGCCTCCATCTGCTCGGCGACCATGCTCAGCCCGTGCTGGAAGGCGAACCCCGCCTTGAGCCCGTTCGATATCAGCACCACCGCTTCCGGCAGCTGCTTCGCGATGCGCTCCACGCGCCGCTTCCGCAGGAACGCCAGCCAGTACGCCGGCAGCATGAACGCCATGTACCCGCACAGCAGCCCCACCAGGAAGGCGATCGGACTCCGTCCGAGCACCGCGATCAGCAGGAACGCCAGCACCGCGAACATCAGCCGGCCAAGCAGGTACTCGCCCACCCGCAGCTTCAGCCCGGCCTGCGAGATCTCCCGCTCCCAGCGCGCCGACCGCGGGCTGTCTTCGAGCAGGCGCCGCAGCAGTGGGATGCTCGACGGCGACCGCCGCATCACCTCCGTCGACCGCAGGGCCGTCTGCGTCACCGGCCGGTCCGCCAGCTCGCGGATACGCGCCGCCACCGGCTCCATCGCACTGCGCCGCACCGCCAGCAGCCCCAGCATGGCGATGGCGCCGCCCGAAGCGACCGCGGCCAGCAGCTCGACGATCATATGCGCCTCCCGCTGAAGGCCGGCGACCGCAGCCCCATATCGAGCACGACGCCGTTGCGCGCGAACTCGTCGATGAACGTCGGCACGATGCCCGTCGGCTCCAGATGCCCCACCACGCGCCCATCCGCGTCCATGCGCTCCTGCTGGAAGACGAAGAGATCCTGCGTCGTCACCGTGTCACCCTCGCGGCCCGTGATCTCCGTGATGTGCGTCACCCGCCGCTTCCCGTCCGGGAACCGCGCGATCTGCACGATGATGTGCAGCGCCGCCGCGATCTGCTCGCGGATCGCCCGCACCGGCAGGTCGAAGCCCGCCATCAGCACCATGTTCTCGATGCGGATCAGCGCGTCGCGCGGCGAATTCGCGTGGACCGTCGTCAGCGAACCCTCGTGGCCCGTGTTCATCGCCGTCAGCATGTCGAACGCCTCCGCACCGCGCACCTCGCCGACGATGATCCGGTCCGGCCGCATGCGCAGCGCGTTCCGCACGAGGTCCCGCTGCGTCACCTCGTTCCGCCCTTCGATGTTCGCCGGCCGCGCCTCCATCGCGATGACGTGCGACTGCTGCAGCATCATCTCGATCGGGTCCTCGATGCTGATCACCCGCTCCGCGTTCGAAATGTAGTTCGAGAGCGCGTTCAGCAGCGTCGTCTTGCCGGTGCCCGTGCCGCCGCTGATCATCACGTTCAGACGGCCCGATACGCACGCTTCCAGGAACGTCGCGATCGGCTCCGTCAGCGTGCCGTTGCCGACGAGGTCCGGCATCTTGTACTTCTCGCGACGGAACTTCCGGATCGTCACCGTCGGGCTGCGCGGGACCAGCGGCGGGATGACGATGTTCACGCGCGAGCCGTCCGGCAGGCGTGCGTCCACGTACGGCGACGACTCATCGACCCGCCGCCCCAGCGGCGCGATGATCCGCTCGATGATCCGCATGATGTGGCCGTTGTCCCGGAACCGCAGCGGCGACAGGAAGATGATGCCGTCGCGCTCGAAGAAGATCTCTTCCGGCGCGTTCACCATCACTTCCGATACGCTGTCGTCGTCGATCAGCGGCTGCACCGGCCCGAAGCCCACCGCCTCGTCGATCACCCGGCGGATCACGTGCTCGCGGTCGTCGCCCAGAAGCGATGGGAACTGCTGCGTCACCAGCTGCCGCGCTGCCAGCTTCACCGCTTCCCGCGCCCGCTCGGCGTCCAGCTTCTCGACGGCGCTCAGATCCATCTCCTGCAGCATCCTCTGATGGACCGCGTGCACCGCATCGAACCACTCACCGTCGCCGGCCGAGACGTCGAAGTGCGTGCGTGTCGTCGTTTCCCAGCGTGTGTCCGTCGCCATCGCTCTGTCCCTCACCCCCGCGAAGCCTCTCCCACAACCGGCGAGGGGAGACGTGGTCCCCCTACCTCTCAGCCGCCGCTCCAACAGCCGTCGCTGTTTGCGCTTCGCCGTTTGCCATCGTCCCCATCGCCATCGCGGCGCCTCAGCCCGCTCCAACAGCCCGTGCTGTTTGCGCTCGGCGCAGGGGACGTCACGGCGCTTCCGTCGCCGCAGCCGGCGCCCCGGTCGGCCGCCACTTGAACCCCCCCAGCACCTTCCGCCCGCTATCGACGTGCCCGCCTGCGACCACCGTCGCCAGGTCGATCAGGCTCTTCGCCGCCGATGACTGCGGCGCCGTGATCACGATCGGCTGTCCCAGGTGCGTTCCCTGCCGCACCCGCTTGTCGTACGGGATGCTCCAGAAGAGCTCCCGTCGCAGCGCGTCCTGCAGGATCGAAGGCCGGATCACGTCGTCCGGCGAGATCGCGTTCATGACGATCCGGATCCGCTCCTGGGAGTAGTTCAGGTGGCCCAGCGCCCGGAACGCGTGGATGCTGTCGTTCACGCTCGCGAACTCCGACGTGGTCACCCACAGGATCATCGTCGCCATGTCCACCGCCAGTTCCGCCAGCTCGTTCAGCATCCCCGACGTGTCCAGCACCACCTTGTCGTACGCCGTCGCCAACAGCTCGATCACCCGCCGCACCTGCTCCGGCGCCAGCGACCGCCACTCCAGCACGCTGCACCCCGCCAGCACGTCCAGCTCCGACAGCGCGTGCCGCGCCACGTACCGGCTGATGTCATCCCGATCGATCTGGTCCGCGTCCCGCGCCATGTCGGCGATCGTCCGCTCCGGCTTCACATCCAGCATGCCGGCGATGTCGCCGAAGCCGTTGTCGAGGTCGACGATGCACACCGACGAGCTCTCGAGCCGCGCCAGCGCCACCGCCAGGTTCGAGCTGATCGTGCTCTTGCCGACACCGCCCTTCGCGCCGAACACCGTGATGATCGTCCCCGCCGTCGGCGCCGCCGGCAGCTGCCCCAGCTGCCGCAGCTTCTTCTTCTCCTCCGCCTCCAGCGCCGCCAGCACCGATGCCTTCAGCGGCCCCGCCCGCAGCGGCTTCGTCAGGAAGTCGCGCGCTCCCGCCATCATCGCCTTGCGGATCGTCTCGATGTCCTTCGAGTCCGAGTAGACGATGATCGGCGTGTCCGGCAGCAGGCTCTGCAGCGACTCCGCCGTCTGCAGCGGCCGTTCCAGCGGCTCGCCGACGCCGATCAGCACCACCTCCGGCCGCAGCTCCGACGCCGCGCTCACCGCCTCCATGCCGTAGCCGCACTCGCCGGCCAGCGTCAGCCCGGACGCCTTCACCGCCTGCTTCGTCTCGAACCGCGCCTGCACGTCGCCGTCGACGATCAGCGCTGCCGGTGTCTTCGCCACGTTCCCTCCCAGGGATCCTCTGCGCTGTGCCCGTCGCTACTGGATGTTCGCCGGCAGCGTCACGATGTTCTTCGGGTCGAGCGGCGTCGCCGTGTCCCCCGGCGCCCGCAGCGAGAGGTAGATCTTGTAGCCGTCCGCCGCCACCGCCAACTGCTGCGCCTGCTGCGGGTCGACCGACAGCACCGCCACCTTCGCGTCCGTCTGCGTGTCCTGCGGGTTCGGGTTCGTCGACAGCGAGCCGTCCGACGTCGCCGACGTGATCGGCTTGCCGTTCGCGTCCAGGCGCGCCGTCGGCTTCAGCGTTACGTTCTCCACCGCCAGCACCTCGATGTTCTGCAGCAGCGTGATACTCGCCGGGAAGTCCTTCTCCTGCGTCCCGCTCGTCGTCGTCTGCGGCAGCGACTGCTTGCCCACGGCGATCACGTCGACCCGGTCGCCCGCCACCAGCAGCTGGTTGGCGCTGGTCGTCGAGCTGATCGCCACGGCGAACGCCCGCTTGCCCGCCGGGATGATGTACGACGGCGACGTCTTCGCATCGGCGCCGCCCACCAGCTTCGCCGACGACAGCTGCTCGCCCTTCGCGATCGGGTACACCGTCGTCAGCCCGATGGTCGTCTTGCGGTCCGTCAGCACGCCGGCGATCGCGTTCGAGCTGGCGACGGTCGTCGTCGTCAGCAGGTCATCGGTGATCTTCGTGCCGGCCTTGATGTCCACCGCCGCCGTCACCACCGTCATGTCGCCCGCCGCCGCCTTCGATGTCGAGCCGGCGCCCGAGCTGCGGCTCAGCGCGACGAAGATCAGCACGGCCGCCAGCGCCGCCAGCGCGATCGCCCCGTACAGGATCAGCCGATTCGTGCGTTCCGGGGTCCGTGAGAGTGTGCGTGCCATGTCTTGCAGACTCCTATCTCACCAGGAAAATGGAAAGGGATCCACCCTTCTGCGGCGGCTGTGGCACACCGCCTCCATCCTGAAATACCGCCTTCACGAATATCCCTTCGATCCCGGAATTCGAGCTGTCGGCGCATTGATCATCGATCGGGCCGGTGGCATTGCCGTCCTTGTCAAGCTTCACGCAGCCGAATACGTAGAAGGTCGCGAATCCCGCGATTGTTACCGATTGCTTGCACGGGCATGGCTCGCCGATGATCAGGTGGAAGATTCGCGGACTGATCTTGCCGTTGCTGCACGTATTCGGGATGAGCGTCTGCGCGTCGCCGTTTGGGCCACTCGTCGCCCAATTCTGCCCCGGCGCGCCGCCTCCTGCCACCGAGAACGCCTCGGTGAAATCGTCGATGCCCGCGCGGGAGAGCGGCGTCGTGAACGGCGGGATGCTCCCCTTCGGATCACGGAACGCCGAGTCGCAGAACCCTTCGCCCGCCGTGGTCACCGAGCCAAACGTACAGCCGCCGGCGAAGCGACAATTGAGCCCGCCTGTGTTCTGCGCCGTATTATTTCCCTGGGCAATGTTCACGGGATCTCCAATGGAACAGAACGCCTGGCTCCCGGTAGCGATCTGCTCTTCAAGAGTGTTCTTATTCTGTTTTGTGCACCCACTCGAACCATCTGCCAGACTGAGGTTTCCACGGCTTCCGTTCTGCTGCGGCTGGCTGGCAGTCTTGAATACGCATGTGACGCCAATCGCCGGTTGGCCGTTGGTCTGAAAGCACGGATCCGACGGCGACCCCGGTGCGGTGTAATACGGGTCGGCGCCCTGATAGCTGGAGGGCTGCCCTACGCAGGCTACAGCGATCGCCTGCGCGTCGATGCCCGCTACTCCGAACACCCGGGAAAACAGAGCCGGCGCCGGCCGGTCGATTTTCACCTGGATGGACGGCACGCCGGCCACGGGCGCCCCGCCATTGATGTACTTGCCTGTGCAGGAAGAACTGGCCGTAAAACTCGTGTTCGGGTTGCTCGTGACCGCCAGATTGGCGATAGCCCACTGCCGTGCCTGAGCTGCTGCGCCTGCCGTATCTGACGTGTCTGCCAGGTAGCGGAGCGCCCCCGCGCGCGCGGCCGCGTCGGCGTCCTTTTGCGACACGCGCCGCTTGCCGAGCCACAGGCCCTGGTCGATCGCGAATGCGCCCATGCCAAGGATCACGGTAAAGATCGCGATCCAGAGCACCAACACCTGTCCGCGTTCGCCGATCGCAGTGTGGGCGCGCCGTCGATCTGTGGTTCTCAGCACGAGGTACCCTGCCCTACAACGGCCGGGCTGCCGATCGATTGCTCGAGCCGCTGAACTGCGCACACCTTGATGTCCCAGTTCCCTCCACCCGCCCAATTTGGCAGCGGCGTCAGGAACTGGTCGCGGTACCGGATGTTGACCCGCACAGATGATCCGCTCTGCCCCGGCGTTTCACCATTTGGCCCCGGCACCCATTCGACGCAGATGTCCCTGGTTGACGTACTCGAGCAGCTCGTCACCCCTGACCAACTGAGCTGCGACTGCTGCTCGGCTCTCGAAACGATGTCCGCCCTGGGGGCCCCGACCGCCGCGAGCCGCGCAGCCTCTTTCGCCGCGTTGTTCATGTCGTTGTACCGGCCGAACAGGAGCCCACCGTCGATGACGGCGAAGAGCAGCACGGCGAAGATCGGGAAGATCACCGCAAATTCGACCAGACCCTGCCCACGCTCACGCCGGCGCCAACTCATGGTACTCCGGCGGGGGCGGTTCTCGGCCGCCCCCGCCTTTCCTGATTCTACTTGCAGTTCGTCGTGTCGAACGTGACGCATGCCCCGATCTTGTCCGCCATCTGGTGGAACACACCGGTGCTGCCTCCCAGCGGCGCCGCAAGGAACGCGACGAGCGCGAGGATGCCGATGCCGCCGATCAAGACCGCGTACTCGACCAGATCCTGGCCGCGCTCGTCCGCGAGCCGGCTCGTGACCACACTGCGAAGCGCGGATGCCCACGCCGCCGCACCGAGCAACATGTTGTTGACCACTGGACGTACCCTCCTATCTGAGTTGGACTGACGAAACCCCACCCCGGGTGGGGTCAATCCCGACCTCTGCAGACGGTGTGCGAGCCCGCTCGCTCGCTTCTTCATGCGTCCCCGGCTCACCCCCTGTTCTGGAGCGGGGCGGGAACGCGACGGCGTCATCGGCAGCCGGCCACCCACTTCGGGCCTGCACCGATGGCTTCGTCCTGCACCTGTGCGGTAGGCTGCATACGCACAGGCGCGCGCGCCGCTCCTGTCCCGGTCCGGTGCCTGCTGCTCCGCCACGAGACGTGCAGGCGCCGGGCCTTCTTCTCTCACCACAGTCGTCCGGGAAACCGCCGCGTCGGGAGGCGACGCCACAGGCACAGCGGGGCGCAGTCCACAGGACTCTGCCGGGTCGCTGCATCACTGCGGCGCGCACCGGGCGCCGCGGAATCCCCATGTCACGAGTAATGCGGGGCTCGTCCCCCAGAGCCCGGCGCCACCCCTTCGGCCGGCCTCACGCCCTGTATCCGGCGTCGAACGCCGGGAGGGCAACTGCGACGATAGCACCGACGTTATGGCGTGTCAACGCGTTCTGTTGACATTGCGATGTTCCGTTGACATTCCATCGCCATGCGAGCGTCGTATCGAGCTGTGTTCCCGCCTCCTCGTCGCACACAGAAACCAACGTCCCTCGTGGCCCGTCGTTGCAGCCGGCTGTCAAACAGCCTGCGCCTCCCTCTGCACGGCTCCCGGCTCCGGCGCTCCGTCCCGGGCGGCGCCGATCCGCCAGCGACGCACCCGGGGTAGCGCCGACAGCCGCACCATCACGTACGCCAGCGCCAACCCGCCGATCGCGTCCACGAGGTAGTGTTCGCCGGTATAGACCGACATGAAGATCGTCAGCAGCGTGTACGCCGCGAAGACGTACGCCAGCCGGCGCATCCGCTTCGACCAGAGCCACATCGCCTGCACCGCCGGCACCGCGACGTGCAGGCTCGGGAACGCGGCGAACGGGTTCGGGTCAGGCGTCGTCCGGCCGAGCGGGGAATGCTCGATGACGCGGGTGACCGGCAGTGCCATCCACGGCGGCGCGGCCGGAACCAGGACGAAAAAGAGGACGGCCACGAAGAGAATGCCGGAGCGCGCCACCGCGTAGCTCACGATGTCGTCCCAACGCCAGAGGATCACATACAACGTGAGCGCGCCTGGCACGTAGAACCATGACGTGTGCATCTCGACCATCAGAAGCGCGAACCAACCGTGCGTCCCGTACGGGAACGCAGCCTGCAGACGCTCGGTCGGAGTTATGCCCGACCCGAGCAGACGGTCGATGTCAGTGAGAACGGCGGTCTGCTTTGGAAAGCCTGCGGCAAGAGCAGCATCACGGAATGCGAAGGCGATCGCATCCACGACGAGGAAGAGGACAGCGGCGACGAATTCGCGCCGCCGTGTGTGCCGGCGTCGCTGGAGCCATCGGCGCGTCGCCGGAAACGTCAACGTCCGTGGGATCTGCATCGCCAGCATCCTACAACCGGAGAACGCCGCCAGCGCGCGCCGCGTGTCAACCACCGCCCCATCTCCACCGTCGTCCCACCTCCCACCCTCCGATCGCGACCTGCGCGGTCCGTCCTCCGGGTCCCGGCAGAACATGGTGCATCTGTACGTTCCGCCGCCGGCGCCCTCCGCACTACCATCGGAATGATCCCGCGTCGGGAGTTGACAGAACGTTTGTACGCTCCGCCCACGCCGCCCGCTATACTGCAGCCGCGAAGCTGCCTGTTCCATGCCAACCGGACGGCTCGCCGGCAGAGCCAGGAGAGGCCCCGCAGGCCCTGGAGAGCGCGACCCATGGTCCTCAGCAGACTCCGCATCCCCACCGCCAGCGGTGACCCCGACGGCGAAGACGCATCGACCGCCGACGACGGCTCGCCGCTCACCTTCCCGGCGCTCCTCGAGCAGGCGCGCCGCGCATGGGGCGACAAGACCGCCTTCCAGCAGAAGCTGCACCGCGACTGGGTACGCTACTCCCACCACGACGTCTACGCCGAGTCCTACGACCTCGCCGCCGGCCTCGTCGCCCTCGGCGTCAAGCACGGCGACCGCGTCGCGCTCGTCCTCGAGAACAGCATCGAATGGGTCTGCGCCTACTACGCGATCGTCCTCGCCGGCGGCGTCGCCGTGCCCCTCTACTACGAGCTCAAGCCCTGCGAGATCGAGGCCATGGTCGCGCACACCGATGCGCGGATCGTCATCGCCTCGGCGAAGGTGCTGCCGAAGCTCGAACCGCTCGCCGCCCGCCTGTCGACGGTCGTCGTCGTCGGGCCCGCCGCGGCCGGCGCATCCGCGGACGGCGTGCCCCCCGACCTGCGACGCACGCCGCAGCCCGCCTACCTCACTCTGGACCAGCTGGCTCGGCACGCCGACGAATCGGCCTGGCGCGAGCTGCGCGGGCGAGCGATCGCGCCCGATGACCTCGCCTCGATCGTCTTCACCTCCGGCACCACCGGCGGCATGAAGGGCGTCATGCTCAGCCACCGCAACTTCCTCGCCAACTGCCGCTCGATCCGCCGCTCGATCCCCTTCGGCGAGCGCGACCGCCTGATCGTCGTGCTGCCGATGCACCACGCCTTCCCCTTCACCATTACCGCCGTCGTCGCGCCGGCCGTCGGCGGCGAGGTGACGTTCGAGAACGACCTGCGCCGCATCCGCGACCGCATGGCCGAGGTCCAGCCGACGCTCTTCACCGGCGTCCCCGCCCTCTTCGAGCTGATGTACCGGAACGTCGTCCAGAAGATCGAAGCCGAGGGCCGCCTCGAGACGTTCGAGCGCGGCTTGCGCATCTGCGAGGCGACGAAGCAGCGCACGGGGATCAACATCGGCCGCATCGTCTTCCGCGAGCTGCACAAGCGCCTCGGCGGCCGCCTGCGCTTCATGATCAGCGGCGGCGCCGCACTCAACCCGCAGACGACGCGCGACTTCGCCCGCATCGGCATCCCCATCCTCCAGGGCTGGGGCCTCACCGAGTCCGCGCCGGTGCTCAGCGTCCAGCGCTGGAACCCCCGCAAGTTCTATATGTCGAACTACTACGAGGAACACGTCGGCACCGTCGGTCCGCCGCTCGATGGCATCGAGATCGGCACCATCGACGTGCCCGAGAAAGAGCTCTACGTCCACCTGCACGGCGAGGGCGAACTCGTCGCCCGCGGCGAGAACATCTCGCCCGGCTACTGGCAGTCCGAAGACGCGACGCGCGCCCAAAAGGTCGGCGACTGGCTGCGCACCGGCGACGTCGGCCATGTCGACGACGAGGGCAACATCTGGATCACCGGCCGCAGCAAGTACGTCATCGTGCTCGATTCCGGCGAGAAGGTGCACCCGGACGAGGTCGAGGGGAAGATCGCCGGCAACGAGCTGATCGAAGACGTCGTGGTGATCGCCCGGAAACTGCGCGGCAAGGTGCAGGTGTGGGCCGTCGTCTTCCCCAACCGCGATGCCGTCCTCGCCCGCACGGCCGGGCGCCAGCCGAGCGAACCCGAGATGCGCGGCCTGATCAGGGCGGCGATCGAGGCGAGCGAGGACGACCTCGCCGGCTACAAGCGCATCAGCGACTTCCTGCTGACCGATGCGCCGCTCCCGAAGACCGCCCTGCGCAAGGTCGCGCGCGGCCAGATCGCCGAGAGCTACACCTTCGACCCCCGTCGCTGGACGGAATCGTGGCGCGCGCTCCAGGCCGCCGAAGCCGCGGCGGCCGCCGCCGGCAGCGACGAGATGCCGGCGTCCGCGTAGGCACGCGCCGCCGCCGCGGCTCCCCGCGTCGTCCTCGCCCGCACAGGAAGAAGGGCCGGCGTCCCGCCGGCCCTTCCTGCAATCTCGATCTGCGGTCGCCCTAGCGGGTGATGAAGAGCGGCGCCAGCACCAGCGTGATCGTCGCCAGCAGCTTGATCAGCACGTGCAGCGATGGCCCGGCCGTGTCCTTGAACGGGTCACCCACCGTGTCGCCGACGACCGCCGCCTTGTGCGCCTCGCTGCCCTTCCCGAGCACCTTCAGCTCGCCGCCGGCGCCGTTGCCGCCAACGAGCGTCGCCGTCGCCGCGCCGCCGCCGGACGTCGGGCCTGCTGCGATCGCTTCCGGCACCGGCAATTCCTTCAGGCCGCCGGACTCGATGAACTTCTTGGCGTTGTCCCAGGCGCCGCCGCCGTTGTTCAGCACCGTCGCCATCAGGATGCCGCCGATCGTGCCGATGATGAGCACGCCCGTCACCGCCAGCCACCCCGATGCATTCGCGATCGTGCACTGGCCGGCGACCGTCGCGACGCACGACGAGGAGTTCAGGCTGAAGCCCGCCGGCAGCGGGACCACCACGCTCTCGCTCCGCGCAAACCGGAAGATCAGGCCAACCGCCACCGGCAGCCCGACCGCCAGGACGCCCGGGAGGATCATCTCGCGCAGCGCCGCCCGCGCCGTGATATCGACAGCTGCGGCATAGTCCGGACGTGACGTGCCGGCCATGATCCCCGGGTCCGCCCGGAACTGCCGCCGCACCTCTTCGATGATCTTGCCGCCGGCGTTGCCGACCGCCCGAATCGCCAGCGAGCTGAACAGGAACACCAGCATCACGCCCAGCAGGCCGCCGACGAAGACGTCGACCTTCGACAGGTCGATCGGCAGCTGGCTCGTCGGGGGAAGCCGCAGCGTCTCCTTGATCTTGTCGAGGAAGGCCGAGAACAGCAGGAACGCCGCCAGCCCGGCGGAGGCCACAGCGTAGCCCTTCGTCAGCGCCTTCGTCGTGTTGCCGACGGCGTCGAGCTTGTCGGTGATCGCGCGCGCGTGCTCCGGCGCGCCCGACATCTCCGTGATGCCGCCCGCGTTGTCCGTGATCGGCCCGAACGTGTCCATGCTCAGGATGTACGCCGCCGACATCAGCATCGCCATCGTCGCCACCGCCGTGCCGTAGATGCCGGAGGTGAAGCCCGGGATCGCCGGACCGAGGTCCGCCTGGGAGCCCAGCGAGAACGACACGACCAGCGCGACGCCGATGGCGATCGCCGTCAGCGCCGTCGTCTCGAAGCCGACGGCCGTGCCGATGATGATGTTCGTCGCCGGCCCCGTCCGCGACGCGTTGGCGATCTCCTGCACCGGCCGCCACGAGCCCGACGTGTAGTACTGCGTGATGTACACGAAGGCGATGCCCGTCAGCAGTCCCACCAGCCCGCAGCCGAAGAACCAGTACCAGACGTCGCCCAGCATCACGTACGTGGTGATAAAGAGCCCGACGACGCACAACGCCGTCACGACGTAAAACCCGTAGTTCAACGGCGTCATCGGGTCCTGCTTGCTCTCCGGGTCCGCGTCGGCGAAGAACGGCACCGACGTCAGCCCGACGATCGTCGCGATGATGCCGAACGACCGGAGCACCAGCGGGAACATGATCCACTCGATCTTTCCCGTCACCTGGAAGATGGCGATGCCGAGGATCATCGCGCCGATGTTCTCCGCCGACATCGACTCGAACAGGTCCGCGCCACGGCCGGCGCAGTCGCCGACGTTGTCACCCACAAGGTCCGCGACGACGGCCGCGTTCCGGGGGTCGTCCTCCGGGATGCCGGCCTCCACCTTGCCGACGAGGTCGGCGCCGACGTCCGCCGCCTTCGTGTAGATGCCGCCGCCCAGCTGCGCGAAGAGCGCGACGAAGCTGGCGCCGAACGCGAACCCGACGATCAGGAACGGCGCGATCTGCGGCGGGTTGCCAAGCACGCGGCTGTAGACGAGGAAGATGCCCGACACGCCCAGCAGGTTCAGTGCGACCACCAGGAAGCCCGAGACCGCGCCGCCCCGCAGCGAGACCGTGATCGCGTCCTTCAGGCTCTTCTGCGCCGCCGCCGCCGTCCGCAGGTTCGAGCGGACAGCGATGAACATGCCGATGTAGCCGGCGAGCCCCGAGCAGGCGGCGCCCACGAGGAAGGCGATGCTGGTCAGCAAGCCCTCCTGCCAGCGCGAGACGACGATCTCCCCGAAGTTGATCGTCGTGCCGTCGAACGAGAGCGTCCGCACGCCCTCGGACACGCCGGCGACGATGAACCCGAGCACGACCGCCGTGATCACCGCCATCGCCGCGATGGTCTTGTACTGGCGCGAGAGAAAGGCCATCGCGCCCTCGAAGATCATCCCCGCAATCTCTTGCATCGCCGGAGTGCCGGTGTCGCGCGAGAGCACGTCGCGCGCCAGCCACAGGGCGAACAGCGCGGCCGCGATCCCCGTGACCGGTACCAACCAAACGAGTTCCATCGCTCTCCTCCCGCTCGCCGGAGGCCGGCGACCGTCGATCGTGGCGGACACACAAAAGGAGGCGCACCGCACCTCCGTATAAGCGCCGAGAGTCTATCGCGGGAGTTTCCCACGATCAAGCGCATGCAGGCGCATTTCAGATTCAGCGGGCGCGTCCTGAAGCGCTGCCACGCGGCCGCCGTTCAGCGGTTCTATCCGCCGCCGCGCGGCCACCGCGCCGCGCGTGCCTATACTGGATCGTGAGCAGCGCATCCGTCGATCCCGTCCGCATCTCGCGCGCCCTGCGCTGCCGCCTGCCCGACAGCATCGCTGACACCGTTGATGCGCTCGTCGACGCCGCCGCGGCCGCCAAGACCGCACTCTACGTCACCGGCGGCAGCGTCCGCGATGTCATCCTCGACCGGCTGCTCATCGACCTCGACCTCGTCGTCGAAGGCGACGCCGAGGCGCTGCTGCGCGCGGCGCTGCCGCGTACGCGCGTCACCGCCCATGCGCGCTTCGGCACCGCCACCGCCGTCGTCGCCGGCGTGCGCATCGACCTGGCGACCGCCCGCTCGGAGACCTACGCGCGGCCGGGCGCGCTGCCCGCGACGAGGCCCACCACCGTCGCCGCCGACCTCCTGCGGCGCGACTTCGCCTGCAACGCCGTCGCCGTCCGCCTCGGCAGCCGGCCGGCGTTGCTCGACCCCGCCGGCGGCCTCGCCGACATCGCCGCCATGCACATCCGCGTCCTCCACGAGCGCTCGTTCACCGACGACCCGACGCGCATCTTCCGCGCCTTCCGCTACGCCGCGCGGCTCGACTTCACCGTCGAGCCGCTGACGGCCTCGCTGCTCACGTCGAGCCTGCCCTGCATCGCGGAAGTGGGCGGCGAGCGGCTGCGCCGAGAGCTCGAGTTGATGCTCTCCGACGCGCCGCCCGGCGCCGCCCTCGAGGCCGCGCATACCGCCGGCGCCCTGCAGGTGCTGCACCCCGCCCTCCACTGGAGCCGGGCGAAGAGCGAGTCCTATGCCGCGGCGTCGCTGCTCTCTCCCAAGGAGCGGCCGGCGTACGGCTTCGCGCTGATGGCCTCCGGCGCCAGCGAGCAGCAGGCCCAGGCCATCGCCCGCCGCCTGCGCCTCAAGCGCGATGAGGCGGCCGCCGTGACCGCCGTCGCCTCCCTCCGCTCCGCCAGCGAGTTGCTGCGCCGCCTGGACGTCAAGCCGTCCGGCGCCGTCGTGCTGCTCGACCGCTACCCCGCCCCCGCCATCGCCGCCTATGCGCGCACCACCGGCAACACGATTGCTCGCGACATCATGTTTCGTTACCTTGGAGAGTGGCGCACGACGCGCCCCATGCTCAGCGGCCGCGACCTCATCGAGATGGGCGTCCCCGCCGGACCCCAGGTGCAGCGCGGCCTGCAGTTGGTTCGCGCCGCCCGCCTCGACGGCTGGGCCCGCGACCGCGACGACGAGCGCGCGCTCGTGCTGCGCTTCGCCAGGAGCATCCGGGATTCCAGCACGATGCATGCCGACGTGGAGTTTGACCCTGGTGGCGAGTGAAGGCGCGTCGGTTCCTGACACCTGCCTCGTCTGCGGCGAGGCGGCACCAGACGGCGCCTCCGCCCGGTGCAACTGGTGCGACGGACGCTTCCACCTCAACCAGCGCAACGACGTCGCGGGCAAGGACTGTGGTCAGGTGTGGATCGATGAGCAGTACATGGCCCTGCGCTTCGCCTGCAACGCCTGCCTCTCGCGCGACGGCATGCCGGCCGCGGCGCCATCGGGCGCCGACGGCCTCCGCGAGGTGCGCCCGCACCGGGCGAGCCACCGCCCTGCCTCCCGGCGTCACTACAGGCGCCGGGCCTGAACCGATGGCCCGGCGCGGCGGGCAACGCCGGCGCGAGGAGAGAGGTTGATGGCGAGCAAGACCGTCCTCCGTCCGAAGCGGACGACCCGCAGCCGACGGCGCGCTGTCCGCCACCGCGGGACGGCCGCGGAGGCCGCAAGCGCCCGGCCGAACCTGCCGCACTGGAAGTGGCGCACGTTCCCGGTATTCGCCGCCTTCGTCGCGGGCCTGCTGCTCGACAGCATGGTCAACCCGCCGGCTTCCGGGCTCGGGACGGCGCTTCGGGTGATCGGCCTGCTGGGCGCCGGCTACGTCCTGGCGCACATGATCGTGGTGAACGTGATCGTCGCCGGGCGCATCCGGGCCCGCGACAAGGCCCTCGCCGCCGGCGAGGACCCAGACGTCGAGTGGGTCGACGAGGTCGTCCACCCCGACGAGCGATAGCGGCCGGCCTGCGACCGCCCCGCGTCACAACGGCGCCCACGTTCACCCAACGGTCGGCGGCGATGAGCCTTGCGGCTACCGCCCGACCTCTCGCCACCCAACCAGCGTCCCAGCCACGTCCAGCAGCGAGATCTGGTACCCCCGACAGGACTCGAACCTGTGCTTCCAGCTCCGGAGGCTGGCGCTCTATCCACTGAGCTACGGGGGCGCGCCCTGAGTATACGGCGCGGCCGGCCCCGCCCAAAGTCCGCCCAGCCCGCTGCAACCGGCTTCGCGCCACATGGCAGCCGCGATCTGCGCGCGGCGTGGGGGCGCCGGCCGCTGCAACCGGCTTCGCGCCACACGGCAGCGGCGGTCGCGCCGCTTTCGGGCGTCCGGAGCGTGATGCTATGATGACTGCATCGCCCCGACCGTTGCGGAGAGAGAATCGCACATGCCACGAAAGAGACTCGTCGTACAGCGCAAGCGCCGGCAGAAGTCATACGGCGCCGGCGACTCGGCTGCGCCGCTCGACCTCAAGCCCAAGGGCGCCTTCCGCTTCTTTCACAACTACAAGCTCTTCGCCATCATCGGCGCCATCATCATGGTCGGCAGCTTCGGCTTCGGCGCCTTCCTCAACAACAACGGCTCGCGGGACAACAGCATCCGCGGCACGGGCGTCGTCCGGACGACGCCCGAAGCCGGCGCGACGAGCACGACCGGCGCCTCGTCGAACGTCAAGCAGTACACCGCCGCGCCGCCGATGACGATCGATCCCAGCAAGACGTACACCGCCATCATCAAGACCGACAAGGGCGATCTCACGGTGCAACTGCTCGCCAGGGACGCGCCCGAGGCGGTGAACAACTTCGTCTTCCTTGCGAAGGACCGCTACTACGACGGCAACACGTTCTTCCGCGTCATCGCCGACGCGCAGGGAAAGGTGCAGTTCGTCCAGGCAGGCGACCCGACCGGCAACGGCACCGGCGGCCCCGGCTACACGCTCCCCTTCTCCGCGCCGTCGAACCTGTTCGACTCCACCGCGGGCGTGCTCGCCATGGCGCGGCCCGATAGCGCCAACCAGCCCAATAACGGCAGCCAGTTCTTCATCACCACGGCGAAGCTGCCGACGTTCGACGGCAAGTGGACCGCCTTCGGGAAGGTCACCCAGGGCCTCGACATCCTGACGAAGCTCCAGCCGCGCAACCCGGTCACACAGCAGAACCCGCCGCCCGGCGCCCGCATCACGGGCATCCAGATCCTCACGTCGTAACACACCGCCGCGGGCTTGGAAGTAGAGGGTCTGCCGACGTGCGCATCGACCCTGACGTCTCAGGCCCGCCACCCGCACCCTCCACTGCCCGGAGCGGCGGCGCACCTCCATCGCCTGGACAGCAGAAGGCCGCCGATTGCTCGGCGGCCTTCTGCCGTTGGAGGAGGAGGCTGTTCCTGGAAAGCGTCTTAGTTGCGGCCGGCCCTCCGCTTCGCGACGTACTCGTCGCAACTGCCCGCCGCGTGGCTGATCCGCGCCACCTCGAAGTCCGTCGCACACCTGTTGCAGAGGCGGATGCCGTCGTACTCCACGGAGCCGATGCGCCCCCGCGACTCGCCGCAGCCCTGGCAGGCAATCTGCAGCGCCGCATCCATGCCGCGCTCCTGATCCTCTTCGGCCAGGAGCTTCATCGCCTCGGTGATCGCTTCGAATTGTCCCTTCGTGACCCCCTTGTAGACGTGCCTCCGGCTGTAGTCGATCGCCAAGTCGACCTCCGCGAACATCGGTACCAGCGAGATCAAAATCGGCCGAAGGCGCACACCTTCGACCGGTCTCACCCTCCTCGTTATGCCTGCGGGGTTAGCTGTCGGGTTCGGCTCGAAGGAGTTCGCCTACGCACAGGTCGTGCGATTCACCCCGGGTCCGTTCGGTTCCCCCGCCTCGCCCTGACGGACGAGCTCGGCTCTATTCAGTTGTGTCTTCAGGCTACGCCGTCGCGCCCAGGAAGTCAATCGACAAACCGCGTATTGACGGCACGATCCCGACAAATTCCGGCCCGCGCGTCAGCGCTCGCGAGCGCTGGCGTCAGCCTCGAAGCGTACTTCCATCAGCGTCTCCTGATCGACCGTTATGTCGACGCAACAGACCTCAGCGTCCCCCGTCAGCGCCAGCTCCCTGCCGTCCGCCCGCACGTCCCGCGGCCGCCGCCCCGCGCACGCCACGTACACACGACGGCGCGCCCGCCCCGCCGGGAGCAACCGCAACCGCAGCACTCCGGCCGTCTCATCGTACGCCGAAGACGCGACATCGAGCGTCCCCATGCCGATATGCGCCGTCGTCGCCACCAGCGACGGCACGTCGCCCGGCGGCGACAGCGCCACCACGCGGCAGCCGTGCGGAGCGACGAGCGCGAACGACAGCCGTCCTTCCACGACGCCGAGCGAGCGCTCCTCCCAGAGTTCGACCGTCTGCCAGCGACCCTCGGGCAACGCCACATCGAGGTCAGCCGCCTCGTCGCTCATGTTGAAGAGCCCTACGATCCGCTGCGGCGCCGCGGCTCCTTCCGGCGTCAGCTCGAGGTGCCCCGGCAGGTCCGTCGACATCAAGTCGCAAACCGTCGCCGCGCGCGGCAGCACCGGCAGCAGCATCGAGATCATCTCGAGCCGCTCCTCCGGGACGCGCTCGAGGTCGTCGCTCGAGAGCATCATGCCGCCCGTCAGGCCGATCACACTCGCCAGCGTGCGCGTCTCGTCGAGCGACAGCTTCGTCCGGTCGCTGCGGACGAGCAGGCAGTCCGGGTCGTTCGCCCAGAGCCGGCCGTGCATCCACGACCGGTTCAGCGTGTTGCGGATCGATGTCTCGGCGCTCAGCGCGTCGTCCGGCCGCCGCTCCCGAGGCCGCGGCGCGCTGCGCTCCTCGTGCGTCAGCAGGCGCCAGAACGGCGCCACGTCGAGGCCGATGCGGTTGCCGTCGAACACCCCCACCGACGGCGCCATCAGCGAGCCGCAGCCGAGGATGAAGCGCCCGTCGCCGGCGCCCCGCCGCACGGCGTCGAGGGCCGCGCGGTAGGCGCCGACGCGCGTCGCCCGCACATCGTGGCGCCGGCCGGCGACCGCCGCGGCGAACAGGAAATCAATCTTGACATAGTCGTACCCCCAGCCCTCGCAGATCTGCCGGAAGAGCTGCGTCAGCCACGCCCGCGCCTCCGGGTGCGAGCCGTCCAGCGCGAAGTTGCGCCGCTGCCAGTTCTTCATCGCCAGCGCCGGCTCGCCAAGCTCGTCGCGCACCAGCCAATCGGCATGCTCCGCGAACAGCCGCGAGGTCTCGGCGACCAGGAACGGCGCCAGCCAGATGCCCGGCGTGTAGCCCGCGCTCCGGATCTCCGACGCCAGCCACTGCATGCCGTGCGGGAACTTCTCGTTCACCTGCAGCCAGTCGCCGACGTCGGCCTGGTAGCCGTCATCGATCTGCACCGTTTCCACCGGCAGCTCGCGCCGGTGCCGCTCGAGGAAGCGCAGGTTGCGGACGACGTCCTCCTCCGTGACGTCCTGGTAGAAGTAGTACCAGGAGCACCAGCCGGCCGGCGCCCGCTGCGGCACGCGCGCCCCCATCAGCCGCCCCAGCACGTCGCCGTAGCGCCCAAGCTGCTCGTGCGGCGTCCCGACGAGGTCGATGGCGACCCGCTCGGACCAGAGCGTCTCGCCGGGCGCCAGAGCGATGCCGTCGGCGAGGCACCGCGCCGCCATCGACCGCGCCGGCGCATCGACGGCGATCTGCGTCAGCAGCGTACGCGCCGTCGCCGCGCCGGCGAGCATCGAGCGCCCGGACGCCGGGTCATACAGGACGCCCACATCGTCTGACGCGAAGCGCCCGGCGCCCTCCGCCGGCGGCTCCGGCGCCAGCACCGGTGGCGCGCTGCGCAGGTCGACGGCGCCGCCGCCGAGCGACATCGTCGGCGACCACGACTGCCAGCCGTGCCGGTAGATGCGCCAATCCGGCGGTGTCGCGCCGAGCTGGAGCCGCCCGCGCCCGTCCGCCGTCTCGAACACGTGCAGTGCGTCGAGCCGCAGCCCCGCAGCGGCATCGCGGGTAACGCCGAGCCGCATCAGGCAGGACGGATGCTCGTCGTACAGCACCAGCTCGCGGCGCAGCGTCACGCCGCGCCGCGGCAGGCGGGCGATCAGCGTCAGCAGACGCCCCCGGCCGAGCGCGTCCTCGTACGGCCGCGCGTCGTAGTCGCAGCGCCCGAAGGCGATCGGCGCCTCGCCGCGCGGCTGCACCGACGCCAGCGCGCGCTCCGTCGGCCGGAACGCGCCGTCGAGCGCCAGCGGCGACAGCGACCCGTCGTCGAGCCGCGTCTCGACGCGCAGCCAGCGGTTCTGCAGCCATGGCCCGTTCCGCCCGAGCCCCGACGACACCGGCTCCGCCATCAGTTGCCGCCCGGCCGCACGGCGCGCACCCGGTGCCGCGTCCGCACCGTCCCCTGGCCCGTCGGCACGATGCTGATCGTGCCGTCGATCTCGAGCACCGCCATCTGCACCTGCTGCAGGTTCTCGAACCCATGCTCGCGGATCGCCTGCACCACCAACTCCTCCGACAGCCCCGCCGCAACGACGTGCCGCTCGATCAGGCGGCCGTCATTCACCAGCAGGATCGGCTGCCCCTGAATGATCCGGCGAAAGCGCGGGATGCGGTCCACCGCGCGCGACAGCACCTGATCCGTCGTCAGCAGCGCCGCCGCCGCCACGAGCCCCCCGAAGATCGTCGAGTCCGTGCCCACCATCGCGTTCTGCACGGCGTTCGCGATGAGGAGGATCAGCACGAGGTCGAACGGCGTCATCTGCCCGAGCTGCCGGCGGCCCATCACCCGGATCAGGAGGACGATCACGACGTAGACGATGACGCTGCGGGCGACGATCTCCGCGAACGGCGCGTGCAGCCCGAAGACCGCGGCGATCACGATGGCCTACCGCCAGTCGCCGAACTTGATCATCGTCGTCTGCGCTTGCTTCGCCAGCCGCTCGATGACCCGGTCGTCGACCGGACGCTCGTAGTCACGACCGGCCTGCGTCTGCCGGAACCCGAGCTCCCGGTACATGCGGATCGCCCCGCCGTTCGTCTGTTCTGTCGTCAGGCCGACCTCCTCCGCACCCGCCGCGAACAGCCGCTTCAGCGCGCGCGCCACCAGCCCGCTGCCGATGCCCTCGCGCCGCCGCGACTCCGAAACGGCTAGGTCGTGGATGTAACCGTACTCCCGGTCCGGCAAGCCGTACGAGCAGTAGCCCGCTACCTCGCCCTTGCTCGTCGCGACGAGCACCCGCCGATCGCCGTCGAGCAGCTCGGCCCGCAGCGCCTCCTCCGGCTTCGGCATGTCGGGGAACGCCGCCCGGTCGATGCGCGCGATCGCCCGCACGTCCGCCGGCGTCGCCTCGCGGAAGCGGACGCCCGCCTGCGCGGCGACCTTCGGCGCGCCCTCGCGAGCGATATCGAACTGCAGCCACTCACGCTTCGGCCGGAACAGCAGGCGCTTCAGCACCGGCTCGACGCGCGGCCGCGACGGGCTGTGCGAGAGTCGGAAGCGCACCGTGTCGGCGCCGCGCGCCCGCCGCAGCTTCGGCAGCAGCGCCTCCAGCATCGACGGAAACAACTCCGTGAAGGCGCGGTCGCTCTCGTACGAATACGCCAGCTTCGCCGCTCCGCCCCGCTGCGCCAGCAGGATGTTCGTCCCGCGCCGCACGATCAGCTCCGGGTGCTCCTGCCGGGCGCGGTCGAGATCACGGCGGAAGTACAGCGCGTGCAACGCCTGCGCCGCCATCTCGTCGTAGAGCGAGCGGACAGCCGGCTGATCGAGGCGACGCAATGAACGCAGCGGCATCAGTCCGGCCACGTCCCGGTGAACACGTCTTCGACCGGTCCCGTCAGGATCACGTCTCCCTCTCCGTCCCACTCCAGCTGCAGCACGCCGCCCGGCACCCGCAGCTCCAGCGCATCTCCCACCATGCCCAGCAGCCGGCCGGCGACGATCGTCGCCGAGGCGCCGGAGCCGCACGAGAGCGTCTCGCCGACGCCGCGCTCCCACACCCGCATCTCCGCCGTCCCCGCGCCGGTCAGCCGCACGACCTCGAAGTTCGTCCGGTTGGGGAAGAGCGTGTGATGCTCGACCAGCGGGCCCAGCGTCTGCAGCGGAAACGCCGCCACCGGCGCATCCTGGAAATGCACGGCGTGCGGGTTGCCCATCGATACCGGCGTGACGGCCAGCGTGCGGCCATCGACCGCCAGAGGCACGTCGCGGAGCGGCGCCGCCGCCTCGACGGCGATCGGGATGTCCCGCGGCTCCAGGCGCGGCGCGCCCATCCGCTCGCGCACGTCCGTCACGCGCCCGCCCGACGTCGTCACCCGCACGCGCATCACCCCGGCGCCCGTCTCCACGTCGAGCTCGTCGTTGCACGGCGCCACCAGCCCGCCATCGACCGCGAACTTCACCAGACAGCGCATGCCGTTGCCCGACATCTCCGCCTCCGAGCCGTCGGCGTTGAAGATCCGCATCCCCACATCCGCGCGCTCCGACGCCACGGCGAGGATCAGTCCGTCGCCGCCGACGCCGAAGTGCCGGTCGCAGACCGCGCGCGCCGCCGCCGCCCAGTCGCGGTCCAGCCTTCGTCCGTCCACGACGACGAAATCGTTGCCCGTTCCATGCAGCTTCGTGAACTCCATGCGGAATGAGGATAGCGCATCACGCCGCCTCCGACGCAGCCGCCCGCACGGCGGGATCGATCGCGCGTCGATCTCAGCCCGGTCGGCGGACGCCGCCGGCAAGCGCGTACAGCCGCTGACGCAGCCAGACGATGCTGTGGCTGTTCCACAGCGTGACGATGTAGCCGAGCCGCAGCAGCGTCAACGCCACCGTCGCCAGCACCGCCGCGAACACCGCCGCCTCCACCCACGTGTTACCGATGTAGTGGATGACGATCGCCCCGGCCGAGAACAGCACCGCCAGCGCGTAGGCGATCGCCACCAGCCCGCGCGGTCCCGCGCCCGCCTGCTCCAGCCGGCTGTGGATGTGGTCGCCGTCACCGATCATCGGATGCCGACGCTCCAGCGAGCGGCGCACCGTCGCCAGCGCCAAGTCCATGATCGGGAAGCCGAGCGCGACGACGGGGACGGCGATGAACACCTCGTTCGTCGGGCCCGTGGCGGCCCGGATCGAGAGGGTCCCGATGATGAAGCCGACCACGTACGCCCCCGAATCACCGATGTACATCGAAGCCGGCGGCAGGTTGAACGGCAGGAAGCCGAGGCCCGCTCCCGCCAGCGCGACGAGCAGCAGCGCCACCGTCGGGTGCGCCGAGTGCGCGCCGATCTGCGCCATCGTCGCCGCGGCGAGCACCGCCACCCCCAGCGACACGCCGTCGCGGCCGTCGATGAAGTTGAAGGCGTTCGTGCAGGCGTAGATCCACAGCACCGTGACCACCACCCCGAAGCTGCCGAAGTGCAGGCTCGGCCCCCAAGGGAGCCCCACGTCATCGATCTTGTACCCCGCCAGGTACACCGCGACGCCCGCCGCCAGGAAGACCAGCGTCCGCGAGTACGGACTCGTCAGCCGGATGTCATCGACGAAGCCGACGAGGAAGACGAGCGCCGCCGCCGCGAGAAAGCCCAAAAAGCTCCCCGACTTCGGCGTGAAGAGCTCGCTCGCGTGCGGCGATAGCGCCGACGCGATGAACGGCGTCAGCGCGAACGTCGAGAGGAAGATCACGCCGCCCCAGCGCGGCCGCTCGCTGATGCCCCGCACGTGGAACAGCGCGTGGTAGCGCTCCGAGCGCGACACCACCTGCAGGACCAGCGTCAGCACGACCGCCAGTGCGAGCGAGAGGGCGAGCGTCAGCAGATAGATGTCGAGCATGGCGGGTGGCCTCGGAATTCGTCCCTACTCTAGCACCACGATCCGCGCCGTGCCTACCAGCATCTTCCTCGCATCGTTATGTCGCGCCCGCCTGCCTCGCCCGTGGAACCGGAGGGAGTACTGCCCTCCGCATCTCCACGTCGCCGTCGCCATTCCGCCGCGGCGACGTTCGCGTCCAGTACACTCCCCGCGTCTGGAGGGACGCGCGTGCCGCAGCACTTCTTCATCGCCGGCGTCGATATCGGCGCCACGAACGTCCGCGTCGCCATCGCCAACAGCGACGGCGGGATCGAGGCGCGTCGCCTGATGCCCTTCCCCGGCGGCCCGCCGGAGCAGCTGCTCGAGCGCATCGGCCGCACGCTCGACGACCTCGCGCGCGGCGTCTGGGTGGGCGCGCGCGCCGCCGCCATCGGCGTCGTCGTGCCCGGCGCCGTCGACCCCGCCGCCGGCGCCGTCTCCACCGCCGCCAACCTGCCCGGCTGGGGCGACGTGCCGGTCGAAGCACTGCTCGGCCGGCCGCGCGGCGTGCCGGTCGCGACGGAAAACGACGCCAACGCCGCCGCCATCGGCGAGCGCTGGCTGGGCGCAGCGAAGGGCATCGACGACTTCGTCTTCATCGCTATGGGCACCGGCATCGGCGCCGGCGTCGTCGTTGACGGCCGCCTGCACCGCGGCGGCCACTTCCTCGCCGGCGAGGTCGCCTTCTTCCCGATGTCGCCCGCCCAGCTCGAACAGCCCGGCTGGGGCCATTGCTTCGAAGCGGACGTCGGCGGCCGGGCGATGGCGGCCAAGGCCGTCGAGCTGCTCGGCGACCACGCGACCGTCGGCGAGCTGTTCGATGCCGCCTATCGCGGTCGCGAGACGGCCGCCGCTTGGCTGCACAGCGTCCAGCGCGAGCTCGCCATGGCGGTCGTATCGATCGCCGCGCTCCTCGACCCGCAGATGGTCGTCTTCGGCGGCGGCGTCGTGCGCGCCCAGGGCGAGCGCCTGCTCGGCCCGGTGCGCGACGCGGCGCTACGCTGCCTGCCTGCCCGGCCGCGCATCGTCGCATCGCAGCTCGGCGACGACGCCCAGCTGATCGGCGCCATCCGCATCGCGCTCGACCGCATCGAAGGACGGCCCCAATGAGCGACCGCACGCCAGACGATGATCCGGTCGCCGCCGTGGCGGCGACGCCCCCTCCCGGCGACGAGCGGCCCGCCCCGGATGCCTACTTCATGCGCATCGCCCTCGCCGTGCGCGCGCGTGCGAGCTGCACCGGGCGGCGCGTCGGCGCCATCATCGTCCGCGAGAGCCGCATCCTCAGCACCGGCTACAACGGCACGCCGGCGAAGATGCGCAACTGCGCCGACGGCGGCTGCCGCCGCTGCGCCCACCCGGAGGCGTACGCTCCCGGCGAGGGATACGACGTCTGCATCTGCGTGCACGCCGAGCAAAACGCGCTGCTCGCCGCCGCCCGCTTCGGCGTCGCCGTCGCCGGCTGCACCATCTACACGACGCTGCAGCCCTGCTTCGGCTGCCTCAAGGAGCTGCTGCAGGCCGACGTGCGCGAGGTGTGCTACCTCCAGCCGTGGCAGTCGCGCTTCGCCGACGTCTATGCGTCGCTCATCGACCGCCTCGGACGGGCGAACTTCCGCTGCGTCGTCGCCGAGGACGCGGACGCGCGCTGGGCGCTCGGCCGGGCGGGCACGGCGGGAGGAGAGCGCGCGCTCGGGCACGAGGTTCTGTAGTCCTTCGCGACGACCCCGCACAGGCCGCGGACACGCTCGAACCTCCCACGCAGTGCGGCGCTGCCTCGTGGTCAGGATGTCGCGACCGCGACACACGATGGCGAGGAGGCCGCCCCGCGCCAAGGGCGCGCGCCGCCGCCGCGATCATCAACCGGCCCGCCGCACGCTGCGCGAAGGCTACGGCGGTCGCATCGTCACCACGCTTCGTATCGGGCGACGAGCAGCGTAGAACGCCGCCCGGGCTCCAGGCTCCCTCTCCGCGCCGCGGAGACGTTCCGGGCGAGAGGCCGTTCGACCGACTCCCCAGCGCCCGCTGCGGTGGCATCGCGCCGTTGGCGCAGCGCCGGCGGATACCGGAAGATGTCCGAATGAAGCTCGGCTGCAGCTCGTGGTCCTACCACGCCGCCTTCCGCGCCGGCCGCATCGACCTCCGCGAGTGGCTCCGCCGCTGCGCCGAAGAGATGGAGTTCGACGGCGTCGAGCTCGCCGACGTTCACTTCCCGACGACCGACCCCGCCTACCTGCGCGAGCTCAAGAAGCTCTGCATCGACCTCCAGTTGACGATCGCCGGCGTCGCCGTCACCAACGACTTCGCCTCGCCCGAGACCCGCGCCGGGGAGTGCGCCAAGGTGCGGCAATGGTGCGACGTCGCCGCCCTGCTCGGCGCGCCGGTCGTGCGCGTCTTCGCCGGCTGGGCGCAGGCCGCCCCCATGCCGGCGGCGGCGCCCGACCCCGGCCGCATCGTCGGCCTCTTCCGGCGCGTCTTCGGTCCGCCGCAGCGCGACGTACGCCGCACGTGGTCGGACCTCGCGTGGGCGCTCCGCGAGAGCGCGACGCATGGCGCCGAGCGAGGCGTCGCGCTCGCCCTGCAGAACAGTCAGCGCGCCGGCGTCGTGCGCACGGCGCAGGAGCTCGACCAGTGCCTGCGCGACGTCGGCTCGCCCTGGCTGCGCGTCTGCCTCGACCCGGCCGACCTGCCCCACCGCGCCGGCATCGACGCCGTGCTCCGGAAGACGGTGCAGACGCATGCACGCGTCCATGACGTCCAGGACGACGGCAGCGACGCCGCGGTCCACTGGCCCGAAGTCCTCCGCCTGCTGCGCCTTGCCGGCTACCGCGGCTTCGTGCTGCTCGACTACGACGGCGACGAGGACCCCGAGACCGCGGTGCCGCGCAGCGCCCGCTACCTGCGCGCCATCCTGCAGACGCTCGCCCGCCGCGAGCTCCTCACCGCGCCCGACGCGACGATCAGCACGAACGGCTTCAGCTCGGCCAATGGCGCCAGGGATCCGGCGGTGGAAGCGACGCCGGCGCCGTGATCCGCGCCGTCATCTTCGACCTCGGCCACACACTCTGGGACATCGGCCCGGGCGACGGCCGCGCCCTCGCCGCCGCCTACGCGGCCCTGCAGCGCACGCTCGCCGCCCGCCTCGGCCGCGACGACCTGCCGGAGGCGGCCGCCATCCAGGAAGCCGTGCGCCTGGCCTTGCAGGCGTCGCGAGAAGACTACTTCCTCGACGCATCCGGCCAGCTCGACCAGCCGCCCTCGTACGCCTGGGTCGACCGCGGCTGCCGCTCGCTCGGGCTCGCGCTCGACGCAGCCCTGCTGCGCGAGCTGACGCCGCCGCTCTTCGCCACCGAGATCGACCATCTTCTCTGCGGCGACGGCACCGTCGAGGCCCTGCGCGCGCTCGACGCCCGCGGCCTTCGCCTCGGCTGCATCACCAACACCCTCGCCGATAGCGCCGCCATCCGCGCCATGCTGCGCCGGTTCGACATCGAGGCGCTGATGCGCAGCGTCGTCGTCTCCGCCGACGAGGGCTGGCGCAAGCCGCATCGGTCGCTGTTCGAGAAGGCTCTGCGCGAGCTCGACGTCGCGGCCGCGGACGCCATCTTCGTCGGCGACAGCCCGCTGCAGGACGTGGGCGGCGCGAAGGCCTGCGGTATGCACGCTGTGCTCACGCAGCAGTACGTCGCCCGTCCGCACGAGGGCCACAGGCCGCCGCCCGACGCGATCATCGCCCACCTGCGCGAGCTGCCCGCCATCATCGACCGCCTCGACGCCGCCGCGCCACCAGCCGCCACTCTCCAGCGCAATGGGGCGGGGCCGGGGGAGGGATAACCCCTCTCCCTGTGGGAGAGGGCGCGGCGGTACGGGCCGCGGCTGGGGGCCACGTATTACCCGCGCAGGCGCTCGCCCGACGCGCGCGCGAGCGGATTGATGGTTCGCACCGTGTTCGCCCGCGCCTGCTCCTCGCGTTCGCGCTTCGCCTGTCGGATATCCGACATCGCGCCGTCCAGCAGGTCCTTCGCCGAGGCGCCGTCCTCCGGAAAGCAGACGATCGCCACAGACGCCTTCAGGGGCTCCGGCGCGCCGTCCTGCCCGAACACCGATACCTGCGAGAGACTGGCGAGCAGCCGCGTCGTCACCGAGACCGCCGCCGCCCGGTTCGTCTCCGGTAGCAGCACCGCGTACTCGTCGTCGCCCAGTCGCGCCACGATCTCCGGCGGCGACACCGCCTCGGCGAGGCTCACCGCCGCGCTTCGCAACAGGCGGTCGCCCATCGACTGCCCGTACTGCGCGTTGAACTGAGCGAAGTCATCGAGGTCGAGCACGACCAGCGAGAGCGCCCGCGCGTAGCGGCCGCAGCGCACGAGCTCGTTCTCGATCGCCTCGGAGATATAGCGCCGGTTGTACACCCACGTCACCGGGTCGATGTCGTTGAAGCGCGCTGTATCCTCCTGCGTCGCGATGTCCCGCAGCGACAGCGTGAAGTGACCGACCAGCAGCTCGACGATCTCCGCATCGATCTCCGTCTTCGTGAACCCAAACACGACGATCCCGTAGGCCTCGCCCTCGACGAGCATCGGCACGAAGGCGAACTTCTTGCAGCCGAGCTTCTCCTCCGCCGCCATCGCCACGTCCTCTGCGATCAGGCCATCCCAGAACTCCACCATCGATGACCGCGTCTGCACCTCGCCCCGCTCGATCACCTGACGACGGAAATGGTTCATCGGCAGGTCGAGCTCGCAGACCGTGAGGTCCTCCTGGTACGCGTCCATCGCCCGCTCCAGGTGCGGCTCGACGAGCCCTTCCAGCGGCGACGCGCTCAGCACGTCGCGCTTCTTGTCCAGCACCATCGGATAGACGAACGTCGCCTCGGTTACGGCCGGCGCCTTCTCGACGAACGCACCCACCATCTCGTTAATGCTGCCGGCGCTGTGCAGGAACAGCGTCAGGATGACGAGGTCGAACAGGCGGCCCTCGCGCCCCTCCGGCCGCGCCGCGTCGAGGTCGTCGAACAGGCGCTCGTCGTCGGCCGCGGCTTCTTCCGCCTTCCGACTCTTCAGCCAGCGCATCAGTCCTCCGCCAACTTCACGACCAGAGTCCGCTCGTTGTGCGTCTCGACCGTCGCTCTCCGCGACATCGCTCGCCCGACGGCGCGTTCCAGCAGCGACGGGTCGAGGTCGTTTACCGTCTCCAGCGACACGATGGCGACGCCGTTGTTGTAGCTGAGCAGCGACATGTCGCGGACGCCGTCCATCCCCAGCAGCGCCCGATGCAGCGGCACCAGGTCGACGCCGCGGCGCTTGTCTTCCACCGTGATCCGATAGCTGCGCGGCAGCAGGTCGAAGCCGCGGCGCGTCTCGACTGCGGCGGCCGGCGGCGGCATCGCCGTCTCGTCGCTCATCGGCGGCGCCGCGCCCGCGCGTTCGTCGTCCGGCGCCGCGTCGCGGAAGATCACCGGCCGCGGCGGCGCCCCGAACGCCATCTGCGGCAGCGGCGTCGGCGCATCCTCCCAGTCGTCATCCTCTGCAGCCGGCGCCACTGGCGGGGACGACGACATCGCCGCCGGCGCCGCGGCCGCCGTGCGTTCGAGGCGCGCCAGGATCTGCCGAAGGAGCACCGTCGCCGCGTCGAGCCCGCGCTCGATCCGCGCCAGCGCGTCCAGCCAGCCCTCCGCCGCAGGCTCTGCGACGGCCAGCGCGGCTGCCGCGCCGCCATGCTCGCGTGGCGCGAAGACGAGCGGCGCCCGCGCGACGTCGCGTTCGTCAGCCGCGACGCCCGCGCCGTCGCGGAACTGTCCTGGCGGTGCCGGCGCCTCCTGCTCGCGTGCGAGGCGCGCCGCTTCCACCCGCCGGATCGTCGCCTCGATTGCGCTCTCCTCGGGTGCCCTCGCCGCCACGGCATCGTCCGGCGCGGTCCCGCCGGCCTCGCCTGCCGCAGTTCCGGCGGAACGCTCGACCGCGTCCTCCTCGCCTGCCACAGCTACGGCGGAACGCTCGATTGGCAAGCGAGCGCTGGCGGCCGCCGGCGCCTCGCTGTCCGCCGTCGCCGCGTCCCGGGCCGCCTGCGCCTCCGCGACCCGCCGGATCGTCGCCTCGATCATGCTCTCGTCGACGGTGCTGTCGTCCATGCGCGTCCCTCGGTCCCTCGCGTTGTCGCGCGGGTCGTACCTGCTGCTTCGCTGCGAGAGCATCCCCCGTCACGGCGCGTCGCCATGCCTCACCTATAGTCTTCGGCAGTAGATGACGTGCGCTCCACCGTCCACCAGCCCTCTTCCACCGCCGCCGACCGCGTATAGATGCGTATGCGATCATCGGCTAAGGCCCGGGCCGGGGGCCGCGGGAGAACGCTCCCCTCCACCGCAGTGGGCGGGGGCCGGGGGAGCGTTACCCCGTCGTCCCTCCCCCGCCCCGTGGCGGACGGGCCGGGGGTGTGAGGGCCTACCCCCGCCTCCGTTACAATGGGCGGCGATGCGCATCCTGCTCGTCAACGGGCCCAACCTCAACACGCTCGGCGCCCGCGAGCCCGAGATCTACGGCACCACCACGCTCGCCCAGATCGAGGCGGCCGTGCGCGCCCGGGCGGCAGAGTTCCAGGCCGACGTGCGGGCCCTCCAGTCGAACAGCGAAGGCGCCATCGTCGACTGGCTGCAACAGGAGCAGGCGGATGGCGACGGGCTCGTCATCAACGCCGGCGCCCTCGCGCACTACGGCATCGCCTTGCGCGATGCCGTAGCCGCCTGCGGCCTGCCGGCCGTCGAGGTGCACATCTCGAACGTCTGGCGACGGGAGGAGTTCCGGCACGCGTCGCTGCTCTCCCCCGTCGTCAGCGGCGCCATCGTCGGCCTCGGCGCGCACGGCTACGTGCTCGCCGTCGAAGCGCTCGCCCGCATCATCCAGGGCGCCGAGTGACACCGCCGCCCCACCGGCCGGCGTTGCGGCGGCGCCACAGCAGCGGCCCCGGCATGGCGGCCGGGGCAGCCCAGACCGTCGCCCGGGCGGCGGACCGGACAGGGGGCATCATGGACCAGCGACTCGCACGCCTGCGCCACGCGCTCGCCGCGCACGAGCTCGACGCCGCGCTCATCTCGAACGGCAACAACCGCCGCTACCTGAGCGGGTTCACCGGCTCCGCCGGCTACCTGCTGATCAGCCACGACGACGCCGTCATCGCCACGGACTTCCGTTACTACGAGCAGAGCGGCCAGCAGGCGCCCGGCTTCCGCCTCCACAAGACCGTCGGCGGGTTCGATGCGTGGCTGCTGCCGCTCTTCGCCGGCCTTGGCGGCAAGAAGGTCGCCTTCGAAGCGAACGACATTACCGTCGCCACGCATCAGGCGCTGAAGAAGGCGCTCGCGACGCTGCCCGAGGGCGAACGCCCGAACCTCGTGCCCACGCCCAACCTCGTCGAGTCGCTCCGCCTGTTCAAGGAGCCGGCGGAGATCGCCGCTCTGCAGGCGGCGACGGACCTCGGCGACGCCGCCTTCACCAGCGTGGCCGAGCGCGTCGAGCCGGGATGGACCGAACGCCAAGTCGCGTGGGAGATCGAGAAGTACATCCGCGAGCATGGCGGCGACGGGCTCTCGTTCGACACCATCGTCGCCGGCGGTCCGTGGGGCGCCATGCCCCACGCCTACCCGCGCGACCGCGAGCTCGTATCCGGCGAGGGCGTCGTTATCGACATGGGGTGCGACGTCGGCGGCTACATGTCCGACCTCACCCGCACGATCTTCCTCGGCAAGCCCGACGATCAGTTCAGGAAGGTCTACGACATCGTCCTCACCGCGCAGCTCAGCGCCGAGGAGATGGTCCAGCCCGGCATGACCGGCGAAGAGTGCCACATGATCGCCCACAACGTCATCGAGGCCGCGGGCTACGGCGAGACCTTCGGGCACGGCCTCGGCCACGGCATCGGCCTCGAGGTGCACGAAGCGCCGCGCGTCGCCCGCACATCCACCGACGAGCTGAAGGACGGCATGGTGTTCACCGTCGAGCCCGGGATCTACATCACCGGCTGGGGCGGCGTCCGCATCGAGGACATGGTCGTCCTCGAAGGCGGCAAGGCGCGCGTCATGAGCCAGGCGCCGAAACTGCGGTTCGTCGGGTAGAATCGAAGGCGAACGGCGGCGCGCCGTCCTCGCTGCGAAGGGCGACGCTGGCCGCCGGCGCGAGAGCCGCTGCCTCGTAGATCACACACAAGTGGGGACACGAACTGCTCGGGCGCGCGGCGGCGACTCGGTGACGCGCGCCCTCACCGAACATCGTGCGCACGAACGACGACCTGCAGGAGGACCGACCGGAATGATTTCCACCGGAGACATGAAGCGCGGCGCCACCATCGAGCTCGATGGCCGCGTCTACCAGGTGATGGAGTTCGCGCACATCAAAATGGGCCGCGGCTCGGCGCAGATGCGCATGAAGCTGCGCGACGTCCGCCGCGGCGACATCATCGAGCGCACCTTCCAGGCTGGCGAGAAGTGGCCCCGCGTCCGCGTCGAGCGCGTCGCCATGCAGTACAGCTACGCCGATGGCGACATCTTCTACTTCATGAACACGGAGACCTTCGACCAGGTGCCGCTCACACGCGACCAGGTCGGCGAGGCGATGAACTTCCTCGCCGAGAACGGCGCCTGCGACGTCCTCTTCCTCGGCGACGAGCCGATCGGCATCGAGCTGCCCGCTTCCGTCGTGCTCAAGGTCGCACGGAGCGACCCCGGCATGAAGGGGGACACCGCGACCGGGGCCACCAAGCCGGCGACGATGGAGACCGGCCTCGTCGTCAACGTGCCGCTGTTCGTGAACGAGGGCGACCGGCTCCAGATCAACACCAGCACCGGCGAGTACCAGGCGCGGGCGTAGCCGAAGGTGCAGCAGGTCTACGCGGTCCACGAGTTGACGACCTACCTGCGCGAGCTCGTCGAAAGCGACGCGCGGCTCGGCGACCTCTGGGTCGCCGGCGAGTGCTCGAACGTCAGCCGACCCGCGTCCGGCCACGTCTACTTCACCCTCAAGGACGCGCGCGGCCAACTCCGCGCCGTGTTCTTCCAGGCCCGCTTCCCGCGCGCCCGCAGCACCACCTCGCGCGAGATCGAGAACGGGCGCGCCGTCGTCGTCCACGGCCGCACCGGCTTCTACGAACCGCGCGGCGACCTCCAGATCCTCGTCGACTTCGTCCAGCCCGAGGGCGCCGGACTGCTGCAGATGGAGTTCGAGCGGCTGAAGGCCCGCCTCGACGCCGAGGGCCTCTTCGACGAGACGCGCAAGCGGCCGCTGCCCCGTTTTCCCCGCCGCATCGGCGTCGTCACCTCCGCCAGCGGCGCCGTCTTCCACGATATCTGCCAGGTGCTCGGGCGGCGCTGGCCGCTGGCCGAAGTCGTGCTCGCGCCCACGCCCGTCCAGGGCCCCGACGCGGTCGCCGGCATCGCCGGCGCGCTGCAGCAGCTGAATCGTCGCCGCGGCGTCGACGTCGTCATCGTCGCCCGCGGCGGCGGCTCGCTCGAAGAGCTGGCCGCGTTCAACAGCGAGCACGTCGCGCGCGCCATCTTCGCCAGCGAGCCGCCCGTCGTCTCGGCCGTCGGGCACGAGACCGACGTCACCATCGCCGACTACGTCGCCGACCGACGCGCGCCGACGCCGTCGGCCGCGGCGGAGATCGTCGCCCCGGACCGCCTCGATGTCACCGTGCGGCTCGGCATCGCCGCCGGCACGATGGAATCGCTGCTTCGCCGCCGGCTTGCGCACGGGCGCGACGACCTGCGGCGCCAGGTGCGTCGCATCGAAGGCCGCGCGCCGGCGGTCGACCGCGAGCGCCAGCGCGTCGACGAGCTGACGCGGCAGGCGCTACGCGCCATCGAGGGCCGCACGCGGCAGGCGGCGCAGGGCGTCGGCGGCTGCGTCTGGCGGCTGCGCGCGCTGGACCCGTTCGCCACGCTCGCGCGCGGCTACGCCATCGTCCAGCGCGGTACCGCCGTGCTGTCGAGCGTCAACGAAGCCGCGCCGGGCGAGGCCATCCGCGTGCGCCTCAAGGACGGCGCCTTCGCCGCCCACGTCGACGGCGGCCCCGGGAGCGTACAGCGACGCCGGCTGAAGCGCCGCGTGCCCGAAGCGCAGGCGCCGCTGTTTATGATGCCGGAGGAGCGTGCCTAGGCGGACGCGCGGCAGCCGGTGACGCCAGGGCATCGCCGGCAGGCGGGGCCACGGTCATCTTCCGCGGATCGGAACCGCGAGCGAGACGAAGCGGGACAGCCCGGCAACTGGCCGCGGGGCAGGCGGGGAGCAGCATGGCCGACAAGCACGACGACCAGACCTTCGAGCAGCTGTACGCCCACCTCGAAGAGCGCGTCGCCAGGCTCGAACAGGGTGGCCTCTCGCTCGATGACGCGATCGCCGTGTACGAGGAAGGCATGACGCTGGCGCGCCAGTGCCAGGAGCAGCTCGACACCGCGGAGCTGAAGATCACGAGGCTCAAGGAATCGTTCACGGCCCCTCCCGGCGACGACGCAGCGCAGCACGAGCCGCCCGACGAGGTCGAGTATGTGGAAGAGGCGCCGCTCGACGACGACGACGCCTTCCCATGAAGAGCCGCCGATCCCGCGTCGCAGCCGGCGCGCGCAGCGGCTGAGGACGCTCGTCTGCACATCAGTGGGTTGCGCGCGGCGCTGGTACAATCGATCGTCGGCGCACAGCGATGGCGGTGCGGGATCGGGGGCTGCGTGCTGCGTATCGGCTGGTTCGCGACGGGACGCGGCGAGGGATCGCAGAAGCTGCTGCGCGCTGCCGTCGATGCGATCCGCGACCGCACGCTCGATGCGCAGATCAGCGTCGTCTTCTCCAACCGCGATCCAGGGCAGTTCCCCATCACCGACGTCTTCTTCGACCAGGTGCGCGCGTATGGCATTCCGCTCGTCACACTGTCCGACCGCACGTTTCGGCGCGAGCACGGCGGCGAGGTCGCCCGGGCGGGCGAGCCGCTACCCGCGTGGCGCGAAGCATACGACCGCTCGGTGGCGGAACTGATCGCGCCGTATCCGTTCGACCTCGGGGTGCTCGCCGGATACATGCTGATCACGACCGCGCCGCTCTACGAGGCGCATCCGCTGCTCAACCTCCATCCAAGCGGTCCCGGGCAACCGGCCGGCACCTGGCAGGACGTGACATGGCAGCTCATCGAGCAGCGTGCGGACCACGGCGGCGTCCGCATTCACCTCGTGACGGGCGCACTCGATGCCGGTGCCATCGTCACCTACTGCACCTACCCGCTCCGCGGCAGCGGCATCGATGTCCTCTGGGGCGACGCCCGCCAGCGCTCGACGGCCGAGCTGCGCGAACGCGAAGGCGAAGACAATGCGCTCTTCCAGGAGATCCGGCGCCGAGGCAGCGCCCGAGAGCTCCCGCTGATCGTCGAGACGCTGCGGGGGTTCGCCGACGGCAGGCTACGGCTCGATGACGGCCACGTGATGGCTGGCGACACCCGCATCGTCGGTGGCTACGACCTGACGCCGGAAATCGAGCGGTCGCTGGCGGATGCTGCCGTCACCTGAGAAGTCAATTGACGCGTTATGGGGACCGCGGTACGATAGCCCGGCCATGAGCAGCCCGTTTTGCGCCGAATGCTCTTTCGTGCTCGACGGCGGCGACAATTTCTGCCGGCGCTGCGGCACTGCCACCAGCGCGCGCCTGCCGGCCGTGCGCGGTCAGCTGTCGGCGACGATCTGGCAGCCGCGCGTCCCCCGGCTGGTGAAGGGCGCCGCCGTCATGGCGGCGGGGACCTTCGGGCAGTACGTGATGCGACGGGTGATCACGAACGCGCTCACCGGCGGCCGGCGGCGGCCATCGCCCAGCGCTGCCCGGCGCGACGCGAACGACGGCATGCTCGACGAAGCGCAGATTATCACCGAGACGGTGATGATGCGCCGCGTGCGGATCAGGCGCCAGGCCTGACCGCGACGCCTCAGGCCGCGGCGTAATGCGGCCCCGGGCGCGCCCCCCGGGTGGGGTTCAGCAGGACGTCCGCCCCGTGAAGCGTTATCTGCTCGCCGTGCTCGCGTCGGGCGCGCTGGCCGCTCTGTCGCTGTTCATGCAGGGCGACCGGGCAGCGGCCTACGACTACGTGACCAACGGTGGCTTCGAGGATGGCACAACCGGCTGGCGGTCCGCCGGCGGCACGATGCAGGTCGTCGACGCGACGACCGTCGTCCCGGCGGAGGGCGCGCGCGCAGGCTACTTCACGCTCGCGTCCAGCCGCGGCATCCTGCGCCAAGCGTCCGTGATGGCGCCGCCGGGTGACTACGCGCTCGCGCTGTCGGTCCGCAGCAGCAGCGCGAGCGTTCGCGTCACGGCGAGTATCGCGACGAGCGACGCGAGCGGCGCGGCGACCAGCGCGTACGAGATAGCGCCTGACAGCTGGACACCGATCGCGCTTTCGATCACGCTCAGCCAGGGAACCTGGATCGGCGTCGCCATCGAGTTCGTGGGCGCTCCTGGCGACGGGGTGTACGTCGATGCGGTGCACCTCGACGGCGTCGACCCGAGCACCGTTCCCACCTCGACATCGACGCCTGCGCCCAGCGCGTCGCCGGCGCCGACCGGCACGCGCACGGCCACGCCGACCCGCACAGCCACGCAGACACGCACGCCAACGGCCACCCGCACCGCCACTCCGGCCGGCACCGGCACGCCGTCGCCCATGCTCGCGCCGCTTCTCGGCAGCCTGCAGAACGGTGGCTTCGAGCAGCTGGCGCCGGACGGCGCGATCGTCGCGTGGAATCAGGTCGGCGGCTCCCTCGCCCCGGCAACCGCGCCCGTACACGGCGGCTGGCGCGCGGCACGGCTCGAAAGCACGACCGCTTCGACCAAGTGGATGTACCAGGCAGTCGCGGTCACACCGGGGACGTCGTACGCATTCACCGCCTGGGTGCTGGACAACGATCCGGCTGTGGCAGCGGCGTTCCTGCGCATCTCGTGGTACGCGAGCGACGACGGCAGCGGCGGCGCACTCGCCAGCGCCGATAGCACCGGGCGCCTGACGAGCGCCGATACCGCATACCGACAGCTGACCTCCGGCACCATCGCCGCGCCGTCGACGGCCCGCAGCGCGCGGCTGCGCGTGCTGCTGGCGCCGGCGTCCGACGCGGCGGCGGCGATCTACGTCGACGACGCATCATTCGTGGAACTCAGCCCATCCGATGCAACGGGCGCCGTCAACGTCGCCGCCGGCGATATTCCGGCCGCGCAGGCCGGCGCTGCGGCCTCGCTGCCTGGGCGACGTCCCGCGGGCGGCTCCACGCCCGGTCCGGCGAAGCCGGCGTCGGCGCCGCTGTCTGGCGCCCGCGTCGTCATCAACGAGGTGCTCTACGACGCAGCCACGAGCGGCCCCGACGCGGCGAACGAGTGGATCGAGCTCTACAACGCGGGCGACGTCGCGCAGGACGTGAGCGGCTGGACGCTGGCGGACAACGCGGCTGCGGAGCGCATACCCGACCTCGTCGTGCCGCCTCGCGGCTACGCGGTCCTCGCTGCATCGGAGAGCTTCCTGAAAACGTATCCCGCGTACCGCGGCGCGCTGGCGACGGCGGGCGGGCGCATCGGCAATTCACTCGGGAACAACGGCGACCGCCTGACGCTTCGGGACGGCTCCGGCCGAACCCTCGACGCGATCTCGTGGGGCGCCGATACGTCGGTGATGAAGCCATCTATCGCCGATGTGCCGGCGGGGCACTCGATCGAGCGCCGCACGCCCGGCGTCGATACCGACGAGGCCGGCGACTTCACAGACAACCGGCGTCCGTCGCCGGGCGGGCCATACGTGGTCGAAGCGGCCACGTCGCAGCAGCAAGGCGCGCCCGCCGCGGCACCGGTGAAGGTGCTCTCCCAGGGCGGCGCCGGCGTGTCGAGCTGGCTGCCGTGGCTGGCTCTGGGCAGCGCCATCACGCTCGCCGCCGGCGCCCTCACGTTCCGCTTCGGACCGGCGCTTCGGAGCCGGCTGTCCGGTCCGCCGTGACCGAAAGGCTGCAGAAGATCCTTGCGCGCGCCGGCCACGGCTCGCGGCGTGGCGTCGAAGCGCTGATCAGCGACGGGCGCGTGCGCGTCAACGGCCAGCCGGCGACGCTCGGCATGCAGGCCGATGTGGCAGTTGACGTCATCGAGCTGGATGGCGTGCCGGTGCACGCGGACGCGCCCGCGGTCTACCTGGCGATGAACAAGCCGAGCGGCTTCGTGACGACAGCGCGCGACCCGCAGCATCGGCACACGGTGATGCAGTTGCTGCCGGACGACCTGCCGCCGCACGTCTTCCCGATCGGCCGGCTCGACCGCGACACTGAGGGGCTGCTGCTCTTCACGAACGACGGCGAGTTCGCGCATCGGATGGCCCACCCGCGGTTCGAAGTCGAGAAGGAGTACGCGGCACTCGTCGTCGGAGCGCCCGGCCGCGCGGCGTTCGCGGCGCTCGCTGCCGGTGTGGAGCTCGACGGGAAGCGGACGGCGCCGGCGCACGTCGAACCAGCGGCGCCTCCAGCCGGACACGAGTCTCGCGAGGGGCACGTCTGGCTGCGGCTGGCGATCCACGAGGGGCGGAAGCGCCAGGTGCGGCGCATGTGCGCAGCGGTCGGGCTTCCCGTGCGGACACTGGTTCGCACGCGCGTCGATGGCATCGAGCTGGCGCGTCTGCGGCGCGGGACGACGCGCGCGCTTTCTACCGACGAGGTTCGGCGGCTTCGACGACTCGTCGGATTGGCCGAGCAGCGATGACGCGCGCGCACGGCGCCGCAGAGGCGGGTAGGATCAGATCGGAAGAGGAGGCGGGGATCGGCACGGAATCGCCTGGCAGCGTGCGCGCCTCGACGATCGCCATCGACGGACCGGCGGCGTCCGGCAAGAGTGCCGTCGGCGCGCTCGTCGCGGCGCGGCTCGGCTATCGCTTCCTCGATACCGGCGCGATGTATCGGGCGGTGACGTGGGCGGCGCTCGACCGCGATATCGACGTCCGCGATGCCGGCGCGGTGGCAGCGCTCACGACGTCGCTCCGCATCGACGTGCGGCTGGGCGAAGGGGCCGCGATCGAGCCGACGGGCGTCGTCATCGACGGCGTCGACGTGACGGCGTGCCTGCGCGACCCCGACGTGGAGGCGAACGTCTCGCTCGTCTCGCGCGTGGCGGAGGTGCGGCGCACGCTCGTCGCCATCCAGCGCGCTCTGGCGGCGAGCGGGCGCATCGCGATGGCGGGCAGGGACATCGGCAGCGTTGTGCTCACTGATGCCGACCTGAAGGTATACCTCGACGCGTCGCGAGAGGTGCGGGCGCGGAGGCGCGCCGACCAACTGCGGGCGGCGGGCGAACAGGCGGACGTGCCGGCGATCCTCGCCGACCTCGAGCGCCGGGATGGCATCGACAGCAGCCGCGCCGTATCGCCGTTGACGGCCGCGCGCGGGGCTGTGATGATCGATACGGACGATCTCACCATCGACCAGGTGGTCGAGCGCATTCTGGAGGCAGCGGCATGATCTGGCGCATCGCGCCCATCTCGTACTGGGGCGTCGTGTGGTTCATCCGCTTCTGCCTCTTCCTCTACGTCAAAGGCCCGACGGTGCAGGGCCGCGCGAACATCCCGCGCGCCGGCGGCGCCATCCTGGTGTCGAACCACCTGAACAACGCCGATCCCTGCGTCATCCCGGGCGTCAGCCCGAGGCGCATCACCATCATGGCGAAGAAGGAGATGTTTCGCTGGCCGATCATCAGCCTGGTGTTCCGCTTTATCGGCGCCTTCCCGGTCGACCGGCATGCGGCGGACTTGGCGGCGCTGCGCACGGCGACCAGCGTCGTGAACGACGGTCAACTGCTGCTGATGTTCCCGGAGGGGACACGCAGCAAGGATCGCCAGCTGCACCGCGGCTTCCCCGGGACGTCGCTCGTCGCGTACCGCACCGGGGCGCCGATCGTCCCGATCGCCATCACGGGCACCGAGCACGTGCCGTGGCCGTGGGTGTTCGTGCGGCCGTTCATCGGCCCGAAGGTCACCGTGACGATCGGCAAGGCCTTCTACCCGCCAGCGGCGGATCGCATCACGTCGAAGGCGGCGCAGTCGGCGACGGACGAGATCATGCTGCACATCGCCGAGCTGCTGCCGCCGTCCTACCAGGGCGAGTATCGCGAGGCCGTAGCAGCGCGACGCCACGACCCTCCGGCCGCCGAGCGCGCGTAGGCGCTCGACGATCCGCGCGAAACCGCCGCACCTACTGGATAGCGAGCAACTCGACGTCGAAGATCAGCGTTGCGTTCGGCGGGATCTGCGGCGGGTAGCCCCGCGCGTCGTAGGCCAGGTTGCCGGGGACGATCAGCCGGCGCTTGCCGCCGACCTTCATCGTCGAGAGCCCCTCGGTCCAGCCCGGGATGACACCGTTGAGCGGGAACGTGGCCGGCTGGCCGCGGTCGACCGAGCTGTCGAACTTGGTGCCGTCCGTCAACCAGCCGGTGTAGTTCACCGTCACCTGCTGCGTCGGCGAGGGCGAGGCGCCGGTGCCGACCTTCTCGTCGATGTAGCGGAGGCCGCTGGCCGTCGTCTGGATCTGCCCCTGCAGCGGCGGGATGCCCGGGGCGTTGCCGTCGCTGACCGCCGGCGCCGAGCCGGTGGCGCCCGGCGTCGCTGCGGACGGCGGCGCGGTCGTCGGCACGACAGCCGTGCCGGCGCGAGCGGCGCCGACGTTGCCGGCGGGCCCGGTGGCGTTCGCGTTCGAGTTGGTGCTGTTGCTGCTTCCGCCGCCGCAGGCTGCCATCAGTGCGGCGGCGGCGAGCAAGCCGAATCCCATGTACTTCATAGCCCTCTCCTCGCTGGGTGCCGGAGTATTGTGCTGGCTGCGGCGTGCCGGCGCAACAAGCGCGAAGTCGCGCGCGGGTACTGATCGGACGGGCGCCGACGCGGACGTCCCGGCATGCCGGTCGCCGCGAGGGCCCGCTGCGACGCGATCGGCGAGCAGCGACGGCAACGCGGACGCGCTCGTACGCGACGCTCGTTTCGCCCATAATGAACGCCTCACGATGGAGCGCCGCCGGGACCTCGCACATGCACGCGAACGCCTCGCTCGATGACATCACTGCATTCCTCGATGACCTGCTCGAGGCGCCCCGGTACGCAGCCTCGGAGCCGGACGCCAACGGGCTGCTGTACCGCGCCGGCCCGGGCGTGACGAAGATCGCCGTCGCGGTGAACACGTCGATCACGGCGATCGTCGGGGCGGCGAAGGCCGGCGCTCAGCTGCTGGTCGTGCATCACCCGCCGTGGGCGGAGGTCGACCGCAGCCTCCGCAACGAGAAGCTCCGGGCGCTGGAGGGCGCCGGCGTCTCGCTGTACGCCGCGCACGCCTCGCTCGACTGTGCGCCGAAGGTCGGCAACGGCTGGGCGCTGGCGGCGCTGCTCGGCGTGCGCATCGATGCGACGTTCGGTGAGTTCCACGGCGGCCAAGCGGGCGTCGCCGGCAGCTGCGATGGCACGTACGCGGAGCTGATCGCGCGCGCGTCGAAGGAGCTGCGGGTGCAGGTGGAGGCGTACCAGCACGCGGCGGCGTTCGGGCGGGTGGCGATCGTCACGGGCGCGGGCGGCAACACCGGCGATGTGGAGGAAGCGCATGCGCTCGGCTGCGACACCTACATTACCGGCGAAGGCAGCATCTTCACGCGCCTCTTCGCGAAGGAGACGGCGATGAACCTGGTCTTCGGCACGCATCAGGCGACGGAGGCGCCGGGGATCAAGGCACTCGGTCAACGCCTGAGCGACGAGGCGCAGATCCCGTGGGAGTTCATCGACGAGTCGTCGGACGTGTTTTGAGCGCCGCCCGCCATCAGGCGCCGGCGCGAACCATGTGCACGCAGTCATCGAAGCGCAGGCCATCGACGCGGCCGGTAGCGTCACGCGTGAGCACGACGCGCGGGCGCTCGCCGTTCGTCTGCGGCAGCTCGTACAGCTCGCCGCCACCGCGCAGCGGCTGCAGGCGCAGGCCGGCCTTCCAGGCGCCGCGGCGCGAGCGCAGCACGAGCGCATCGCCTTCCCGATAGAGCTCGATGCGGCCGACGCGCGTCACGGGCCGGAAGTTCGTCAGCCGGCCGGGGGGACACTCGAAGATGCCCGGAGCGGTTTCGAGCACGGACGGGTCGACGGGCGGCGGCGCTTCATCGGCAGGCGCAGCCACGTCGAAGATGGCGCGTGCGACAGCGTTGAAGACGGGCGCCGGCTCGTCGAGCATGATGTTCATGTGCTGGACCACGGCGACGTTGTCTTCCGGCACAACCATCACGTTGCTGTTCCAGCCGCCGAAGTAGGCGCCGCCGTGCCCGAAGGTCTGCCGGCCGAAGCGCGGCGCGCGCACGAACGCCAGCCCCCAGCTGACGAGGCGGTCGTCCGGGCACCACTGCGGCGCCACCATCGCATCGAAGGTCGCCGGCTGCACGATGCCGGCGCCGCGGCGGAGGAGCGCCGAGGCGTAGCGCGCCATATCCGGGATGTTCGACTGGACGCCGCCGGCAGCGTTCATGCCCTCATGGAACTCGAGGGTGAACTTGCCGCGGATGTTCAGCCCATCGATGGTCGGCTCATCGGGCACGGGAATGCCGGCGCGCTCGAGCTGTGCGCGCGTGTCGTCGCTCGGCGCGCGGTGGTAGCCCGTCGCGAGGCTCTCGCTCGGCTGGCCGAGGATGTCCGTCGCGGCCATGCCGAGCGGGCCGAAGATGCGGCGCTCGAGCACTTCCTGGAGCGACGCATCCTCGGCGCGCACGAGGATCTCGCCGAGCAGGGCGAAGCCGTGGTTCGCGTACGCCCACTTCGTGCCGGCGGGGGCATCGACGACGACGCCATCGGGATACATCGAGGCGAACGGGCCCGGCGGCATGCGGACGTCCGGGTCCGGGTTGACGTAGTTGCGCAGCGACTCCAGCGTCGGTGCCTCGCCGATGCCGGACGTATGCGTGAGCAGGTGGCGGACGCGCATCTCCTCGGCTGGCCCGCGAAAGGCGATCTCCGGCAGGTGACTGCGGACAAGGTCGTCGAGACGCAGTCGTCCTTCGTCGACGAGCGCCATCACGGAGAGCCCGACCATCGTCTTCGTGATCGAGGCGATGCGCTGGCGATGCAGCGGCGTCATCGGCGCGCGCGCCTCGATGTCGGCGAAGCCCGCGCAGCCGCTGTAGACCACCTCATCGCCGATGACGACGGCGACATTGATGCCGGGAACCCGCTGCTCAGCGACCGCGCGTTCAAGCGCATCCGCCGTGCGTCGCTCTGCGCGCGCGTCCCAGATGAAGGCCATCGCGGCACCTCCCGGAACCTGCAGTAATCGCACAGAGTAGACTACATGCCGTCCGCCGTCAGTGCGACAACGTGTCGACGGACGTACGATCGGGGGGCCATGCCGGACGTCATCAGCCTGCCGCAGCAACAAGTGCCCGTCGTCGCCTCGTGCGACGTCCTGGTGGTCGGCGGCGGCGCTGCCGGCATCTCGGCGGCGATCGCCGCCGCGCGGCAGGGCGCCGACGTCGTGCTGGTCGAGCGCTACGGCTATCTCGGCGGGCTCGCGTCGGGCGGCCTCATCGTACTGCTGCTGACGCTCGACGACGGCGACGGGCGCCAGGTGGTGGCCGGGCAGTGCCAGGAACTCGTCGAGCGGCTCGCGGCGCGCGGCGCCTGCTTCTATCCGCCGGCCGGCGAGTGGGGCGCGCGCGATGAAGGGCTGATCGCGGGGTATCGACGCTGGGGGCTGGTCTGGGGGTCAGGGCCCCATCGCGTGCGCTACTCCGTCGCGTACGACCCGGAGGAGCTCAAGTACGTCGCGACTACCTGGGTCGGCGAGGCCGGTGTGCGGCTGATGCTGCATCGCTGGGCGAGCGACGTCGTGTTCGAGCTCGAGCGCCCGCACGGGCGGCCGGCGGGCCGTCTTTCGCACGTCGTCTTCACGTCGAAGGCCGGCCGGCAGGCGGTGCGGGCGGCGCAGGTGATCGACGCCAGCGGCGACGGCGACATCTTCGCGCTCGCCGGCGAAGCCTACGACAGCGAACGGGTGCATCCGTGGCTCTGGTTCCGGATGGCGGGCGTGCGCGCGCCGGATGAGCGAGCGTCAGAAGCGTCGAGCCACGGCGATCGAGATGCGTTCGCCTTCCGCACGCTGAATCCGGGCCAGGCGCTGCTGCCCTGGGGCGCCGCGGAGCGCATCGCCCGCCGCATCGACGCGACGGACCCGGACGACCTGACGTTCGCCGAGGTCGAGTGCCGGCGAATGGTGATGGACGAGGTCGACCGCCTGCGCGCGCAGGCGCCGGGATTCGAGCAGGCGTACCTGACCGACGTCGCCCTGACGCTGGGCATCACGGAGTCGCGGCGGCTGCGCGGCGCGCACGTGCTGGCCCGCGAGGAGGTGGACCACGTGTTCCCGGACGCCATCGCCAGCACCGGCCACTGGACGAAGTACGGCGCGGTGTACCACATCCCGTACCGCAGCCTGCTGCCGCTGCGCGCATCGAACCTGCTGGCCGCCGGCCGTTGCATCAGCGTCGACCATCGCGTGCACCACGCGACGAAGGAGATCCCGGCCTGCTTCGCGACGGGAGAGGCCGCGGGGATCGCCGCCGCGCAGGCGCTGCGGTCGGGGCGCGCGGTGCAGGACATCGACGTGCCGGCGCTGCAGTCGGCGTTGCGCCGGGCCGGCGCCTGGCTGCCGGATCTGACATGCGGCGAATAGAGCGAGAGCCGCGGCGGGGAAGGCGGCGGGCGGGCGTCGATGTAGCCGGCGACTGGAGCGTGGGCGTCCTCGGCCGCATGCATCGTGGAACGGCGACGCGCCGGCCGATCGGGCGGTGCAGCGCATTGCGCGGGTGCGCGTTCGGGAGGTGGTGAGATGAACGAGCTGGCGCCGCCGCGTGGAGGCTGAGGCGGGCGGTCGGAGGCAGATCGTGATCCATACGGACGGCGCCTGTCTCGGCAATCCCGGGCCGGGCGGCTACGGCGTCGTGCTGCAGTACGGCGCGCATCGGCGTGAGCTGTCCGGCGGATTCCGTCGCACGACGAACAACCGCATGGAGCTGATGGCGGTGATCGAGGGGCTGCGTGCGCTGAAGGAGCCCTGTGACGTGACGCTGTACAGCGACTCGCAGTACGTGGTGCGGGCGATGACGGAGGGCTGGGCGCGGCGCTGGCGCGCGAACGGCTGGCGCCGCGACCGGACGACCAAGGCCTCGAACCCCGACCTCTGGGAGGAGCTGCTGCGGCTGACCGAGGTGCACAACGTCGAGTTTCGCTGGGTGCGCGGGCATGCCGGCAACCGCGAGAACGAGCGCTGCGACGAGCTGGCCGTGGCGGCTGCGGAGGGCCGCGAGCTGGCCGTCGACGCCGGCTACGAGGCGACCGCAGGCCCGCTTCGGTAGTCCATCCATCCCGGCGGACGCCCCAAACGCCCCGCGTCCGGCGACCTTCACCGGTCGCAGTCGCCAGTCACCCGGCAACCGATCCCCAGTCACCAGTCACCCGTCACCCAGTCGCCGCTCACCCACTCCCCAGCTCTCCGATCAGTAACGGCGGTGTTGCCTCGACCGCCGCCGACACTGCGACCCGCTCGCAATTGCCGGCGGAGTCGCATCGAAGGGTTCAGGCCGCGAGCCGGCGTTGGTACCGTCGAAGAGGCGGCGCTCGCGCTGGCCGCCGGAGGAGGCGGCGTTCATGTGGTGGTGGCTCTGGATCATCTGGCTCTTCATCCTGTTCTGGCTCGTGCTGCTGCCGTTCGGCTGGGGCTACCGACGCTGGGGCCGGCCCGTGTATCGATACCATCGCGGCCACTACCACCGGGTCGACGACATCGACCCCGCGTATCAGGATGAGCCCTACGACGCGACGGACACCGGCTGGGCGTGGTGGAGCGCGATCATCTGGCTGGTCTTGATCGCGCTGATCGTCTGGCTGATCGTCGCGATCTGGATCTGATCTCGCCGCGGCGGGCAGCCTGCACCCCCGGCGAGCCGTGAGCAATACAGCGTCGGGCGGCGGATGCCCGTGATGTTGGATGTTCGAGGCCTGCAGGCAGGCGGCGCGTGAAGGCTGACCTCAGTTGGGCTGCAGCCAGATGCGACCGACGGTGAATTCGGCCGTGCCACCGGCCTTCGAATCCAGGTAGAGCTTGCTCGCCGTGGCGATCTGCACGCGCACGCGCAGCGGATTCGAGACGAAGGGCTGCACGCTGCTGTCCGGCAGCGCGCGGTCGCACGGCAGTTCGGCGTAGAAGACAGCAGTCGTCGTGGTGATCGTCATCAGCCCGGCGCTGCAGGCGATCGACGTGAGCTTCGGCGTGGCCGCGTCGGTGCTGGCGGGGTCGCCGTACTGCGCGGCGGCGCGCAGCTGTTGTGCCTGCGCCGGCACGCCGGCGGGGCGCGGTCGCGGGTCGGGCGTCGTGGTGGCAGCGACAACGGTCGCCGTCCCCAGGCTGTCCGTTCGGGGAACGGGCTTCGGCGATGAGCCGGAGCAGGCGACGAAGAGGACCGCGGCGCCGGCGGCGCAGAGTGCGAGCGTCGGGGCGCGGCGGCGCGGCGCAGGGAAGCGGTGCGAACCGATCATGTCCTCCAGCCCCGTCTCCTCGCGGCGCATGGTAGCGCATCGGGCGCAGCGCTTCCGGCCGAGGCCGCGCGCATCATCCGGTCGTCCGGTGGCGCTCCGCCTGCTCGTCGCCGCGGCCGCGGAAGATCAGCCGGAGCGCCGTGCCCGCGAAGCCGAAATTGCGACGGATGACGTTCTCCATGTAGCGGCGATAGCCGAAGTGGGCGCGTGACGGGTCGTTCATGAAGAAGACGAACGTCGGCGGCTTGACCTCCGCCTGCGTCACGTACAGCAGCTTCAGGCGGCCGGCCTTCGCGGGCGCCGGTGGCGGCTTCTCGGCGACGGCGCGGCGAATCGCCTGATTGAGCGCGCCCGTATCGATGCGCCGCTGCCGCTCGTCTCCGACGCGCACCGCCTCCTCGAGCAGCGGCGTAATGCCCGTGGCCTCGGCGGCGGAGGTGAAGCGAATCGAGGCCCAGGGCGCGAACTTGAGCTTCCAGCGAAGGCGTCGCTCGAAGTCCTCCTGCGTCCACTCGCCGTCGCGGACGAGGTCCCACTTGTTCGCGACGATGATGACTCCGGTGAAGGCGTCCAGCGCGTAGCCGACGACGTGCGCGTCCTGCGCCGTAAAGCCCTCGGCGAGGTCGAAGACGCAGAGCGCGATGCCGGCGCGCTCCAGCGCACGTCGGGCGCGCAGCGTCGAGTGCTTCTCGACGCCCGCCTCGATGCTACCGCGGCGGCGCAGGCCGGCCGTGTCCAAAAGCACGAGGTCGCGGCCTTCGAAGGCGAAGGGCGTATCGATGACGTCGCGCGTCGTGCCGGGGACGTCGCTGACGATCACGCGCTGCTCGCCGAGAACGGCGTTGAGCAGCGCTGACTTGCCGACGTTCGGCCGCCCGACGATCGCCAGCCGCAGCCCGTCGGGCGCCTCAGGCGCCTCCGCGGCTGATGGCAGCGTGTCGACGATCGAGTCCAGCACGTCGGCGACACCGAGTCCGTGGTTCGCGCTGACGGCGATGGGCTCGCCGAGGCCGAGACGGTAGAACTGCACGGCCGCGTCCTGCCGTTCGCGGTTCTCCGCCTTGTTCGCGAGCAGCAGCAGCGGCTTGTTCGTGCGGCGGAGCAGATCCGCGACCTCGTCATCGGCGGCGGTGGCGCCGTCCTTCGCATCGACGACGAAGAGGATCATGTCGGCTTCGCGCAGCGCGTACTCCACCTGCGCGCGGACGAGCGGCGTGTAGGTGCCGGGCACGTCCGGCTCGAGGCCGCCGGTATCGACGAGCCGGAACTCGCGGTCGCGCCATGCCGCCTCGCCGTAGATGCGGTCGCGCGTCGTGCCGGGCAGATCCTCAACGAGCGCCGGGCGACCGCCGACGATGCGGTTGAAGAGCGCCGACTTGCCGACGTTCGGGCGCCCGACGATGGCGACGACGGGCGGCCGGCCGCCCGTCATTGCCGCCGGGCCAGGGCGATGCCCAGCTGGCCGGGGTCGGTGCGCACCACCTTCGTGCCCGGCGGCGCCTGGATGGTGATCGGCAGGCTGTGCAGCCCGGGGCCAAGGTCTTTGGCATCGACCGTGACGACGATCGACTCCGGCGCGATCGCCTGCAGCGTGGGCACGTCGCCGCTGAGCGTGACGACGACGGCCTGCTGCGCGAGTATCGCCGCGAGGCCATCGCCGACGTTCCGGACCTGCGGCACGACGTTGTAGGACTGCTCGCCCTTCGCCGGGCTGATCGCGACGCGCACATTGACCTTGACGGCGCCCTGCAGCTGCACGCCGTCCGGCAGTTTCAGCGCCACCTGCCGCACGACGTCCGCGCGCTGATCGGCGACGGAAATCTGTTCCGTCGCGATGCCCCGGACGGCGTCAATCGACTGCAGCTTGTCGGCGGCTCCCGTCAACGTGACGAGCGGCGGGTCGATGCTGATCGCGGTCACGTTGTAGCCGGCCGCCGGCGCGCCGACGATGTCCGGCGTGACGACGAAGGCGCTGGTGAACGCCTTCTGGTCGATCGTCACCTTGACGCGCGCCTTGTCCGGGTTGAGGGTGACACGGCTGATCTCGCCGCCGCGCGCGTCACGCGGCTTGAGGGCGACCGTGTCGTCGAAGTCCACGCGGAGGCCGGTGAGGTTGACCTCGGCGACGGCGGAGTCGACGAGGGCGACGAGGCTCTGGGGCCCGGTGACCGTCACCGTCTGCGGGTCCAGCGACTGGGCGCCGGCGCCGAAGCCGAGTTGCGGCGAGCCGACGAGCGACGTCTTGACGGGCACCTCCTTCGTGCGCACGTCCTCGATCGTGACGTCGACGCGCGCCGGGGAGACGTCGGTGACGTTGACGCTGCCCTTCGAAGAGGTGACGTCGACGGCGACGTTCGTCGTCCCCCGGTCCAGGCCGCCGAGATTCACCGTCGCCTCGAAGTTATTCGGCTGCAGTTGGCTGATCTGGTTTTTCGGGGCGGAGATCTGGATTCGCACGGTCGTCGCCGAGGCATTGGCGACGGCGAAGTTGTTCGGCACGTTGACGAACTGCACCGGAATGGCGCTGTTGAACGTCTCGACCTGCTGCGGGTTCTCGCGCTCCGTGACGTACAGCCACAGCGTCAGCGCGAGTGCCACCGACAGCACGGCGAGGCTGAGGTTGCCGGCGACGGCGAGCGCGCCGCCGCGAAGCAGATAGGCGATGGCGCGCGGCAACCGGCGTAGCGTGCTCATCGGACGTCCGCCTCCTCCGCCTCGGGCTCCGACATGGCGCGCGGCGCCGGCCGCGCCGTCGGTGCCGGCGGTGGCGTCCTGCCGTTCGTCTGCAGGTGCAGCAGCGTCTCGAGCAGCGAACGCAGACGCGCGTCATCGAGGCGCATGTACATGCGGCCATCCGCGGCGAGCGAGATGCGGCCGGTCTCCTCGGACACGACGAGCGAGACGGCGTCCGTGCGCTCCGTGATGCCGAGGCCGGCGCGGTGCCGCGTGCCGAGCTCGCCGGGCGGCGAGTTCTCGGACAGCGGCAGCGTGCAGCCGGCGGCGATGACGCGGTTGCCGCGCAGGACGATCGCCCCGTCGTGCAGCGGCGAGTTGGGGTAGAAGATGCCCTCGATCAGCTCGGGCGAGGCGATGGCATCGACGGCGATGCCGGTTTCGACGTAGTCCTGCAGGCCGGTGTCGCGTTCGAGCACGATGAGCGCGCCGAACTTGCGGCGCGCCATGTCGTTCGCGGCGGCGCTGATCGCTTCCAGCGTCTCCTGCGAGCCGGCGTTGCCGCCGAACGCCAGCGCACCCGTGCGGCCGACGCGCTCCAGCGCGCGGCGAATCTCCGGCTGGAAGATGATCGGCAGGGCGATCAGCAGGCCGGTGAAGGAGTTGCGGATGAGGTAGTTGAGGACGCGCAGGTCGAAGACGCGGCCGAGCGCGAAGGCGGCGAGCAGCAGGATGAAAACGCCGCGCATGACGGACATCGCCGTCGTGCCTCGCAGCAGCATCAGCAGCCAGAAGAAGAGCAGCGAGATGATCGCGACATCCAGCCCGGACGTCGGGCCGAATTGCTGGAAGTTGTTGCGCAGGCTATCGAAGAGACTGGTCACGGGCGGTTACAGTGCGGTCTCGCTCGCGACGAGCGCCAGGATCGCCTTCTGGGCATGCAGCCGGTTCTCCGCCTGGTCGAAGACGACCGACTGTCCGCCCTCGATCACGTCTTCGGTGACTTCGTCGCCCCGATGCGCCGGCAGGTCGTGCATGAAGATGGCCGTCGGCTTCGCCCGCGCCATCAGCTCCGCGCTCACCGTGTAGCCGGCGAAGGCCTCCTTCCGCTCCGCGTACGAATCCTCCTGTCCCATGCTCGTCCAGACGTCGGTGTAGACGACGTCGGCGCCCGCGACCGCTTCCGCCGGCGAGGCGCAGACGTCGATGCGGCCGCCGTTCTCGCTCGCCAGCCGGTCGACGAGCCGCAGGGTGCCCTCGGGCAGGCTGTAGCCCGCGGGCGAGGCGAGCGCCAGGCTGACGCCGGCGAGCGCCGCCGCCTCGGCGAGCGACGCGGCGACGTTGAAGCCGTCGCCGACGTAGGCGAGGCGGACGCCGCGCAGCGTGCCACAGTGCTCGAGCACGGTCAGCAGGTCGGCAAGCGCCTGGCAGGGGTGCTCTTCGTCGGAGAGGGCGTTGATCACGGGTACGCCGGCGTGCCGGGCGAGCTCGAGGAGCGTCTGGTGCTCGTAGGTGCGGGCGGCGATGACATCGACGTACCGCGCGAGCACGCGGGCGACATCGGCGACGGGCTCGCGCTGGCCGAGGCCGACCTCCGCCTGGCTGAGGTAGACGGCGTGGCCGCCGAGCTCCTGCATGGCGACGTCGAAGCTGACGCGGGTGCGCAGGGATGGCTTCTCGAACACCATCGCCAGGGTCTTGCCGGCGAGCAGGCTGGCGCCGCCGCCATCCCGCTTCAGGCTCAACGCCGTCTGCAGGATGCGCTCCAACTCGTCCGGGCTGAGGTCGGCGATGGAGAGCAGGTCGCGGCCGAACACGTCAATCCTCCGAAGGTGCGCGGGCAGTATATCGCGAAGCTGGTCATCGTCCGTGCGTGAAGCCTCATCGGGCTGGCCGTGCAGCGCCATCGAGAGCCGTCTGGCGCCCTTGCGGTTGTGGTATACTCGCGGCACGGAGCAGATGCGCCGAAATGGTGCCGCCCCCGCCCCGCCGCGACGTGCTGCGGCCGGGCCGCGCCCGGCGCGTGCACAGATGGCTGATCCCACCCCACGGCGCGAGCGGAGCCTCGCGCTGATCTTCCCCGGCCAAGGTTCGCAACACAGCGGCATGGGCCGCGCCGTCGCCGAGCGCTCGCCCGGCGCCCGCGAGGTCTTCGCGCAGGCCGGCGAGATCCTCAAGCTCGACGTCGCGCGCCTCGTCATGGAGGGCTCCGAGAAGGACCTCGCCCGCACAACGACGACGCAGCCGGCGATCCTCGCTGTCAGCTGGGCGTACTACACCTATCTCCGCGAGTTGGCGGCGGAGCGCGGACGCCGGGTGCGGCCGTCGCTCGTCTCGGGTCACAGTTTCGGGCAGTTCTCGGCGTCGGCAGCGGCAGACGCACTGAGCTTCGCCGACGCCCTGAAGCTCGTGAAGGAGCGCGGCCGGATCATGGCGAAGTGGTCGAAGCGCCGGCCCGGCGGCATGGCGTCCGTGATCGGCGTCACCGACGACGACGTGCGCGACGTCTGCACGCAGGTGTCGCCCGACGGCGACGTCGGCGTCGCGGCGATCAACGCGCCGGGGCAGACCGTGATCTCCGGCACGCTGGCGGCGCTCGCCCGCGCCGTCGAGTCGGTGCGGGAGCGCGGCGCCCGCGTCGTGCAGCTGCCGATCTCCGTCCCCGGACACTTCCCGAAGATGTCCGAGGCGCGCGAGGAGATGCGCAAGTTCATCGACGGCATCGAATTCCGGGACCCGAAGCAGCCCGTCGTCTCGAGCCTCACGGGCCGCCTGCTGACGACGGCCGAAGACGTGCGCCAGGAGCTGACGGACCAGATGACGGGCGCCATCAACTGGATGCGCGCCTTCCTCGAAATGCGCAAGGCGGGCGTCTCCAGTTTCCTCGAGCTGGGGCCGGGACACGTGCTCGCCAACATCTGCAAGCGGGTCGACCGAGACGCCGAGATGATCGACATCTTCGACGAGTCACAGTGGCGCGAGCTGATCCTGAGCGGCCCGGCGGTCGACGCCGCCGCGCCTGAAACGACGCCGCCGGTCGTCACGTCTTCGTCGTGAGCGGAACGCGAGCGCAACGCCCCGAGCATCTCCCGAACCGGCGCGTCGTCGTCACCGGCCTCGGCGCCGTCTGCCCGCTGGGGAACAGCGCGCGCGACGCCTGGGCGGCGATGACCGAGGGACGCTCGGGCATCGGCCCGCTGACGCAGTTCGACACGAGCGGCTTCGAGGTGCGCATCGGCGGCGAGGTGCGCGACTTCCACCCCGAAGAGGCGATCCCGACGAAAGAGCTGCGCCGCATGGACCGCCACGCGCAGTTCGCCGTCGTCGCAGCGCTTGAGGCCGTCGCCGACGCCGGGCTGATCATCGACGACGCCAATCGCGACGACGTCGGCGTCATCTTCGGCTCCGCGGGCGGCGGGTACGAATGGTTCCTCGACCAGAGCGCGACATACCTGAAGGCCGGGTACCGGCGTGTCAGCCCCTTCATGATCAGCAACATGCTCCCGGACGCCGCGTCCGGCCACATCGCCATCACGCTCGGCGCCTGCGGTCCGAACATGGGCGTCGTCAGCGCCTGCTCGACCGGCACCGGCGCGATCGGCGAGGCGTGGGAGACCGTGCGCCGCGGCGACGCGGAGGCGATCATCACCGGCGGCGCGGACAACGCGCTGCTGCCGTCGCTGCTCGCCGGCTTCCACGCGCTGCGGGCGCTGGCGAACGACGAGGAGCACCCGGAGCGGGCGAACAAGCCCTTCGACGCGCGCCGCGACGGCTTCGTCGTCGGCCAGGGCGCCGGCGCGCTCGTGCTCGAGAGCCTCGAACACGCGCAGGCGCGCGGCGCGGAGATCCGGGCGGAGGTGATCGGCTACGCGACGAGCAACGACGCCTACGACATGGTGGCGGCGCACGAGAGCGGCCGCGCCTCCGCGCAGGCGATGCTGCGGGCGATGCGGAAGGCGGGCATCGCGCCCGAAGAGGTGGGCTACATCAACGCCCACGGCACGGGCACGCCGCTCAATGACCGCGTCGAGACGGCGGCGATCAAGACGGCCTTCGGCGAGCACGCGTATCATCTGGCGGTGAGCTCGACGAAGTCGATGCACGGCCACCTGATGGGGGGCGCCGGCGCGCTGGAGGCGATCGCGGCGGTGCAGGCGGTGAGAACCGGCGTCCTGCCGCCGACGATCAACTACGAGGTGCCCGACCCCGAATGCGACCTCGACTACGTCCCGAACGTCGCGCGCCACATCGATTTGCGGGTGGCGCTCTCGAATTCCGTGGGCCTCGGCGGCCACAACGCATGCCTGCTGGTGCGCCGATGGGAGGGCGCGGCGGGCTGAGGGCGCATCGTGTGGATGCCGGCCGATGCCGCGCCGAGCGATCTCCGGGAGTCGATGTCGGGCGCGTCGTGCGCCTGCGCGATCCCGTCGATGGGCCGACGGCGAACGTCACCTACAACAACGGCGTCGTCGTGATCTCGCTGTCATGCGCGGAGCGGGCGATGCCGGCGAAGCTCTCGCTGGACGTCGTCTCGGCGATCCAGGGCGAGCGTGCGGGGAGCTTCGGGCACCCCGTGCGGTCTGCAGGCGACGGCCTGACCTGACGCCGATCGTCGCGGCGCGGCAGGGAGATGCCGCGGCTCGGGCGCCGGTCAGTCGACGCCCGTGTCGCCGCGGCGAACGCCGCTGCCGGGCTTCGGCGTATCGTGGTAATCCGCCTCCGTCGCCTGCTTGCGGTCCTGGTCCACGGACTCCATATAGCGCTGGCTGGCCTCGTCCCAGATCTTCGTCGATGGTTCGGTCGCGAGGCCCTTGTGCGCCGGCGGCTGCTTCTTCGCCGGCAACTCCTCGCGGTCGGCCGGCGCCGGCGGACGCGCCTTCTCGCCGTCCTGCGGCACAACGTGGGCGCGCGGGCCGATGTCCTCGTAGGTGTCCTGTTCGTCGTCGTGGATGCGTTCCATAGCGGTCTCTCCTCGCGATCTACCGTAGCCGGCGACGCGTAACGCGAACGTAACGCCGGATCGCCCCCGCTTGCGTCTTCGTCGTGATACACAAGAGGTCGGGACGCCTCCGCAGCCGTGGACGTGCTCACGAGAGTCCGTATGGCGGTTGCGTCCCCCGTAGCACACCACCCAGCCGCCGCAGGCGCAGCATGAAGGAAGGTCGCATGAGCGCTCAGTATCGGGCCGAGTACATCTGGATCGACGGGACGAAGCCGACCGCCAAGCTGCGGTCGAAGACGAAGATCGTGGCGGCGGGGCAGCAGCCGCCGATCTGGGGGTTCGACGGGTCGAGCACGAACCAGGCGCCGGGCAAGAACTCGGACTGCGTGCTGAAGCCGGTCTTCGTTTGCCCGGATCCGCTGCGCGGCGGCGAGAACAAGCTGGTGTTGTGCGAAGTCCTGCTGACGGACATGACGCCGCACGCCACGAACACCCGTGCGGCGTGCGCCGAGACAGCGACGAAGTACAAGAGGCACGACACCTGGTTCGGCATCGAACAGGAGTACACGTTCTTCGACGGGACGAAGCCGCTGGGCTGGCCCGACAACGGCTTCCCGGCGCCGCAGGGTGGCTACTACTGCGGCGTCGGCGCCGACGAGGTGTTCGGGCGCGAGATCGTCGAGGCGCACACGACCGCCTGCATGACGGCCGGCCTGAGCATCGCCGGCACGAACGGGGAGGTGATGCCTGGGCAGTGGGAGTTCCAGATCGGCCCGCTCGGTCCGGTCGAGGCTTCGGATCACCTCTGGGTCGCCCGCTGGCTGCTCTACCGCATCGCCGAGGACTTCGGCGTCAGCGCGACGCTCTACCCGAAGCCGGTGCGCGGCGACTGGAACGGCGCCGGCGCCCACACGAACTTCTCGACGAAGGAGATGCGCGCGGCGTACGAGCCGTGCGTGCAGGCGGCCGAGGCGCTGAGCAAGAAGCACAAGCTGCACATCCAGAACTATGGCCATGCCATCGAGGAGCGCCTCACCGGCCTGCACGAGACGGCGTCGATGGACACCTTCAATTACGGCGTCAGCGACCGCGGCGCCTCGGTGCGCATCCCCTGGCAGGTTGCCGTCGAGCGCAAGGGCTACATCGAAGACCGGCGGCCGAACGCCAACATGGACCCGTACATCGTGACGCGGCTGATCACCGACACCGTCTGCAGCGCCTTCGACGCGGCGGCAGGCAGCGGCCGCAACGGCAACGGCGCGGCGAAGGTGCCGGCGCGCTCCGCGGTGGTCGCCAGGGCATCGAAGAACGGCGCCGCGAAGAAGACCGCAGCGGCGCGACGGTAAGGTCGCCTGCGCAACGGTCGGTGTCGCACGAGGCGCGCTCGAGTTCGGGCGCGCCTCGTCGTCGTGTGCCGAAGTGAGGAACGAAGGCACTCCGTACCGACGACGTGCTTGTCCCCACGCTGGCGCTCCGCTACTATGCTTGGTGGGCGGCACTCCCCGAAGGTGTCGCCTTTGTGTTTGAGCGGGTCCCCCGCCGCCTGCTGGAGAACATGCCGAAGTACATCTTTGTGACCGGCGGCGTCGTCAGCTCCGTCGGCAAGGGCATCACCACGGCGGCGCTCGGCCGTATCCTCAAGTCCCGCGATATCTCCGTCTCCGTCCAGAAGCTCGACCCCTACCTCAACGTCGACCCCGGCACGATGTCCCCCTACCAGCACGGCGAGGTCTTCGTCACCAGCGACGGCGCCGAGACCGACCTCGACCTCGGTCACTACGAGCGCTTCATCGACGAGGAGCTGACGAAGGCGAGCTCGGTGACGACCGGCCAGATCTACCAGGCCGTCATCGCCAAGGAGCGCAGGGGCGAGTTCCTCGGCGGCACCATCCAGGCGATCCCGCACGTCACGAACGAGATCAAGGCGCGCGTCCGCGGCATCGCCCGCGAGACGGAGGCGCAGGTGCTGATCGTCGAGGTCGGCGGCACGGTCGGCGACATCGAGGGCCAGCCGTTCCTCGAGGCGATCCGCCAGATCCGGCGCGAGGAGCGTTCGGAGGACACGCTCTCGATCCATGTCACGTTCCTGCCGCACGTCGGGTCGACGAACGAGCTGAAGACGAAGCCGACGCAACACAGCGTCCGTGAGCTGCGCAGCGCCGGCATCCAGCCGGACATCATTCTCTGCCGCGCCGACCACGAGGTGACGGCGGAGATCCGCCGCAAGATCTCGCTCTTCTGCGACGTGCAAGAGCGGGCGGTGATCTCGCTGCCGACGATGGATAGCATCTACCAGGTGCCGATCGTCCTCCAGGACGAGAGCATGGGCGACGTCGTCATCGAGCTGCTCGGGCTCGACGCGGCGCCGCGCGACCTCGCCGGCTGGCGGCGCATGGTCGACCGGCTGGAGAACCCGATCGGCGAGCTCACGGTGGCGGTCGTCGGCAAGTACGTCGAGCTGCACGACGCCTATCTTTCGATCAAGGAAGCGCTGATCCACGCCGGCATCGCACACCAGGTGCGCGTGCACATCCGCTGGCTGCACTCCGAGCGGCTCGAGCAGGAGCCCGCTGCGGCGCTGCTCGATGGCGCCGACGGCATCCTGGTCTGCCCGGGCTTCGGCGGCCGCGGCATCGAGGGGAAGCTCGAAGCGGCGCGATACGCGCGCGAGAACAAGATCCCATACCTGGGCGTCTGCCTCGGCCTGCAGATGATGGTGATCGAGTTCGCCCGCAACGTGCTCGGCCTGACCGGCGCCAACTCGACCGAGGTCGACCGGCAGACGCCGCACCCGGTGATCAGCCTCCTGAGCGAGCAGCAGGAGATCGAGGACTTGGGCGGGACGATGCGGCTCGGCGGCTACCGCTGCCGCCTGACGCCCGGCACGCGCGCGGCGGCGGCCTACGGCGAGGACGAGGTGACGGAGCGCCACCGCCACCGCTACGAGTTCAACAACGCCTATCGCGCGCAGCTCGAAGCGGCCGGCTTCATTTGCAGCGGCACGTCGCCCGATGGCTCGCTGGTCGAGATCGGCGAACTGGCCGACCATCCCTTCATGCTCGGCTCGCAGTTCCACCCGGAGTTCAAGTCGCGCCCGGACCGTCCGCAGCCGCTCTTCCGCGACTTCATCGGCGCAGCGAAGCTGCACCGGTCTGGCGTCGACGCCGGCATGCTCGGCGAGCGCGAGCCGGTGCCCGCCGGCGGCATGCAGCCGCGCTCATGAACGGCTTCCGGTTCTCGCCCCTCTCGCCGGGCTGGCGAGCTCACGTCGCGTGACCGTCACCGAAATCATCCGCTGGCTGCACTTCCTCTCGCTCTTCTACATGACGTTCGGGCTGGGAGCGCTGATGATCCCGCTCTGGCGTGGCTGGCGGGAGACCGAGATCGAGCGACAGCTGACGGCGTTTGAGGACGCGACGACGGCGCACAAGGCGGCGTTGCTGCCGGGCACGATCCTCGTCGGCGCTACCGGCGTCGCGCTGGCCGGGAACATCGGCTGGAACTTCTTCACGACCGGCTGGCTGATCGCGCTCGAAGTCATCTACCTCGTCGTGCTCTTCATCTGCATCCCGGTGCTGGGCCACTCGCTAAACCGGGTGCAGGTCGAGGCGCTGAAGTCGCGGAAGCGCCGCCAGCCGACGTCGGAGCTGCAGGAGCTGCTCAACGACAACGTGCCGATCGTCTTCAGCCTGCTGATCTTGTTCCTGATCCCGGTGATGCTGTACTTCGCCGAATTCCGGCCATTCTGATTCTGGGTGGCCCATCACTCGTTGCCGGCGACTGGTCAGGTTAGCGCTCTCACGCGGCCGACCGGCTGGGGCCCGACGATGTGGAAGGAGCCACGCGATGCAACAGTTCGAGGGTAAAACGGCCGTCGTCACGGGCGCGGCGAGCGGCATCGGGCGGGCGCTGGCCGAGCGCTTCGCGGCGGCGAGGATGCGCGTGGTGCTCGCGGACATCGAGGAGGCGCCGCTGCGCGAGACCGAAGAGGCGCTGCTCGAGCGCGGCGCGGAGGCCATCGCCGTGCGCACCGACGTCCGCGCGCGGGACTCGGTCGAGGAGCTGCAGCGTCGCGCCACCGAGGCGTTCGGCAGGGTGCACGTGCTCTGCAACAACGCCGGCGTCGGCACCGGCGGGCTCTCGTGGGAGCAGTCCGACGACGACTGGCAGTGGGTGCTGGGTGTCAACCTCTGGGGCGTCATCCACGGCGTGCGGACGTTCCTGCCGGCGATGCTCGCGCACGGGGAAGAGGCGCACATCGTCAACACGGCGTCGGTCGCCGGGCTCATCGCGGGGCCGTTCCAGGGATCCTACAACGTGAGCAAGTTCGGCGTCGTCGCCCTGTCGGAGACGCTGTACTACGAGCTGCAGATGGCGCAGGCGAAGGTCGGCATCTCCGTGCTCTGCCCCGGCTTCGTCAACACGCGGATCGTCGACTCCGGCCGCAACCGCCCGGCGGAATTCGGCGCACCCGGCGTCCAGGGCAACCCGGATGACCCGGCGGCGATAGCGATGCGCCAGATGATCGCCGCCGGCATGACGCCGGCCGACGTGGCCGAGCGCGTGTTCGAGGCGGTCGCGGCCGGCCGGCTCTACGTGCTGCCCCACGACGACTTCGATGCCGCGATCCGCGCGCGCGTCGAGAGCGTGCTCGAACGCCGCAACCCGGGCGGGCTGACCTGAGCCGGTGACTGGATGCTGGTGACCGGGGCCGGGGCCGATCGGCGCCGCCCGGTCAATGGCGGTCAGCGAAGCGGCGCGACCGGCGCCGGCGGAAGCGACCGCGCCGGGCGAGAGCGTCGCCGGCAGGGCGATGCGGCTGCGCCGGCTCGTCGCAATCGGAGCCTGTCCCCGTGCCAGGAGGGCTGCCGCACGATGACGGCTCGCCTCGGTGCGCGAGGCGCTTGACCAGCGTGCCGCCGTTGCCATACCAGCGGGGCGCGAGCGGCGGGCTTCTCATGTCCATCGCCGCCGATCAACCGATCACGGGCTCGTCGCCGGCGGCCCAGCCGCCCGGCTGACAGCGGACGCGCCGTCGCTCGTCGACAGGTGGCGCCGGCGCTTGCGGGCGACGAACGCCACGCTCTTCGGCCAGACGAAGGCGCCGGCGGCGCCGGCGGCGTCGACGGCGGCGATGAGGCGCGAGCGGCCGAACGCGCGTCGCAGCCGGCGGCGCCACGACGGCGTCGCGCGCAGCCGCGCGACGGCGACGGCGATCGCCCGCTCGTAGTCCGTACGCGGCCTGGCCGGGGGGCGCAGGCGGTCGGTGAGGCAGTAGCGGAGCCAGAACAGCGAGTCGAAGAAATGTAGGTAGCGCATCGACTCGACACGCAGGCCAGCGCGGGCGAGCCGCGAGAACAGCGTGCGCGGCGTGTAGATGCGGAGATGGCCGCCGGGTGCTTCGCGATACCCGGTGGACAGCGCGAAGTAGAGGCGCTCGGTGAAGTGCGAAGGCACCGCGCCGAGCAGGAGCGCGCCGGGAAGCATCACGCGCGCGATCTCGCGCATCGCGGCCTGGTCGTCGGGCAGGTGCTCGAGCGTCTCGGTGCAGATGACTGCGCCGATGACGCCGGCGCGAATCGGCAGATGCGCCGCATCGGCGACGATGAAGTCGACGGCCAGACATCCCGCACGCCGACGCGCGCGAAGCAACTCCGCCGCATCGAAGTCGATGCCGATCGCCCGGCAGCCGCGTCGGGCGGCGGCGGCGGCGTGCCGGCCGTCGCCGCAGCCGACGTCGAGCACGGAGGCGCCGGCGGTGGGGAGGAGGCGTACGTCGACGCTCAGCTTGGCGCTTGTGATCTCAGGCATGGCCGGCAGGGTACGCGCACCGCAGGTCGAGGGGACGGGACGGAAGACGGCGCTCCCACTCCTCGCTGCGGCGGTCGGGAGGGGAGCGCGACGGACGCGAGGTGATATCGACGACATGCAGCTTCCAGCATCGAGCTTCCAGCTTTCTCGCGACTGCTCCCGACGGACGTCGCCGGGCACACACCCACGCCTACGTCATCCGCATGCCGTCGAGGTGGGCGAGGTCGTTGAGGCGCCAGAGCGCGCGGCGCTCGCCGGCGGCGCGGACCGAGGTGATCGACGCGTTGAAGCAGTAAAACGGAAAGTCGCTGCGCAGGCCCAGGATCTCGGCGACGTACGACTGGATGACGCCGCCGTGACAGGTGATCGCCACCTTGCGGCCGGGATTCTCGGCGATAATCCGGTTGATGGCGCGGCTGATCCGGTCGCGAAAGTGGCGGCTGCTCTCGGAGCCGGGCAGGTTGTCCCACGTCGGATCCTCTTCGAAGCGGCGCTTGATGTCCTGGTGGGTGACGCCCGGCGGCAGGACGGCCGTCTCGATGTCGACGCCGGCGCTGCGCGCGGGCTCGTTGATCTCCTGCAGGTCGTCGAGCACGGTGATCGTGTGCCCGGTGAGCCGCGCGATGGCGCGGCCGGTGTTGTATGAGCGTTGCAGCGGGCTGCTGTAGATCGCGTCGACGCCGTACTCGGCCATGCGGGCGCCGAGTCGCTGCGCCTGCTCCTCGCCGACGGCGGTCAGCGGCGGGTCGAAGTCCGCCTGCCGCCCCTCCTGGCGTGCGACGTTGCCGCCGGACTGGCCGTGGCGGATGAGGTAGAGCCGCGCGGCGTCCGGGCGGTTGAGGACGAGGACGTCCTGGAAGTAGTACGCCATCGGGTCGATGGGCGCCGGTCGCGTGTTGGGGTCGTCGTCGGCGTCGCGCATGGGGGCATCGGCCATGGCCGCAAGGTAATGGGGTGAAGTGCCTGGGACAAGCGACGCACGGGATGAGACGATGAAGGGCCGGCCTGCGCTTTCGTATTCGGCACGAGCGTCGCGGCGTGCGGGCGCACATCGCAGGCCGGATGTACACTGGATGCACACTTCATCAGATATCGCAACAGGAGGGACGCGCGCGTGGCGAAGGACGTGGTGATCATCGAGGCGGTGCGCACCGCCATGGGACGCCGGAACGGCATGTTGTCGGGGACCCATCCCGTGGCGCTCGGCGGCAAGGTTCTGCGCGCGGTCGTCGACCGCGCGGGCATCGACCCGGCGCTGGTCGGCGATGTCGTCTTCGGCAACGTCTCGCAAGTCGGCGAGCAGGCGGCGAACATCGGCCGCAACGTCGTGCTGGAGGCGGGCTTCCCGTACCAGGTTCCGGGCACGACGGTCGACCGCCAGTGTGGCTCCGGGCAGCAGGCGATCCACTTCGCGGCGAACCTGATCGCCGCCGGCGTCGTCGACGTCGCGATCGGCGGCGGCGTCGAGGTGATGTCGCGCGTGCCGATGGGTTCGAACTTCAAGGTCGCCGGCTTCCCGTTCACCGAGCACATGCGGGAGCTGTACGACCTGACATCCCAGGGCGTCGCCGCGGACAACATCGCGCGCCAGTGGAAGATCACGCGCGAGGACACGGATCGCTTCGCGCTCGAGAGTCAGAACCGCGCGAAGGCAGCGCGCGACGCCGGCAAGTTCGAGAAGGAGATCCTGCCGGTCGAGGTCGAGCACGAGGGCGTCAAGGGCGTCTTCAAGACGGACGAGGGCATCCGCGACAGCACGCTGGAGAAACTGGCGACGCTGCAGCCGTCATTCGGCGAGGACGGCATCCACCACGCCGGGAACTCGAGCCAGATCACGGACGGCGCGGCGGCGGTGCTGCTGATGTCGTCGGAGAAGGCGCAGGAGCTGGGGCTGCGGCCGCGCGCGCGCATCGTCGCGCAGGCGGTCGTCGGCTCGGACCCGCACCTGATGCTGACCGGGCCGATCACGGCGACGCCGGCGGTGCTGAAGAAGGCGGGGCTCAAGCTCGACGACATCGACCGGGTGGAGATCAACGAGGCGTTCGCTTCGGTCGTCCTGGCCTGGCAGAAGGAGACCGGCGCCGACATGTCGAAGGTCAACGTCAACGGCGGCGCCATCGCGCTGGGCCACCCGCTCGGCTGCACCGGCGCGCGGCTGATGACGACGCTGCTGAACGAGCTCGAGCGCACGGGCGGCCGCTACGGGCACGAAGTGATGTGCTGCGGCGGCGGCATTGGCACGGCGACGATCATCGAGCGTCTGTAAAACGCCGGCGGCTGGACATCGGGAAGCGCACCGGCGCCCCGGGAACGGACGTTCCCGGGGCGTTCGTCGTTCGCATCCGGGCATGAGGAACCGCGGGCGTAACACCCCCGTATGCGGAATGGATACGGGAATGGGAGGGCGTGCCCATCGATGCCGGTCGCGATCGAGAACGAAGATCGGAACGAAGCACCGCATCATGTGCGAGGAGTGCAAGCTCGCGGCAACAGGCCGTGGTAACGCGCCGCGCCAGGAGCTGATCGCCGAAGGACATGCTCCAGCGCAGGTCATTCCGCGCGCCGCGGCTCCTGCCGCTGATAGCGGCGCCGGTATGACCGGCCGACGCACGGCTCAGGCGTTCCGGATGAGCAGGCCGCCGTCGACGACGAGTGCGGCGCCGTTGATGAAGCTCGCCGCCGGCAGCGCCAGGCTGAGCGTCGCGTGCGCGACCTCCTCCGGCTCGCCGTAGCGCTTCAGCGCGACGCGGCGCCGTGCGAACTTCTCCTTCGCTTCGTCGGGGATGCCGGCCGTCATGTTCGTGCGGATGGGGCCGGGGCAGACGCAGTTCACATTGATGCCGCTCGGCCCCAGTTCCACCGCCATCGACCGCGTCAGGCCGATGACGCCGTGCTTCGATGCCGTGTACGGGCTGCCGCCGGCCGTCGCGCCCCAGCCTTCGGTCGAGGCGATGTTCACGACGCGACCGTCGCGGTTGCGGGCCAGGTCCTCGCGGCAGGCGCGGATCATGCGCGCCTGCGCCGTCAGGTTCACCGTCAGCGTCATCTCCCACGCCTTCTCCCACATCGCGTGGTCGATCGGCGCGCCGACGGCGATGCCGGCGTTGTTGATGAGGATGTCGACCGGCCCGAGCTCGTCGTGGATGCGCGCGACGAGCGCCGGGATGGTCTCGCCATCGGCGAGATCGACGGCGTACGCGCGGGCCGTGCCGCCGGCCTCCCGCACGGCGGCGGCGACCGCCTCGACGCCGTCGGCGTTGCGGTCGACGAGCGCGAGCCGTGCCCCTTCGTCGGCGAAGACGTAGGCCGTCGCGCGTCCCATGCCGGAGCCGGCGCCCGTGATGATCGTCACGCGCCCTTCGACGGAGCGGCTGAGCGTGCTGAGCCTTACCATGCCGCCCGGATGATAGCGGCGCCCTTCGGCTCGACCAAACACGCCGCCATACGGCCGCAGCGCCGCCCGGGCCGCTCGTGCGACGAGGCCGCCTGACCGGCGGCGCGTCGCTCCGCCGCAGCGTCGCTTGGTCGAACGTCCTCGGTTCCGTACGATCACCTGAGGAAGAGCAAGAAGGAGTGGCCCATGCCGACGAACCTGACCGAAGGAGATGCCGCGCCTGCGTTCGAACTGGACAATGACCGCGGCGAGCGCGTGCGGCTCGACGACCTGCGCGGGCAGTGGGTCGTGCTCTACTGGTACCCGAAGGACGATACGCCCGGCTGCACGACGGAGGCATGCGAGATCCGCGACAACTGGCAGATGCTCTCCGGAGAGGCGGCGTTGTTCGGGATCTCGCCGGACTCCGTGAAGTCGCATGTCAGGTTCCGCGACAAGTTCAACCTGCCGTTCCCATTGCTCGCCGACTCCGAGCACGCCGTATCGGAGCGCTACGGCGTCTGGGGCCCGAAGACGTTCGCCGGGCACGAGTACATGGGCGTCGACCGGGCGACGTTCATCATCGACCCGGAAGGGAAGCTGGCGAAGATCTTTCCGAAGGTGTCGCCAGCCGGCCACGCGCTCGAGATCGCGTCGGCGCTCAAGGAACTCAAGTCCGCGCGCTAACAGACGCGTCGCTCGCGGAGGAAGGAGGAGGACCGATGCCGCAAGGCAAGTGTGCGTTCTGCGGTACGTTCGTCACAGGCGGCGGCACGGCGATGGGCAAACACTCCGTCGCCTGCACCGCCTGCACCCCGCTCGCCCTCAAATGGCTCGAACAGCACGCCGTGCCGGTGGAAGCGGCGACGGAGCCGGCAGGCGGCACGCGGGCAAACTGACAATCTCGGGCCGGCGTGGCGCGAATCGGCGCTGGCGGCGCAGCTCAGCTGGCGTGCTTGAGCTCGTCGCGACGCGTCTTGTGCTGCTCGCGTGAACTCGCGCGAACCGTCCAGAGAACCCAGAACCAGACCCACGCGCAGAGCATGAACGCCGACAGCGTCACGCGCATCGGATCCATGATCGGTTTGATCACGACGTCGTCCGGCGTGACGTCGATGATCGCTACCGGGGTCGACGAACCGGCGCCGCCGCCGCCTCCCCCTTCGCCCTCGCCGCTATCGCCGTGCTGTCCGAAGCCATCGCCGTGGGAGTCGCCGCCGCTGCCACGGCCGAACCCCATGCCGTAGCCGAACGACACGCGCGCCACCGGGATCAGGGTGTGGCCGTCGCGCTCGACTGCGTTGCCAAAGCAGGCGCCGGCGCCCACACGCTCGGGCAACTCGCTGATGCTCTGCGCCAACTCTTCGGCCGCACTGGTGGTGTTCATCACGACTCCTCGCTTCGCTGCCCGCTTCGGCCTGCCCGGCGGCGCCGCCGCATCAGCCGGCGTACCGCGAAGGCGGCGACCGGTACCGCCGCCGTCAGCAGCAGGCCGCCGGTGCGCGGCTCATCGATCGCCAACCGGCGCAGGCTGTCCGGCGTGCCCACGAGCACCGCCACCGGTCGCCGCGTCTCGACGACGATTCCGCTGCGGCGCAGGCGCAGGTCGATGCCGCGCACCTGCACGATGCCCTCGGCGCGACGGCCGCCGGGCATCTGGACCGGCACGTGCCGATGTTCGTTCGTCAGCTTCATCAGGCCGCCTCGATCCATGTGGCCGCGTGGCCGCTGGATGCTGCTCCCTCATCATCCGCCGTGGCGGGCCGCCTGACAAGACCCAACCGGCTGAGGGATGTTGCGGATCCGCCGGGCGAGGTGACGATCACAACGTTGGCCCGGGGCGCCGGTGGAGAGAACGACAGGTTGTGAGATGGGCGATGATGCCACCAGAGCCGTGGGCGGCCCTGGGGCGAACGACTCAGGCGACGGGACGCGCCCGCGCGTCGTCATCGTCGGCGCCGGTTTCGGCGGACTGCGCGCGGCGCGCGTCCTGCGCACGGCGCCCGTCGATGTCGTGCTCATCGACCGGCACAACTACCACACATTCGCGCCGCTCCTGTACGAGGTCGCGACCGCAGGCCTCGAGCCCGACGACATCGCGCAGCCCGTGCGGGCGATCCTCCGCGCGCCGCACATCACCTTCCGCATGGCCACGGTCGAGCGCATCGACCTCGATCGGCGCTACGTCGAGACGGACGCCGGCGACATCGCGTACGACTACCTGATCATCGCCGCCGGCAGCACGACGAGCTTCTTCGGCGTGCGTTCGGCGGAGGAGCGCGCGCTGGGGCTCAAGGATCTGCATGAGGCGGCGGCGGTGCGCAACCATCTCCTGCGCGCGCTCGAGCAGGCGACGAACACCGCTGGGGAAGCCGAACGGCGGCGACTGATGACCGTCGTGGTCGTCGGCGGCGGCCCGACCGGCGTCGAGCTGGCCGGCGCGCTCGCCGAACTGAAGCGCCACGTGCTGCCGCGCGACTACCCGGAGCTCGACCTGCGGCAGGCGCGTGTCGTGCTCGTCGAGGCCACGGATCACCTGCTCGGGGTGATGCCCCGCCGGCTCCAGCGGAAGGCGCACGAACAGCTCGACGAGATGGGCGTCGAGGTGCGCCTCTCGACTGCGGTGTCGGAGTTGAGCGCGAGCGGCGTGGTGCTCGACGGCGGCGAGCGCATCGCGGCCGCCACGGTCGTCTGGGTGGCCGGGGTGCGCGGCGAGCGCGTCGCGGAGTCGCTCGGCGTCGACCTCGGTCCGGGTGGCCGGATCTCCGTCCGGCCGACGCTGCAGCTCGCGGGTATCCCGCGCGCCTACGCGGTCGGTGACATTGCCTACCTCGCAGACGCGCGTGGCACGCCCTACCCGATGCTCGCGCAGGCGGCGATGCAGCAGGGCGAGCTCGCCGCGCAGAACATCGCGCGCGACGTGCGCGGCGATCCGCCACGGCGCTTCCGCTACCACGACCGCGGCACGATGGCGACGATCGGCCGGCAGCGCGCCGTCGCGCACGTCTTCGGGCTGCAGTTCAGCGGCTTCCTCGCCTGGCTCCTCTGGCTCGGCGTCCATCTCGTGGCTCTGGTCGGCTTCCGGAACCGGGCGCTCGTCCTTGTGAACTGGGCCTGGAACTACTTCCGCTACGACCGCGCGAACCGCCTCGTCACCGACGCCCCCACGGAGCGCCGTGCGGCGTCGGCGATGCGCACTCGTGAGCCGAGTGGCGAGGGGGAGCATAGCCGGGCGAGCCACGAGGACGGCGACGGTTGAGCGACGAAGAGGCGGGGATGCCAGCGCTTCGGCGCACCGTCGCCGGCATACGCCGCCCGGAGTCAATTGTTCGATCTATCACAAGCCGCCGGACGATATCGCGGCCTTGCCCGCCTTCGCGGTCCGGCCCTATACTCCCTGCAAGCGCGGATTCGCAAGCGCGGATTCCGCCGATCTCGCCCGAGGAGTACGCCGTGGCCTACACGATTGTAGATACCTGCATCGGCTGCACCGCCTGCACCAAGCGCTGCCCGACGGACGCGATCACCGGCAGCCGCAACGTCGTCCACGTCATCGACCCCAACCTGTGCATCGACTGCGGCGCCTGCGGCGTCGTCTGCCCGCCGGAGGCGATCCTCGACACGGTCGGCGACGTCTGCCGCACCTTCCCACGCAAGGAGTGGCCGAAGGCGATCGTCGTCGAGGACAACTGCATCGGCAGCGGCTGCGAGCTCTGCATCCAGGTCTGCCCGTTCGAGGCGCTCAGCCTCGGCGAGCCGGAGCGCACGTCGGGCGACTTCTTCGGCGTCGCCGTGCTGAACGAGAAGAAGTGCACCGGCTGCCGTCTCTGCGAGGACTCCTGTGGCTGGGGCGCGATCTACATCGACCCGCCGCGCGAGATGCTGAAGAAGCGCGCCTATCCGGGCGAGGAGGCCGAGGCCGAGCAGAAGAAACAGCTCGCCGAGGTCGCCGGCGTCTGAGCCGCACTCCGCCGGCGCGGGCGCCTCACATGCGCTGGACGCGGCCGGCGCGTATACTCCCGCCCATGACCAGATGGATCTTCGGCCTCGTCGCGTTTGTCGCCGCCGGATTCGTGGTCACCGCCTGCGGCAGCAGCGGCGCCACCACCACGTCGCGCACTGTGCCCGCGCGCACCGCTTCGACAGCCGACAAGCCGCTGGTGGCGAAGGCCCACACCGGCGATCTGGCGCGGGACCAGGTGATCGATACGGCGCTCGCCCCGAACAGCATCGAGATGGCACGGCTGACCGGCTACCAGAAGATCGCCTGTGCGAAGCAGGCCGATGCGGACCACCCGGCGTGCCGTGCGGACGAACCCGCCGGGACGAAGGTGGAGGTGCTGCCGAAGCTCGGCTGCGACGCTCCGGGGTTCGTGCGGCCCGAGGACCTGCCGCCGGTGTACGCCGCCGCCCTCGGGAACAAGAATCCAACGTTGAGCGCGGTCTATGAGCCAGCGGCGGGCGTCGATGCGTTCGGCGCCCAGGCGATCGCCGTGCTCGGCACCGGCAAGTACGACAGCGGCGCCAGCCGGGCCGTCGCGCTGCACCTCAAGGACGGGCGGATCACCGGCATCGAAGACGACTGCGGCGACGCGCTGAAGCTCCTCGCGAGCAGCCGCGTAGCATCATGGATCCTGCGCCCGGGCGCCTCCGCCGCCGAAACGCCGACGGCCGCCGCGTCGCCGACGAGCGCGACAGCGGCGCCGTAGTATCGCGCGTTGATCTCCAGTGACCGGCCGATCCGCAGGAGCGGGTGAGCGCTGCCCCCGCGTTGCCACCGCGTGGAGCGAGAAGAACCGGCTCCACGCGACGTTTGCATCGGCCCGTCTCGATTCAACGCGCGTCCACTCCAGCGCTGGAAGCAGCCGTGTCCATCCGGCTGCCCTGCCGCACGGCAAGGATGATCATCTGCGGCGAACAGCGCTTCGTCGCGTACTCCCCTCTCCAGCGCGGGGAGGCGCTATGTCGCCCGGAGCCGCCATTGTCATCGCGCGCTCACGCGGCATCACCGTCTGTGTGCATCTGTGGCACCCGAGCACGTCGATCCGCCGGTCGCTCCGGCTACCGCATCGTGATCGCCGCCCGGTTCACCTTCGTTGCGTCGCCCTCGCGTAGCCACTCGCTGTTCTGGAACGCCTCGTTGATCTCGTCGAGCGCGAAGGTGTGCGAGACGACGTCCTCGTGCGGGTACTTGTCCTTCGTCCGGACGAGGAACTCGAGCGCCTCCGGGATCACCCACGGGTCGTACATGACGACGCCCTGGACGCGCTTCGAGCCCCAGACGAGCTGCGACGGGTCGATCTGCGCCGTGCGGCCGAAGGAGATGTTGCCGATCTCGAGGTACGTGCCGCCTTCGCGCACCATCTGGAGCCCCTCCGGCACCGCCTCGGGGATGCCGACGACCTCGACGACGACGTCGCCGCCGCGGCCGCCCGTCAGCCCCTTCACCTTGGCGATGCGGTCCATCGGCGTCGGGTTCTCGGTGATGTCGATCACCTCGTCGGCGCCGAAGCGCTTCGCCAGCTCGAGCCGGCCGGGCACGCCGTCGATGGCGATCACGGCGTCGGCCCCCATCTCCTTGGCGACCGCGATCGCGTTCAGGCCGAGGCCGCCGGCGCCCTGCACGACGACGGTATCGCCGTAGCGCAGCCCGGCGTGCTGCAGCCCGTACGTGACCTGCGAGAGCGCGCAGTTCACCGGCGTCGCCATCGCGTCGGTCACCTGGTCCGGCACCTTGAACACCCAGCCGCCCGGCTTCAGGTAGTAGTACTGGCCGTAGGCGCCGCTGAAGCGGCTGATGCTCGCGCCCATCCGCGCTACCTTCTGCGGGCAGGCGGCGAATTCGCCGCGGTTGCACTGGTAGCAGCGGTTGCAGGGGTAGAAGTACGCGTACGCGACGCGGTCGCCCTCCTTCAGAGGCTTGCCCAGCGAGTCCGTCTTGATGTTCGACCCCAGGCTGTGCACGCGTCCGGTCATCTCGTGCCCGGCGACGCCGCCCGCCATCGCCATGAACAGCGGCGAATCGCCGCGCCAGATGTGCAGGTCGGAGCCGCAGATGCCGGCCATCGACACTTCGATGACGATGCCATCCGGCTCCGGCGTCGGCACGTCGAACTCCTGGATCTCGTAGCCCTTGCCGGGGCCGAGAAAGACTGCGGCTCGTCCTGTATCCGTCATGGCCCGATGACCTTTCTCCGCTGGACAGATTCGCTGATCGCGACGGATCGTATCTTAGCCCCGGCGGAGTATGTGTCAACGCGGGAAGAGCGTGATACCCTCGCGGCACTTGATCGTCGGCAGGGTGCGTGCTACTTGTGATGGCGGTCACGAGTTCCACCGCTCGTCCGCCTGTTCCGCCATCCGCCAGGAGGATCGGCGCCCGCCGCGCGGCACGGCGCACCACGCATGACCTGGTTCCAGCGCCTGCTCATCATCACGATCGTGGCCACCTTCGCGCTGGTCGTGATCGGCGGCACGGTGCGCGCCACGGACTCCGGGCTGGGCTGCCCCGACTGGCCGACGTGCAACGGCCGCCTCGTCCCGCGGCTCGAGAAGCACACGATCATCGAGTACTCGCACCGCAGCGCGGCGACGGCGGTCGGCGTGCTCTTCCTGAGCGTCACCTTCTTTACCTTCAAGACCGAGCGCAAGAACAGGCTGGTGTTCTGGCTTACGTTCACCGCCGGCGTCGTCTTGCTGTGGCAGATCATCCTGGGTGGCATTACGGTGAAGAAGGAGCTGCCGGCGGAGGTCGTCGCGGCGCATCTCGCGACGGCGATGTCGTTCCTGGGGATCATGCTCGTCACGGCAGTGATCTCGGTGATGCGCGCGCGTGGCGCACGCGCGGCGCCGGCCGCCGCGATCTCGCCGTACATGTGGTTCGCGATGGCTGCGGCGGCGGTCGCCTTCGTCACGCTCGTCCTCGGCTCGTACATCAGCGGCACCGACGCGTCGCTCGCCTGCACGAGCTGGCCGACGTGCCAGGGCAGCACGCTCATCGGCAACGGCGAGGCGCAGGCGATGCACATGCTGCACCGCTTCGTCGCCGGCCTGCTGGGCATCGTCCTGCTCGGCCTCGTCTATGAGGGGTTCGAGGAGCGTCGGCACCAGCGGCTCCTCGTCGCGCTGCCGCTCGTCGCGCTCGCGGCCTATCTCGTGCAGGCGCTGATCGGCGCGATGAACATCTGGACGACGCTTGCCGACGGCGTGGTCATCGCCCACCTGTCGATGGCGGCGCTGCTCTGGTGCATCCTCGTCACCACGGCCGCGCTTTCGTTCTACCTTCCGGCCCGCGAGGCGACGCGAGAGGAGCTCCCGGGCGAGCGCGCGAAGGTGGCCGAATGGGCGCGCTAGACGTCCGCGCGCCTGCCGCGCCCGCCAGCACCTGGCGCGAGACGGCCGGCGCCTACTACGCGCTGACGAAGCCCGGCATCATCGCCCTGCTGCTGATCACGACCGTGCCGACGATGATCCTCGCCGAGAACGGCCTGCCCTCGCTCTGGCTGATGGTGGCAACCGTCATCGGCGGCACGCTCGCTGCCGGCGGCGCGAACGCGATCAACTGCTACATCGACCGCGATATCGACCAAGTGATGCACCGGACGCAGGCGCGGCCGCTGCCGATGGGCAAGCTCGAGCCGACGAGCGCGCTGATCTTCGCGATTGCCCTCGAAGTCCTGGCCTTCGTGCTGCTCACGGCTGCGGCCAATCTGCTCGCCGCCGTCCTCGCGCTGTCCGCGACGGCGTTTTACGTCTTCATCTACACGATGTGGCTGAAGCGGACGACGTCGCAGAACATCGTCATCGGCGGCGCCGCCGGCGCGGTGCCGCCGCTCGTCGCCTGGGCGGCCGTGCGCGGCGATGTCGGCTGGCCGGCGGTCGTCCTCTTCGCGATCATCTTCTTCTGGACGCCGCCGCACTTCTGGGCGCTCTCGATCAAGTACCGCGACGACTACGCCCGGGCGCACGTGCCGATGCTGCCCGTCGTCGCCACGCTGGCGGAGACGAAGAAGCAGATCTTCATCTATACCGTGCTGCTCGTGCCAGTGAGCCTGCTCCTGCTGGCGACCGGGAGCGTCGGCTGGATCTACGGCGTCGCGGCCGTGGTGCTCGGCGTCATCTTCGCGTACCGCGCGTGGAAGCTGCTCGGCGACGCGCGGCCGCGCGCGGCGATGGGCGTCTTCGGCTTCTCGCTGATCTACCTGACGCTGATCTTCGTCGCCGTTGCCGCGGACCGGCTGGTCCTGCGGTAGAGCGGTCGCGCGTCCGGCGCGACGGACTTGCCCGTCCCGACGACGCGCGCATCATCGACCATCGACCCGGCCGGCCACCGACGGGCGTTCCTCAGGCGATCAGGGCGCGCCATGGCACCGGCCGGCCGTCCTCCAGGCACTGCATGCTCCGCGGCCCCTTCGCCTGCAGCACCGTCGCCGCGCGCTGCGCCATCCGCTCGTCACGGACATGCACGCGGACGACGGCCGGCTCGCCCTCTTCACCGTCGTCGTACTTGAAGTCCGATGCTTCGTTGATGTTGAGCGCGACCTCGCCGCCGACGATGGCGCCGACGTTGGCGCCGATGATGCCGCCCAGCAGCGTCCCCAGTCCGCTCGTGAGCCAGGCGTCGTATCCGCTCAGGCCCCAGACGCGGCCGACGACGAGCCCGGCGATGCCGCCGGCGACGCCGAGGATGAGGATCCCGGCGAGCGCCGTGCCGCCGGCGCGCTTGATCATGTCGCGGGCGATGCGCGTGTCACGCTGCTGCGTGTCGCGCCTGTAGAACGCGCGCTCGACTGCCGGCCCGGCCATGCCGACGTTCGCCGGATCGATGCCGGCCCATTCCAGCGCGCTCATCGCCTGCGTCGCCGCGTGCAGGTTCGCGTACTCGGCCTCGACCGTGTGCTCGGCCTCCGTCGCCGGAAGATCCTCCGCTCGCCTCATCGTGCACCTCCCTTACTCCGATGTCAGCCTAGGACACGACCGTCACGGAGGCGTGGCATGCGGCGGGATCGGTGCTTTCAGATCGCGGAACATTTGGCGCCTGGGGCTGTTCGCCGGCAGGCGTCAAAGGATGCCCGGGCAGGGTTTGTGGCATTTCTCACGAGACCTTGACGCTATGGGGTACGAGGGGAATAATTCGTCCGACGCGAGTTCGGGCTGATTCCGGTCCGGGCGCGCGGCCGCGACCTGCGACGGCGCGCGGACGGCTTGGCGAGGAGACGGCGCACCTGCCCGCAGGCGGCGCTGGCGCGACGAGAGGAGAAGCCGTGAGCCATCGAGGGATCTGGCTGCGACGCGTCCTCATCGGCTCGCTGCTGCTGGGCACGCTCCTCATCTTCAGCAGCTGCAGCGGCATCGTTTCGGGCGGTCAGAACACGCTCGCGCCGGAAGGGAGCGTCGCCGGGCGTCAGCGCGACCTCTTCCTGCTCGTCGTCTGGCCCGCCGCGGCGATCTTCGTCCTCGTCGAAGGGCTGATCATCCTGATCATCTGGCGATTCCATCATCGCAAGGGCGATGACACGCTGCCGCGGCAGGTGCACGGCAACCCGGCGCTCGAGATCGCCTGGACCATCGCGCCGGCGGTGCTGCTGGCGATCGTCGCTGTGCCGACGCTCGCCGGCGTCGTGACGCTCGGCGCCACGCCGAGCAAGATCGGCACGACGGTGAACGTTTCGGCGGCGCGCTGGGTCTGGTCGTTCAGCTATCCGGACGTGAAGGACAGCAGCGGCCAGCCGGTGACCGGCCCTCCGAACGAACTCCACATCCCCGCGGGCCAGAACGTCGAGTTCATTATCACGTCGCAGGACGTGATCCATAGCTTCTGGATTCCGAAGCTCGGTGGCAAGACGGACGCCGTCCCGAACCGCCAGAACCGCATGTGGCTGAAGGCGGACCGTCCCGGCGAGTACTCGGGACAATGCGCGGAGTTCTGCGGCGCGCTTGGCTCCGAGGGGCACGCGACGATGCGCTTCCGCGTCGTGGTCCAGACGCCGGAAGCCTACCGGGCGTACCTGCAGGGTCTGGCGAGCGGATCGCCGCAAGCGGTCGCCAACCAGGGGGGGAACTGATGGCGCGAGCGATTCCCGGACGCAGCCCCGTGACGATGGCCGACGCGCTGAGGCAGGCGCGCGGGGCCGGCGAGCCGTACCGCGGCATCTGGTCGTGGTTCTCGACCGTCGACCACAAGAAGATCGGCATCATGTACGGCGTCGCGGCGTTCCTGTTCTTCCTGCTCGGCGGCGTCGAAGCGCTGCTCGTGCGCATCCAGCTGGCGGCGCCGAACCAGGACTTCCTCAGTCCGGATCAGTACAACGCCATGTTTACGATGCACGGCACGACAATGATCTTCCTCGTCGTCATGCCGCTGGGCGTCGCCTTCATGAACCTGCTGATCCCGCTGATGATCGGCGCCCGCGACGTCGCGTTCCCGCGGCTGAACGCCTTTAGCTTCTGGGTCTTCCTGCTGGGCGGCCTCTTCCTCAACGTCAGCTTCTTCACCGGCGGCAACTTCTTCAAGGGCGAGCTGGGCGCGCCCAACACGGGCTGGTACGGCTATGCGCCGCTGACGGAGAATGCGTTCTCGCCGGGCAACGGCGTCGACTTCTGGATGCTCGGCGTCCAGATCCTCGGCATCGCGTCGCTCGCCGGCGGGTTCAACTTCATCGTGACGATCCTCAACCTGCGGGCGCCCGGCATGAGCCTCTTCCGCATGCCGGTCTTCATCTGGATGTCGCTGGTGACGTCGTTCCTGCTGATCTTCGCCATGCCGGTGCTGGCCGTTGCGATGTTCCAGTTGATGTTCGACCGGCTGTTCGGCGCCAACTTCTTCAACGCCGCGGCCGGCGGCACGCCGCTGCTCTGGCAGCACATGTTCTGGATCTTCGGGCACCCGGAGGTCTATATCCTCATCCTGCCGGCGATGGGGATCATCTCGGAGATCTTGCCGACATTCTCGCGGAAGCCGCTGTTCGGCTACCCGTTCGTGGTCTTCTCCGGCATCGCCATCGGCTTCATGAGCTGGGGCGTGTGGGCGCACCACATGTTCACCACCGGCCTCGGCGCGGCGGCGAACTCGGCGTTCGGCGTCTCGACGATCCTCATCTCGGTGCCGACGGGCGTCAAGATCTTCAACTGGCTGGCGACGATGTGGGGCGGCAAGCTGCGCCTGACGACGCCGATGTACTTCGCCATCGGCTTCATCGCCATGTTCACGATCGGCGGCCTGACCGGCGTCACGCACTCGGCGGTGCCATCGGATTACCAGCAGAACGACACGTACTATGTCGTCGCCCACTTCCACCAGGTGCTGTTCGGCGGCGCGATCTTCGGCATCTTCGGCGGGATCTACTACTGGTTCCCGAAGTTCACCGGGAAGATGCTCCATGACGGCTGGGGCAAGGTGAACTTCTGGATGATGCTGATCGGCTTCAACTTGACGTTCCAGCCGATGATGGTGCTGGGCATCCTCGGCATGCCGCGGCGCATCCAGACCTACCCGGACAACCTGGGCTGGAACTTCTGGAACGCGCTGGCCACGGTTGGGGCGTTTGTCATCGCCGCCTCGGTGCTCGTCTTCATCTACAACGTGATCATCAGCCTGCGGAACGGCGCCGAAGCGGGAAACGACCCGTGGGACGCGCGGACGCTCGAGTGGAGCATCCCGTCGCCGCCGCCGGAGCACAATTTCGACGAGATCCCGGTGGTGCACAGCGTCGATGACTTCTGGCACCGCAAGTATGTCGAAGACCCGAAGGGCCGGCCCGTGCCCGTGCCTGCGGGCGCCGCCGTCGCGACGCACCAGGACGGGCGCGATGGCGGGCACGGGCACGGCATCCACATGCCGTCGCCGTCGTACTTCCCGCTGATCTCGGCGGTCGGGCTGCCGACGATCGCCTTCGGGCTGATCTACAGCTACGCGCTGATCCCGGTCGGCGTCATCATACTCGCCGTCGGGCTGTACGGCTGGGTGCTCGAGCCCGTTTCAGAGTAGGACGAGAGGGGACGACCGTGGCCTACGCCGCACCGCACACGCAGCCGCTCGAGACGAGCACCGGCGTCGACAACCGCAAGCTGCTGATGTGGCTGTTCCTGGGTTCGGAGGCGCTGTTCTTCGGGTCCCTGATCTCGGCCTACCTCCTCTATCGCAACCGGAACCTGACGGGCCCCTTCCCGCGCGAGCTCTACGACATCCCGTTCACCTCGGTGAGCTCGTTCATCCTGCTGATGAGCAGCGTCAGCATGGTGCTGGCGCTCGCGGCGATCCAGCGCGGCGACATTCGCCGCATGCGCATCTGGCTCGTCTGCACGGCGCTGCTGGGCATCCTCTTCCTTTCCGGGCAGGCATACGAGTTCACCGGGTTCTACGACCGGGGGCTGAGCCTGCGCACGAACCTCTTCGGCTCGACGTTCTTCGTGCTCACGGGCTTCCACGGCGCCCACGTGTCGATCGGCGTGATCATCCTGCTCTCCGTCTGGGTGCGCTCGCTACAGGGGAAGATCAAGCAATCGGACAGCCTGACGATCGAACTGATCGGGCTCTACTGGCACTTCGTCGATATCGTCTGGATCGTCATCTTCACGCTCGTGTATCTGCTGACGGGGCGGTAGGGGAAGGCAGATGAAGGACTTCTTCGAAAATCCTGCGCTGCTCATCGGCGCGCCGCTGCTGGTGGTGGGGCTGGCGGGTGCGATGATCGCCATCTTGGCGTCGTTTGCGCCGGAGCAGCGGTCGCTGGAGCCGGCGGGGCTGGGCCTCGGTCCCGGCAAGGCGCCGCCGGGCGGTCAGGCGCACGGCGGCCCGAGTGCGGCGGAGTACGTGAACATCGGCCTCGTGCTGGCGGCGATCACCGGGCTTGAGGTGGGTGTGTACTACGTCACGGCGCTGGGCAACATCCTCGTGCCCGTTCTGATCGCGCTGGCGGCGACCAAGTTCATCCTCGTCGTGCTGTTCTTCATGCACCTGAAGTTCGATAATCGCCTGTTTTCGACAATGTTCACGGCTGGCCTGGTGTTGGCCTTCGCCGTCTTTACCGTCGTGCTGGTGACGCTCGGCGCTTCGATCACGTGAGCCCGCCGGGTCGTCCGGACGAGCGATAGAATGCCCACCGGCGGCCCGCGTACAATGAGCACCACCCGCACGACGCGGGCCCACGGCTGAGCGAGGCGGCCCCGAAGCGATGCTGTCCCTCCTGCTGCCCCTGATGGCCATCCCCACGAATACGACGAGCTGGTGGCACTTCCATCTGCACGCGGACATCCTGCTGCTCTGCGTCGTCCTCGAAGCCGGTTACCTGTACGCCGTGACGCGGATGCGCGATGCGGTATCGGATGCCGGGCGCGTCAAGCGGCGGCAGGTCGTGACGTACTCGCTCGGCGTCCTGGTCATCTGGCTTGCCGCGGGCACACAGCTGCACGACGTCGGCGAGCACTATCTGCTGAGCGCCCACCTGCTTGAGCACGCGCTCCTCACACTCGTGGCGGCGCCGCTGCTGCTCGCGGGCATTCCGTCGTGGCTCTGGCAGGTGCCGCTGCGCCGGCGAGGCGTGCTGCCTGTCGCGCGGCTCGCCGTCCATCCGCTCGTCGTCCTCTTCGTCGTCAACATGACGTTCGTCATCCTGCACCTGCCGTGGTTCATGAACGAGGCGCTGACGGTGCACCCGGTGCACCTGCTGTTCCACGTCATCCTCGTCGCGACCGCGCTCCTGATGTGGTGGCCGGTGCTCAGCACCGTGCCCCAGCTGCCGCGGCTGAATTACCCGGCGCAGATGGCGTACCTCTTCCTCGAGTCGCTGATCCCGACGGTCGTGGCCTCGTTCATCACCTTCGCCGAAGATCCCGTGTACCAGTTCTACGTGCGCGTGCCGCGCCTCTGGGGGTTCTCGGCGATCATGGACCAGCAGGTCGCGGGCGGCATCATGAAGCTGATGGGAGGGCTGATCCTCTGGTGGTTCATCGCCCTCGCGTTCTTCCGCTGGTACCGCGACCACGAGTCGGCCGAGCGCGGCCCCAGCTGGCCCGAGGTCGAGAGCGAGCTCGAGCAGCTCGGCCTCTCGACGAAGCCGACACCGTAGAGTCACAGCCGCCGCCCGGACCGAGACCAAGTGCGACCATCCGGCCGCCTGACGCACTCGCCCGCCGCGAGAGCGCGGCCAACTTCGTCCGCGCGCCGCCTGCGGGCCTTCGCCGCCGTGAGCGCCTCCGCCGTCGCGCGCGGTACAATCGCCCCGCACGAGGAGCAGAGACAGCGTGGCGCTTGAGATCCGTCCATACCGCGAAGACGAGGCCGACGCGTTCTTCCGCGTCCCCGGCATCGTCTTCGGGAATCCTGCGTTCGACCCCGCCGACCGCAGCAGCGTCCCGGAGATCCCGCCGGAATGGTCGCTCTGCGCCTTCGAGGATGGCGAGCTGGCGACGACGTACGCCGCCTTCCCGTTCACGATGCGCCTGAACGGCGCGAAAGCCCCGGCCGCTGGCGTCACGGTCGTCGGCACGCTGCCCTGGTACCGCCGCCGCGGCCACCTGCGTCGCATCATGACCGCCGATTTCCAGCGACGCTACGAAGAGCGCCGCGAGCCGATCGCCATCCTGCTGGCGTCGATCGCCGCCATCTACCAGCGCTACGGCTACGGCGTCTGCTCCGCCCGCTACAGCTACAGCATCGACCCCCGGCTGATCGCCTTCGCGCCGACGCTGCCGCCAGCGCGCGGCTCGTGGCGTGAAGCGTCGCGCGACGAGCTGCCGCTGCTGGAGTCGCTCTACCGCCGGTTCTCGCGCGACCGCAACGGGTATCTGCACCGGGCGCCGGCGATCTGGGACCGGCAGGTCCTCGGCGGCGAATTCGGCGCCGGGCAGACGGTCGCGAGCCTGATCGCCGTGTACGAGGAGGCGGGCGGGCCGCAGGGGTATGTGACATACGCCGCACGGTCCTTCGATGCGTTCCCGGACGGCGCCGGCCCCGGGCAGCGCGTCTTCGTGCGCGACCACACGTGGCTGACGCCCGGCGCCTACCGGTCGATGTGGGAGCACTTCGCGAGCTTCGACCTCGCCCGGCGCATCATCATCGACCGTGCGCCGACCGACGACCCGGCGTTCGACATCATGCTCGACCCCCGTGAGTTGCACGCCACGAAGGGCGACTGGCTGCTGGGCCGCATCATCGACGTCGAGCGGGCGCTGCCGATGCGGCCGTACGCGCATGAGGCGCGACTGACGTTCGAGCTGCGTGACGCGCTGTGTCCGTGGAACGAAGGCCGCTGGGCGCTCGATGCCGGGAAGGAAGGCGCGACGGCCTCGCGCAGCAGCGACTCGCCGCAGCTGACGCTCGACGTCTCGGCGCTCGCACAGTTGCTGTTCGGGCAGCTGTCGCCGTCGCGCGCCGTGCGCTCTGGCCGTGCCGAAGCGGCGCCCGACGCGCCGCTGGCGCTCTGGGACGCCGTCTGGCGCACGACGTACGCGCCGTTCTGCCCGGATTCGTTCTAGGTCGACGGTCAGCAGGATCGGAACCGGCATCTTCGCGTGAAGGACGCAGCCTGATGGGCGGGGTGACAACGTGAAGGGATCGTTCACAGGAGGCGACATGAAGACGATCGACATCCCGGCCGGTCCGGAGCAACTCAGCGCAGAGTGGCTGACGGACGCCCTGCGCCAGAACGGGATCATCGATGCGCCGGCGGTCGCTTCCTTCGACGCCACGACGATCGCCGAAGGCAGCGGCTTCATCGGCCAGCTGGCGCGCGTCGCGCTGGCGTACGACGGCGCGGCGCCAGGTGCGCCGGACACGCTCATCGCCAAATTTCCCGGCGCCAGCGAGGGCGGCCGGCAGATCGGCAACCTCTTCCGCTTCTACGAGCGGGAGATCCGCTTCTACGAAGAGATCGCGCATCGCATCGAGATGCGGGTGCCGCGGCGGTATCACAGCGCGATGGACATCGAGCGCGGGCGGTACGTGCTGCTGATCGAAGACCTGGCGCCGGCGCGTGTCGGCGACCAGCTGACCGGCTGCAGCATCGCTGACGCGCGGCTGGCGGTGCGCGAGCTCGCGGCGTTCCACGCGGCATGGTGGCAGCATCCGGAGCTCGATACCTTCGGCTGGATGCCGATGGTCGACGACCCGGTGCAGCAGCTGGCTGCGCCCTCGTACGCGCAGGCGTGGCAGCCGTTCGTCGACAACTTCGGCTCCGGCCTGTCGAAGGAGGTGCTGTCGATCGCCGAGCAGGTGGGGCAGAAGGTCGTCGAGTTCCAGACGCGGCTCGCCGACGAGCCGCGCACGATCATGCACGGCGACTACCGCATCGACAACCTCTTCTTCCGGTCGGATGCAGGCGGGCCGGAGTTCGCCGTCGCCGACTGGCAGATCAGCTCGCGCGGGCGGGGCATCTTCGACGTCTCGTACTTCATCGCCGGCGGGCTGCAGCCGTCGCTGCGCAAGGCACGCGAGATGGACCTCCTGAAGCTCTACCACGACACACTGCGCGCGGGCGGCGTGCAGGGCTACAGCTGGGAGCAGTGCCTCCGCGAGTATCGCCAGTGCACGCTGTACCTGCTGGTGTACGTCGTCATCTCGCTCGGCACGCTCGACTTCGCGAACGAGCGTGGGCTGGCGCTGTTCAAGGCGTGGCTCGAACGGGCAACCACGGCGATCGACGAGCTGCACGCGGCGGAGCTGCTGTAGCCGCCACCAGCCGGCGGCTTCGGCTGCGAGCGCGGAGCAACGGCGAACGGCGGACCAACGCGACGCCAGCTCGTAGCCACGAGCAGTGGGCGACGGCGCGCGCGTGCGGGGGCGCCGGCGGTCGGCGGGCGGTGCGTTTGACAGAGTCGGTGCGGCCCCGCTACCATGCGGGGCGAAGCCTGCCAGCCGGCAGGTCTCTCTTTGCCCGTGGAGGAAGCCGTGTTCGCCGTCGTCCGCACCGGAGGCAAGCAGTACCGCGTTCAGGAGGGCGGCCGCGTCCGCGTCGACCGCCTGCCCGGCGAGCCGGGCGCGAGCATCGAGCTGACGGACGTGCTGCTGATGGGCGAGGGCAACGACGTGACCGTCGGCGCGCCGACCGTCGCCGGCGCGCGCGTGCTCGGGACGATCGCCGAGCAGGGGCGGGCGAAGAAGATCATCGTCTTCCGGTACAAGTCGAAGACGCGCGCGCGCAAAAAGACCGGCCATCGCCAGCACTTCACGACGATCATCGTCGATGACATCCTCGCCGCCGGACAGCAGCCGAAGCCGAAGGCCGTCGTCGAAGAGCCGGCAGCCGCCGAACCGGCCGAGGCCGAGGCCGAGCCCAAGGCGCGCGGCCGCGGTCGGCGGAAGCCGGCCGCCGAGGCGACCGCAGCCGAGCCGAAGGTAGCCGCGCCGGAGGCCGTCGGGACGGGACCGGCGGAGGCAGCCGCAGGCGAGGCGTCGCCGCCCGAAGCGGCGGACAGCGAAGCAGCCTCGGGCGAGACGACGGCGGCACCGGAAGCGGCCGCCGGGAGGCCGAAGCGTTCGCGGAAGAAGGCGGAGTAAGCGATGGCACACAAGAAGGGCGTCGGCAGTTCCCGCAACGGCCGCGACAGCAATTCGCAGCGCCTGGGCGTCAAGCGCTCCGACGGTGAGTTGCTGCACGCCGGCACGATCATCCTGCGGCAGCGTGGGACGCGCGTGCACGCCGGCCGCAACGTCGGGGTCGGCCGCGACCACACGCTGTACGCGCTGATCGATGGGCGCGTGCGCTTCGAGCCGCACGCGAAGGGCCGCCGCAAGCGCGCGAGCGTGTATGCGGTGGAAGCCGCGCCGGAGCAGGAAGCTGCCGGTTGACGCCGTTGCTACGCTGAATGGTACCTTGGCCCGACCCCCTCACCGCGGTGGCTGGCCGAGTGCGCGAACGAAACGAGCGGTTTCGTACGAGATACCCCGGCCCCTCCTCACTTCGGTGGAGAGGGAGCGCGTCGAAGATTCAGGACAGAGGAATCGAGATGAAGGCGAACATTCACCCGAAGTACGTCGAAGCGACGGTTCACTGCGCCTGCGGCAACAGCTGGCAGACGCATTCGACGAAGCCGGATCTGCACGTCGAGATCTGCAGCAACTGCCATCCGTTCTTCACCGGCCAGCAGCGCATCGTCGACACGGCGGGGCGCGTGGAGCGCTTCAACAAGCGCTTCGCACGGACGCAGGAAGCGCAGGCCAAGGTCGGCAAGAAGAAGGCGTAAGGCTGCGTCCTCCTCGCTCCATCGGCGCCGCCGCACTCCAGCCAGGCGGCGGGTCAGCGTTGCGCCCATCGGCTATCCGGGATTACGGCGCGAAACGAGCGCTCCTGCGCCTTGTCCCTCCCCTGTTGCAGCGCCCTACGTCAGCCGACACAGCTGCCCGGCGATACCGCGCAGATCCTCTTCAGGGTGAGCGCGCGATCAGCACGGCATCGGCGTCGGAAGATCGAGCAGGTGCCCGGACGGGTTGCCGGTGGCGGGAGCTACCGCGCGACGAGCTGGCGCAGCACGTATGGCAGGATGCCGCCGTGCTCGAAGTACCGCACCTCGATCGGCGTGTCGATGCGGCAGACGACCTCGAACACGCGCTCGGCGCCGCCGGGCTCGGTCGCGCGCACGAGCAGGCGCTTCCCAGGCTGCAGGCCGTCGGCGATGCCTTCGACCGCGTACAGCTCCTCGCCGCGGAGGCGGAGCGAGAGCGCGTCCTCGCCGGGGAGGAACTGCAGCGGCAGCACGCCCATGCCGATGAGGTTGCTGCGATGGATGCGCTCGAAGCTCTTCGCGATCACGGCGCGGACGCCGAGGAGCAGCGTGCCCTTGGCCGCCCAGTCGCGCGATGAGCCGGTGCCGTACTCGCTGCCGGCCAGCACTATCAGCGGCACGCCCTCGCTGGCATAGCGCTCGGCCGCGTCGAAGATCGACATCTGCTCGCCGTCGGGCAGGTGCCGCGTGTAGCCGCCCTCGGTGCCGGGCGCGAGCTGGTTACGCAGACGCACGTTCGCGAAGGTGCCGCGCACCATCACCTCGTGGTTGCCGCGTCGCGAGCCGTAGGAGTTGAAGTCCGCAGGGTCGATCTCGCGGTCGATCAGGTACTTCCCCGCCGGGCTGTTCTTCGCGATGGCGCCGGCCGGCGAGATGTGGTCGGTGGTGACGGAGTCGCCGAGCAGCGCGAGCACGCGGGCGCCGCGGACATCGGCGGGCGGGACCGGCTCGGCCGGCATGCCATCGAAGTACGGCGGGCGCTTGATGTAGGTGGAGTCGTCCTGCCACTGGAACAGGTCGCCCTGCGGCACGTCGAGGCCGCGCCAGCTGTCGTCGCCCTCGAAGACGTGGGCGTACTTGTCGCGGAACATCTGCGAGCGCACGGCGGTCCGCACCGCGTCGGCGATCTGCCACTGCGTCGGCCAGATCTCCTGCAGGTACACAGGCGCTCCGTCGCTGCCGATGCCGAGCGGCTCGTGGTAGAGGTCGATGTCCATCGTGCCGGCGATCGCGTAGGCGACGACGAGCGGCGGCGACGCGAGGTAGTTCGCGCGCACCTCCGAGTTGATGCGGCCCTCGAAGTTGCGGTTCCCGGAGAGCACGGACGCGGCGACGAGATTGCCGGCCCTCACGGCCTCCGAGACGGCGTCAGGCAGCGGCCCCGAGTTGCCGATGCACGTCGTGCAGCCGTAGCCGACGAGATAGAAGCCGAGCTCTTCAAGTGCGCGGTCGAGGCCGGACGCGCGCAGATACTCGGTGACGACCATCGAGCCCGGCGCCAAGCTCGTCTTCACCCAAGGCTTCGAGCGTAGGCCGCGCGCGGCGGCGTTTCGTGCGACGAGCCCGGCGGCCAGCATCACGGCCGGGTTCGACGTGTTGGTGCAGCTGGTGATGGCGGCGATGACGACGGAGCCGTGCGTGATCGTGTAGTCGCGGCCGTCGTCGTGCACGCGCACGGACTCGAAGATGTCGGCCTCCGGCTCCGCGGCGGCGACCTCCGGGGCGGGCGACGCGGCGCTGCCGCCCTCGCTGAGCCAGCGCGAGAGCCGCGACTGGTCGCCGTTCGTCCCGAGCTCGAGCATCGACGCCAGATTCTCGCGCCAGACTCGCTTCGCGGAGGTCAGTGGCACGCGGTCCTGAGGCCGCTTCGGCCCGGCGATGCTGGGCTCGACGTCGCCGAGGTCGAGCGCGAGGGTGTCCGTGAAGTCGGGCTCCGGCGTGTCGTCGGTGCGGAAGAGGCCCTGCTCCTTCGTGTACGCCTCGACGAGTTCGCCGAGCGGCTCGGGGCGGCCCGTGAAGCGGATGTAGGCGAGCGTCTCGGCGTCACAGGGGAAGAAGCCGGCTGTGGCGCCGTACTCCGGCGCCATGTTGGCGATGGTCGCGCGGTCGGGCAGCGGCAGTGTCGAGAGGCCGGGGCCGTAGAACTCGACGATCTTGCCGACTACGCCGCGCGTGCGGAGCATCTCCGTCACGGTGAGGACGAGGTCGGTCGCCGTCGCCCCTTCGCGCAGCCGCCCGGTGAGCTTGAAGCCGATGACCTCGGGCAGCAGCATGGGCATTGGCTGGCCGAGCATCGCCGCTTCCGCCTCGATGCCGCCGACGCCCCAGCCGAGCACCGCCAGCCCGTTGACCATGGTCGTATGCGAGTCGGTGCCGACGAGCGTGTCCGGGTAGGCGAGGCTGCGGCCGCCCTGCTCCGCCTCGATGACGACGGATGCCAAGTACTCGAGGTTGACCTGGTGCACGATGCCGGTATCCGGCGGCACGACGCGGAAGTTGTCGAACGCCTGCTGGCCCCAGCGCAGCAGCGCATAGCGCTCGCGGTTGCGTTCGAGCTCCTTGCGGGCGTTGAACAGGAACGCCGTGGTGGCGCCGAACTGGTCGACCTGGACGGAGTGGTCGATGACGAGGTCGGCCGGCTGCAGGGGGTTGATGCGGGCGGCGTCGCCGCCGAGTTCGCGGATCGCGTCGCGCATGGCGGCGAGGTCGACGATGCAGGGGACGCCGGTGAAGTCCTGCATGAGGACGCGCGCCGGCCGGAAGGCGATCTCCTTCTCGGCGGGCTCCGCTGCGTTCCAGGACGCCAGGGCGCGGATGTCATCGGCCGTGACGGTGAGGCCGTCCTCGCAGCGGAGCAGGTTTTCGACGAGGATCTTGAGCGAGAACGGCAGCCGCGAGATCCGGCCGGCGCCGGCGCGCTCGAGGACGTCGAGGCGGAAGATGTCGACGCTGCGGCCGCCGACGGCGAGCGGTGAGCGGGTGTGGAAGCTGTCTTTCGATGCCGGCATGTGGGACTCCTCGTGCGGCCGCATCCTCATTATCGCGGGCCGTTAGCCCAGGCGCGAATGCAAGAACCAGCACCGGCCGCCGCCGGAGGTCGCTCGCACGCGGCGCTCTCGCGCCAACATGAGCTGAGTGTGCCACGTCGCTTCAGCCAATGCTCGGCCGACCAGGTAGAGGGCGCTCAGGCGCCGGGGTGGATCAGCGCGCAGCACGCGTCACTGCACCGTCTGGCCCCCGTCGATCACCATCGCGTGGCCGACCATGAACGCCGCCGCGTCCGGACAGAGCCAGATGACCGCGGCTGCGATCTCCTCCGGCCTTCCGATCCGTCCAACCGGCTCTTCCGCGACCACGCGCGCGCGGCCCTCCGGGGTGCCGCCGGTGAAGCGACCGATCCATCGCCGTGTCGATATAGCCGGGGCAGCGGCATTGATGCGGATGTTCTCCACGGCGTAGTCCAGCGCGCCCGCGCACGTCAGGCCGATGACGCCGTGCTTCGCCGCGGTGTACGCGCGGGGCTGCCCCTGACGCCGATCACGCCCGCCCCGGAGGGCGCACGGCACGGTCGCCGGGCCCTTGGCCCGGCGTCGCGGCGGCGGCGGCTGCCGAAGCGCGTGGCCGAACTCACGCATCACCATTGCTGGCGTGGGGCTTCAGGACGCAGTTGCGTGAGACGATAGTTATGGCGTAGAGTAAGCGCAACTGGTTGCAATTACGATACGTCGTGCGCCGAGCAGCGGCAGCCGGCGCGCGACAGCCGCACGCGAGGTCGTCGGATACCGATGCCCCGCAGTGCAAGCGAACACGAGGAGAGCGATGGGCTGCGAGTCGGAAACCGTCGACCTGCTGCGGGAAACCGGGCACAAGATGACGCCGCAACGGATGATGATCCTGACGTCGCTTCGGCACGCGTCGGGCCATCTGACCGCGGCGGAGGTCTTCGAGCGCGTGAAGACGGTGTATCCGTACGTCGACATCTCGACGGTCTACCGGACGCTGACGGTGCTGAAGGATCTGCACCTCATCGCCGAGACCGACATGGGCGGCGGCGATGCGACCTTCGAGTGGGTCGTCGCCGAACGCCATCACCACCTCATCTGCCGCAAGTGCAGTCAGGTCACGCAGCTCGACCACCGCTATCTCGCGGAGGTGGGAGCGCGCATCGGCCGCGACCTGGGGTTCCGCGCCGACCTCGATCACTTCGCCATCTTCGGTCTGTGCGCCGCCTGTCAGCGCGAGTTGACGGAGGAGGCAGCGCGCGGGGCGGCTCACTGAGCACTTCACCGGAAGGAGCGGTCCATGTCTCTCGACGTCGCGTTCATCTCGCTGGGCATCGGTGGCACGATCAGCTTGCTGGCCGCAGCGCTGGCGCTCGGCATTCGCCACGGCATCGATTGGGACCACATCGCGGCGATCACGGACATCACGAGCACGGCCGCGGCGGTCGATGAACCGGCGCCGACGATCCTCACCGGCGAGCCCGGTCTGCTCTTCACCGACGAGTCTCATCACGCCCGCGTGGCGCTGGCGAGTGCCACGTTGCAGCCGGCGGCCGCGACGGCGGCCATCGCCGTAACGGCGCCGCACAGCCATGCGCACACGCTGCCGCAGTCCGGCGGCCGCTCCGACAGCGACTCGCGGTTGGTGCGGATAGTCAGCTTCGTGCGACGGCAGCGCTGGGCGCTGTTCCTCGGCACGGTGTACGCGCTCGGCCACGGCTCGATGGTGTTCGCGCTGGGCCTGCTGGCGCTGCTGGTGAGCGAGATCCTGCCGAAATGGGTCGACCCGATCATGGAGCGCACCGTCGGCGTGACGCTGATCCTGCTCGCGGTCTACCTCTTCTACTCTGTGGCGCAGTTCTTCCGCAGCGGGCAGGAATTCCGCATCAGGAGCCGCTGGATGCTCGTCTTCGCCGGCGTCCGCAACCTGTTCGAGTGGCTGCGGGCGCGGGTCCTGGGCCGGCCGCCGGCGCACGTGCATGAGGCGCAGCAGTACGGCGTCAAGACGGCGTATGCGGTGGGGCTGATCCACGGCATCGGCGCGGAGACGGGCACGCAGGTGCTCGTCGTGGCGACGGCAGTCGGCGCGAGCAACCGGGCGATCGGCACGGCGGCGCTCGTCGCCTTCGTCATCGGCGTGCTGATCTCGAACTCGGTGATGACGGTCGTCTCGACGACGGGCTTCGTCTCGTCGCAGCGGCGGCAGAAGATCTATGTGACGGCCGGCCTGATCGCGGCGATCTTCAGCCTCGTCGTCGGGCTATTCTTCCTCTTCGCGCAGTCGGGCGTGCTGCCGAACCTCGGCAACTACTTCCGCTGGATCGGCGGCGGCAACTAAGCCGGCGCTCCCGCACAGACAGGCGCCGCCATCGGACGCTCGCCGACCGGCTGCGCGAGTCGTATGGCCGACTCCCGGCCGCCGCCGCGGTCAGCTGCCGGAGCGCTCAGCGATGCCGTCCGCCGGCGCCTCGGACAGCCGGTGGCCCTCGTCGGCCCAGACGAGCAGCGGCGGCAGCAGGATCAGCGTGCTGAGCAGGCTGAGGCCGATGTTGAGCGCGGTCACCTTGCCGAAGTTGTCGAGCAGCGGGAAATCGCTGAAGGCCAGCACGGCGAAGCCCCCCATCACCGTCAGGCCGGAGGCCGTGATCGCGCGGCCGATGCGCAGTGACGCTGTCGACATGGCATCGCGTGGTGCGAGGCCGGCCGACCGTTCTTCGAAGTAGCGCGACATCAGCAGCACGTTGAACTCCGTCCCCATGGCGATGATCAGCGGCCCCGAGATCGATGTCAGCGGGCTGTAGGCGATGCCGGTGAAATAGAGGAGCGCCGCCGAAGCGCCGAGCGCCAGGACGACCGGCAGCAGCGGCGCGATCGCCTTCACGGGGTTGCGGAAGGCGACGCCGAGCGTGACCAGGATCGCCGCCACGGCGACGAACGACATCAGGTCACGGTTGTTGCTGACGGCATCGACGGTGGCGCTGCCGACGACGGCGATGCCGGCGGGCGCGACGGTGACGCCGGCCGGCGGCTGCGCGTCCTCGAGGATCGCCTGCTCGAGCGCTTTGCGCTGGGACAGCGACGCTGAGCCACCGATGGCGAGCGTGATGGCGCCGCTACGGCCGTCGCCGCTGATCACCTGCGCCCGCAGCGCCGGAGGCGCCGACCCGAGGACGGCGTTGGCGTCGGCCGTCGTCGGCGGGGCGCCGGTGACCGACGTCACGAACGAGGCCAGTCCGTTCGCCTGGCGCAACTCGCCGTGCAGCTGCATCTCGCGCTTCTCGAACGGCAGCATCCAGTCCAGCACGTCCTGATCGGTCAGGCGCTTGCCGCCCGTCGTTTCGACGAAGAGGTCGAGCTCATCTGTCGAGCCGCTGACGTCGCGGACGTAGCGCAGGTCCTTCAGCACGGAGCTGTTGCTCGCGACGAACTTCTCGGGATCCGTCTGCGTCGGGATCTTGCGACCCATATAGAGGCCGCCGAACGCGATGACGAGCGCGACGAGGGCGATCGGCGTCATGCGGCCGACCGTGCGCGCGGTGATCCCGCCGACGAGGCGCTCGACCTCGAAGCGGGCGCGCGGCTGGTCGCGCGGCCCGAGCCGCGTGCGTTCGCGCAGGTAGAGGACGCCGCTGACGAGGGCGATGCTCATCACGAAGACGATGACGGCGCCAGCGGCGAGCATCGAGCCAAAGTCACGGATCATCGGCACGGAGGCGAGACGCAGGACGAGGAAGCCGATGCCGGCGGCGACGAGCGCGAGCAGGAGCGCCGGTCCGACGCCGCGGAAGGCCGCTTCGATGCCGCGCTCCGCTGAGTCGCGGCGCAGCGTCTCGTCCTCGAGCCGGCTGTGCATCTGGATCGCGAAGTCTACGCCGAGGCCGATGAGGATCGGCAGGCCGGAGATCGTGACGATGGTGAGCGGGATGCCGACGAAGCCCATCAGCCCGAAGGCGGAGACGCAGCCGATGAGCACGGCCGGCAGCGAGAGCAGGCGCCAGCGCGCGCGGAAGACCGCCGAGAGGACGGCGACCATGATCACGACGGCGAACGCGGCCATGATCAGCAGCGCGCTCTTCATCGTGTCGTTGATCTCCTTGATCAGGAGCGGTGGGCCGGTGACGCGCGCGGTGACGCCATCGAAGCGCTCGGCACGCACCTGGTCGACGACCTGCTGGGCGACACGCGAGCTCTCGTCGAAGGAGAGATTGCCCTTCATGCGGACGACCATCAGCGCGTGTCGGTTGTCCGGGAAGGCGCCGGCGAGGTCGGGCCGGACCTTGCCGTCGGCGCCGAAGAGGACGAAGTCGAGGAACTTCGGGTTGTCGAAGGTACGGTCGGCGCCGATAGCGAGGAAGCGGGTGGCGTCGGCGCCGAAGTCGGCGTTGAACTTGTCGGTCACCGGCTGACGGGCGGCCGCGACGGCGGCATCCTGCTGCGCCGGGCTGTCGCCGCGGGCGACGGACGCGGCGCGCGCGGCAGCGGCGGCGGCGTCGAGGTCCCGCTGCAGCTGGATCGGCTGTGAGAGCTGCCGCCGGTCGATGGTCTGGCGGGCGAACTCGAGGATCGTGAGCGGCGTCACGACGCTCTGGTAGTCGCCCGTGGCGTTGAGCTTGCGCTCGACCTCCGTCATCGCCGCGCGGTTCGAGGCGGAGAAGAGTTGGCGGATGCCGGGGGAGTCGGAGGGCGCTTCGAAGAGCCCGATCATCGGGTCGCCTCCGAATTGCTGCTGGTAACGGGCGTTGTCGCGGGCGATCTTCGAGGCCGGGTTGAGGAGCGTATCCTGGCCGGTCTCGAACTTCAGGCGCGGGATGCCGAAGGCAAGCCCAATGGCGGCGGCGAGCGCGAGCGCCAGCACGAGCCGCGGACGCCGGCGGACGAAGGAGGCGGCCGCGAGGAGGCAGGCATCGATCATCGACCCTCCGGAGACCCGGTTCGCGGCGCCGTCCGGCAGCCGGCGCGACCCGATGCTCGCGTCGATCTATACGGAGCGCTCTTCATAGCATATACTGGCCCGAGATGGATCACCGCGCGCGCTGGCGTCCATGACAATAACCGAGCACGCATCTCGCCGCCGCCTCCGCCTCGTCGATGCTCATGGCTACAACGGCCTGGCGCTGCTGACGCTGTACGACGGCTGGCGCTACTTCGAGCCCTCGGACATCGAGGGCTTCATCGCGTTCGAGCTGCACCGCGGCGTCGCCGTGGCCTGCGGCGACCCGGTCTGCGCGGAGCGCGATCTACGGCCGCTGATCGAGCGCTTCGCCGCGTACTGCGGCGGCCGCGGCTGGCGCTTCACGTTCGTCGGCACGAGCGCGCGCGTCGGCCGGGTGGCGGCGGCGATCGGGCTGAAGGCCGTCAAGGTCGGCGAGGAGCCGTTCTTCGACCTCGCCTCGCACAGCCTGAGCGGACGGGCGGCGAAGAAGGCGCGCTCGGCGGTGAACCTGGCGTGGCGCACGGGCATCGTCGTCGAGGAGTACACCGAGGCGAGCCCGGTCATCGATGCGGAGATCGAGGCGGTGGCGGCGGAGTGGCTGGCGTCCCGCAACGCGCCGCCGATGGGCTTCCTGCTGCGCTCGCGGCCGCTGGCACAGCGGGAGCAGAAGCGCATCTTCACGGCCCGGCACGAGGGCCGCGTGATCGGCGCCATCACCTGCTCGCCGGCGCCGGCGCGCGGGCTCTTGTACGTCGAGGAAGTGATCCGCCGCCACGACGCGCCGTACGGGACGAGCGAACTGCTGATCGAGACCGCGCGGAAGGCGGCGCAGGCGTCGGGGTGGCGGCTGTTCAGCCTGGGCACGTCGCCGCTGCAGGGCGCGACGTCGCAGCCGTACGGGCGCTTCCGGCCGGTGACGCTGCTGTTCCGGGCGCTGTGCCTGCGCGTGAATTTCATCTACAGCTTCCGTTCGCTGAACCATTACAAGAAGAAGTTCGGGCCGACGTTCTGGGAGGACAACTTCTTCATCTACCAGGGCAGCCTGCTGCTGGCGGCGTTCGCCGTGGTCACCGCGTTCGCGCCCGATGGGATTCCGTCGCTGATCTTGCCCAAGCGGCTGCAGTGGCTGCGCGTCGTGCCGGGGGCCGTGCTCTCGGCGGCGGCGCTGGCCGGCCTCGTGCTCACGGGCTTCGCGTTCCGGGAGTTCTCGGCGCTCCAGATGCCGGCGCGCGTGCTGCTCGATGCCGTCCTGCTGACGCGGCACCGCGGCGACCGCGTCGTCGACGTGGCGGCGGCGCACCGGATCATCTCCGTGATCGTGCTGCTGGCGCTCGGCGCCGGGCTGTGGCGCCGCCGCGCGCGCGCCTGAGGCTTGCACAAGCGGCGCCCGCCGATCTACAGTGATCTGAGACGACATCCTTTAATCCGGTCCGGTGAGGCCGGGAAGGAGCATGACCGTGGCGAACACCATCGCGGCGCATCGGCGCCCACATCTTGGCACAACACCTCCGCCCGGCGACCGGGGCAGGAGGTTTTTTCATGCCTGAGCTGCAAGCGCTTTCCGGCGACGACATCCGGCGTGCTGTGACGCGCATCGCCCACGAGATCGTCGAGCACAACCGCGGCACGCAGGACCTGGTGTTCGTCGGCATGCGGACGCGCGGCGTGCCGCTGGCGCAGCGCCTCGCCGAGACGATCGCCAGCTTCGAGGGGCAGGAGGTGCCGGTGGGCTCGCTCGACATCGGCCTGTACCGCGACGACCTGACATCGCGCGGGCCGGCGGTGAACATCCAGCCCAGCGACCTGCCGGAGATCGCCGGCAAGCGCGTCGTGCTCGTCGACGACGTGCTGTACACCGGCCGCACCGTGCGGGCGGCGCTCGACGCGCTGATCGACTACGGGCGACCGCGGCGCATCCGGCTGGCCGTGCTGATCGACCGCGGCCACCGGGAGCTGCCGATCCGGGCTGACTTCGTGGGGAAGAACATCCCGACGTCGCCCACGGACGACGTGCGGGTGCGGCTGTACGAGACGGACGGCGAGGAGTACGTCCGGGTGGCGGACTCCGGCGGCATCGAGCGCCGGTCGCGGCCGGGCGAGGTGACGTCATGACGACGACGCGCGAGACGGCGGCGCGGCCGGTCGACGTCCCGTCGATCGCGGCGGCGCCCGACGAGACGGCGTGGCGCCGGCGGCATCTGCTGGATCTCGACGACTTCACGCCGGAGGAGGTCGGGCTGGTGCTCACGACGACCGCCGCGATGAAAGAGGTGCTGGCGCGCGAAGTGCCGCGCGTGCCGGCGCTGCGCGGCACGACGATCGTCACGCTGTTCTACGAGAACAGCACGCGCACGCGTTCGTCGTTCGAGCTTGCGGGCAAGGTGCTGGGCGCCGATGTGATCAACGTCGCCGCATCGAGCAGTAGCGTGACGAAGGGCGAATCGCTCATCGACACGGTGAGGACGCTGCAGGCGATCGGCGCCGACGTGATCGTCATGCGGCACAGCCGCTCCGGCGCGCCGTACCTGGCGGCGCGGCACACCACGGCGGCCGTCGTCAACGCGGGCGACGGGCTGCACGCGCATCCGACGCAGGCGCTGCTGGACCTCTACACCATGCGCGCGCGCCTCGGCGACGTGCGGGGACGACGGATCGTGATCGTCGGCGATGTGCTGCACAGCCGTGTCGCGCGCTCGAACATGTGGCTGCTGACCGCGCTCGGCGCCGAGTTGGTGGTCTGCGCGCCGCCGACGCTGCTGCCGCGCGGTCTCGGCGACGCCCCTGGGGACCGGCTGCCGCCGGTGCGCGTCGAGACGGACCTGGACGTCGCGATCCGCGATGCCGACGTCGTGATGGCGCTGCGCATGCAGAACGAGCGGATGCAGGGTGGTTTCGTCCCCGGGGTGCGGGAGTATTCACGGCGCTATCAGGTGAACGAGGAGCGGCTGGCGCGCGCGCGGCCCGGCGCCATCGTGATGCACCCCGGCCCGATGAACGAGGGCGTCGAGATCAGCCACGAGGTGGCGCACGGGCTGCGGTCGCAGGTCGAGGAGCAGGTGGCGAACGGCGTCGCGGTGCGCATGGCGGTGCTCTGGCTGACCACGCGCGTCGCCGGCGGGAGCGCGGCATGACGGAGCCGATCATCATCCGCGGCGGCCGCGTGGTGGACCCGGCGCGGCGCTTCGACGCGACAGCCGACGTGCTGGTCGAGGACGGGCACGTGACGGGCGTGCGCGACGGCATCGCGGCCGATGGTGCGCATGAGATCGACGCCCGCAGCCTGATCGTGGCGCCGGGTTTCGTCGACGTGCATACGCACCTCCGGGATCCCGGGCTCGAGTACAAGGAGGACATCGGCTCCGGCACGCGGGCGGCGGCGCGCGGCGGCTTTACCACCGTCTGCGCGATGCCGAACACGCAGCCGGCGATGGACACGCGCGCGACGGTCGAATACGTGCTGCGGAAGGCGGCGGCCGAGGCGCTGGTGCGCGTATTGCCGATCGGCGCCGTGAGCCGCGAGCGTGCCGGCACTGCGCTCGTCGAGTACGGCGACCTGGCCGAGGCCGGATGCATCGCCTTCAGCGACGACGGCGCGCCTGTCGCCGACGCGACGCTGATGCGGCGGGCGCTCGAGTACGCATCGGCGTTCGTGCGGCCGATCATCGACCACTGCGAAGACCCGGTGCTGGCACACGATGCCGTGATGCACGAGGGCTGGGTATCGACGCGGCTGGGCCTGCGCGGGGCGCCGGCGGCGGCGGAAGCGACGATGGTCGAGCGCGACATCGCGCTGGCGGAGGCGACGGGCGGGCATGTGCACATCGCGCACGTCAGCACGCGCGCGGGCGTCGATGCGGTGCGGCGAGGGAAGGCGCGTGGCGTGCGCGTGACGGCGGAGGTGACGCCGCATCACCTGACGCTGACCGACGAGGTCGTGGCCTTCGGCGCCGCCGGCGGCGAGGCGCTGCTCTACGAGACGAATGCGAAAGTGAATCCGCCGCTGCGCTCGCCAAACGATGTCGAAGCGTGCATCGAGGGGCTGGCCGACGGCACGATCGACTGCGTCGCCACCGACCACGCGCCGCACGCCGTGATCGAGAAGCTCTGCGAGTTCGACGACGCGGCGTTCGGGATCAGCGGGCTGGAGACGGCGTTCGGGCTCTGCATGCGGCTCGTGCACGACGGGCGCCTCGACCTGGCGACGCTCATCGAGCGGATGACGGCGGGGCCGGTGCGGGCGCTCGGGCTCGACCGCGTGGCGCCGGGGATCGGCACGCTGATGGACGGTGGACCGGCCGACATTGTGCTGCTCGACCCGGAGCGGCGCTGGACCGTCGACCCGCAGCGTTTCGCGTCGAAGGGGACGAACACGCCGCTCGGCGGGATCGAGTTGCGGGGCGCTGTCCTCGCGACGATCGCCGGCGGCGTCGTCGTGTACGCGCAGGAGGCGGCGCGTGTCTGATGCGCTGCTGGTGCTCGAGGATGGGACGGCGTTCGCCGGCGACGCGCTCGGCGCCCGTGTGCGCGCGCACGGCGAGGTCGTCTTCACGACGGCGATGACCGGCTACCAGGAGGCGCTTACCGACCCGTCGTTCGCCGGGCAGGTGCTGGTGATGACATATCCACTCCAGGGGAACTACGGCATCAACCGCGACGACATCGAATCCCGCCGCATCCAGGCGCGCGCGTTCGTCGTGCGCGAGGACTGCGACACGCCGAGCCACTGGCGGTCGTCGGGCACGCTCGACGCCTACCTGCGCGAGAACGACATCCCGGGCATCGCCGGCATCGATACGCGCGCGCTGACGCGCACGCTGCGGACGGCGGGCGTGATGATGGGGACGCTGACGCACGACGAGACGGCGGAGCAGGCGCTGGGGCGGCTGCGCGACCTGCCCGCGTACGGCGCGACGGACTTCGTGCCGTGGGTGAGCGCCCGCGAGGCGTACGGATATGCCGACGATGGCGCGTCGGCCGCGGGCGGCCGCCACATCGTCGTGCTGGACTTGGGCGTGAAGTACAATATCCTCCGCGTGCTGCACCGCCTCGGCTGCCGGGTGACCGCCGTACCCTGTCACACCTCGGCCGAAGAGGTCCTCGCACTGGCGCCCGATGGCGTCCTGCTCTCACCCGGCCCGGGCGACCCCGCCCTGCTCGACTACGCGATGCAGGCGGCGCGCGGGCTCGTCGGCAAGACGCCGCTCATGGGCATCTGCCTTGGGCACCAGCTGCTGGGCGAGGTGTTCGGCGCCCGGACGTACAAGCTCAAGTTCGGGCACCGCGGGGCGAACCACCCCGTGCGCGACGAGGCGACCGGCCGCGTCTACGTGACGGCGCAGAATCACGGGTACGCGGTCGACGACGCCGGGCTCGACGCCGACGTGGTCGTCAGCCATCGCAACGTGAACGACGGGACGGTCGAGGGGCTGACGCATCGCCGCGAGGCGGTGATGACGATACAGTACCACGCAGAGGCGTCGCCGGGTCCGCTCGACAGCATGTACCTCTTCGAGCGCTTCCTGGCGATGGTCGGCGAGGCCGCGCCGACGACCGCGGCGTCCGGGAGGCGGGCATGAGCAACGCGCACACCCAGGTCGAACCCACGTACCGGCAGGCGAACGTCAACGATGCTGCGGCGATCGCGTCGGTGATCCAGACCGTCGTGCAGGAGCCGAACCCGGTGGCGATCGAGGGGCCGATGACGCCCGATCAGGTGCGCGTCTGGCTCTCGCGCCTGGGCGGCGAGGGCGGCATCTTCCTCGCCTCGATCGAGGGCGAGGCCGTGGGCTTCGCGGCGCTCGACTACAACACCGTCGAGCCAGAGACCGTCGTGCTGGGCGTCTGGATGCTGCCAAAGGCGCGGCGGCAGGGCATCGGTACGGCGCTGGCGGAGTACGCGCTGGGGTTCGCGCGCGATAAGGGCTACAAGCGCATCCGCGGGCGGCTGCCGCAGGACAACCAGGTCGCGTTGAGCTTCCTGAGCAGCATCGGCGCGCTGGTGCCCATCTATAATCCGGAAGCGCGCTTCGAGCTGCCTCTGGTCTAGCGATGCGGGAGCTGATGAGCGGAGACCTGCGGTTCGACACGGTCATGAAGAGCATCGACGTCTACGGGCGGCTGGCCTTCGGCGGCCAATGCGTTGCGGCGATGATGCTGATCGCCGGGCCGCTCCTCTTCCTGACGGCGGCGGTGCTGCCGTTCGTGCTCTGGCAGGACAGCCGCAACGAAGCGCTGCTGTTCTGGCTCGGCGGCTGGGCGCTGGCGCTCATTGTCACGCTGGCGGGCGCCGGCCTGGGCGTCTTCGCCTGGCGCTGGTCGGGCGACTGGATCACGGAGTGGCCGGGATACGCCGTCGCCTTCGGCTTCGCGGCCGCCGGCAACATCGCGCTGGCGTTCATGCTGACATCGGCGCCGATCCCGGTCCCGGCGTCGTTCGCCATCGCCATCGGCGTCGTCTTCGTGCTGGGCTGCCTTGTTGCGGGGCACCTCGGCGGCGCCCGTGTGCTGCCTGAGCAGCGGCAGCGCGCGCTGGCGAGGCGCCGCTAGTGGCGCGACGCGCGCGCATCGCATTCTTGCGCAAACCGGGCGACCCGGCCTCGGGCGCGATGGCGCGGTCAGCGGGCGCGCCGGCCGCTGACCGCGACCAAGCAGCGGGGGAGACGTGAACAAGCCCGACAAGGTCCTGATCATCGGCTCCGGGCCGATCGTCATCGGTCAGGCGGCCGAGTTCGACTACGCCGGCACCCAAGCCTGCAAGGCAATGCGCGAGGAAGGCGTGACGTCGGTCCTCGTCAACTCGAATCCGGCGACGATCATGACGGACGAGGGCGTCGCCGACGTCGTCTACATCGAGCCGATCACGGTCGAGGTGATCACGCGCATCATCGAGCGCGAGCGCCCGGACGCGATCCTGCCGACGCTCGGCGGGCAGACCGGGCTGAACATGGCCGTGGCCCTGCACGACGCCGGCGTGCTCGAGAAGCACAATGTCCGCCTGCTCGGCACGCCGCTCGAGGCAATCCGCAAGGCCGAGGACCGCGAGCTGTTCCGGACGATGCTCGAAGAGATCGGCGAGCCGGTGCCGCTCTCGATGATCGTGACCGACGAGGCATCGGCGCGGGCGGCGCTCGACCGCATCGGCCTGCCGGCGGTGGTGCGGCCGGCCTACACGCTGGGCGGCACCGGCGGCGGCATCGCGCACTCCCTCGACGAGTACGCGCGCATCGTCGAGGGCGGGCTGCGGGCGAGCCCGATCACGCAGGTGCTCGTCGAGCAGTCGCTGCTCGGCTGGAAGGAAGTCGAGTACGAGGTGATGCGCGACGCCGTCGGCAACGTGATCACGGTCTGCAACATGGAGAACTTCGACGCGATGGGCGTGCACACGGGCGACAGCATCGTCGTCGCGCCGAGCCAGACGCTGTCCGACAAGGAGTACCAGATGCTCCGGTCGGCGTCGCTGAACATCATCTCTGCGCTGGGCATCGAGGGCGGCTGCAACGTGCAGCTGGCGCTGGCGCCGAACCCGGAGACGACGCCGTGGGCGGTGGAGCCGGGGCGGGTGCTGCCCCCGTACTACGTGATCGAAGTGAACCCGCGCGTCTCACGCAGCTCCGCGCTGGCGAGCAAGGCGACCGGGTACCCGATCGCCCGCGTGGCGTCGAAGATCGCGGTCGGCCGCACGCTCGACGAGATCCCCAACGCCGTCACGCGCAAGACGACGGCCGCGTTCGAGCCGGCGCTCGACTACGTCGTCGTCAAGATCCCGCGCTGGCCGTTCGACAAGTTCCCGTTCGGCGACCGGGCGCTCGGCACGCAGATGAAGGCGACGGGCGAGGTGATGGCCGTCGACCGCACATTCGAGGGCGCGCTGCAGAAGGCCGTGCGCTCGCTCGAGATCGGCGGCCGCTCGCTGCTGTGGGAGGACCCGGCGTGGAAGGAGGGTCACGACGAGCGCCCGCTGCACCCGACGGACGAGCGGCTGTGGTCGATCATGGCGGCGGTACGGCGCGGCGCCGACCTGACGGCCCTCTCACGCCAGACGGGCGTCGACCTCTGGTTCCTGCACAAGCTCGACAACATCGTCTCGATGGAAAAGCGGCTGCTGGCCGAGCCGCTGACGCCGGCGCTGCTGCGGCGCGCCAAGCGGCTGGGCTTCTCCGATGTGCAGATCGGCACGCTGGCGGACCGGCTGCCGGAGCAGGTGCGCGGCCTGCGCGAGCAGTGGGGCATCCGGCCGGTGTACAAGATGGTCGATACCTGCGCGGCGGAGTTCGACGCGGCGACGCCGTACTTCTACAGCAGCTACGAGCAGGAGAACGAGGCGCTGCCGGAGCCGGGGAAGAAGGCGCTGGTGATCGGCAGCGGGCCGATCCGCATCGGCCAGGGGATCGAGTTCGATTACTGCTCGGTGCACGCAGCGTGGGCGCTCGGACGAGCGGGCTACCGTTCGATCATGGCGAACTCGAATCCGGAGACGGTGTCGACGGACTTCGACACGAGCGACCGGCTCTACTTCGAGCCGCTCGACGAGGAATCGGTGCGCGACATCCTCGAGAACGAGGCGGGCGGCGGCGAGGATGCAGACGCCGAGCTCCCGGCATCGATCGTGCAGTTCGGCGGCCAGACGGCGATCAACCTCGCGTCGGCGCTGCACGCCGCTGGAGCGCCGATCATCGGCTCCTCATCGGAGACGATCGACCTGGCGGAAGACCGGCGGCGGTTCGAGGCGTTCCTGGGGGAGCTGGGCATCCCGCAGCCGCCGGGCGCCGCGGTGCTCCAGGTCGAAGACGCGATCACGACCGCAGCGACGCTCGGCTACCCGGTGCTCGTGCGGCCGAGCTACGTCCTCGGCGGACGGGCGATGGAGATCGTCCAAAACCCGACGGAGCTTGCACGATTCGTGCAGCAGGCGGCGGAGGTGAGCCGCGGCAAGCCGATCCTGATCGACAAGTACCTCGAAGGGAAAGAGGTCGAGGTCGACGCGATCTGCGACGGCGAGCGCGTGCTGATCCCGGGCATCATGGAACACATCGAGCGAGCCGGCGTGCACTCGGGCGATTCGATGGCGGTGTATCCCGGCGTTCATCTCACCGCCGCCGAGGTCGACGTGATCGTCGACTACACCACGCGCATCGGGCTGGCGCTCGACGTGCGCGGGCTGATGAACGTGCAATACGTGATCATGCCGCCGGAATCCGCAGCCGGTGCGACCAGCGTGTACGTGATCGAGGTGAACCCGCGAGGCTCACGGACGGTGCCGTTCCTGTCGAAGGTGACGGGGGTGCCGATGGTGCGCGCCGCGGTGCACATCATGCTCGGGCAGTCGCTGCGGGAGCAGGGGTACGAGGGCGGGCTCTGGCCGCGGCAGCCGCTGGTCGCCGTGAAGGCGCCGGTGTTCTCGATGTCGAAGCTGATCGGCGTCGACACCTACCTGGGGCCGGAGATGAAGTCCACGGGCGAGGTGATGGGCATCGACGCGACGTTCCCGGCGGCGCTGGCGAAGGCGCTGCTCTCGGCGGACCTGGCGCTGGCGCCGGGCGGCGGCGTATTGCTGAGCGTCGCCGACCAGCACAAGACGTCGCTGCTGCCGATGATCCACCATCTCCACGACGCCGGCTTCCGGCTCTATGCGACGGAGGGCACCGCCGGCATGATCGGGGCGCTCGGGCTGCCGGTGACGCAGGTGACGAAGCGCCTGCAGGGGCACCCGAACGTGCTCGACGTCATCCAGGACGGCTCCGTGACGTGCGTCATCAACACACCGGAGGGGCGCTACACCGGGACGCTGCGCGACGGCTTCTACATTCGTCGCGCCGCGACCGAGAAGCGCATTCCCTGCTTCACCAGCATCGACACGGCGCGCGCGGCCGTCGACGCGCTGGTGGCGGCGATGACGCACCGGGGCGCCGGCCCGGCGTACCAGGTGCGGCCACTTGCGGAGTACCGGGACGGCGGGGCGTGAACATCGGCTACGCGACGGTCGTCGAGAGCGAACGGCTGTACGGCGAGACCTGGATCACGTGGTTTCGGGCGCCGGAGCTGGCGCGCGGCGCGTATCCGGGGCAGTTCCTCATGCTGCGCTGCTCCGACGATGCATCGTACGGATGCGGATCCCGTGCAGGTGCGCGCGCGGACGACCCGCTGCTGCCACGGCCGATGAGCTACCATCGCCTGCGCGACGGAGCCGGCGGCGCCGAATGGTGCCTCCTGTACGACGTCGTCGGGCGCGGTACGGCGTGGCTGGCAGGTCGCCGCCCGGGCGACCGGGTGTACGCCTGGGGGCCGCTGGGGCGCGGGTACGAGGTCGGGCATGCGTCGCACAACCTGCTGCTCGTCGCCGGCGGCATCGGCGTTGCGCCGCTGGTCTGGCTGGCCGACGACGCCGTCTCGCGCGGGCTGAACGTGACGATGGTCATCGGCGGCCGCTCGGCGGCGCAGATCTTTCCGTCGGCGCTGCTGCCGAAGGAGGTGGAGGTGGTCGTCACCACGGACGACGGCTCCTCCGGCCGCGCCGGCTTCGTGACGGAGCCCTTCGGCGAGCTGCTCGAATGGTGCGACCAGGCGTTCGCCTGCGGGCCGAACGCGATGTTTGCCGCGATGGCGGCCGTGGCGCGGAAGGCGCGTGTGCGCCGGTCCGTGCAGGTGCTGCTCGAGGAGCGCATGGGCTGCGGTACCGGTATCTGTTACGGCTGTGCCGTCGAGGTGCGGCTGCGCGGCGGCCGGACGATGAAGCTGGTGTGCAAGGACGGCCCGCGCTTCGACGTGCGCGACGTCTGGTAGGCGGCGGCGGCAGCGCCAGGCCGCGGCTGCCCCAGGTCAGCCGGCGCGCGGGGCGGCGAGGCCGCCGGAGGAGCCGGGAAGGCCGACCGGCGGCGGCACGATGCGGCGCGGCTGGCCCACCATGATCCCCATCGCGTAGCCGGCGGCCTCGTCGTCGGTGATCAGTTCGTACACGCCCTGGGCGATGTCTTCCGGCGCGATCATCGGCATGCGGCGGAGCGCCTCGTCCATCTGCGCGCGTGCCTCGCCGGTGAGCCGCTCGCGCGCGCCGGTCACCATCGGCGTGTTGACGACGCCGGGGCAGACGCAGTTGACGCGGATGCCTTCGTCCTTCAGACCGGCGAGCGCGCGGGTGATGCCGACGACGCCGTGCTTGGCGGCGGTGTACACGGGGTCGGCGGCGAAGCCAAAGAGGCCCGCCATCGACGCGGTGCTGATGATGACGCCGCCGCCGCGCTGCCGCAGCAGCGGGATCGCTTTGCGGATGCCTTCGATGACGCCGATGAGGTCGACGTCGATGACGCGCATCCACTGCTCTTCGGGGCAGTCGGGGAAGCGCGGCTGGCCGGTGCCGATGCCGGCGTTGTTGTGGAGGATGTCGAAGCCGCCGTAGGTCTGCCGCGCGAACGCGAACATCGCGTCGATCTCGGCGTGCCTCGTGACGTCGACCTGCACGGCGGCGGCGGCGCCGCCCGCGGCGGCGATCATCGAGACGGTCTCCGCGGCGCCGCTATCGTTGACATCGGCGACAACGACGGAGGCGCCTTCGCGCGCGAGTCGGACGGCGCAGGCGCGGCCGATGCCGGAGCCGGCGCCCGTGATGATGGCTGTTTTGCCGCTGATCTGCATCTGCCCCCGTGCGCTCGCCACGGCCGCCTGTCGATCAGGCGACGCCGAACCGGCGCACGATGACACTAGCCCGCTGCTGTGCCTGGTGCAAGGTCGCCGCGACGGCCGGCGAAACGGGAACGGCAGCGGCAGCGACGCCGAAGAAGGTGCGAGCGAGCACGCCCGCCGCTCCGGTCGGCTACGCGGGTTACCGGCGGCGTCCGCGATCGTTCGGGTGCCGTCGTGCCCACGCTGCGGTCCTTCGCGCCGCTGGTGCGGACGGCCGGCCGGCGCTCCAGAGGCAGAGCCGCAGTGGGCCGCGCCGGATCGTGCCCGTAACGGCGGTCCCTGTTAGGATGCGAACCGGAGCGCCGGCGAAGCTGCAGGGAGCTGGGCGATGAGCGTACTGGTCAACAAGGACACGCGCGTGCTGGTGCAGGGGATCACCGGCAAGGAAGGCAGCTTCCAGACGCAGCGCTGCATCGAATACGGCACGAAGGTGGTCGCCGGCGTCACCCCCGGTCGCGGCGGAGAGACCGCCGAAGGGGTGCCGGTCTTCAACCGCGTCTCGCACGCCGTGCGCGAGACCGGCGCCGAATGCGCGCTGATCTTCGTGCCGCCGCCCTTCGCCGCGGACGCGATCCTGGAGGCTGCCGACGCCGGCATGCCACTCGTCGTCTGCATCACGGAAGGCACCCCGACGATGGACATGCTCAAGGTGAAGCGCGCGATGAGCGGCGGCAAGACGCGGCTCATCGGGCCGAACTGCCCGGGCGTGATCACCGCCGGTGAGTGCCGGGTCGGCATCATGCCGGGCAGCGTCTTCTCGATGGGGAGCGTCGGTGTCATCTCGCGTAGCGGCACGCTGGTGTACGAGGCCGTCGACCAGCTGACGCGGCGCGGCATCGGCCAGTCGACGTGCATCGGCGTCGGCGGCGACCCGATCATCGGCACGACACAGCGCGAGGCGCTCGAGCTGCTCAACGAGGACCCGGACACGGCCGCCGTCGTGCTGATCGGGGAGATCGGCGGCAGTGCCGAGCAGGAAGCGGCGGCGTACATCAAGAAGCAGATGCGGAAGCCGGTGATCGCCTTCATCGCCGGCTCGACGGCGCCTCCCGGCCGCCGGATGGGGCACGCGGGCGCGATCATCAGCGGCGACGCGGGCACGGCGACGGCGAAGAAGGCCGCGCTCGCCGACGCCGGCGTGACGATCAGCGATTCGCCGGCGGAGATCGGCGCGACGGCCGAGCGGGTGCTGCGCGAGCAGGGCCTGCTCTGACGGCGCTACGCGGCCGGCACCCTCACACCGGTTGCCGGGGGTCGTGGTGCGCTGACGGTCGCTGCGGATCGAGCATGAGACGCCCAAACAGGAGCGGGTGATGCCGGCTGCCGCGCTCGCGCTGCTCCTCGTCGCCGCGGTCGCGCACGCCACCTGGAACTACCTGGCGAAGGGCGCGACCGGCAGCGTCGCGTTCACGTTTTCCTTCACGCTGCTTGCCCAGCTCATCTACCTGCCGGTGGCGATCGTGGCGTTCGCGATCACGCGGCCGTCGCTCGGCCCGGAGGTCTGGCTGTTCGTCGGCGTCTCAGGTCTGCTGAACGTGCTGTACTTCATCCTCCTCATCGAGGGCTACCAGACCGGCGACCTGTCACTGGTGTACCCGCTGGCGCGCGGGACGGGGCCGGCGCTCGCCGTTGCCGGCGCGGTCGTCTTCTTCGGCGAGCGGCCGTCGCCGGTGGCGCTCCTCGGCGCCGGGCTCGTGATCGCCGGCATCGTCGCGATGTCGATGTCGCCGGACGCGCTGAAGGCGCCGGGCGCGACACGGGCAGTCGGCTTCGCGCTGGTGACGGGGCTGTGCATCGCCACGTACACGCTCTGGGACAGCCACGGCGTGACGCTGATCACGCCGGTGCTGTACAACTACGGGCTGGACGCCGGGCGCGCGCTGCTGCTGGCGCCGGTCGTGCTGCGTAACGACGAAGGGCGCGCCTCGGTGGCGGCGGTGTTCCGGGAGCAGCGGCGGGCGCTCGTCGGCATCGCGCTGCTCAGCCCCGGGGCGTACATCCTCGTCCTGGCGGCGCTGACGCTGGCGCCCGTGAGCTACGTGGCGCCGGCGCGCGAGATCAGCATCCTCTTCGGCGCGCTGCTGGGGCTGCGCCTGCTCGGCGAGCGCGATGCGCCGCGGCGGCTCGCCGGCGCCGGTGCGATCGTCGTCGGCGTCTTCGCCCTGGCGCTGCGGTAGACGCGAGCCCGGCGGTATCCGCGCGTCACGCCGGCGTGTTCCCGGCGGTCGGGCGCAAGTTCGGGCGCTATCGGGGCGGTCCCCTGGTACGAGCGGGTGATCGACTGAGCGGCGGCGCGTCCGGCGCACGCCGGTCAGGAAGTGTCGCGGACGACGACCGCGCCCGGCCGGCCGCTCTCCTCGTCGTCGGCGCTCCGGTCGTCCTTCTTGCCGAAGCCGAAGACATCGGCGAGGCTCAGCTTCAGCCACCACATGGCACCGAATCCGATCACGGTGATCCAGACGATGTTGAAGATGTGCGCGGCGATGGCGAAGCCGCCGGCGGTGCCCGCATCGATGCCGAGCGCCTTCATCGTTTCGGTCACCGCCACCTCGTACGCGCCGATGTTCGAAGGGGCGACGGGCAGTGAGCTGATCATGTTGGCGACAACCATCACGAGCAGCCATCCCGGGAACGAGAGCTGAATGCCAAAGGCGAAGCCGAAGAGCATGAACATCACCGCTTCGAGCCCCCAGATGGCGAAGGACAGGCCGACAGCCGGGCCGGCGAGGCGGAGCTCCTTGAACACGGCGAGGCCGTCGATGAAATGCGGCACGGCGGTTTCCAGCGAGCTCTGCGCCCGGTCCGGGAGCTTGGCCAGCAGGCCGCGGCAGGTCCAGCCGTCGTTGAGCTTGAGGTGCGAGAGCGGCACGATCGCGATGAGGGCGCCGGCGACGAGCCCGAGCACCCCCCAGAAGACGCCCGTCGGGAAGCCGTGCAGGTCGACGAGCGCGAGTCCGATGAGCGCGAGTGAGATCATCGCCATGCCGTCGAGGAGCGACTCCGTGGCGAACACGGTCGCGGCGAGGCGGGCGCGGCTGGATCCATAGCGCTCGGCCGGGACCTGCACGCGGATCAGGTCGCCGAGACGCGCCGGGACGATGTTGTTGGCGAGATTGGAAACGAGGAGGATGGCGAAGAGCGGCTCGAGCGGCGGCACGGTGTCGAACTCCGCCATCATCAGGCGCCAGCGGCGGGCGACGAGCAGCTTCGCCAGTGTGAACACGGCCAGCGCCGGCAACACGAAGATGTAGTTCGCGTGCCTGAGCGCTTCCGCCGCTTCACCCAGGTTGATCCGCCAGACGAGGAAGCCGAGCAGGCCGAGGCTAACGACGATACGGATGATCGAGCGGGCGTTGAGGAGACGGGACATCGCTACACTCAGACCTCCCGGGAACGGTACCATAGTTGGCAGGCGACGCGAGCAGCGAGGAGGGAATCACCGTGCCGCTTTGCGTTGCGCCCGCCTCGCATCAATATCGATAGTCCCAGACAATAGCTGCGATAGAACGGGCCATTGGCTACGGAGCATCCGAGGGAGAAGCTGAAGAGATGGTCATCGCCACGAAGGTCAACAGCGAGCGCGTATATCACAACTACGCCGGCCAGCTGCCGCCGGTGACGCTCGAGCCCGAACCCGTCGAGCCGCCCTCGATGCAGGAGGGCGTGCCGAAGCTCATCACCGACACGACGCTGCGTGACGGCGCGCAGGACAGCCGCTTCGCGATCTTCCCGCCGGACGTGCGCCTGCAGTACTACGACCTGCTGCACCAGCTCGACAACGGCAGCGGCGCCATCTATGCGGTCGAAGCATTCATCTACCAGAAGCGCGACGTCTGGACGATCGAGAAGCTGCTCGAGCGCGGCTACGCCTGGCCGCGCGTGACGACGTGGACGCGGGCGACGCCGAAGGACATCAAGCTGCTGGTCGACGTATCGCAGGGGAAGGTGAAGGAGACGGGCATGCTCGCTTCCGCCTCCGACCACCACATCTTCGACAAGCTCGGCTACGCATCGAAGGAAGAGGCGATCGAGAAGTACCTGCAGCCGATCCGGACGGCGCTCGAGCAGAACATCGTCCCGCGCGTGCACCTGGAAGACTGCACGCGGGCGGACATCTACGGCTGGGTGATCCCGTTCATGCAGCGCGTCCTCGAAGAGAGCAAGGGCATCGCCAAGTTCCGCATCTGCGACACGATCGGCTGGGGCAGCCCGGACCCGTACGCGGCGCTGCCGTGGGGCGTGCCGCGGCTGTTCACGGTGCTGCGCCAGGAGACGGGCGCCGAGCTGGAGTTCCACGGCCACAACGACTTCGGGCTGGCGACGGCGAACTCGATCGCCGCCTGGCGCTACGGCGCGAAGAAGGTGAACGTCGCCTTCGCCGGGCTCGGCGAGCGCACCGGCAACACGTCGCTCGAGCAGATGGTGGCGGCGCTCGTCCGCCACTACGGCGACCCGGGCTTCGACCTGAAGGCGCTGGAAGCGATGAGGCAGCTCGTCGACGCGGAGGTGACGGCGCTGCCCGACCGGGCGCCGATCATCGGCGAGGTGTTCACGACGACGGCCGGCATTCATCAGGCGGGCGTCGGCCGCCAGGGCGATGCGCCGGGCGGGCTGATCTACCTGCCCTTCGCGGCGTCGCTGTTCGGGCGGAAAGAGGTCGAGCTGAGCCGCATCGGCTCGCTCTCCGGCGCCGAAGGGATCATCTCCGTGCTGAACCGCGAGTACGAACGGGCGGGGAAGACGGAGCGCGTCGGTGGCGCCAGCCGCGTGGTGAAGCAGATCTACGACCGCATCCAGGACGAGTACGACGGCCAGTTCGACGCGCAGCACGACCACTGGGTGAACGCGCGCCGCTCGTTCTTCACGTCGGAGGACATCCTCGCGCTGGCGCGCGAGTTCGGCGCCCTCTGAAGCGGGAGCGGGCGGCCCGAGGAGCAAGCTTCACGCTGCAAGCCGGCGACCCTGCCCCGCCAGCGCTTCGAGCCCGTCCTGGCGCGTATCGATAGGCCGCCCGCTGCACGATGCCGCCGTCGACGCTGCCGCGCTCGCTCGGCGCTCCGGTCTCCGGCCGGCGGCCGGTCGCGCTCGCGCCGCGGCCAGCTGATCGCCGCGACGTCGGGCAGACGTCACTGGGTCGACCGCGGCGAGGTGATGACGATCGTTGTGTACGGCGGCGACAAATCGTCGGCTGGGCCGGGGCCGTCACGCTCAAGGGCCCGGCTCGGGGTCGACCCGCCCGGCGCCGAGGCTGATTGAGGCGCCAGGGCTGTTGGCTACGGCACGTTCCGGGCCGTCGTGATCCCGCAGGCATCGGAGCGCCGACGAGCGATGGTTCCGCGGATTCGACGCGTCTTCGAAGCGGCAAGGGCGGGCCTGCGTGCCCGCCCTTGCCGCTTCGCCGGATCCCGCTCGGGTTAGGCGCGCTTGCGGTCGCTGAGCACGACGGTGAGCCGCACGTCCTTCAGCACGCTGCGGGCAGCGTCGCCCTGGCCGATGTCCAGGCAGTCGCAGTAGGCGGCGAAGATCGAGCGGT